>Ga0180121_10000250_pt1 | contig 21503 bp, 21 predicted proteins | sample AntDrymUQ5402106_2_FD_129676 | JGI IMG/M metagenome (GOLD analysis project Ga0180121, IMG submission 129676) | Polar desert sand microbial communities from Dry Valleys, Antarctica - metaG UQ540 (21.06) (version 2) (version 2) | ecosystem: Environmental > Terrestrial > Soil > Desert | place...
ACCGATAAGGACGAACGCTGCTCCACCGACTTTCACTCGCCGCATGATGGTCTCCCGAAGGATGGGGAAGTAAGGCGACCTCAACAAAAAAGGCCCGCTTTGAGGTCAGCGGGCCGGGAACTACGGCAACAGATACACCCCGACACCCCGCCGCCTAAGTGAAGGCATCACAATTGGAAAGTCGATTCCAGCTGCGTGGAGTGTGGGGAAGCATGAGCCTAATGTACGGGTGCAGGGTCGACCGTCAAGGCTACCAGTCAACCCTGCCCATCCCTTTACTGGTGCAGGTCGAATCCTTCCACATGCAGATCCAGGTTGTGATTGACGCGCAGGCCCACGATCCCCTTGGCGTTGGTACTGGCGGCATCGGCCGTGTACACCGTCTGGCCATTGACCTTGAAATCAACCTTGCTGGGGTTCTGCTTGGCGTCGATCTCCAGAAGGTTTGTGGCCTTTCCCGCGGCGTCGCCCTTCTTGACCGCCGGATGCGCTGTCCATCCCTTGCTCACGTCGATCGTTTTGTCGCCATCGCGCCGCTTGATGAGGTATTTCCCGTCTTCCCGTACCAGGAAGTAGGTGTACTTCTGGCCCTTGCCATCGAGCGCGTTACCTCCCATGAACAACCCATACCCCTCGGCGTGCTCCAGCTTCTTCATCTGGTGGAAAGTGGCAAGGGTATGGAAGGGGCGATTTGCGTGGTCGCTCTTCCGGTAAAGAATCGTCGCGGGCCCCAGGGTGAGATGATATCCGGGTGCCATAGTGACGAACTTGATGCTCTTGACGTCTCCAGTGCCGTCGGGCCGCGCGGACCATCCGGCCGGGAGAGTGCCACCCTCTTTGACCGCGTGATCGGGATCCCTCTGATCCGAGGACTGAGCCTCGGCGGACGGGGCATGGATCAAGGCCAGCACCAGGAGGCCGACGACGAAACCGCTAGTTCGCATGGTGTTACCTCAATGATACGGAGTGTCGGGTTGCGGTGATCGAGCCGTTCTGACTAACTTCGGCCCGGAGGGCGGGTAATCCTCTTCCGGAGGCGGTTCGATGTACTGGTTTGGAGTACTCTTCGCATCCATTGGGGCCGGGCTCATCCTGGGAGCGCTCACTTACGTCTCCCTGCTCATCGGCGTACTGATCCATTTCATGATCATCCTGATGAGTGGGCCGCTCGTCGACCGATTTCTCGCCAAGCGGGGCCGCGGACCGGCCTAAGCCGTCGGACCATCGGCTGGGGGCTCATCTTCCAGCGCTCCCGGAGTGGTAGCTACCCGCAAGGCCGCGTCGTAGTTGATCTTAAGGCTGCCCTGCAGCTCCCTCAGACCACGTACCTTTGCGGGTATCCCGCCGCCGCCGCGGACCACCATACTCATGCGTCCTGCCGTCTCGGCCAAAGGCCCCAGGCTGAGCGAGGCGGCGTTGCCTTTGATGTCATCGACCAGCCTGCCGAGCGCCCGCATCAGGGTCTCATCGACTCGCGGGGCCGCCAACTGCTCGACCACGCTGTAGATGCGCTGCAATTTTTGAGGCAGAAGCTGAAGATAGGCCAGTTGTGCCTGCTGGCGGCTGGACAGTTTGGTTGCCATCTGTGCCCCAGGAACGAAGGACCGGAAATCTAGCACATGGACCTGGGTGGTGGCGGTGAATCTCCGCCGGCCTCGCTCCGTAGTGTGCAGGCTCATTCCCGTGTCAGCCTGCAATGTGCTCGCGTAGTCCCGTGCCGTTAACCGCAGGGTTACTGCCATGATGATCTCGGATATGTCTATTCGGAGACCGGTGCTGGCCAGCATGCTTAGCCTGGCGCTGGTGCTCTTCGGGGTGATCGGATATACCCAGCTCGCGGTTCGAGAGTTCCCCGACGTCGACGCCCCCATCGTCTCCGTAACCACCGTGCTGCCGGGAGCCAACCCCCAGGTGGTCGAGTCGGCGGTTACTGACATTCTGGAGGAGGAGCTGAGCACGGTCGAGGGTCTGCGTACCCTTACGAGCTCCAGCGGCGAAGGTGTCAGCAATATCACCCTGGAGTTCAACCTGGAGCGGGGAGTCGAGGCCGCGGCGCAGGACACTCGGGACAAGGTCGCCCGGATCCGGGAGCGTCTGCCGGAGGACGTCGAAGAGCCGGTGGTCGCCAAGCAGGACGCCGACGCGCAGCCCTTCTTCTGGCTGGCCTTGTCCGGTGAGAACTATGACCTGCTCCAGCTGTCCGACCTGGGCGACCGGCTGGTCAAGTCCCGCCTCCAGACCCTTCCCGGTGTGGGCCAGGCCCGGATCTTCGGTGAGCGCCGCTTCTCCATGCGGGTGTGGCTGTCGCCCTCGGAGCTATCCGCTCGCGGGTTGACGGTGCAGGACGTCCAGCAGGCCATCCGGAGCCGCAACGTAGAGGTGCCGGCCGGCCGCATAGAATCCCAGCGTCGGGAATTCACGGTCCGCTCTCTGGGTGAGCTCAAGACCCCGGAGGAGTTCGGCAACCTGGCGGTCAGCAACACCGGCGGCATTCTGGTGAAGCTGAAGGACCTGGGCCGGGTAGAGCTGGGACCGGAAGACGAGCGGAGTGCACTGCGCTTCAAGGGCACACAGTCCATTGCGATTGGTGTGGTCCGCCAGTCCAAGTCCAACATCATCTCGGTGTCGGACGCGATCAGCGCCGAGCTGCCCAGGATCCAGGCCTCGCTGCCGCCAGGGGTGACCCTCAATATCGGGTTCGATCAGTCGATCTTCGTCAAGCGCTCCATCAAGGAAGCGGAAGAGACGCTCCTGATCGCCGCGCTGCTCGTAGTGGTCATCATCTTTCTCTTCCTGCGTAACCTCCGGGCGACAATCATTCCCGGACTGGCAATCCCGACGTCCATCGTGGCGGCGTTCGCCATCATGTACTTCATGGGCTTCTCGATCAACAACTTCACGCTGCTGGCGCTGACCCTGGCCATCGGCATCGTGGTGGACGATGCGATCATCGTCTTAGAGAATGCCTACCGGCACCAGGAGGAGCTGCACGAGTCTCCCGAGGAAGCCGCTATCAACGGCACCCGGGAGATCGCCTTCGCCGTGCTCTCGACCACGATTGCCCTGGTGGCCGTGTTTACCCCACTCGCTTTCCTCAAGGGCTCGACCGGCCGCCTGTTCAACGAGTTCGGTGTTGCAGTGGCGGGCTCGGTGATCATTTCGGGATTCGTGGCGCTCACCCTGACGCCGATGCTGTGCGCCAAGATCCTTCGGGTGCCCCAGCGACATGGCCCGCTCTACCGGGTTCTGGAGAACGGATTCAATAGCCTGGCCTCGGGATACGCCCGCAGCCTGGCGTTCACTCTGAAGCACCGGCTCGTCGTAGTGGCAATCACGGCGCTGATAACCGCCAGTGCGTTCTTCGTCTTTCGGTCCCTCAAGCGGGAGTTCGTCCCCGCGGAGGACCGGGGCTGGTTCCTGACGTTCATCATTGCGCCGGAGGGCTCCTCGCTGGCCTACACCGACAGCTACCAGCGCCGGGCCGAGGCAATCCTCTCCAAGACAAAGGATATCAGCAGCTTCTTCAGCGTGGTGAACATCGGTGACGGGGTCAGCCGAGGGATCATCTTCACCAACCTGGAAGACTGGTCCAATCGAAACCGATCGGTGATGGACGTCGTGAGTGAGGTTCAGGCGCAGTACTTCGGGATCCCGGGCATTTTCGCGTTTGCCAGCAACCCCCCGGCCTTTGGATGGGGAAGCCCGGTGAACTTCGTCATTCAGCACTCGGACTTCGATCTGCTGGCCAAGGGGAACGACACCCTGCTCGCGCGCGCGCGGCAGGTACCCGGCCTGGTCAACGTGGACAGCGACCTCCGCGTGAACAAGCCCCAGCTCACCGTGAGCTTCGACCGGGATCGGGCCGAGGATCTGGGTGTGTCCGTGTCCGACGTGGCAACTACCCTCCAGGTACTGCTGGGTGGCAGCCAAACCGGAACATTTACCCGGGCCAACAAGCAGTACGACGTCATCGTGCAGCTCGACCCCAGGGCCCGGGCGACGCCGAGTGACATGACGGGGTTGTACGTCCGGGGCCGAGACAACGGGCTGGTGAAGCTGGAAGCGCTCGCCACTGTACAGGAAGGAGTCGGGCCCCGGGAGCTAAACCATTTCCAGCGGGTCCGGTCAGCAACCATTACGGCCAGCCTGGCCCCCGGCTTTACGCTCGGAGAGGCACTGGACTCGCTGACCAGCATCGCCACGGAGGTGCTGCCGAAGGGCAGCAGCACTGCACTCGCCGGCGAATCGCGTGAGCTGGAGGAAAGCGGCTCGGCGCTGTACTTCGCTTTCCTGCTGGCGCTGGTGGTGGTCTTCATGGTTCTCGCCAGCCAGTTCGAGTCGCTGGTGCACCCCTTTACCGTGCTCCTGGCGGTGCCGCTGGCGGTGACCGGCGCGCTCTTGACGCTCAAGTTGGCGGGATCGACCCTCAACGTGTACAGCCAGATCGGCATGATTCTTTTGATCGGACTGGTCACCAAGAACTCCATCCTGCTGGTCGAGTACATGAACCAGTTGAAGGAACGGGGCATGGATACCCTCTCCGCGGCCCAGGAGGCCGGCCGGATTCGGTTCCGCCCCATCCTCATGACGTCGGTGGCCACCGTCGCCGGAGCCCTTCCAATCGCGCTCGGGCTGGGAGCCGGTTCCCTGAGCCGCCGTCCGCTGGGGTACGCCATCGTAGGCGGTCTAATGTTCTCGACCCTGCTCACGCTGTATGTCGTCCCGTCGGTCTATGTGATCTTCGACGGCCTTTTCCAGCGTAGGAAAGCTCGTGCGACCGCCACCCAGACCCTGGCGCCGGCGGAGGCCGACTGATGTTCTTGTTGCTGCTCGCGCTTCAGGCTGCGCCGGCCAGGGTAGACTCGATCCCGAATTCAGACCCCATTCCCCGGATCACTCTGGCGGAGGCGGTGCGGCGTTCGTCGAGATTCGATCCGGATTACGTCCGAGCGCTGGGACAGATCGACAATGCCGAGTGGGGACGGCGCGCTGCCATGCTCGCGTTTTTCATACCGACGGTGGATCTGTCGCTCGACCAGACTAAATACTCGCAGAGCTTCTTCAATCCGGCAGATCCGGCGAATCCGACGCAAACCCTGGTCGTTGCACGGGCCAGCGCCAACTACGAGATCTTCAGCCTGCGCAAATTCGCCGAGCTTTCCCGGACCAAGGCAGATCTCGCCAGTGCTGAAGCCGGCGAGCTGGAACAGCGGTTCAACGCGGCTCTGGAGACGGAGTCGAGCTATTACGACGTACTGGTGAACCAGGAGTTGTCCCGGGTCAACGGGGAACGTGCCCGGCGTGCGCGGGAAGGGCTGGGAGTGGCGCGAGCGCGGGTGGCCTCCGGTGCGGCGGTTCAGACCGACTCGCTCCAGCTGGTACTGGAGCTGGTGCGTGCTCAGGTGGACAGCCTGCGCCAGCACAACGCGCTTCGGACGGCTCAACTGGAGTTGGGCCGGAGGGTTGGTGCTGATGGGCCGGTAGACGCGGCCCCGTTGGATTCCATGCCGGCTGCGGAGCTTCCGGTCGGCCTTCCCCAGGCGCTTCAGATTGCGCTCGACCAGGGCCCGCAGTACCGAACGGCCAGGGCTAACGAGAAATCGGCCGCGGCGGCGCTTCGGGCCCGGCGGGGCGACTACCTGCCGGTGTTCAGTGTCGGCGGTCTCCACCAGCGGTATGACACCCGGATCTTCCCTGGGGCCTCGAACATCAGCTCAGTGACGTTCAGCCTTTCCTTCCCGCTCTGGAACAATGGTCAGCGGGAGATTGAAGTGAGCCGGGCGCGGGTCAACCGCGATGTCGCCCGCTCGATTCGGGACGACCTGGAGCGCGTGGTCCGGCGCGACGTCACCAGTTCATACGATGGCTACCAGATTAGCGCCGCAGCTGTGGAGCTGGCGCGGGTCGCCGTGAATGTGGCAAGCCAGACCTATCGTATGCAGGAGCTTCGCTACCGGTCGGGCGCGAGCACGATTCTCGACCTGCTCGACTCCCAGGTAGACCTGGCCGAGGCGGAGGCGGGCCTGGTCGAGGCTCGCTACCTGAACCGACTTGCTCTGGCGCGGCTCGAGGCGATTCTCGGCCGGAGACTCTTCACGAACAAGGACGCACCGTGAGATCAATCCACGCAGCTTGGTTGACGCTGGCCGTCCTGGCAGCCTGCGACAAAGCGGAGTCGAAAGGCAAAGGCGGTGCCGCCGGTGGCCCCGGGGGAGGTGGCCCGCCCGCAATGCCGGTAGAGGCTGCCGCCGCCCGGGCCGATACAGTGGTGGATGCCATTCTGGCCACTGGTCAGATCGAGGCCATGCAGTCGATTGAGCTTCGCCCCGACGTGGAAGGGAGAGTAGTCCAGATTCTGGTCCGGGAGGGCTCACCGGTGGCGGCTGGAACGGCCCTGTTCAAGATCGACGACGCCGAGCTCCGGTCGCAGGTGGCCCAGCTGGAGGCCGACCGTGACCTCGCCCAGCAGTCCCTGGCTCGGACGCGGGACCTCCTGAGCCAGAAGGCGTCGTCGCAGGCCGAGCTCGAGCGCGCCGACGCTACCATGCGGAGCACATCGGCGCAGCTCGACCGGCTCAAGGTGAGGCTCGCCCGTACCCTGGTGCGCGCCCCGTTCGCCGGTGTCGTGGGTCAGCGGTTCGTCAGCCTGGGAGACTACGTAACCACCGATACCCGGTTGGCTGCGTTACAGACCGTCTCACCCCAACGGGCCTCGTTCCAGGTACCCGAGCGCTACGCCGAGCAGCTGAAGCCTGGCCTGGAAGTCACCTTCCGGGTCGCATCGCTGCCCGGCCGGGAGTTCACCGGCAGGGTGGATTTTGTGGACCCGATCGTCCAGCTGCCCGGGCGCTCGATACTGGTAAAGGCCCTGGTTCCAAACCGCAAGCGGGAACTGCAGGCCGGCATGTTCATCGAGGCCAGACTAGCCACGGCGGTACGGCCGGCCGCCGTTGTAATCCCGGAGGACGCCATCCTTCCGCTGCAGGGCTCGAACTTTGTGTGGGTAATCGCCGATGGAAAGGCAACTCGACGCCAGGTGGAGCTGGGGGTGCGCACTCCAGGCTTCGTCGAGGTGACCAGCGGAGTCGAGGACAAGGAACAGGTGGTGGTCGGGGGCCAGGAACGGCTGGCAGAAGGATCGCCGGTGACTGCCACGCTGGTGCAGCGCCGGCCCGTCAGCGGACGGGAAGAGAGCGCGGTGGTGGACAGCGGGGCAGCGGGACAGCGGGACAGTGGGACAGCGGGGCAGAAAGACAGCGGGGCAGCGGGGCAGCGGGGCAGTTAAAGACGGCTAGGGGCGGGACGAGCGGGAACGACAGAACCGACTTTCCCGAACATGGGGATAGCACTTGCGAGCTGCCCCGCTGCCCCGCTGCCCCGCTTAGAACAGCCCGCTTTTGGCGGCGGACCAAAGGCGAGTCAAGCGCTCGAAGCCATCCTGTAGCAGCTCCACCTGCTGCGGACTCGGGGAAACCGCCACTGCAGTTTCCATCTCGGCCGCAAGGCGACCCATCTCCTGGCGTCCCTGCTTCGCCGCCTCCACTTTGATCTGCGCCAGCAGCTCGGCGATCTTTTGTCGCACTCCTTCATCGTTAGGGACCTGCCAGAGGTAAGTCGCGCTTTCGCGGCCGGCCACACATAACTCGCCCAGGCGGTCCATCAAGGGGGGCATGGGTTTTCTCGGAGCTGGCTTGGGATCATCGGACATTGGAGCCTCGCTGAAAAGATTCGACTGGGTGCCGACAAGGCAGCTGCTGGCCCATGGGGTCTGGACGCTGCTGGTGCTCGGGTGGCCCTCTAAGGTCACGGCTCAGGCGGCCGATGCAGGTGCCTCTGATGCCGCCGCTTTGCCCCGCTTCACGCTGCATGAAATCGTGGCCGGACGCAACGACACCCTGACCCGCATTCCAGGGCGCTGGGCCCATGCCGCTCTAGCGGCTACACCGGGATCCCTGGCCACGGCGGCCTATCACGATGCGGCCACTCGGAGCGGGATCACGCCGCTGACAGGCAAGGCGCTCGCCGCGGAGCGTTCCTACCACGTCATGGGACTCTACCGGCGGCGGGAGTTGACCGCTGCTGCCCGCGAGACACTGGCCGCCATCAGAGCGTCGCTTCCCGCCGACAGCACCCGAGTGCGTTTCGATCACCTGTTCCGTCCCCAGGGAGAATGGATAATCGATCTTCACGATGCTGCGCTCGCCTGGGCTCAGAGCCGGGCGCCCCGGATCGGCTGGGGTACGGTCGGCCGCTCGCTCGCGTCCGCTCGTTGGCTCGACCCCAGGGACACGGCTGAAGAAGCGGTGCCTCGCGCGATTTACGGATTGACCGTTCTCGCTGCCACCGACTCCGCAGCATTTCGCGCCGTCCGAGCGGATCTGTGGCGGGCCGATTCGGTAGCTGCCACAGAGGTCCTCCTCCTGCTGGCCGGCTACTCCGAAAGCCAGCGCTGGGTAGCGGACGCCCTTCGCTTCTTCCTCACCCAGCCCTGGATTCCCGGCGGTGGACAGGGTCGCTCGCTGGCCGACTACCTGCGAGACGACTGGCGCCGGGTAGGAACCTCGACCGCGGCCCGCGCGCTTCCCGAGATCCGGCCCCATCTCTTCGGCTACCCTCAAGCGGTGCCGCATTACGGGGTTCCGACCGCGCTGTTCCGCCGCCTGGTCAGGGCCGACAACCAGAGTGGCAGAAACTGGCTGAAACACCACGGCGAGGCGAGCCTGCTGCGCGCTCTGCGACGGCTGCCTGCGGGAGACACCAGCCTGGTACTGCTTCAGTTCGGTTCGGAGGCGATCCGCCTCACCAGCGTGCCGCGCCAGTCGCGCGAGAGCCTGAACGGCTTTCTCGAGCCGGGAGACGCCATCGCAATCGACCCCGGATACTCACCTTTGCTCGCGCTGGGAACGGTGGTGCACGAGTGGCAGCACCTGGTCTTTCGACAGCAGCAGCTCGAGGCGTTCAGCCGGGCACTTCCTGCCCATGAGTCTCCCGTTGTGGAGCTGCCGGGAATTGAGCCCTACCTTGCCGAGGGCTTTGCGGAGTGGAGCACGGATCGAATTCTGGCGCCGCTGATCGCTCGCTGGCCGTTGCTGGCACTGGGAGAGCTGCAAAAACGGGCTGGTCTCGCCCAGGAAAACGCAGAGGACCACCACGCGATCGGGTACGCCCTGGTGCGAGCAGTGGCCGCCCAGCTGCCCGATCCGCCAGCCACCACGAGGCTCCTACTGCGTCACGCGGATCAACCGACTGGCATTGCGGCCCACGGCGCTCTGCGTCGCGCCTGGCGGGCATTCGCCGGCAAGCCCGATCGTCTGTTTCTGGTGCCGGCTTCAAGGATTCTGGTTCCCGAAGTCACATTTACGATAGAGGACGGCCTTCCCAACGTGGTTAACAGCCGGATCCTGATACCGCCACGCTCGAAGGGGGCGCACTGATGCGGGGTGCAATGCTTCTCGGGCTTCTTCTGGCAAGCAGTGCTGAGGCCCAATCAACCCGCCCTGAGCGCACCAGCTACAAGGAAACGTCCTCCCACGCGGACGTCCTAAGCTTCCTGGATTCCCTGGGCAGGGTGACGAGCGACATCAGAATTGCGACGCTGACCAGGAGTCCCGAAGGCCGGCGGGTCCCCTGGGTGCTTGCCGCTCGGCCCGTCCCGCTCGGACCCGCGGAAGCGCATCGCAGCGGCAAGCCCATCGTGTACCTCCAGGCGAATATTCACGGTGGGGAGGTCGAAGGTAAGGAAGCCGCCCAGATGCTGTTGCGCGATCTGACTCATGGCGGGCTGAGTCGGCTGCTCGACAGCCTGGTGCTGCTGGTGGTGCCCATCTACAACGCAGACGGTAACGATCATATGGGGCCCGGAGACGAGAACCGCCCGGGTCAAAACGGACCCTCACGGATAGGACAGAACCCCGGCGGGATGGGACTCAACCTCAACCGCGACTATGTGAAGCAGGAGGCACCGGAAACACGAGCGAGTTCCGGGTTGATTGGAACATGGGATCCCGACCTCTTTATCGACCTGCACACCACCAACGGCAGTTATCACGGCTACGTCCTCACGTATTCACCCGGCCTGAATCCAAACACGAATCCAGCCACCGATTTCGTACGAGACCGGTTTCTGCCGCTGCTCAAGGACCGGATGCAGCGGCGGCATGGCCAGCGGACGTTTTCCTATGGCAATTTCCGGAGCCAGGATCCCGACTCGCTTACGCTGGGCTGGGAGACCTACGATGCGCGCCCGCGCTTCGGCACCAACTGGATGGGGCTTCGCGGACGGCTCGCGGTCTTGAGTGAGGGTTACAGCAACGCCGACTTCAAGACCCGAATCCGGGCGACGTACAACTTCGCAGTGGAGATTCTCAGGCTGGCTGCCGAGCAACGCTCCACCATCAAGTCGGTGGTCCAGGCTTCCAGCCGGATGGAATCAGACTCGGTCGCCGTTCGTTCTACGCTGGCACCCTCAACTCTCCAGCCCGTCATCGCCGAGATCACCAGCTCCGCGGGCGAAGGGTCCGGGGGCTATGCCCGCCGGGAGCGCACCGGAGTGTACCGCAGCGTACGGATACCGGTGTTCGATCGGTTCGCGGCCTCCCGGAAGGAGCTGCTGCCCGCAGCCTACCTGGTCCCCGCGCGGCTCCGAACGGTGGTGGACCTTCTGAGGCGCCAGGGCGTCGGGGTCGATTCGTTGATCCAGCCGTGGCGCGGGCCGGCTGAGGCATTTGCCCTCGAGTCTCTCACGGTCGGTCCTCTGTTCGAGGGCCATCGGACGGTGCAGGCCGAGGGGCAGTGGCGTAGTCAGCCAGTGGATACGAGCATCGCGGCGGGCTGGTATCTGGTTCCTACCGGTCAGCGGCTCGGGGTGTTGGCGGCCTACCTCCTCGAGCCTGCCTCGGAGGACGGTGTGGTCACCTGGAATCTCCTGGACCGGGAGATCGCACCGGGCACAAGCTATCCCATCCTTCGGCTTCGCTCCCGGCCGCTTCTCCCAGCCGTGGCCCTACCATAGCGGTTCGACCGCTGTGCTAGATTTCCAGCCGACACCCGACGGCTTCCATTCAAATGAGGATGTTTGTACATGACCGCTCGTCCCGCCGCGCAACCCGGGTCTATTGTCATCTGGTTCTGGGAATGGGCGAAGTCGATCCTCGTAGCCCTCCTCGTCTGGTTCTTTCTGCGGACCTTTCTGGTCGAGGCGTTCCGGATTCCGTCGGGCAGCATGGAGAACACGCTTCTTATCGGGGACTTTCTTTTCGTCAACAAGGCCTTGTATGGCGCCGAGGTTCCGCTCATCGGCACCCGCCTCCCCGCGGTACGTGAACCCCGCCGGAACGACATCCTGGTATTCGATTCGGTGGAGGATAAGGGGCTCAAGGTCGTCAAGCGGCTGATCGGCATGCCGGGCGATACCCTGAGCATGGAGAATGGTGAGCTGTTCCGGAATGGCCAGCGAATCAATGAGCCGTACGCCGTGCGCTCGGACCCCACCCGGTCCGAGGATCCCATCCAACGCGCCAAGATGCGCGAGTGGCAGCTTCCTCACCTCGTAAACCGCGACGAGGCCACCTACCAGCCCGATCTTCAGGAGTGGGGACCGATCGTGGTGCCCCGCGATTCGTTCTTCATGATGGGCGACAACCGCGACAGCTCATATGACGGGCGCTACTGGGGATTTTTGCCGCGGGCGAACGTGCGGGGCCGGCCGCTGGTGGTCTACTTCAGCTACGACCCGAGCAGCTGGCGGGCGCTGCCGTTCGTGACGGCGGTTCGTTGGAGCCGGCTCTTTACCTCACCGGAGTAGGGGGAAGGGAATGAAAAGCAAACCAGGCCACGGATGAACACGGATCAAATGCACGGATTACTCCCAGACCCGATGTGCTCTGTGCCAGACAGCACAAGACACCTTGGTTCAACCAAGTGCGTGGTGCTGCTCTAGGAGGGTTTCGGCGCAAGGAGCAATCCGTGCAGTTGATCGGTGTTCATCCGTGGCTGCAGTCGTTTTTGCCTAATGCGGACGGGGCGCTTCGGGGAGGGAGGAACGATTCAGTGTGCGGGGGATATACGCGGCGGTGCGGCTGCACGCGGGGCAGTGAAGTGTGACGCGTCCACCCTGGGCGTCTTCGGCGCTGGACCGCTCGGGAACTCGCTCCACCTCGATCGAGGCACACGAGGGACATACCAGTGGTTTCTGGTCCCGATCCGCCGCGATCAGAACCAGCGCTTCTGGTGCCCGGTACTCCTTGATGCCCCGACGTCCCACGGTCGGCCCTTCCAGCGGGGGCATGTGGCACAGAACTAGCTACCCCGCTTACCTACGGAATTTACCGATTATTCAATGGCCGCGCAAAGCCTGGACGGCCCGCGCTTCATCTTCGGAGTCACTCATGCGCAGGTCCCTGCTGATGTCTTTGTGTTCGCTGGTGTCTGTCGGCTGGATTTCAACCGAGGCCGAAGCCCAGAAGGTTCATGAAATCCGGCTCGACGCGAATCCGGAGAAGGAGATTTTCCGGTTCAGTCCGGGGCAGGTAAACGCGCGCCCTGGCGACATCCTGCTTTTCACAGCGGTGAGCGGTACGCCGCATAGCGTCGTCTTTGAGAGTAAGGGGCTTTCTGCTCCTGCCCATGAGGCGCTCAATGGCGCCTTGAGCCGCCGTTCCGGGGATCTCAGCAGCCCCCTATTGAGTCCCAACGGGGCGGAGTACCGCATGGTGGTACCCGCTCTGCCACCGGGCAGTTACCCCTTCTTTTGCCTTCCCCACCGGGCTTACGACATGCGCGGCCTACTGGAAATCACGAAGTAGTCCCCCATACTACTAGCGTCCGAGTGTCACCGGTGCGAGAATTCCGTCCCTGATGGGCTCGACTCTCACCGGGTCGCCCGCCCTTGTGCTCGGCTGATGGCAGTCAAGGAGGACGTGTGGTATCGGAACTCGGTGGTTCACAGATCTCGACGCTGCTGGAGACCCTTCCAGGCATTGCGAACGTGTTGCGGAGCCCGGTGGCAGACGCCCTCGGGAGTGTTATCCGTGCCGCGGCGCGCGTCGGCGACTTCAACGTGGCGGATGCGGAGGAGCTGATTCGCTACGCGACCCGGCGCGGGCTGCTGGGCAATGAAGAGGGCGACCGGATTCTGGCCGAAGTGCATGCGGCACAGCAGAAGCGCCTGGACAAAGCGGCCGATCGGGAGAAGGCCATGAAGTCCAAGGCGAGGGTGAAGGGCAAGACGGTGAAGGGGGTGAAGACGGTCAAGAAGCCTGTGAAACCCAAGAAGAAGCGTTAGAGTCCCTCCTCAGGTCTTGAAATCCTGCATCAAAGCGGTGAGTCGCGTGGCGCCCTGAAGCAGGTCGCCGGCCGCAGCCGCCATCTGCTCGGTCGAGGCGGTCTGCTCCTGCGCCGCGGCGGTTACCTGCTCGCTGGCCGAGGCGTGCTCGCTGGCGGCCTGGCTTACTTCCTGGGTCCTCTCACCTAACTGCACCACGATACGGCGGTTGGCCTCCGCCTCCCGCACGACCTCCGCCGCGGCGCTGTGGACTTCCTGCACCGCCTGGGCGATCTCCTCCAGGGCTCGCGCAGCCGCCATCGCGACGGCTTCGATCCCGTGGACCTTGGTCGATCCGACATCCATCGTAGCCGAGACATCCCGCACCTGATTGCGGATAAACTGGACCGTCTTGGCCACTTCCTCCGCCGCGCTGGAGCTGGAGTCGGCCAGCCGGCGGACCTCTTCGGCGACAACCGCGAAGCCGCGCCCGTGCTCGCCGGCCCGTGCGGCCTCGATGGCGGCGTTGAGGGCCAGCAGGTTGGTCTGGGATGAGATTTGCCTGATGAGATCGATGAAGTCGGTGATCGGCTCCGAGAGCCTCGAGAGCTCCTGCACCTGGCGGGCGGAGGTGCCCACGACCTCACGAATGTCGAGCAGGGTCTGACCGGCCGCGGCCACATCCGCCTGGTTGCGCGCGGCGAGCTCCTGGATCCGTTCGCCCAGCTCCAGCACCCGGGCCGAGGCGGTGGCATTGGTCTCGGCAATCTGTCTGAGATTGAGGAGCAGGGCGTCTGCCTTCTCCATTCCCCGCACCTGCTGCTCCGCACTCGACGCCACCTTGACCATAGCGGTCGAGATCTCGCCGCTGCTCGCGGCCAGCTCCTCGCTCATGGCGGAGAAGTCGGTAGCGCTATTGCCGATCTGACTGGCCTCACCCACTACCGAGACCACGACTCCGCGCAGCCGCGAAGCCATTCCATCCATCGCCCGGGACAGGAGCTCCAGCTCGGTGGGCATCTTGCCGAGCTGCACCCGTCTCAGGTCGCCGGCTCCGAACCGGTCTGCTGCGCTGATAAGCCGCCGGAGTGGCCGGTCCACCATGCGCACCGTGAATACCGAGATTGCGACGCCGGCGGTCAGCGATACCGCGAACAGCAGCCATAGCACCGATCGGCGATCTCCGGCCTCGCGCCGGAGCTCGTCGGCCCGCGACATGGACCGGTTGTTCTGCGCCAGCACCAAGGCACGGACGTCGCCCAGAAGGGTGTCCGCAGGCGCGCGGGCTCGTTCGGCCTGCCGCCGTGCTTCGTCGGTCCGGCCCAGGTCTGCCAGCGCGTGGGCGGTGGCATAGGCCACCTCGATCTCCGCCTGATTGGCCGCGATCTTGTTGACGATGTAACGATCAGATGTGGTAAGCGCGTTGAGCGTCCGGTAGCGGCGCTGATAGACGTAGGCTGAATCGCCCTCATCCAGTACCCGGCGCTTCAAGGCTCCCGAGCGCAAGAGCAGGTACTGCTCGGCGGAGCGGACTTCGGAGCCGAGCGAGGCGATCAGTCCGTTGCTCAGGTCGGTGCTCTCGAGCAGCAGCGAGAGCTCCCGGTCCACCGACTTGTCAAGCGAGCTGATCGACTTCACGCCGAACAGGGCGATCAGAAATACCAGCATGATCAGCACCGTCATACCGGCGATGACCCGACTGCGGAGGCTGCGCATGAACCTCACTGGCCCCCCGCCAGGCGCACGTTGCCGTTTCGCACGACCCCGATGTAGACCGCCTGGTTGGGGACGTCTCCCCTGCTGTCGAAGGCCACGACCCCGGTAACTCCCCGGAACGCGGGAGCGCCGGTGCCGACCCGGGCGAGCTCTCGGCGGATCGCCTGACGCTTGGTTCCAGCCCGCGCGATTACGTCGCGCAGCAGATAGACCGCATCGTAGGTGGCGGCCGCCGGCTGGTTGGGCAGACCCGCGGATGGGAACTTCCTACGGTACGCCTGGAGAAAGGCTTTGTTGGCAGGAGTGCTCAAGGTCGGCAGATATGCCGCGGAGAGGTAGACACCCTCGGCCAGTAAACCCGCCGCCTCGATTCCCTCGAGCCCGTCGCCGCCCAGCACCGGCATAGTAAGGCCGCGCTTGCGTGCTTGGCGGAGAATCTCCTCGGCCTCGAGACGATTCCCCGCGACGAGGAGGAAATCCGTCCCGCTGCCCTTGGCCAGGCGGTCGAGATAGGGGCCGACGTGGGGGACATCGCCCAGGTAGGGGTCGATCGATTGGAGCACGCCCCCTCGGCGGGTAAAGTCCTTGACGAAGGTCTGGCGCACGCCCCGACCATATTGGTCGTTCAGGTAGAGGACCGCTCCCCGGTGGAGTGCCAGTGTGTCATAGACCCAGCGGGCGAGCGCTGCACCATGAGCGAGATCGCTGGGGCAGATCCGGAAGGTGTAGTCGCCGGCCGTGGAGACCTCAGGAGAGGATGAAGAGGGAGAGACGGCTGCGACCGGATCCGCTCCGCCGTTGTACACCGGGGCGGCTGCCAGCGTCGTACTGGAGAAGAGGTGTCCGATCACAGCCGAGACGCCGGCCTCATAGAGGTCGGTCGCCACAAACACGGCGGAATCCGGGTCGGCGTAATCGTCCCGCTGGACCAGCTGCAACGGCCGGCCACCGATGCCGCCGGCGGCGTTGATCTCTTCCACCGCGAGCTCGGCGGCATGTTTCATCGGGACACCCACCGGATCGCTCAGGGACCCGGCCAGCCCAATCCGGATCGGACCGGAAGAAAGGCGGCAGGCGGAGATCAACAGAGCTGCCGCCAGCAGGAATGATCGAGTCGTTAAGATATCCACGCACTTCCCCCATCTGGACGGAGTCCGGGCTGTAGCCCGGGTATCGACGATGCTCGACTGGACTGACCGATCACCCGACGCGACGTTCGACCTGCACGGCCAGAGCGTGATCGAGGCTGTAGCCAATGCGGAGCGTTTTCTGCGAGCTCAGGCCAAGGCGCGTCCTCACGGCATTGTCCGGCTCATCACGGGTCGGGGGCGGGGCGGCGGGGGAGCGCCGATTCGCACCCGGGTCAGAGGCCTGCTACGCCGGCTGAAGGAGTCCGGCAGCGTCGTCCGTGATTACGCGCTGGAGGAGACCGAAGGCAGCTATTTGGTTCGGCTGGTAGGCTGAGCGGGGACTCGCCTTCCCGAGACAGAACTCCCCCGTCGTCCCCATCCGTCGAGCACGTGACCGTCCACCAGGCTCACCGAGGCCACCTTCCCGCCTCGCTCCAGTCTCCAGGTCAGCCGGATCATACGACCCCGCCGCACCCACTGGAGCATCCATTGCGCTCCCTGGATCCGCGTCCCGACTCGGCCGTAGCTGCCCTCCAGGGAGCCACGCCAACGCTCCAGCTGGCCGGGGGCCACCACGCCCGATAGCGTAATCACGCCCGCCATGCTGTCCATGGCCGAGACCCAGACGTCCACAGCACCGCCGCCCGACTCGGTGTCGTTCAGCAGGGCCCGGCACTCGCTTACCCGCTGATCGACCCTGGACTGGCGGCAACGAAGACGGCCTCCGCCGATACCGCGAAGGTGGCGCTGGATCTCATCAAGTCGCGCTCCCGCGCGAAAGCCGAGGAACTCCAACCCCACGCTGTCGGGAGCCGTGGTGGTGGCAGCATTGGCGCCCAGAAGGGTGGGAGCCAGGAGCAGGCTCGCCACGGCGATCGCGCGGAGCGGTGTCAGCATTGCAGTAGCGGCCTCGATAGAGCGTGACGAGAGGAGTATCGGTCAGGCGGGCGGTGAACTGGAGACACCAACAGCCCCCGCGGCGTGAGCCGCGGGGGGCTTGCTGGGACCTGTTACCGGCTGGGAAGGGCGCTGGGGTGTTAGACCTTACGCACGTTCGAGGCCTGCAGCCCCTTGGGGCCCTCGACTACCTCGAACTCGACGCTGTCGCCTTCGGACAACGATCGGAAGCCATCGGCGATGATTGCCGTGTGGTGTACAAACACGTCCTTACCACCATCCTGCGCGATGAAGCCGAACCCCTTTGCGTCATTGAACCACTTTACCGTGCCCTTCGCCATGCTACAACCTCTTGAAAAGGGAGCCCGAGGGCCCCGGGGGAAAACCCCCGGCCGTTGTGACCGGGTTAAAAGCCCCAAAAAAGGCCGCCCGGACTTGATGTCCAGCGGCCCGCAAAACGTCAAAAATGAAGGGGAGGCACCGCGCGTTGCATGCGATAAGGTCATGCTTGGGAACGGTTTTGTCAATAAGATCAGGAGTCAGGCGTCGGGAGTCAGGGGGCTCCAGCAGGAAAGTGTAGGTGAGTCGTATCTCAGTATATTCCCTTAGTCTGACTCCTGACTCGCGACTACCTCAGCACCACCCCTGCGGCTCGCAGCTCATGATTGAGCAGCCATCGCTTCTTCCCGAGTCCTCCGCCGTAGCCGACCAGACTGCCGTCCTTGCCTACCACTCGGTGGCAGGGAATCAGAATCGCGAGGTGGTTGGCGGCCACCAGCCACCCGATCTGGCGAGGGTGCATGCGGGTTGACCGGGCCACGTCGTCGTAAGAGCGGGTCTCGCCGAGCGGGATCTTGCGTAATGTGCGGTAAACCGCCGTCTGGGCCGGGGAGAGGTCGAACCAGCGCTTCAAATGATCGGGATAGGGAAAGGGCCTGGCCGAGCCTGCGAAGTACTCGTCGAGCCAATCGGTGGTGATGCGGCAGCTTCCCTGCGAGATGTGCAGCTCGGGGATGGCGGCCCGTAACCGTACTGCCCACTTGATGGTCACCGCTCGGTTGGGGTATTCGATGACCAGCGGGCCGGCTTCACACTCCACGACGGTCAGTGCGCCGATGGGCGAACTGTACGAGGTCCATTCCACTCGCATGAGTTCTCCAGCGTGGGAGCGGCAAGGACGTCTAACTTAGCCGTTCCACCGCCCCGCTGCACGATGTACATTCTGCGAGCATTCTGCCGGTGCGTTGAACCCGTTTCTCGAGGCCACGATGCTCCACCTGCTAGCCATGCTTGCCGCCTTCCAGCAACAACCGGTATCGGCTCCGAAGCTTGCCAAGGTGATGATCGAGCCGGCCGAGGTGGCCGTGCAGGTCGGCGACACCGTACGGCTCCGGGTGAGTGCGACAGACTCATCCGGACGGCCAGTTCGGGATTTATCGGTCCTCTGGTTTCAGTCGGGCGGGCGTTTCGAGGGGCGGGTCGATTCGACCGGCCTGGTGACCGGAGGATCGACCGGCACGCTGAACGTCAGCGCCGTGGTGAGCCCCCGGTCCGGGGGTTCGCCGGCTACCGGCTTTGCGCGGGTGACCGTGCTTCCTCAGCCGGCGGCCAAGCTGGTGTTCGACCGGGAGGTCTCCCATCTCTATTCCGGGCAATCGTTGGTGATCGGGGCCACTCCCTATGCCGCCAATGACGACCGCCGGTACGACCAGGTCCTCTGGAGCTCGGACGCGCCGGCGGTGGTGGCGGTGAGCGCCGGGCGGCTGAGTGCGGGTCGCCCGGGCAGGGCCACGATCACAGCCCGCGCCGGACGCGCCGCCAGGTCGTTCATCGTGGTCGTCGCCCCCAATCCGGTTGCCTCGCTTGTAATCGAGCCGGCCTCCGCCAGCGCGCGCGCTGGGGACGTGGTGCGCTTCGGGTTCAAGGGCCGGACCCGCGATGGCCGGCTGTTAACGAACGCGGCTCCGGAGTGGGCCCTCAGCCCCGGCAACGCGCACATCGACCCCGATGGGCGTTTCGTGGCGGACGTGCCTGGCAGCTACCGGGTCACGGCCAGCTTTGCCGGCAGGATTGCCGAGGCAACCGTCGAGGTCCGGGCCCGCGATGTCCGGCGCCCAACCACGCTCGTGGGTCGGCTTCCGATCAAACTCCGCGCTGCCGAATTCTGGCTCCATCCCGACGGCCGGCACGGCTATCTGACCACTATCGCCGACCGGATGTACGCCATCGACGTGAGCAACCCGGCGAGCCCGCGGATCACCGACTCGGTGGTGGTGGATGCCCGCACCATCAACGACGTGATGACCACTGAGGACGGCAAATACGGAGTGCTTACCCGGGAGAACGCCTCCACCAGAAAGAATGGGATCGTCATCCTCTCGTTCGAGGATCCGGCGCATCCCAGGCCGATCGCGGAGTTCACCGAGACGGTGACGGGTGGCGTACACAGCACCTTTGTCTACCGGGGCTACGTATATCTGACCGACGACGCGACCGGCTCGCTGCGGGTGATCGATATTCGCGATCCGTACAAGCCAAGGCAGGTGGCCCGCTGGCAAACGCGGCCCGATGAAGCCGGCAACTACGTGCACGACGTCGATGTGAAAGACGGGTTGGCGTACCTGAGCTACTGGAATCAGGGCCTGGTCATCCTCGACGTCGGCAACGGTGTCAAGGGAGGCAGTCCGGAGAATCCGCAGCTCGTTTCCCAGTACAAGTACGACCTGAACTCACTGTATCGCGACGTCGAGGCGGTTGGTGGTCCCGGATTCATCCGCGGCACGCACACGGCCTGGCGTGGCGGGAATTACGTTTTCGTCGGCGACGAAGTCTTTTCCGCCAAGCCCCGCCCTACCGAAGGTGGCGGGGTAGCCGGGCTCGGGCGGGCGTATGGCAGACTCCACGTCATCGACGTCAGCGATATCGGCCGACCGAAGGAAGTGGCCTACTACGAGCCCAAAGACGGCGGGAGCCACAACGTCTGGGTCGCCGGGGACACGCTTTACATGGGTGACTATCAGGGTGGCCTCAGAGTCCTCGATATCTCGGGCGAGCTGAGGGGGGACCTGCAGCTCCAGGGCCGGGAGATTGCCCACGTGGTGACTGGGGACGGCGATGGCACCACACCCAACGCCCCGAACGCCTGGGGCGCCATCTACCGAAACGGCCTGATTTATGTCCCCGACATCAATTCGGGACTCTGGATCGTGCGGGTGGAGCCGAAGTCGGAACTGGTGCCGTAGCGGGGCAGCAGGGCGGCGGGGCAGTGGGGCAGCATGAAGCCGGATGCAAATTCATGCGTTTGCAGCCGCGTGCGCCTCAACCGCCCCGCTGCCCCGCCGCCCTGCCGCCCCGCTATATTCTCCTCATGGCCACACCACAAACAGTCGTCGTCCGCACCTTCACCGATCGCGCGGAGGGGCTCTCGCACTTCGTGCTCCGGGCCGGTGAGGCACCGCGGCTCCTGGCGTTCGATGACGCCCTGGGATGTCCGGTGGAGACTGCGTTGGCGGCCTTGGAGTGGACCGGTGCCGTGGGGATTCTGCAGGACGACGACCTGTTACACGCAGCCCGCCTGACGAGCGAGACCGCGGCTGCAGTCATCGAGCGCAAAGGGCAGGACGCGCGGCGCTACGTTTATCTGGGTCCCCGCCTCGATGCTCCCCCGATGGACGTCTTCGAAGGCGCCATTCTCTTCGACGAGCCGGGGGTGAAGGCGGTCGAGTTCTCTCAGCGGGCCCACGGGCTCGCCCATTTCCTCCGGGCTACCTCGGGAGCCGGAGCCCTGCTGGCGCTCCTGGGGCGGCGCGCTCCCGAGATCCGGCATCTCCGAAGATGGCTGGGCTCCATCATTCAGGAGCTCGATCTGCCGAGACCGCTGGTCGCCGGGTGGTTCGCGGCGAGCTCGGCCGGCTGCCTCTTCTCCTCCCCCGAGGGAGAGCCCACATACCGCTATATCGAAGTAGGAACCGAATCATGAGCCGTTGGTATCTTGTCGTGTTCCTCTCGACATTGACGCAAAGTCTCGCTGCCCAGACGGTAGTGCGTCCCGAGCCCGCACTGGACGCGGGACGTGCGTCACTCCGAAACGCCCTGCTCCAGTTCCGCGATACACTGAGCCACATCGATGCCGCTGCCTCCCGGCTTCAACGGGACTACCGCCAGGCGTCTCCCGCCTCGCTGCTCTCCCGCGCCCGGGTCATGCGCGAGGCCTGCGCCCGCTCGGTGCGTAGCCTGCCGGCAGCCCGGAAGGCAGCGCTCGCGGCCGCGGCCACCACTGAGATGAGGATGCGACGCCGAGGTGAGCTGGTGGGCGCCATGGATCAACTACAGAAGCACCTGGCCCGGTGTGAATCGGACTTCGCCGCCATGAGCAGTCCGGGGGAGGCAGAAAGAGTCCGGGGGTATGGAAATGATCGCGCTCGTCGAGCGCTGACAGCCATACGCCAGTACGAGCGGGTCCTGGGGACTTTCTTAAACGCCATGGGCATCAAGGTGAC
>Ga0180121_10000251_pt1 | contig 21489 bp, 17 predicted proteins | sample AntDrymUQ5402106_2_FD_129676 | JGI IMG/M metagenome (GOLD analysis project Ga0180121, IMG submission 129676) | Polar desert sand microbial communities from Dry Valleys, Antarctica - metaG UQ540 (21.06) (version 2) (version 2) | ecosystem: Environmental > Terrestrial > Soil > Desert | place...
CGCGGCGTAGCGGACTGCCTCCTCGTACTCGCCGATCTCCCAGCTGATCCATGACCCCATGGCATGGAGGTCCATCACCTCGAGGTCCTGGCCGAGCCGGTCACGCAGGTCCCAACGACGCCGGAAGATCCGCATCGCGGACCGGTAGTCCCCGACGGCGCAGTACGCCGACCCGGCCGCGTCGTAGCAGCCGGAGGCCAGGTCGGCGTCGCCCAGCCGTAGCGCGATGGCAACCCCCTCGAGGCCGCGCGCCGCGTAGTCCTCGGCCGGGTCTGGTGAGTCCTCGGGGTAGACGAAAGGCCACGACGCACTGATCGCGAGGAGGTTGGCGCGCTCCGGGCTGTCCCCCGGACCGACCAGAGCAAGGCCGTGGTCCCTCATTGCGCGCAGGTCGGGCTCGGGCACGAGGACGTTCATCGTCCCTGGCCAGCGCACCGCCTGGTCGCAGGCGCGCGCGATCAGGTTCGCCGTCCTGAGGTCCGGGATCGCGGCGCTCGCGCCAGCCACCTCGGCAGCCTCCGCGAAGTACTGCCAGGCGAGGTCGCCGCGCACCTGCGCCAGGTAGACCTGGCCGAGGGCAGCGAGCGCGTCGCAGCGCTCGACATCTCCTTCGGCCAGCGCCAGCGCGTCATGTGCGAGTCGCTCGGCCTTGTCGAGGACGTACTTGCGCAGGGCATCGTCGGATGCCTGCAGGAGCCAGCGGACTGCCGAGGCGCGCAGGTCAGTGTCGGGTGCGGACCCGGCCTGATCGGCGAGGGTGACCGCCGTGCTGTAGTGATGGGCCAGCAGCTCGCCGAACTCGCCCGCCCTCTCCCCCGCGACGTGCTCGAGCCAGCCGGCCACCCGCGCGTGCGCGACCCCGCGGTCCCGGCGCGGGATGCTGCCGTAGGCGACATCGCGGGTCAGGATGTGCTTGAAGACGTACTCCTGCTGGCCGGCGAACGCCGAGCCGACCCGGGAGACCACCAGCTCGCGCTCCTCCAACCGACGAAAGCTCTCCTCGAGCGCCGCATCGAAGGTCCCCGAACCTGTGTCATCCGACGTCAACCGGTGCACGGGCTCGCCCCAGAACACCCGGCCGACCACGGCCGCCGCCTGCAGCACCCGCTTGTCGGCCGGGTCGAGCAGGTCGATCCGTGACGCCAGCACACCCTGGACCGAGTCCGGAAGGTCGAGGGCCTCGATCCCAGGCATCGCCCGCCACCGGCCCGACTCCTGGGTGATCGCTCCCTCGTCGATGAGTCGGCGCAGGATCTCCTCGAGGAAGAAGGGGTTTCCCTCGGCCCGCTCGAGGATCCGTGCGTGCAGCGAGGCCGGCAGGTCCTCGACGCTGAGCAGCCGCCGCACGAGCCGGCTCGCGTCGTCGGGCACCAGCGGCGCGAGGGACACGGCGACCGAGTTGCGCCTGCCGCCGCCCCAGCCGGGCCGGGTTGCGACGAGGTCGGGGCGCGCAGGGCAGAGGAAGAGCAGCGGTCCCTGGGAGCGCTCCCCCATCTCGTCGAGGAGGTCCAGCATCGCCGCGTCGCCCCAGTGGATGTCCTCGACGAGCACGATGACGGGGCCTGAGACGGCCAGTGCGGTGAAGAAGGCTCGCCATGCGGCGTGCACCTGTCGGCGAACCTCCTGCGGGTCCATCGCGGCGGTCTGGGCGCGCGGGTCCGGCACACCGACGGTGTAGGCGAGCATCGCGGCGGTGCGCTGGGCGTCCCCCATGCCCGCGTCCGCCAGCTTGCCCGACACGGTGTCGATCTTGGCGAGGGCGTCGGAGGTGCTGTCGGTGTCCTGGATCCCGGCGTACGACTTGAGCATCTCGGCAAGGGGCCAGTAGGTAACGCCGGTCCCGTACGACAGGCACCTCCCACGCAGAACCAAGGGCGACGGTGATCGGTCCTGGACCCGGTCCAGGAACTCCGCGACCAGCCGACTCTTGCCGACGCCGGCGTCGCCGTAGACCGTCACGACATGAGACCGGCCCTCGTCGACGGTCCGCGCGTACACGCTGTCGAGGACGGCGAGCTCGGTATCGCGGCCCACGATGGGGGACGTCAGGTACGCCACACCGCGTGCCGGACCGCCGACCTGACCCGTGACGCGGAACGCGCGCAACGGTGCGCGCAGTCCGCGTAGCTCCAACATCCCGCGCGCCGCGAACGCGAAGCCCCTGGCGCTGCGCGCGGTGCGCTCCGAGACGAGGACCTCGCCAGGTTCGGCCGAGGTCTGAAGCCGAGCAGCCACGTTGACGGCATCACCGGTGACCATGGCAGAGCCGGGCTCAGGGGTCGTGGCCGCCAGCACCTCCCCGGTGTTCACCCCGATCCGCATCTGCAGCGTCACGCCGTGGGTCAACGCCAGCTCGTCGTTGACCGCGGCGAGCCGGCGGCTCATGGTCTGGGTGGCTCGCAGAGCCCGGGAGGGGTCGTCCTCGTGGGCCGTGGGAACGCCGAAAGCCGCCATGACTGCGTCACCGATGAACTTCTCGACGGTGCCGCCCTCCGCCTCGATCTCCTCGCGCATCGCGTCGAAGTACTGCCGCATCACCTCACGCAGTCGCTCCGGGTCGAGGTGGTCGGCCAGCGCCGTGGACCCGGCGAGGTCCGCGAACAGCACAGTGACGAGCTTGCGCTCCTCCCCGCTCCCGGCAAAGGACGGCGGGGGCGCCAGCTGCGAGGGGTCGTGCTGCGCGGCGTTCGGCATGCGTGTCCCGCAACGCGAGCAGAACTGGTCACCCGGCGCCACAGGGGCGCCGCAGCTCTCGCACACGACGACGACAGGGGTGCCGCACGACGGACAGAACCGCGCGCCTGGGCCGAGACCGGTCCCGCATGCGGCGCAGGTGCCCATGGTCCGGGAGTGTAGGCAGCGCGCTGCCCGCACTGCTAACGGCGAGCTGCGCTGCCCTGGTCAAGGCGTCGCAGGGCTGCCCGCGCCGCGAACCATCCGCACATCCCGTGGACGCCACCGCCCGGCGGCGTCGAGGACGAGCAGATGAACAGGCGCGGGTCCGGCGTGCTGTAGGGGACGGGGCGGGCCACCGGGCGGGTGAAGAGCTGCCGCAGGTCCTGCAGGCCGCCGTTGATGTCACCACCGACGTAGTTGGCGTTGTAGCCCTCCATCTGCACCGCGGTCATGGACGACCGGGCCAGGATCACGTCCCGGAAGCCTGGCGCGAACCGCTCGACCTGGTCCTCGATGCGTCCGGTCATGTCGAGCTCGCAACCAGCGGGGACATGGCAATAGGCCCAGCCGACGTGCTTGCCCGCAGGCGCCCTCGACGGGTCGCACACGGTGGGCTGGGTCAGCAGCACGTAGGGCCGCTCGGGCACCCGGCCGCCGGCCACGTCGGCCTCCGACGACGCGACCTCGGCGAAGGTCCCGCCGAGGTGGACGGTGCCCGCCGTCCGAGCGCCCTCTGCCCGCCACGGGATCGGCCCGTCCAGCGCCCAGTCCAGCTTGAACACACCGGGGCCGTAGCGGAACCGCCGCAGCGACCGGCAGTAGCGCGCGGGCAACCGGTGCCCGGCCATGGCCAGCACCTGGCGGGGTGTGACGTCGAGCAGGACGGCCCCTGCCCCGTCCAGCTCGTCCACGCTCTCGACCCGGTGCCCTGTCCTGATCTCGCCGCCGAGCGAGCGCAGGAGCGAGGCCAGCGCGTCGACCAGGGCCTGTGAGCCGCCCCGGGCGAACGGCCAGCCAACGGCATGCCCGGCCGTCATGAGCACGAGGGCGATGGCGGCGGTGGGGATCTGGTCGAGCCGCAGCATGGAGTGCGCCGCGACTCCGCCCAGCAGAGCGCGCCCGCGCTGCTCGGAGAAGCGGGACCTGCCGAGCCGCGACGCGGGCTGCAGGCCGACCAGCCCGAACCGCCCCATGGCGACAGGGTGCCTCGGTGGTCGGAGCGGGCCGAGCAGCTCGGTCATCAGGCCGTCGGCGTTGCGCACCAGGGGGTCCATGAGACGGCGATAGGCGCGTACGTCGGCGCCGCCGACCGAGTCCGCGGTCTCGGCCACCCCTCGATGGAGCAGGACCGCCGTGCCGTCGTCGAGCGGGTGGGCGAGAGGGACCTCCGGGTGCACGAGGTCCAGACCGTGCTCGGTCAGCGGGAGGCGCCGCAGGGCCGGGGACACCAGGGACAGCGCATGCACCGCCGAGCAGACGTCGTGCGCGTAGCCGGGCAGTGTCAGCTCGGCCGACCGGGCGCCCCCGCCGACGGTCTCCGCGGCCTCGAGCACCGTGACCGAACGTCCGGCCTGTGCGATCGTGATCGCCGCGACCAGGCCGTTGGGTCCGGCTCCGACGACGACCGCGTCACGCCCTCGGAGGTCAGCCAACCGGTCGCCCGCGACGGCTCATCCCGCGTACGCCGCGCAGAGGGGCGGCCAGCATGTAGATGGTCGAGCGGATCGCCGAGGACTGCCACACGTTGGTCCAGCGCGACCACTGCCGGCGCTTGTCGACACAGACCACCGCCGTGGCGACCTCGGCGTCGGGCTGACCGACGTGCGCGGCCAGGCTGCGAAGGGTGTGCTGCCAGAACTTGTCCTCCTGGCGGTGCCCGCCGAGAGTAAGACCGAGCTCGAAGATCGGGTCCGACGCGCGCATCAGCACCTGGGCCTGGGCCACGGTCTGGTCGGCCCGTTCGGTGGCGCTGAAGGTGATCCAGCCGGCGAACATGTGCCCCTGGGGAGTCATCAGGGTGAACGACTCGTCATCCGCGTAGAGAACCATGACCCCCGTCGAGAGCTTCATCCGCCCTGGCAGGGTCATGCCGATCAGCGCAACCTCGCCCGGCTCGATCCCGGTCAGTGGCGCGTAGAACCGGTTTCCCTCGGGCCAGAAGTCGGGGAACCGCTGCTTCCAGGTAGCGATCAGGTCCGTCGCCGTCACCTGGTCCCGGCGAAGGCTCACCTGGTAGGTCTTCTGCCACATCTTCCCGAAGCCCTGGATCGGCCCGGCAAGGCGCTTGCCGGCGACGTTGATCCCGGCCGCGCCCGCGGGCACCTGCGAGACGTTGAGCCGGGAGACGGTCTTCGCCCAGTGGGTCGCGTCGCGGGCAGCCGCCTTGTCGTCCGTCGCCTGCTCGTTGAGGTCACTCATGGTGTCCTCCCGGTCACGAGACGCCGGCCGCACGAAGCGCCGACTGCTCGTTGTCGTGGATGCCGACCGCCTCGTCCAGGCGGGTCAGCTCGAATATCTGCCGGTAGTGGTCGGAGAGCCCGAAAGCCATCAGCTGCTTGGACTGCCGGTTGGCCCGCACCAGCAGGGTGACCAGCAGGCCGATGCCACCGCTGTTCATGTAGGACAGCTCGGAGAAGTTGAGCACGATCGCGCGGGCGTCGCCGGCGTCGGCGTACGCGGTCATCAGCACGTCCTCGGAGCCCGAGGTGACGTCACCGCGGATGTCGACCACACTGGCCGGCCCAAGCTGGCGGACGTCAAAGGTTGCGGTTGCCTCCGTCATGGTGCACTCCGTTCCACGCCGCGCACGGCGCTGTCCTCGTCGGGGTTGATGGCCAGGAAGTCCGCGAGACGGGTGATCTCGAAGATCTCGCGGTAGTGCGGGGTCAAGCCGTAGGCGCGGATCGGCAGGGAGCGGGCGCGGGCCTTCGCAAGGAGGCCGACGATCAGCGCGATGCCGGTGGAGTTGATGTAGCCCGCATCCTCGAAGTTGAGGACGACTGCGTCCGTGTCGACGGCTGTGGCCTCGGCCCAGGCCGCATCGAGCGCGCCCTCGGCGCGACCGTTGACATCGCCCACGAGGTCGATCACCGCCACGCCGTCCCGCCGGCGTACCGCGGTCGGTAGCTCACTCGTCGTCATCGTCATCTCCCTTGCGGTGCATGACCAGCTCGAGGGTGTGCAGGTGGTCTTCGTGGGTCTCGTGCGCCTCGTCGACCATGTTCTTGATGAGGAAGAGACCCCAGCCGCGTGGCCGTTGCAGCCCGGCGAGCTTGGCCTCGATGTCGGGCACCTCCGCGGTCCGGTCCGGCGACGGCTCGCCCCCGTGGTCGGTGATCAGCACCCGGACGACGTCGTCCTCGGCCATCACCCGCACCGTCACCGAGAGGTCGTCCCGGTAGCCGTTGCCGTGCTCCATCGCGTTCATCGTCGCCTCGCCGACAGCCGTCTCGAGCCGCTTGAGCCGCGCATCCCCGAGCCCGAGAGGGGCGACGATGTCGCTCACGCGCTGCAGCGCGATGCGTTCGTTGCCCTCCGCGCTGGGCACCTCGAACTCCACCAGCTGGCGGGTCGCCGTTCCCGCTGGCGGCGACCCGTTGGACGCGTGGGCCAGGCCCGGGGAGCGCGACAGCGTGACCATGGTGATGTCGTCCTCCTGCTCGGCGTCCGGCCCGGTGTGAGCCCGCAGGTCGGTCAGCACCCGGTCGATCAGCTCGCCACCGCCGGGATAGCGAGCGACGGCATCCTTCAGCCGCGGGAAGCCGAACATCTCGCCGTCCGGGTCGTGCGCCTCGACGACACCGTCGGAGTGCAGCAGCAGCGAGTCACCGGGTGCGAGGATCGTCTCCTTCTCCTCGTAGACCATCCCGGGCATCAACCCGAGCGGCATGCCGCGGGCGCGGAGCTCCACGGACCCGTCGGCGGTCTTGACGTACGGCAGGTCGTGGCCGGCGTTGGCGAAGCGGAACCGACCCGTCTCGGGCTCCAGCACGCCGTAGAGGCACGTGACGAACATCTTCTCGGGCATGTCGGGGCACAGGTGCTCGTTGATGCGCTCGAGCACGATGCCCGGCTCGACCAGCCGCTGCGCGGAGGCGCGCAGGACGCTGCGGGTGGCTGCCATGACGAGGGCCGCCGGCACCCCCTTGTCGGTGACGTCGCCGACGACGAACCCGACCTGGCCGTCGGGCAGCGGGATGACGTCGTAGAAGTCGCCGCCGACCTCTCGGGCGGGCTTGTAGAAGGCGGCGACCTGCCAGCCCGGAAGGTCGGGCAGCACCTTGGGCAGGAAGTTCTGCTGGATCAGCTTCGCGACCTCGAGCTCCTGCTGGAAGCGCTGACGGGTCACCGCTTCGGCCTGCTGCTCGCGCACCAGCTGGCCGACCCGCAACGCCGGCGCCGCCTGCGCCGCGAGGTTCTCGAGCAGCTTCTTGTCGTCGGTGGAGTAGTCCTGCTCTGAGCGGCGCGGCCCGAGGTGCAGGACGCCGATCAGCTCACCCTGGCTCACCAGGGGCACCGCGAGCTTGACCCCGGCCGCCTTGAGGGAGGCGAGCGCCGGCGAGTCCAGCTCGAGCGCCTCGACGTCCACTGCGCCGCTCGCGCTCTGCAGGTAGGCGAGAAGCGGGTCGTTCGGGGCGATGTCGACCGGATCGAGGTCGTCCTGCGGAACAGCAACGAGGCTCGCGTCGTCCCGCGACGCCTTCTCACCCACGGCGGAGCGGCCGAGAAGGCGGCGGCGGAACGACCCGGTGAGCGTTGTCATGATGGGACCTTTCTAGGCGTACGTCGTCCAGGAACCGTTACGGCGACCCCGTGGCTCCCGCCTCCATGAGCTCCTTGAGCGTCTGGCAGCTGTGCTCCCACTCGCGACGGGCCATCCGGGCGAACACCGGCTCGCCGAGCTTGAACAGCCCGTGGGCGTCCGTCTCCCCCGTCAGAGAGAAACGCGTCCCGCCGTCGACTGCCTCGAAGGTGTAGCTGCCCGTCATGGGCACCGGGCCCTTCGCCGCACGCACCGAGGACCGCCGCCGCGGCTCGAGCTCGGTCACCTCCAGGGTGACCTCGAAGCGCCGTCCGAGGAACTGGAGCACCTCCTCGATCTCGGTGCCCACCTCCACCGGCGCACCCGCCTCGCGCCGCACCTCGCTCACCATCGCCTGCCACACTGGGTCGTTGGCCGGCTCCATCACGTAGTCCCACACCTCGTCCAGCGGGCGCTCGATCACCACGCTGTGCTCGAACCTGGTCATGACTTCTCCTCTCACGACGTCCTGTCGTGAGAAGCCTGCGCGCGCGGGGTCCGGACATCGTTACGACCGGAGCCAGAGGGAGAGGTGGGCGGGCTGGACCGTGTCGCGGACGACGGCGCGGAGGTCGGCGCTGACCGCCTCGAGGTCGACCTCCCGGCGCAGCCGACCGGTGAAGGACTCGACGGTGCGGGCAGCGTCGTAGCGGCGCCGGTAGAACCGGCGGTCCACCACCGTCTGGATGCGCCGACGGGCCGGGCCGAACAGGGCAGCCACCGCGAGGGTCGAGCCGGCCACCGCCAGGTCCGACTGGTCGGTGAGCGGGCTCAGCACGAGCTGCAGCAGCAGCACGGAGCCGAGATAGACGCCGCCCAGAGTCGCGGTCAGTGCGCCGTAGACCAGGGCGCGGTTGATGACGATGTCGATGTCGTAGAGCCGGTAGCGCAGGACAGCAGTACCGATGGCGAGCGGCAGCAGGACGAACGAGAGCAGCGAGAGGCTCTGCAGTCCCGACACCCAGGCCGGCTGCTCCTCCATGAACGACGCCATCAGAGTCGAGACCATCGTCACCAGGTAGACCACAGCCACCACCGAGCCGGCGGTCGCCAGCCACTTCAGCTGCTGCCGCTCGATGCCTCTCGAGCGTCGGAAGCGCAGGATGAGCGCGACGGCAGAGGCCAGGATGCACAGCGGCAGCAAGGGAAGGAAGACCCCCAACAGGATGGCGAGTGGCAGCCGGGCTGCCTCCAGCCCGAGCGTGTTGGTCATCGACGGGAGCGCGCTCTCCTCGAGCGGGCCGGGCTCGAAGGTGATGAGAACGTTCACCGCCGTCATCGACAGCACCGAGAGCCAGGCCACGGGCCGCCAGCGCGGCGAGGGCAAGTGACCGTCGGGGAAGAGCAGGATCAGGAAGGTGCCCATGAGGCCGATGAACGGCGCCCAGGTGCCTTCGTTCAACGCCGCGGCAATGTCCGCGCGGGGCAGTGACCCCGGTTCGAGCACCAGCCCGTACGACGCGTAGGCGTCGATGGCGACGCCACCCCCCCAGGTCAGCCCGACGCCCTGCAGCACCCAACCGATCGTGTTCCTGGGCTGGCGGATCAGGATGAGCAGGCCGGTGAGCGGGAAGACGAGCACGACCAGGTAGAGCGCGGCCTCGGCCAGGTCTCCACCGGAGCCCCACGAGCTGTTGTCTCCCTGGTTGGCCGACAGGTCGATCGGCAGCCCGATCGCGACGGCCGCGACCTGCAGCCACCAGACCGCCCAGGCGGTCCGGCGCAACGTGCGGTCCGATCCTGCGATCACGTCCACCTCACTGCGGGCTCCTCATCCACAACGACACCGACTCCGGTTGGACCGTCTCCCGGACGACCCGGCGCAGGTCGGCGCTGACCGACTCGAGGTCGACCTCCTGGCGCAGCCGACCGGTGAAGGACTCCACCGTGCGCGCCGCGTCATAGCGCCGGCGGAAGAAACGCCGGTCCACGACGCCCTGGATCCTCGCCCGGGCCGGGCGGAACAGCGCCGCCACCGTCAGCGTGGACCCCGCGACGGCTAGGTCGGAGCTGCCGGTGACGGGGCTCAGGGCCAGACGGAAGAGCAGGACCATGAGCAGGTAGGTGGCGAGCAGGGTCGCCGTCAGCGATCCGTAGACCAGCGTCCGCTTGATGACGACGTCGATGTCGTAGAGCCGGTGCCGAAGGATCGCGATCCCGGCGGCGACCGGGATAGTGGTGAAGGCCACCAGGACCAGCACCTGGCCGAGCCCGACGTACCTCGTCTGGAAGAGCACGGTGCTGATGAGACACGCCAGCACGAAAACCACGGCAGCGAAGGCGAACCACCTCACCTGCAGGCGCTGGTCGCCGGACGATCGTCGGTAACGCAACACCAGCGACCAGGTGGCCAACACGATGCCGACCAGCGTGGCGGTCCAGCCGACCGTCTCGACGCCGACGAGAACGCCGCTCTCGATACCGACGGGGTTCACGACGCCCGGGACGGGCGAGTCCTCCAACGGCCCGGCGGCGAAGGCCGCAGCCACCGCCTGGGAGACCAGGCCGGTCCCGGTGAGGGCGACCGCCCACCGCCATCGTGGGCTCAGCGGTCGGCCGTCGGGGAAGAGCAGGAACAGCAGCGGTGGGATCCCGAACAAGGCGGGCAGGAAGACCCATGACGTCAGCCAGGCCGATGCGACGCCGCCGGCGAGTCGTGGCTCGGCGACGAGCGCGTACCCCGCGTACCCGTAGGCGGCGCCCGTTACGGCCAGCAGGAGTCCCGCGCCGCAGAACAGCCACCCGATGACGTTGGTCGGGCGTCGCGACGCGATGAGCGCCCCCACCAGGGGCAGGGTGACCAACGCGGCGCTCGACGCCAGGTCGAACACCGGCGCGATGCCGTCGGTGGCGATGGTCAGCACCCATCCGACGGCTGTCAGCACAAGGTCGACCGCGAACAACATCCAGGCCAGCCACGTCGCGGACCGGCGGGTCACGGCGAGCTCCGCAGCCACAACGACACGTGGACCGGTTGAACCGTCTCGCCGACCACACCGCGCAGGTCCGTGCTGACCGACTCGAGGTCGACGTCCTGGCGCAAGCGACCGGTGAAGGCCTCCACGGTGCGAGCCGCGTCGTACCTCGCCCGGTAGAAGCGCCGGTCCACCACTCCCTGGATCCGGGCCCGGGCCGGTCGGAACAAGGCTGCGACGCCGAGCGTGGCAGCGGCCACCGCCAGGTCGGACTGGTCGGTCAGCGGGCTCAGCACGATCTGCAGAAGAAGCACCGAAAGGAGGTAGACCAGACCGAGCGTCGCGGTCAGCGCGCCGTAGACCAGCGCCCGGTTGATGACCACGTCGACGTCGTAGAGCCGGTAGCGCAGGACTGCCAGGCCGATCGCGAGCGGCAGGAGGATGAACGACAGCTCCGACACGCCCTGCAGCACGACGATCCAATCCCGCTCCTGATCTCCCGATGACACTGCCGGCACCAGCGACACCAGGATGCTGACCAGGTACAGGAACGCGACGACAGCGCCACCTGTGGTGAGCCACTTCAGCTGCAGCCGCTCGATGCCGTGGGAGTGGCGGAACCGCCGGACGAGAGCGACGGCACACGCGACGATGCAGACCGCCAGCAGCGGCACGAAGATCGTCAGGACGACGAAAAGGACGCGCTCTGCCGACTCGACGCCCAGCGGGTTCGCCATGGTCGGGACGGCGCTCTCCTCGAGCTGACCTGGCCCCAGGTCGACGGCGAGAAACACCACGAGCATCGTCACGGCCGACAGCCACGCCACCGGTCGCCATCGGGGCGAGGGGAGATGGCCGTCGGGGTAGAGCAGGATCAAGAACGTGCCCATGAGTCCGACGGCCGGCGCCCAGATGCCTTCGGAGAGCGCTGCTGCCACGTCCGGTCCGGGCAGAGATCCGGGGTTGTGCAACAGGCCGTAGCTGGCGTAGCTGTCCGCGAGAGCCCCCAGTCCCCAGACGAACCCGATGCCCTGCAGGATCCAGCCAATGGTGTTGCGCGGCTGGCGTCGCAGGATGAGCAGGCCGGTGAGCGGGAAGCTCACCACGACGACCGCAAACGCGATGTCTTCGACTAGGCCACCGCCGCCCCCCCACGTCTGCGCGGTGGCCGGCTCGTCGACCAACGACAGCGGCACGTTGACGACGATCATCGCGGTCAGGAACCACCACAGCGCCCATGCACCGCTCCGCAGGGTGACGTCGGACAGGGTGCTCGCAAACCGGCCCGCGGAGCGCGGGGTCATGATGTGCTCCGCAGCCACAGCGACACATGGGTCGGCTGCACCGTGTCACGGACAACGGAGCGCAGGTCACCACTGACCGACTCGAGGTCGACCTCCTGGCGCAGCCGTCCGGTGAAGGAGGCGAGGGTGCGCGCCGCGTCATAGCGCCGGCGGAAGAACCGGCGGTCCACCACGCCCTGGATGCGTGCCCGGGCCGGTCGGAACAGAGCCGCGACGCCGAGCGTGGCGGCGGCCACCGCCAGGTCCGACTGGTCGGTGAGCGGGCTCAGGACGAGCTGAAGGAGCAGCACGGATGACAGGTAGACCAGGCCGAGCGTCGCGGTCAGAGCGCCGTAGACCAGCGTCCGGTTGATGACGACGTCGATGTCGTAGAGCCGATGCCGCAGGATCGCGACGGCGATGGTCACCGGCACGATGGTGAGCCCGACAGCCGCCATGGCGTTGGCGAGGTCGACCCCCGTCTCCCCGGTGGGCAGGGACTCGACCCAGATCGAGGCGCCGAGCCAAGCGAGGACCACCGGCAGGGACCAGGCGATCCACTTCAGCTGCTGGCGCTGACGCGTCCCGGCCGCGCGGTAGCGCACCACGAGGGAGGCGCAGGACGCGAGGATGCAGACGAACAGCAGGAGGAGTCCGGCCGACACCAGCGTCTCCAGCGCGCTCTCCCACGCCGCGATGCCGACGGGGTTGGACACGTTCGTGTCCTCGATGGTCCCGGGACGCAGGGCGATGCCTACCGTGATCGCCGTCAGCGCGGCGCCGCTGAGCCACCCGACCGGGCGCCAGCCTCGGGAGGGCAGCCGCCCGTCAGGGAAGAGCAGCAGCACGAAGGTCGCGGCCGGCCCTACGCCGAGCATCCAGACGAAGGTCCCGAGCCAGGCGGCGCCCGTCACGACCGGGCCGTTCCAAACGTCGCGGGACGCGTACTCGGAGACGCCCTCGCTGACCCCGCCAACGGCAAACGCGAGTGCAGCCAGGCAGAGGAGCCAACCGACGGCGTTGGCCGGTATCCGTGAGGCCACCAATGCCCCGGTGGTAGCGAAGCCGAGGATGAACAGCACGCCACCGACCAGGCCGCCGTCCCCGGAACCGTCGACCCGAAAGGACAACGCGACCACGATCACCGCGACCACGACGACGACGTCGAGCAACCACATGCCCCAGGCGACGGCGGCGGCGAACCGGCGGCTCATCGCTGCGCCTCTCGCAACCACAGCGTCACGTGAGCGGGCTGCACCGTGTCGGTAACCACCCGACGAAGGTCGACACCGAGCGTCTCCAGGTCCAGCTCGTCGCGCAACCGACCGGCGAAGGACTCGACGGTGCGGGCCGCGTCGTACCTCGACCGGTAGAAGCGGCGGTCCACGACCGCCTGGATCCTCGCCCGGGCCGGGCGGAACAGCGCCGCCACCGTCAGCGTGGACCCTGCGACCGCAAGGTCGGAGTCGCCGGTGACCGGGCTCAGGGCCAGGCGGAAGAGCAGGACCATGAGCAGGTACGTGGCGAGCAGCGTCGCGGTCAGCGATCCGTAGACCAGGGTCCGCTTGATGACGACGTCGATGTCGTAGAGCCGGTACCGCAGGACCGCGACGGCGATCGCCAGCGGCAGGCCGAGAACGAGCGACACCAGGAAGACCGACCACCCGATACTGCCCAACGGCTCGTACCCGACGCCCTCGCTGATCGCGGCGGCCGCCAGCCCGCTCAGCAGAAGGCCGACGGCATAGAAGAACCACTTGAGCTGCTGGCGCTCGATCCCTGCGGATCTGCGCAACCTGACAGTCACACCGGTGAGCGCCGCCAGCAGGATGGTGACGAACGCGACGTTCGACCCCGTGCCCACCGTCACCAGCACCTCGCCCGCACGTCCGCCGACCGCCAGCGGGTTGTCGATGGAGCCCTTCTCGCCCCAGTCGAAGGTGGGGGTCCCCAGCGCGGTGGTCAGCACCATCACCACCACGACCAGGACGCCGGCCCACAGGACCGGCCGCCAGCGCCGCGAGGGCAGCTGCCCGTCCGGGAAGAGCAGCGGGAGCAGGATCCCGACAAGACCGAACCAGAGATAGATCACCCATTCGTCGAACCACACCAGGAGCTGGATCGTCAGTGAGGGATCCGGCTCGCTCTCCGACACCGTGTAGACGCCGGTTGTCACCGACGAGCTGGTGATCAGCAGCGCCAGGAGCAGCAGGATCCAGCCGACCGGGTTCTCGGGACGGCGCCGGCACAGGAGGGCGCCGACACCGGCCAGAACCACCAGGGCCGTGACGATGACCGCTTCGGCGGGCTCGCCCGCGGCCACCTGCAGCGCGCTCGAGGTCGCCGCCAGCAGGACCCAGAGCCCGAACAGGGGTACCGCCAGACGCCTCACGACGGTCCCCGCAGCCACAGCGACACGTGCGCCGGCTGCATCGTGTCGCGCACCGCGCGCCGCAGGTCGTCGCCCAGCGCCTCCAGGTCCAGCTCGTCGCGCAGCCGGCCGGCAAAGCCTTCGAGGGTGCGGGAAGCGTCGTACCGCGCCCGGTAGAAGCGCCGGTCGACCTCCGACTGGATCCTCGCCCGCAGCGGACGGAACAGCGCCGCCACGGCCAGCGTCGAGCCAGCGACCGCGAGGTCGGACTCGCCGGTCAGCGGGCTCAGCACCAGCCGGAACACCAGCACCGTGCCCAGGTAGGTCGCCACCAGCATCGAGGTCAATGATCCGTAGACCAATGTGCGCTTGATGACGACGTCGATGTCGTAGAGGCGGGACCGAAGCATCGCGACGCCAATGGCCAACGGGACGACGGTGAGCCCGACGGCGGCCAGCGTGTTGGAGACCTCAATCGCAGTATCCCCCGACTGCGTCCACTCCACCCAGAACGACGCTGCCACGAACACCACGACCAGTGGCAACGAGTAGGCGATCCACTTGAGCTGCTGACGTTGTTCGCGCCCGGCCGACCGGAAGCGCACCACGAGGGAGACGCACGAGACGAGGATGCTGACGAATAGCAGCACGAAGCCGAAAACCACCAGCGCGCCGAAGACGGCTTCGCCACCACGTACGCCGACGGGGTTCGTCACAGGGGTGTTCTCGATCCGACCCGGCGCCAACGCAATGGCCACCAGCGTGACGACCAGTGAGCCGCCCGCCAGCCACGCCACCGGTCGCCACCGTGGTGAAGGGAGCCGGCCGTCCGGGAAGAGCAGCAGCAAGAACGTCGCTGCGGGGCCGACGCCGAGCAGCCACACCCAGCCGCCCACCCACGCCACGACCTGAGCGACCGGTAGGTCCGATCGACGCTCGCGGACCGCGTACTCGGAGATCTCGCCGCAGACGCCAAGGACCGCGAAGGCGAATGCCGACAGGCACAGCAGCCAGCCGATCGGGTTGCCGGGTCGCCGCGAGGCCACGAGCGCGCCGGTCGTCGCGAAGGCGAGGATGGACACACCGCCCGAGGCCGTGCTCCACGGCCCGGCAGCCAGCGGACCGAACAGGATGAGTACGACCAGGATGACGAAGTCCACCGCCCACAGACCCCAGGCCGCTCTGGCCGCGGTGCTGCTGCTCATCGTCGCGCCTCCCGCAGCCACAGCGAGACGTGCGCCGGCTGCATCGTGGCGTGCACCACATGGCGCAGGTCGGTGCCCAGCGCCTCCACGTCCAGCTCGTCGCGCAGCCGGCCGGCAAAGCCTTCGAGGGTGTGGGCCGCGTCGTACCGCCTGCGGTAGAAGCGCCGGTCCACCACGGCCTGGATCCGTGCCCTCAACGGTCGGAACAGCGCCGCCACTGCCAAGGTGGAGCCCGCGACGGCCAGGTCGGACTCCCCGGCAAGCGGCCTCAGCACGAGCTGGAGCAAGAGCACCAGGGCGAGGTATGTCGCGACAAGGGTTGCAGTCAGCGGACCGTAGACCAGCGTGCGCTTGATGACGACGTCGATCTCGTACAGCCCGTGCCGGAGGATCGCGAGCCCGGCGACGGCCGGCAGGCTGGCGAGGGCGAACAGGGCGAACAGGAACGCCAGCGCGTTGAGGAGGCCTCGGGTCGGCGCGGTGAGACCGAGGCAGGCGCCGGCCAGGGCGGCGACGTAGGTGAAGGCCTTGACCTGTTGGCGCGCCACGCCGCGGGACCGCCGGAGCCGGGTCGCGAGAGCGAGGGCTGCCATCAGCATCACCGGCAGGGCCAGCGGGTCGGTGCCGTCCTCGAGCAGGCGGACGACGTCGGCGGCCGTCCCGACTGCACCGAGCGGGTTGTCGAAGCCGGGGGAGAGCCGTCGCGGCGTGAACATCGTCGGCACCGTGGCCGTCGCCACGCCGACGCCGATGAACCACGCCGCCCAACGCCAGCGCGGTGAGACGAGGTGGCCGTCGGGGAAGAGCAGCAGCAGGAACGCGCTCAGCCCGAAGAACACCGGGAGGCTGAGCCACACACCCAGCCACGCCGCCCAGGCGGCTCCGGGCAGCGGACCGAGGGCGGTCCCCTTGCTCAGCTCGGCGTACGCGCCGCTCGACAGCAGCAGGCCGAGTCCCAGCCCCATGGCCAGCAGGATCGGGCCGACGGCGTTCCCCGGCACCCGCGCCGACACCACCGCTCCGGCCGTCGCGGCTCCGACTCCCAGGAGCACGAACCCGAGCGCGTACGGCAGGTCCGCGGGGTACTGGATGTCCACCACCGTGGTTCCCACCGCCCCGACGAGCACCAGGACGACCGAGACCGCCCAGAGCAGCCCGACCAGTCGCGTTCTCACGGCGTGTCCCGAAGCCAGAGTGAGACGTGGGCCGGCTGCATCGTGTCGTGCACGGCCCGGCGCAGGTCCACGCCCAGCGCCTCCACGTCCAGCTCGTCGCGCAGGCGTCCGGCGAACCCGTCCAGGGTGCGGGCCGCGTCGTAGCGCTCCCGGTAGAAGCGCCGGTCCACCACGGCCTGGATCCTTGACCGCAACGGCCGGAACAGCGCCGCAACCGCGAGCGTGGATCCGGCCACAGCGAGCTCGGACTCGCTCGTCACGGGTGTGAGCGCCGTCTGGAGCACGAGAACCAGACCAAGGCAAGACGCGGCGAGCAGAACCGTCAGCGCACCGTAGACGAGGGTGCTGTTGATGACCACGTCGATGTCGAAGAGCTGGTGACGGAGGATCGAGATCGCGGTCGCGATCGGCAGCCCGAGGAAGGCCCCGGTCCCCGCGGCGAACGGAACCACGCTGGCCCCCGGCTTGTCGACCTGCTCGAAGACGCCCGTGACGATGACGGAGAGGGGCAGCAGGGCTCCGAAGTAAGCGAACCACTTCAGCTGTTGGCGCCGCCGAGCACCGGCCCGCCGCCAGCGGGCGACGATCGACGCGAAGCCCACCAGGGTCGCGACCACGTAAACGGGCGGCGCCAGCTCGGCGATCGTCTCGTGGATGCCGCGGTCGATGCCCACCGGGTTCTCGATCGTGGACTGGTCCAGCCGGCCCGGTGCGAGGGCATCGGTCAGCACCAGGCCGACGAAGGACAGCGCGCTGAGCCACAGCCCGGCCCGCCGACGGGAGACCGGTCGGCCCGTCGGGAACACCTGCGGCAGCACAATGACGACGATGCCCAGTGCCGGGACATAGAGCCAGGCCTGCAACCAGGCGGCGAGCTCACCGAGCGGAGGCTCGCCCTCCTGGAGGACCAGGGCGTAGTACTGGTAGCGCTCGGCAACCAGGTACAACGCGACGAAGATCCCGACCAGCGCGAACATCCACGCGATCGAGTCCCGGGCCCAGGCCCGGCCGATGACCAGTCCCACGGCCGCGAACGTGACGGCTTGCAGGGTCAGCAGCGCCGACAGGGCCAACCCCTCGAACAGCCCGTCTCGATCGGTGTCGTTCACCGGCAGGACGAGGGACACCGCCACGAGGACAAGGGTGGCCCCGAACGGCACCCAGGCAGGCCAGCGACGACGAGGGCAACACACGGCCACCGTGTCCGACGCGCTCATCGGGGCGCCACGGCGGGCATGTCGAGGCGTACCTGGTGACCCAGCACGGCGACCGCGACGGCCAGCAGCAGGGTTCGCGACGGCATGGGCACGACGGCGAGCAGTGCGCCGGGTGCCAGCAGCCCGACCATCCACCGGGGGAAGACGCCTGCCCGCCAGAGGGCAACCGCGAAGAACACCCACCAGGTGGCCCCGGCAGCCAGGGTCGTACCGGCGAACGCGGCCAGGAACGCGGGCAGGCCGGTGCCCCCGAGCCGGTCGGCGAGGCGGGCGAACAGGGCGACCAGCGCCGCCAGCACGCACAGCACCGAGCCGAGCGCCGCGAGCGTCCGAGCCAGGAACGCCGGACGCGTACCGGCCTCGGAGATCGTGCCGCCGCCGACCACGACCATGAACAGCACCAGGGCCGCGAACGCCAGCAGGGCGGCCAGGTAACCGGCCGGTGCCGCAAGGCGCACCAGCGATGTCAGCCCGGAGCGGCTCATGTCTGCCGTCGCAGCCAGAGGGTCACATGAGCCGGCGCCACCGTGTCGCGCACGACCACGCGCAGGTCGCTGCCCAGCTGGTCGAGGTCGAGCTCGTCCCGCAGCCGGCCTGAGAACCGCTCGAGTGTCCGGGCCGCGTCGTAGCGGGACCGGTAGAACCGCCGATCGACGATCGCCTGGATCTGGGCGCGCAGCGGACGGAAGAGGGCCGCGACCCCGAGCGTCGACGCCGCGACGGCCAGGTCGGAGTCACCGGTAAGCGGGTCCAGTGCGAGCCGGAACAACAGGACCGACCCGAGGTAGGTGGCGACCAACATCGCGGTGAGCGCCCCGTAGACCAACGTACGGTTGATGACCAGGTCGATGTCGTAGAGCCGGTAACGGAGGATCGCGATACCGGCCGAGACGGGCAGGCCGCAGAACAGGACGGCGAAGACGAAACCGGCCACGTACGACACAGTCCCCTCGTCGTCGCCCTCCGGGACGAGGGACGAGACGAGGATGAGGCTCGTCATCAGCCCGGCCGACCACGCGAACCACTTGAGCTGCTGTCGCTCGACGCCACGCGATCGCCGGAAGCGCACGACGACCGCGACGCATGCGCAGCCGAGGATCGAGGCGATGAAAGGGTCCGGCGGCAGGTCCCGGAGGAAACCGGCCCTCTCCAGGCCGAGGGGGTTGCGCACCGAGGGGAACTCGGCGATTGGCCCCGGCGCGAAGGCATAGTGCGCGACGACGGGGACAGTCGCGCTGACGCAGTACCACGCCACGGGGCGCCAACGCCGTGACAGCAACCGACCGTCGGGGAACAGCAGGAAGGCCAGGCCGATCAGGGCGGGCGAGACCGGGCTCGACCAGTCGGCGAACCAAGCGGTGTACGGCGTCGCCGTCAGTTCCGTGACGCCCAGCGAGTAGTGCGTGTAGCCGTAGGCGAGCGCGTAGCAGCCTTCGATCAGAGCCAGGCTCAGGAAGAGCCAGCCGATCGGGTTCGCCGGCATCCGCGACGCCACGATGGCCCCGACGAGGCCGAAGACCAGCGAGACCAGCACGAACGTCACGGACAGGGCGAAGGAGTCACCTTCCTCCTCGAGAACCGTGGGCGGCACCAGGGCCAGCAGCAGCACACCCACAGCGCTCGTCGTCAGGCAGAGACCGAACAGGGTCCACGCGAGCCGCCTGCGCGTCATGGCGCGCCCCGCAACCAGAGGGACACATGCGCCGGCGCCATGGTCTCCCGGACGACGGCGCGCAGGTCCACGCCCAGCGTCTCCAGGTCCAGCTCGTCGCGCAGCCGGCCAGCGAAGCCCTCCAGGGTGCGGGCCGCGTCGTAGCGCTCCCGGTAGAAGCGCCGGTTCACCACCGCCTGGATCCGTGACCGCAGCGGGCGGAACAGCGCCGCCACCGCCAGCGTCGACCCTGCCACCGCGAGGTCCGAGTCACCGGTGACCGGGCTCAGCACCAGCCGGAACACCAGCACCAGAACCAGGTAGGTGACCAGCAGCAGCGCCGTGAGCGACCCGTACACCAGGGTGCGCTTGATGACGAGGTCGATGTCGTACAGCCGGTGCTTGAGGACCGCGATCCCCACCGCGGCCGGCAGCCCGATCAGGCAGGCGAACAGGAACGTGAACCACCCGACCGCCCCGACCGGGTCACGCCATGACCCCGGGAGCAGCACCTGCCCGATGGCGAGGGCGAGACCGAACACGACCAGCAGCCCGACGAAGGCGAACCACTTGATCTGCTGGCGCGCGACCCCGCGAGCCCGGCGGAACCGGACCACCAGGGACGCCGCCGACAGCACAGCGGCCACGCCGGCCAGCACGTTACCCACCGTTCCGACCACGGCCACGAAGTCGCCGGCGGCGCCGTGGACACCCAACGGGTTCGTGACGTCCGCCTCGAGGTCCAGCCGGCCCGGCCGGAAGCCGGTGCCGATGATTGAGGCGCCCAGGGCGGCGGCCCCCAGCCAGCCGACGACCCGCCAGCGCCGGGAAAGCAGGCGTCCGTCCGGGAAGACCAGGGGCAGGAAGACAGCGGTCAGGACCACCCAGACGTACCACGCCCAGCCCGCGACCCAGGCCACCTGCAGGAAGGCGAAGTTGTCCCGACGTTGGACGTAGACCTCGCCTAGGGCCTGGAGCGAGAAGGCGACCGCCGTGGCGAGCAACAGCCAGCCCACCGCGTTGTCCGGACGGCGCGACGCGAGCAGGGCCCCCACCGTGGCGAAGCCGATGACGACGAGGCCGAACGCCTCGTCGGCCGCGGCAGGACCGGCCCAGACCTGCCACACCACGATCGTCTGGGTGACGACGAAGGCCGCCCAGAGCGACCAGGCCAACCACCCGGCCGTCCGGCGACTCATCGTGGGGCCTCGCGCAGCCAGAGGGACACGTGCGCCGGCGCCATCGTGTCGCGGATGGCCCTGCGCAGGTCGCTGCCCAGCGTCTCCAGATCCAGCTCGTCACGCAGCCGCGTCGAGAAGTCGTCCAACGTACGGGCGGCGTCGTAGCGCCTGCGGTAGAAGCGGCGGTCCACGGCCGCCTGCACCCGCGACCGCAACGGGCGGAACAGCGCCGCCACCGCCAGCGTCGAGCCGGCGACCGCGAGGTCCGAGTCACCGGTCACCGGGCTGAGCACCAGCCGGAAGACCAGCACCAACCCGAGGTAGGTCATGACCAGCAGCGCGGTGACCGACCCGTAGACCAGCGTGCGGTTGATCACGACGTCGATGTCGTAGAGCCGGTGCCGCAGGATGGCGGCCCCGACAGCGACAGGGACGAGCGTCAGCAGCAGCGAGAAGATCGCGTCGCCCACCAGCACCCCGGCAACCCGCCCGTCACCGCGCTCGCCGAGCACGATCAACCCTGGCGTGCACACCACCCAGACCGTCGCGGAGTAGACCAGCCACTTCAGCTGCAGCCGCTCGACGCCGGTCGCGCGGCGGAACCGGATCGTCAGCGCGACCAGCCCGAGCGCGAGCGACGCGAACATCACCGGACTCACGACATCCACCACGACCTGGAAGAACAACCCGGTCCAGTCCAGCCCCCAGGGGTTCCTCCGGCCCGGGAAGAAGTAGAGCGGCCCGGGGTTGAAGAGCGTCCCGACGCCGTACGCCACCAAGGTGCTCCCGATGACCCACACGAACCACCGCCATCGCGGCGACACCGGCCGGCCGGTCGGGAACAGGACGAACAGCAAGAGTGACGCGGCAGCCAAGGTGGGCAGCCACACGGCGTCGGCGACCAGCGCGGCGACCTCGCCGCCCGGCAGCGAGCCCGGCCGGACGACCAGGGCGTGGGCTGCGTACCCGAGCGCACTGTCCTCCACGGCGTTGCCGAGACCGGCACCGATGAAC
>Ga0180121_10000252_pt1 | contig 21487 bp, 21 predicted proteins | sample AntDrymUQ5402106_2_FD_129676 | JGI IMG/M metagenome (GOLD analysis project Ga0180121, IMG submission 129676) | Polar desert sand microbial communities from Dry Valleys, Antarctica - metaG UQ540 (21.06) (version 2) (version 2) | ecosystem: Environmental > Terrestrial > Soil > Desert | place...
CGTCGTCGCGCCCGCGCAGGTCCTCGAGCGGCTGGAGACCTGCGGCGCCGACGGCCTGGTCGGTGAGCCCGGTCCGCCAGGGCCGGCCCGTCGTGTCGCTGACGACGACCGCCACGTCGGCACCCGTCAGCTCCTGCAGCCTCGTCCGCAGCCGCCGGGCCGACGCGTCGGGGTCGAGGGGCAGCAGCACCACCCAGCCCGGCTCCACCCCGCTCGCATCCACCCCGGCTGCGGCGAGCACCAGCCCGTGCCGGGTCTCGACGATGCGCGTCGCGCCGCGACGGGCGACGACCCGCACGGTCTCGGAGGTGATGGCCTCTTCGCGGTCGACGCGCAGCACCCGGCCCTCTGCCTTGGACACGACCTTGGAGGTGACCACGACCACGTCGCCGTCGGCGAGCGGGGTGCCCTCGGCGTCGAGCGCAGCCACCACGAGCTCCGCGAGGTCGTCGCCGGCGGCGACCTCGGGGAGCCCGCCGGGGGCCCAGACGTGCAGTGCGGCGGTCATGCCCGACCGGGCGCGCTCGCGAGCTCGCCCAGTCCGGCGGCCAGGTCGAGAGCGGCCCGTGCCATGGCAGCCGCGCGCCCGACGTCGGGCATCAGCAGCGGCACGGCCCGGCAGGCGATCCCGGCCTCCTCGACACGCCCCACCGCCGACGCATCGGCACTGTCCATCAGCCACCCGTCGAGCAGGCCGCCGGCGGAGCGGGCGCCGTAGTGCAGGGCGACCGCATCCGCGGTGCTCTCCACCCCGACCGCCGCGAGCACCTTGTCGGCCATTCCCCGGACCGGCGCGCCGCCGACGATCGGCGAGAGGCCGACGACCGGCGCCTTCGTGGCAGCCAGCGCGTCACGGACACCGGGGACGGCGAGGACCGTGCCGATGCTCACCACCGGGTTGGACGGCGGGAGCAGGACGAGATCCGCGTCGGCGATCGCCTCGAGCACGCCAGGCCCGGCGGCAGCTGTCTCGGCGCCGACCGCGACCACCTCGTGGGCGGCGGGCTCGGCGCGCAGCCGCACCCAGTACTCCTGGAAGTGCGCCGCGCGACGACCCCCGGGAGCCGCTGCGTCGTCGATGACCACATGGGTCTCGACCCGGTCGTCGCTCATGGGCAGCAGCCTGACCCCGAGGCCGGGGAACCCCCAGCGGGCGCACAGTGCCTCGGTGACCTGCCCCAGCGGGAAGCCGGCTCCGAGCATCTGGGTCCGCACCACGTGGGTGGCGATGTCGCGGTCGCCGAGTCCGAACCAGGCCGGCCCGACCCCGTAGGCCGCCAGCTCCTCCTTCACCACGAAGGTCTCGTCCTCGCGGCCCCACCCCTGCCCCTCGTGGACCGCGCCGCCGAGGGTGTACATCACGGTGTCGAGGTCCGGGCAGACCCGTAGGCCGAACAGCGTGATGTCGTCACCGGTGTTGCCGATGACCGTGATCTCGGCCGTTTGACCGGCGGCCCCAACCCCTTGCGTCGCGGCCAGCAGGCCGCGCAGGAACCGGGCGGCGCCGATGCCCCCGGCCGGCACGACGATCTTCCGCTGGGGCAGGTCCCGGGGCTGATCCTGGGGCGGATCCCGCGGCGTCTCCATGGCCGGAAGTCTCGCCGATGTCGCGCGACACGCCGGAACCGGGGCACCAGTTTCGCTAAATATCACCGAACCGCTTGACGACAAAGGACTGACGCGCGTGTAATTCCACCAGTGTCATTCCGGTCACCGGCTGAGCAGCAGCCAACGACCCGGGTCGAGGAGGCGCACAGATGGGCAACGTACTTCCACTCGTGGACGTTCACAGCTCTCCGTCGGTCGTGGACGCTCGGGTCCACGCCGACCCCAGTTCGGGGTCGATCGGCACGGGGGCGGCAGAGGGGCCGATCGGCGACCCGGTGTGGACCGGGGACCCGGTGTGGACCGGGGACCCGGTGTGGACCGGGGACCCGGTGTGGGTCGAGGGCAGGGGCTGGGTCACGGGGCCCGAGCTCGCTGCGCCGCACGACCTCCGCCTGCTCCCGATGGTCGAGGAGGAGGACGAGGACGGCGGGTGGCAGGAGCGGGCGCTGTGCGCCCAGACCGACCCGGAGGCCTTCTTCCCCGAGAAGGGCGGCTCCACCCGGGAGGCGAAGAAGGTGTGCCTCGGCTGCGACGTGCGTGGCGAGTGCCTGGAGTACGCGCTGGCCAACGACGAGCGCTTCGGCATCTGGGGCGGGCTCTCCGAGCGGGAACGTCGGCGGCTGAAGAAGAGCGCGGTCTAGCGGGCCGGTCGCCGCGATCGCCCGGCGTAGGGTTGGCAACCGCATGCCGACCCTGACCTCCGAGCCCGATCCCGAGTCGATCAGGCACGGTGCGCCGCTGGTCACCGCCGTGGTGGTGGCCCACGACGGCGCCCGGTGGCTCCCCGAGGTGCAGGCGGCGGTGCAGGCCCAGACCCGCCGGCCCGACCTCGTGGTCGCCGCCGACACCGGCAGCACCGACTCCAGCGCCGACCTGCTGCGCGCCTGGGTGGGTGCTGAGCACCTCGCTGTCCTGCCCGAGCGCACCGGCTTCGGCGACGCGGTGCGCGCGGCCCTCGAGCTGGCGCCGGCACCTCCAGCTCCTCCCGGCCCTCCCGGACCGCAGCCGCCGCGACCGGAGGTCGCCGAACCGACCCGATGGGTCTGGCTGCTGCACGACGACTGCGCCCCGGCTCCCGACGCGCTCGCCGCCCTGCTGGCCGCGGCTGCCCGCGACGCCGCCGTCGCGATCGCCGGGCCCAAGGTCCGCGCCTGGACCGACCGCCGCCTGCTCCTGGAGATCGGTGTCACGATCTCCCGCACCGGGCGTCGCGAGACGCTGCTGGAGCGCCGGGAGCAGGACCAGGGCCAGCACGACGGAACGCGGGCGGTCCTCGCCGTGAACAGCGCAGGCATGCTCGTACGCCGGGACGTGTGGGACGCCCTCGGCGGACTCGACCCGAGGCTGCCGTTCCTGCGCGACGACGTGGACCTCGGGTGGCGGGCCAACCTGGCCGGCCACCGGGTCGTGTGCACGACCGACGCGGTCGTGCACCATGTCGAGGCGGGGGCGCGAGGACGCCGCGCCCTGGGCGCCGGCACCCGGGCGCTCCGGACGGACCGTGAGCACGCCGGGTACGTCCTGCTCGCCAACCTCCCCCTCCACCTCGTGCCCGTCGCGGTGGTGTCGCTCACCGCGGGCGCGCTGCTGCGCGCCCTGGGCCTGCTCGCCGGCAAGCTGCCGGTGGCCGCTGCCGACGAGATCCTGGCACTGCTCGCCGTGCTGGGTCGCCCGGACCGGCTCGTCGCTGCCCGCGACGCCCGCCGGCGTACCCGCGTCGTGCCCGCGCGCGCGGCGCTCCCCCTGCTCGCCCCGCGAGCGGCCGGGGTCCGCCGCGTGATCGAGACGGCCAGCCTGGTCGCCGGCACGCGGGCCAGCGAGGCGGTGGCCGGGCGGCACCGCACCCTCGGGCGGCGGGCGACCTCGGCGCCGGCCACAGGCCCCACCTCCGAGGACGAGGAGGACCTGCCGTCCTGGGGCAGCGGGCCGGTCCGCCGGCTGCTCCTGCGCCCGTCGGTCGGACTGGTTCTCGGCCTCGCGCTGCTGACCCTGGTCGCGGCACGAGGTCTTCTCGGCGACGGGCGCCTGATGGGTGGTGCGCTCCTGCCCGCACCCGACACGGTGGCTGCCCTGTGGCGCAGCTACGTCGGGGTCTGGCACCCGGTGGGGGTCGGCAGCGACACGGCGGCCCCGCCCTACCTCGCCGTGCTCGCCGTGCTCGGTGCCGTGGTCGGTGGTGCGGGGCGCGCCGTCGACCTGGTGCTGCTCGCCGCCGTGCCGCTCTCGGGTGTGTCCGCCTACCTGGCCGTACGCCGGGTCGTGCGCCCGGCACCGCTGCGCATCTGGGCAGCCGTCACCTACGCGCTGCTGCCACCCGTCCTCGGGTCGGTCGCCGCCGGCCGGCTCGGAACCGCCGTGCTCGCGGTCCTGCTCCCGGTCGTGGCGGTGACGGTGACCCGGGCGCTGGGACTGGACGGTGCCGACCCGCGCGCCGGGCGCGACCGGTCCGCCTGGGCGGCCGTGCTGCTGCTGAGCGTCATGACCGCGTTCGTCCCGCTGACCGCGGTGCTCGTGGTGGTGCTGGCCGGGTGCGCCGCGCTCGTCCTGCGGGGACGCAACGTGGCGCGGCTGGCGGTTCTCGTCATCGCCCCGCCAATGCTCCTGCTGCCCTGGCTGCCGGCCGTGATCGAGGATCCGACAATGCTCCTGTTCGAGGCCGGGCTGCCGGGGCCGGGGCTCGCGTCGGCCGACCTGTCCGCGCTCGACGTGCTGCTCCTGCGCCCCGGGGGCCCGGGCCTCCCGCCGCTCGTCCTGGGCGCGGCCGTCCTGCTGGCCGCGCTCGCGGCGCTGCTCCGACGCGAGGGCCGGCGCCCGGTGGTCCTCGGGTGGGTCGTCGCTCTCGTCGGGCTGGCCACGGCGTGGGTGCTCGGCGAGGTCGAGGTGACGGCGCCGACGCTGGCGACCCCGGTGCCGGGGTGGCCTGGCCCGCCGCTCCTCCTCGCCGGCGCGGGCCTGGTGCTCGCCGCCGCCGTGGGTGCCCAGGGGGCCCGGCGCCGGGTGGCCACCAGCAGCTTCGGCTGGCGGCAACCCGGAGCCGTCGTCGTGACGGCCCTCGCGGTCGTCGCGCCCCTGGTGGTGGCGGGGTGGTGGGCCGTCGCGGGGGCGGGTGGTCCGCTGGAGCGGCGGGACCCTGTCCTGCTGCCTGCCTTCGTGGCTGCCGAGGGTGACGGGCCGGACCGGCCGCGGACGCTGGTGCTGCGCTCGCTCGGCACAGGGCGCCTCTCCTACTCCCTGCTCCGCTCGAAAGGCCCGCGCACCGGTGACGCGGAGGTCAGCCCGCGCTCCGGCGCCGGGTCCGGCCTGGACCCCGTCGTGGCCGACCTCGCGTCGGGCCGGGGTGGTGACGCGGCCGCCCGCCTCGTCCCCTACGGCGTGCGCTTCGTCCTGCTCCGCCGGCCGGTCCTGGACGTGGTGGCGCAGGCGGTCGACGCCGTCCCGGGCATGGTCCGGGGCAGCGGCCCGGCCGGCTCGGTGCTCTGGCGGATCGACTACCCGACGGGCCGGCTGCGCGTGCTCCCGCCCGGGTCCGGAGTCGTCGACGGGGACGGCGCGCCACCGACCGCGCGGGTGGTCGCCGCCGGCCAGGTGCGCGCCGACGCGCGCCTCGGCGCGGGCGAGGCCGACCGGGTGCTCGTCCTCGCCGACCCGCGCGACGACGGGTGGCGGGCCACCCTCGACGGTCGGGCCCTCCGTCCCAGGACGTACGACGGGTGGGCGCAGGCCTTCGTGCTCCCCGCCGACGGCGGGCGTCTCCGGCTCCGCTATGACCAGGGTCTGCGTACGGCGCTGCTCTGGTTGCAGCTCGGCGCCGTCCTCCTCGTCGGCGTCCTCGCCCTGCCGTCGGCCCGCACAAGGTCGCCCGAGGTCATCGACGACGACCCGGAGGCGGACGTCCCCGAGGGCGTGGGCGGGGCCGGGACAGAAGCCGGCCGATCCGTGGTGGTGGCGCGATGAGGGTCCGCCCGGCCCGGGCGCTGGGCCTCGCGCGCCGCCCCGGCGGGAACCTCGTGCTCGTCCTCCTCCTCCTGGGCGCCGGATGGGGCGCGGCGACTGCTCTCGGGGGGCCGGCAGCGGGCACCCGCGCTGTTGCCCCGGCCGAGGCGGTCCGGCTGGTCGACGTCGCGCGGTCCACCGCCGCCTGCCCCGAGCCGGTCGCCGACGCCACGACGACCACGGAGGTCGGCCTGGCCGGCCCTGGTGGCCCCGGTGGCTCGGTCGGACCGGGTGGCTCGGGTGGCTCGGGTGGCTCGGGTGGACCGGGTGGCTCGGGTGGACCGGGCCAGGCCACGCTGGGCGCCCTGACTCCGCTCTCGTCGAACAGGGCCGCGGCCCTGCCCGGCGTACGGCTGACGGCTCCGGGGGCGGGCTCCGCGGCGGCCTCCCCCTCGGCCGGTCCGCTCGTCGCGCGGGGGAGCGGTCGGTCCGCACCCGGCCTCGTCGCGAGCCAGCTGACCCGCAGCACGAATGCCACCATGCGGGGGCTGGCCGGCACGACGTGTGCGGCCTCGGGCACCGACTTCTGGTTCGTCGGCAGCGGGTCGGTGGTGGGTCAACGCGGCCGCGTCTACCTCACCAACACCGAGCCCGCGCCGGCTGTGGTCGACGTCGATCTCTTCGGGCCCGAGGGCCCGGTCCCGGCCCCGGACGCCGAGGGTGTCACCGTGGCCGCCGGCGAGCGAGAGGTGCGGCTGCTCGACGCGCTGGCGCCGGGCACGACGTGGTTCGCGGTGCACGTGAGCACCCGGCAGGGCCGCATCTCCGCGGCGGTGCGCGACCTGCAGGTCCAGGGGCTCACCCCGCTGGGTGCCGACTGGGTGGCCGCGGCGGCCGCACCCGCGCTGCGCCAGTACGTGCCGGGCGTGCCGGGCGGGGAGGGGGAACGGCGGCTGCGGGTGGTCGCCCCCGGCGAGTCCGACGCCATCGTGCGGGTGCGCCTGCACACCGGTTCGAGCGACTTCGCGCCCGCCGGGCTCGACGTCATCGAGGTGCCCGCGGGCACGGTGACCGACGTCGACCTCGCGCCCTTCACCGCCGGGGAGGCCGTGACCGTCGAGCTCGACTCGGACACCCCGGTCACCGCCGGGGTGCTCACGCGCCTCACCCCCGGCGCAAGGCGGCTGGGGGACATCGCCTACGCCGCGGCCGGGGTCCCCCTCCGCCCGGCCACGCCCGGGGTGGTCGCCCAGGCCCGGACCGGGGAGACCGTGACGAGCACCCTGCTGCTGACCGCGCCCGGGCCGGGCGCCACCGTCGAGGTCGCCCCACTGGGATCGGTCGGGACGACGGTCGAGGTGCGGGTGCCGGCGGGCCGGCAGGTGAGCGTCGACCTCGCCACCGTGAGCACGGCCGGGGCGTTCGCCGTGTCCGTCACTCCGAAGGCCGGCTCCGGGCCGGTCCTCGCCGTCCGGCTGGTCGAGGAGGCGGAGGCGCGCGGGCCGATGGTGACCAGCAGCCCCGTCGACCCGGGCAGGTACGCCGTGCCCGTGCCGCGCGTCGTCGCCGACCTGTCGACCGGCCTGCGCCAGGGCGCTGGCTGAGCAGGCCATCGGCCCACTCCGGCAGGCACGCGCGCGTCACCGGGCGTTGTCCGGCCCCTGCTCAATCGTCGTCGGGGTCGACGGCCGCCGGGTCGAGCCCGAGCAGGTCGGCCAGCTGCTCGACGACGACCTCGTGCACCAGCGCCTCGCGGGCCCGCTGCCCGCGCGACCGGGACTCGACCGCCCGGCGGTAGACGACGATCCGGGCGGCCCGGTCGCCGGCGGCCGCCTCGCTGCGGCCCAGCCGCAGCGAGGTGGCCGAGGGCGCGCCCTGCTCCGTGAGCAGGTCGGGGTCGGGGACGTCCTCGACGGCGACCTCGATGGCGTCGAGCTCGTGGGCCCAGCGGCGCTCGAGCCGGCCGATGGCCGAGCGCACCAAGTCGTCGAACTCCTCGGAGCGCGACAGGGCGAGAGGTGTGCCGGCCGGCACCAGCGGTCCGCGCAGGCCTCGGCCATGACGGTCCCGGTGCCGAGCGGGCTGGGCCACGGCCTCACGCTAACCGGTGACCAGCCGGACATCGTCCCGCGAGCCTCCCCCGGACTGTCCGCCCCGGTCGCTACCGTTCGCGCGTGAGCCCCGTACGTCGCTGTTCGCGGACCGCTTGCGGCCGCCCGGCGGTCGCCACGCTCACCTATGTCTACGCGGACTCGACCGCCGTGCTCGGACCGCTCGCCACCTACGCCGAGCCGCACTGCTACGACCTGTGCGCCGCGCACTCGGAGCGGCTGACCGCCCCGCGCGGCTGGGAGGTCCTGCGCCTCGCGCCGGACCTCGACGCGCTCGGGCCCAGCAGCGACGACCTGGAGGCTCTCGCCGACGCGGTGCGCGAGGCGGCCCGGCCGGTGCCGCCGACCGAGCGGGACGCCCTCGAGGTCGGGCGGCGCGGCCACCTGCGGATGGTGCGCAGCCCCGACGTCTGACCGTTGTGCCCGATTTGCGGTGGAAACGCCGGACCTTCAAGGAAATCGGCACGGCTGCCGATGCACCGGTGTCACCCTCCCGGCCTCGTCGAAGGTAGTCATCTGATGCGTCGTTCCCGCACCGCCCTCCACTCCGAGCGCATGAACGTCCCCCTCGGCTCCCTGACCCAGCCCGGCGCCCGGACCGGTGCCGCCTGCCGCGCCTGCGGGAGCGTGCGCGTCACCCGGATCGCGATGGCGCTCACCGACGGCTCACCCGTGCAGTTCACCTCCTGCCACCACTGTGAGCACCGCACGTGGGAGGAGCAGGGCGGCAGGACCGCGGTGCTGCCGGTCCAGCGCGTGCTCGACAAGGCCCGCAAGATCAAGGTCTGATCGTCGCTGTCGCGACACGGGTCTGATCGTCCCGCCCCGCAGCACCGGCAGCGCGCCCGGATAGGCTCCCGCCGTGCCCGGCCTGTCCCGTCTCGACCTGAGCTCGATCGTCAAGGCCTATGACGTCCGGGGTGTGGTCCCCGACCAGCTCGACGCCGGGGTCGCCCGGGCACTCGGCGCGGCCTTTGCCTCCGTCGTGGGAGCGACAGGTGGCAGCGTCGCAGGTGCGACAGGTGGCAGCGTCGTGGGAGCGACAGGTGGCGCCGTCGTCCTCGGGCGGGACATGCGCCCTTCCTCCCCGGAGCTGCTGGCAGCCTTCGCCGAGGGCGTGAACGCCCAGGGCGCCGACGTCATCGACATCGGGCTCGCCTCGACCGACCAGCTCTACTTCGCCAGCGGGCGCCTCGACCTGCCCGGTGCCATGTTCACGGCAAGCCACAACCCGGCCCGCCACAACGGCATCAAGCTCTGCCGGGCCGGGGCGGTGCCGGTCGGTGAGGGCTCCGGCCTCGAGGAGGTCCGCGAGCTCGCCGAGAGGGGCGTTCCCGATGTCGAAGGCCGGCGCGGGTCGGTGACGACGCGGGACCTTCTCCCGGCGTACGCCGAGCACCTGCGCTCGCTCGTCGACCTCTCGGGCAACCGCCGGCTCAAGGTCGTCGTCGACGCCGGCAACGGCATGGGCGGGCACACGGTGCCGACGGTCCTGCAGGGTCTGCCGGTCGACCTCGTCCCGATGTACTTCGAGCTCGACGGGACCTTCCCCCACCACGAGGCCAACCCGCTGGACCCCGCCAACCTCGTCGACCTGCAGGCGCGCGTGCGCGCCGAGGGTGCCGACATCGGGCTGGCCTTCGACGGTGACGCCGACCGCTGCTTCGTGGTGGACGAGCGCGGCGAGCCGTTCTCCCCCTCCGCCGTGACCGCGATGGTCGCCGTGCGCGAGCTCGGCAGGCACCCGGGTGCGACCGTGTTGCACAACCTCATCACCTCGCGCGCGGTGCCCGAGATCGTCCGCGAGCACGGCGGGGTGCCGGTGCGTACGCGGGTGGGGCACTCGTTCATCAAGGCCCAGATGGCCGCCACCGGTGCGGTCTTCGGCGGGGAGCACTCGGCGCACTACTACTTCCGCGACTTCTGGAGCGCCGACACCGGGATGCTCGCGGCGCTGCACGTCCTGTCAGCCCTGGGCGAGCAGGACGAGCCGCTCTCGGTCCTAGGCGCCCACTACGAGCGCTACGTCGCCTCCGGTGAGATCAACAGCGTGGTGGCCGACCAGCAGGCTGCGGTCGCTGCGGTCCGTGGTCGCTACGCGGGCCGTCAGGACGTCACCGTCGACGAGCTGGACGGCATGACGGTGCTGGCGCCGGACTGGTGGTTCAACCTGCGCGCGTCGAACACGGAACCGCTGCTGCGGCTCAACGTCGAGGCCGCCGACCGCGCGATGATGTGCGGTGTGCGCGACGACGTGCTCGCCATCGTGCGCGCCGGCGCCGACCCTAAGGAGACCTGAACCGTGCAGCTCGACCCCCGACTCCTCGAGATCCTCGCCTGCCCCCAGTGCCACGCCCCGCTGCGGGCCGACGACGCCACCTCGGAGCTGGTTTGCACATCCGACTCGTGCGGGCTGGCCTATCCGGTGCGCGACGACATCCCGGTGCTGCTCATCGACGAGGCCCGCCGTCCCGGAAAACTGTCGTGAGTGCCGCGAAGGTGACTGAGGAGGCAGACCTCGACGACCTGGCGGCCCTGGAGCGACTCGACGCGGCCGGGATGCTGCGCGCCATCGCGACGGCCGGTGCGCAGGTCCGCGAGGCCGCCCAGCTCGACGACACGGTGCTGGCGCCCTTACGGGCCGACGACCGTCCGCGTGCAGTTCTCGTCACCGGCATGGGCGGCTCGGGCATCGTCGCCGACGTCGCCGCGGCAGTGGCCGGCCGGTCCTGCCCGGTCCCTGTCATCGCCCACCGCGGCCACCGGCTCCCGGGCTGGGTCGGGCCGATGGACCTCGTCGTCGCCGTGTCGTGCTCCGGCGGGACGGAGGAGACCCTCACAGTCCTCGACGAGGCCGTACGACGGGGCGCCCGGGTGGTGACGGTCGGCGCGGCCGGCTCCCGCCTCTCGGCGCGCTCGGACCACGGCCGGGTCCTGCACCTGGCGGTGGACGCCCGCGGGAGGATGCCGCGGGCGAACCTGTGGGGCCTCGCGGTGCCGGTGCTGCTCGTCATGGACGCGGTGGGCCTGGCCCAGGTGCCCCGCACGGACCTCGCGGTGCTGGCCGACGAGCTGGACTCGATCAGCCGACGCTGCGGGCCGGCCGCCGACAGCGCCGTGAACCCGGCCAAGCGCATCGCCCTGCAGCTCGCCGGGTCGCTGCCCTACGTGTGGGGGTCGAGCGACCTGGCGGCCGTGGCCGCGGCCCGGTTCGCCGCGCAGCTCGCGGAGAACGCGAAGTACCCCGCGGTGCACGGCGAGCTGACCGAGGTGCACCACAACCAGGTGGTGGTCATGGCCGGTCGGTTCGGCGCCCTCGCCCAGGAGGACGACGACATCTTCCGCGACCGCGTCGAGGACGAGGGGCTCGGGCGGCTGCCCCGCATGCGGCTGCTCCTCCTGCGCGACACCGAGGAGATCCCGGAGGTCGCGAGGCGCCGGGCGGCGACCCACGGCCTGGCTGCGCAGTACGGCGTGCCCGTCGAGGAGATCACCACGGAGGGGGACCACCCCCTCCACCGACTCGCCAGCCTGGTGGCGCCGCTCGACTTCGCCAGCGCCTACCTGGCGCTGTTGCAGGGCATCGACCCGTCGCCCATCGAACCGATCGTCGTGCTCAAGTCCGAAGGGACAGGGCAGACACGATGAGCGCCTCCGGCGGCAACAGGGCCATCGTCGCCGCGTTGACGGCGAACCTCGGCATCGCGGTGACGAAGTTCGTCGCCTTCCTGCTCACCGGCTCGTCCTCGATGCTCGCCGAGTCCATCCACTCCGTGGCCGACTCGGGCAACCAGGGCCTGCTGCTCGTCGGCGGCCGCCGGGCCAAGCGCGCCGCGACACCTGAGCATCCCTTCGGTTACGGCCGGGAGCGTTACATCTACGCGTTCATCGTCGCCGTCGTGCTGTTCAGCATCGGCGGGCTCTTCGCACTCTACGAGGGCTACCACAAGCTGCAGGACCCGGAGCCCATCGACTCCTGGCACTGGGTTCCGGTCGTGGTGCTGCTGGCCGCGATCGTCATGGAGTCCTACTCGTTCCGGACCGCGATCGTCGAGTCCAACCACGTGCGCGGGAACTTGTCCTGGAAGCAGTTCATCCGTCGGTCCAAGGCGCCCGAGCTCCCCGTCGTACTGCTCGAGGACTTCGCCGCACTCATCGGCCTCGTGCTCGCGCTCTTCGGGGTGAGCCTGACGCTGATAACCGACGACGGGCTCTGGGACGGGGTCGGCACCGTCGCCATCGGCGTGCTGCTCGTCGTCGTGGCCGTGGTCCTCGCGATCGAGACCAAGAGCCTGCTGCTCGGCGAAGGGGCAACAGCCGATGCGATCGCCCGGATCGAGGCGGCGCTGAGCGCCGGCGACGACGTGCAACGCGTGATCCACATGAAGACGCTGCACCTCGGTCCCGACGAGCTGCTCGTCGCGGCCAAGATCGCTGTGCGCAGCGCCGACAGCGCCGCTGACGTCGCCCGCACGATCGACGCGGCCGAGGCGCGGATCCGGGAGGCCGAGCCGGTCGCCCGGGTTATCTACATCGAGCCCGACATCGACACCTCAGATCGCGACGTGCCCGACGTGCCCGACGGGGCCGGCAGGGCCGGCACCAGGTAGGCACCAGGTAGGCACCAGGTAGGCACCAGGTAGGATGTCCGGCAGAGTCTGGCGTCACTGATGGGTTGGCCCTGAGGGGCCGCGCCGGGCAGCGCGGCACACGCGCGCCCCAGTGCCCCACCAGAACCCTGGAGAGACATGACCACCCTGAGCGTGACCCTGAGCACGGGCGACTTTAAGGTCGCCGACCTGAGCCTGGCCGAGTTCGGCCGCAACGAGATCCGCCTTGCCGAGCACGAGATGCCCGGCCTCATGGCCCTGCGCGCGGAGTTCGGCGCCAGCCAGCCCCTTGCGGGCGCCCGCATCGCCGGCTCGCTGCACATGACGGTGCAGACCGCCGTCCTGATCGAGACGCTCGTCGACCTCGGTGCCGACGTGCGCTGGGTCTCCTGCAACATCTTCTCCACCCAGGACCACGCGGCGGCCGCCGTCGTCGTCGGCCGCGGGGGCACGGTCGAGGTCCCGGCCGGTGTGCCGGTCTTCGCCTGGAAGGGCGAGACGCTGCCGGACTACTGGTGGTGCACCGAGGCGATGCTGACCTGGCCCGACGGTGACGGGCCGAACATGCTGCTCGACGACGGTGGCGACGCGACCCTCCTGATCCACAAGGGCACCCAGTTCGAGGCGGCCGGCGCCGTGTCCAGCACGGACGAGGACGACTCCGAGGAGTACGCCGTCATCCTCGACCTGCTCCGTGCCTCGCTCGCCGCGGACCCGACGAAGTACACGCGCATGGGCGAGGGGATCAAGGGCGTCACCGAGGAGACCACGACCGGTGTCCACCGGCTGTACGAGTTCGCCCGGGCCGGCACGCTGCTCTTCCCGGCGATCAACGTGAATGACTCGGTCACGAAGTCCAAGTTCGACAACAAGTACGGCACCCGGCACTCCCTCATCGACGGCATCAACCGTGCGACCGACGTCCTCATCGGCGGAAAGGTCGCGGTCGTGCTCGGTTACGGCGACGTCGGCAAGGGCTGCGCGGAGTCGCTGCGCGGGCAGGGCGGCCGGGTCATCATCACCGAGATCGACCCGATCTGCGCGCTGCAGGCGGCGATGGACGGCTACCAGGTGACGACGCTTCACGACGTCGTCGAGACGGCCGACATCTTCATCACGGCCACCGGCAACAAGGACATCATCACCGCGGCCGAAATGGCCCGGATGAAGCACCAGGCGATCGTCGGCAACATCGGCCACTTCGACAACGAGATCGACATCGCCGGGCTGGCGCGGACCAAGGGAGTGCGCCGGACGACGATCAAGCCGCAGGTCGACGAGTGGACGTTCGAGGACGGCCACTCGATCATCGTGCTGTCCGAGGGCCGCCTGCTCAACCTGGGCAACGCCACCGGTCACCCGAGCTTCGTGATGTCGAACTCCTTCGCCAACCAGACGATCGCGCAGATCGAGCTGTTCACGAAGAACGACGAGTACGAGCTCCGGGTCTACGTCCTGCCCAAGCACCTCGACGAGAAGGTGGCGCGGCTGCACCTCGACGCGCTGGGTGTGAAGCTCACCAAGCTGTCCAAGGACCAGGCGGAGTACATCGGCGTGGACGTCTCCGGTCCCTACAAGCCGGACCACTACCGCTACTGACCGGTTGCGCTACTGGTAACCCGGCGGGGTCAGCTGGGCGGGGCGAACCCCTGATCGGGCTGCTGGGGGGCAGACCGAGTCGGCCCGACGGTCGGAGAGGCGGGCAGGTTCGGCACGGAGGACGTGGTCGGTGGGACCACTGCGCCGGGACGGGGCGGTGACCAGCCCCCGCCAGGCCCGGTGAGGCGGGCCATCTCACGGTTGCGGCGTTCGGCGAGCACGGCGGACAGAAACGCCCAGGGCGGCGTCCCCGGCGGCGGTGGGGGCGCGGTGACCGCTGCCATCGAGGACGCGAGACGGGAACCCATCTGGTCACGGACCTCCGGCGCGAGCTCGGCGTACCGGGAGAGGTACTGCCGCGAAGCCAGGGCGAGGTCGTCGGGCACCCGGGAGAGGTCGAGAGCGGTCGCCCAGCCCACGAGCGGCGGCGGCATCGCCGCCACCGGCGCGCCCCGGACCGGCACCCGTTCCCGGACGACGACGGTCCCCGAGAGGAAGTCGCCCAGTCGCTTGCCCTTGGCCGACGCCAGAGAGGTGATCAGTGCTATCGAGCCGACCGTGAGCCAGATCTCCACGACGGCGAGCAGCCCGCGGACAAACGCATGGCGGAACCGGATCGGGCCGCCGTCCTCCCGGACCACGCGCAGCCCCAGAGCCATCTTGCCCAGCGTGCGGCCACGTGTGGCGGTCTCGAACGCGACCGGATAGCCGACGATGACTGCGATGTAGAAGACCAGTCCGATGGCTGCGGATAGCGCGTCGTCGACGAAGGACACGACGCCGGCGAGCACGAGCGTTCCGAACACGATCAGCGCCAGCTGCAGCGCGAGGTCGATCGCGAGCGCGAGCGACCGGCTGGCGAGCTTGGCCAGCCGCAGCTCCAGGACGACGGCGTCGCCGGTGACCAGGTCGGACATGTGCAGGAGGCTAGCCTTGCCGGCCCATGGACATCGACGCGTACGTGGCCACGCACCGCGGTGACTGGCAGCGCCTCGAGGAGCTGCTGGGTCGCTCCGGTGGGTGGCGGTCGCGGCGCAGCGGCACCGAGGTGGACGAGCTCGTCACGCTCTACCAGCGCGTCGCCACCCATCTGTCGGTGGTGCGCTCCGCCTCCCCGGACCCGGCGCTGGTCGGGCGCCTCTCCTCGCTGGTCGCGCGCGCCCGGTCCGCGGTAACCGGTTCGCAGACCCCGGCGTGGAAGGACCTCGCGCGCTTCTTCACCGTCGTCTATCCCGCTGCCCTCTACCGCAGCGCGCGGTGGTGGGTCGCCGTGGGCGTGCTGTTCTGCCTCGTGGGTCTCGCGGTGGGCTGGTGGGTCGCCGACAACCCCGACGTGCAGGCCACCATCGCCGCGCCGGAGGAGATCCGCCAGCTCGTAGAGCGGGATTTCGAGAGGTACTACTCCTCCGAGCCGGCGGGTTCGTTCGCGGCCAAGGTGGCGACCAACAACGCATGGGTTTCGGCGCTCGCGCTGGCGCTCGGTGTGCTCGTCCTGCCCGTCGTGTGGATCCTGTGGCAGAACGCCCTCAACATCGGCATCGCCGGCGGGCTGATGGCCGCGAACGGCAGGGCCGACCTGTTCTTCGGACTGATCCTGCCGCACGGCCTGCTCGAGCTGACCTGTGTCTTCGTCGCCGCCGGTGCCGGGTTGCGGCTGGGCTGGTCGTGGGTCGACCCGGGGCCGCGCAGCCGGTCGCGGGCACTGGCCGAAGAGGGGCAGGCCGCCGGCGCCCTCGCCCTCGGGCTGGCCGTGACCCTGCTCGTCTCCGGTGTCGTCGAGGCCTTCGTCACCCCGTCGGGGCTGCCGACCTGGGCGCGCATCGGCATCGGTGCGACGCTCTGGGCCGCGTTCCTCGCCTACGTCGTCGTGCTCGGTGGCCGCGCGGTGCGCGGCGGGGAGCTCGGCGACCTCCGAGGCTCCGGTGGCGCCGAGACCGCACCCACCGCCGGTTGACCAACGGCCCCAGCGGCCCAGCGGCCTCAGCGGCCTATGCGGGTGGCACCGCGAACTCGCAGCGAGTCCCCGTCGCTCGGCTGAGTCTGACGTCGAGAGTTCCCAGTCTTGCCCCCAGGGCCTCGGCCAGCGCGACGTACCACGCGTCGTACGCCGTGATGTTCGACCGCAGCTCCCACACGCGGGACGCACACGAGTCGTAGGGATAGAGCTCGAGTCGCAGCGAGACAAGGTCGTCGTGGGCCATCGACGCGACATCGGTGGAGATGTCACCGGCCAACGTCGCGCGGCGCAGAACGTTGGCCGCCTCGACGGGCATGAGGTGCGGAGCGGCCAGCGTGCCCGAGACCAGAAGCGTCTCCGCCCACACACCCACCGGGCCTGAGTCGACGAGAGCGGCAACCACCACAGAGGAGTCGACGACTACCGTCATGTGCGGTCCGCGTCGCGATGCGTCAGGACCCGAGCCGCGTCGATCGAGGAGCCGGTGGCGATCTTGCGGGCGCGGACCCTGGCCATCCACACCTCGGCCTCGGGCGCGGCGGCAAGGTCGACCAGGCGTGCCCGGAGGTACTCCTGAAGGGAGCGCCCGGTCAGCGCCGCACGGGCAGCCAGCTCGTCGTGAGTCTCGTCCGGTACGTCCCGTACCGTGATGGACTTAGCCACAACAGCATTGTGCTGCGTCCGCTGCTGTAATGCAAGGGCGCGCTAGCCGGACAGCTGAGCCAACACCTGGTCGGCGACCAGGCAGCCTGCGGTGGCGAGCTCGAGGTTTGCCAGCGACGCGCGGTGCGACGTCTCGTCCGCCGAGGTGACGCAGTCGCTGATCACGTGCACGGTGAAGCCGAGGTCGGTGCCGTGGCGAGCCGTCTGCTCGACGGTGAGGTTCGTGGCCACCCCCGTGACGAGGAGTGTGTCGATGCCCCGCTCCGCGAGCTCGTCGGGCAGCGGACTCGCCGCGAGTCCGGACAGCCGCTGGTTGTCCACGACCATGTCCCGGTCGCCGACCGTCATGGCATCGATCAGCGCGGCACCAGGCGCTTCCGGTCGGAAGGACTCCTGCGCTCCGGCGACTGCGTGCATGAACCCGGTGTTGCGGACGAGCTGACCCTCGTCGTCCGGGATGGTGAAGCGGGTGAAGAACACGGGCACCCCGAGACGGCCTACGGCGTCGTGGAAAGCCGCCGCACGGCCGACCACGCCGGAGGCCGCGACGGGTGCCGCGAGCATCCCGCCGAAGAACCCGTCGGCCTCGATGACGTTGACCTGCCAGTGCAGGGCGAGGACAGCGGTGCGGCTCGGGTCCAGAGTCATGCCGGCAGCATGACATCTGCAGGTCGGCGTCGTTCAGAGCCGGCCGGCGGCCTTGAGGGCCAGGTAGCGGTCCGCCAGCTCGGGCGCCAGCAGGTGCGGCGGCGCGTCGACGACCTCGACCCCGCGACGACCCAGGAGCTCGGCGAGGCGGCGGCGCTCCGAACGCGAGCGCTCCGCGGCGGCAGCGTCGTACACCGCGTCGGCATCGCCGCGCGAGGCGGCCATCTCCTCCACGCGGGGGTCCGCGACGGATGCGACGACGACCCGGTGGCGGCGGGTGAGCTGCGCGAGCACCGGGAGCAACCCCTCCTCGACCGGTGCGGTGTCCAGCGCCGTGAGCAGGACCACCAGGCTGCGCCGGGACGCGCGCGCCAGCACGGTGGAGACCATCCCTCGGTAGTCGGGCTCGACCAGGGAGGCCTCGAGCGGAGCCATCGCCTGCACGAGCGCGGGCAGCAGGCCGCTGCCGGTGACGCCCTGGACCCGGGCGCGCACCGCCCGGTCGTACGCGAGCAGGCCGACGCGGTCCCCGGCGCGCGAGGCCAGGGCTGCCAGCAGCAGCGCGGCATCCATCGCCGCGTCCAGCCGTGGGGCGTCACCGACCCGACCGGCGGCCGTCCGCCCGCAGTCGAGCACCAGCAGCACCTGCCGGTCGCGCTCGGGCCGCCACGTGCGCACCATCACTTCCGACGACCGCGCCGACGCCCGCCAGTCGATCGACCGGACGTCGTCACCCCCGACGTACTCCCGCAGCGAGTCGAACTCCGTGCCCTGCCCGCGCACCATCACCGCCGAGCGACCGTCGAGCTCACGCAGCCGGGCCAGTCGCGACGGCAGGTGCTTGCGAGACGTGAACGGCGGCAGCGCGCGCAGCCGCCACGGCACGACGTGCGAGCCCTGCCGGGCAGCCAGTCCGAGCGGCCCGACCGCCCGGACCGTCACCCGGTCCGCGGCCCGGTCGCCGCGGCGGGTCGGGTGAAGGGTCGTGACGACCCGGCGTCGTTCACCGGGCGGTACGTCGAGTGCGTGCCGCTGAGTCACGGCTCCGGCGCTGGGCGGCCAGGCGTCGCGCAGCTGCGCATGCACCCGGCGACCGGCCGCGTTGGTGACCGTGAGCCGCACGGCCGCCGTCTCGCCGAGACGCACCACGGCGTCGCCGTCGCGTGTCATCACCAGCCGGCGGACCGAGCCGGCGAGGGCCACGTCGACCGCTACGAGGGTGATCAGCACCGCGGTCGCGACCAGGACGGCCCAGCCCGTCGGCGCCAGCAACCCCACCGCCGCCGCGGCCGCCAGCGCCACCAGCCCGGCCCGCCCCGTCAGCGCCATCAGCGGGGGACGGGGACCGAGCCGAGCACCCCTTCGAGCACGGCGTCGGCGGTGACGCCCTCGATCTCCGCCTCCGGGCGCAGCTCGACCCGGTGCCGCAGCGCCGGCCGCGCGAGCGCCTTGACGTCATCGGGGGTCACGTAGTCGCGACCCGAGAGCCACGCCCAGGCGCGGGCCGCGGACATCAGCCCGGTGGCGCCGCGCGGTGACACGCCGAGCAGCAGCGACGGCGAGGACCGGGTCGCCCGCGCCAGGTCGACCACGTACCCGATCACTTCGGGGGCGATGCTCACCTGCCGCACGGCGGCCCGGCCGGCAGCCAGCTCGACAACGCCCGCGACCGGCCGCACCCCGGCGGCCCGCAGGTCGCGCGGGTCGAAGCCGTCTGCGTGGCGGGTCAGGACGCCGAGCTCGTCCTCGCGGGAGGGCAGCGGCATCGTCAGCTTGAGCAGGAACCGGTCGAGCTGTGCCTCCGGCAACGGGTAGGTCCCCTCGTACTCCACCGGGTTCTGCGTGGCCACGACGACGAACGGGTCGGGCAGCATCCGCGCCTCGCCCTCGACGGTGACCTGCCGTTCCTCCATCGCCTCCAGCAGCGCCGCCTGCGTCTTGGGCGGCGTGCGGTTGATCTCGTCGGCGAGCAGCAGGTTCGTGAACACGGGGCCCTCGCGGAAGGAGAACGCGGCGGACCTGGCGTCGTAGACGAGCGAACCGGTGACGTCGCCCGGCATCAGGTCCGGCGTGAACTGCACCCGCTTCGTGTCCAGGGAGGTTGCAGCCGCGAGTGTGCGCACCAGCAGGGTCTTGGCCACTCCGGGCACGCCTTCGAGCAGGACGTGGCCGCGGCAGAGCAGGGCGATGACCAGCCCGGTGACGGCGGCGTCCTGGCCGACGACGGCCTTGGCCACCTCTGCCCGCAGCGCGCGCAGCGCCTCCCGTTCATCGGGGACGTCGACGTCACCGACATCGGCGCCGTCAGTCTGTGGAGCAGTCACGGCCGGCGGACCTCTCTCTCGAGGGCGTCGAGGTCATCGGCGAGCCGCACCAGCGCGGCGTCGTCGGCAGGTGCGGCACCGTACAGGAGCGCCGCCACGTCAGGCGCCGTACGCCGGGTGCGCGACGCCACCGCGTCGACCACCGCCGGCGGCTCGGCCCGGACGGGCAGGCCCATCAGCGGCACCAGCCGCGACCGCACCCCGGCGCGCAGGGCATGGGCGGCGGTGTCCCTGGCTCCGCCGCGCCGATAGAGACGTGCCCGGCCTTCGACCGTCTCGGCCGCGCGGACCACCACGGGCAGTGGCTCGACCACGACCGGGCCGAGCCGCCGGGCACGCCACGCGCCGACGAGCAGCACGGCCACGGCGAGCTGGACGAGCCCCCACCACACGCCGTCGGGCACGAGGGAGTAGAAGGACTCCTGCTGGGCCGAGGCGGGGACGTCGGAGAGGGAGGGGAGGTACCAGACCAGGCGCGGGTTCGTCCCGAGCAGACCCAGTGCCAGCGCCGCGTTGCCGTGCTCGCCGAAGCGGTCGTTGCGCAGCGGCGCCGGGTCGCCGAACAACGTCACCGAGCGGCCGCCGCCCTGCACCTGCACGAGCGAGGGCAGCCCGTCCCGGGCGTAGCACAGCGCGTCGTCCGGGACGCCGGTCCTCGGCTCGACGACCCAGCTCAGCCCGCCCGCGTCGGCGGTGCCCGCCCGCCTCGCCGGCGCGAGCGCGCAGGCCGGCTGCCGTACGCCGGGCGCGGTCGGCCGGCCGACCGTCACCCCGGGGGCGAACTGCTCGGGTGCGATCGGGGCAATGACGACGAGGTCGGCACCGACGGCCCGCACGGCGTCGACCTGCTCGTCCACCAGCAGCCCGGGGTCGACCACGAGCAGCGTGTCCCCTGACCGGGCGGTGTCGCGCACCGCGGCTGTGGTGGTGACCAGTTCGACCTGCACCCCTCGGTCGCGCAGCACCTCGGCGACGGCCCGGCCGCCGGAGGGGTCCGCGGAGCGCGGGTCCAGCCGGCTCGACCCGGGGCGCCCGGCCACGGCCGCGAGTGCGAGTGCTCCGAGCAGCACGATTGCGGCAACCGCGAGCGGTCCGCGAGCCGCGCGCCACAGGTCGCCGGCGGAGGGGTCCGTGCTGCGTGAGGGTGAGGGGTCGGTGCTGCGTGCGGCCGGGCTGCTCACGGCGCAGTCCCGACGCCGAGCGCCACCGGTCGGGCGCCGCGCACGGCCGTGTCGAGGGCACGCACGGCGGCGTCCGCCTCCGGGCCGGCAGGCCGCCCGCCGTACCAGACGTCGTCGAAGAGCCGCGCGGCCGCGGCGAGGTCGGCGGCGCAGCCGGGCAGTGCCGCGCCGGCCTGCGCTGCGGCCTCGTCCGCGGTCCGGCCCGGCCGGGGCTCGAGCACCGAGCGCTCCTCCAGCGACCTGACCACGGCCCGCAGCCTCTCCCGCAGCGCATCGGCCCACTCGCCGGCGGCGGCATGGGCGTCGGCGGCCGAGCGGTGCTCGTCGGCGCTGCGCTCCCGCCCGACGAAGAGGGCCTGGTCGAGGGCGTCCCGCCGCCCGAGCGGGCCGACGCGCAGCCGGACGGCGATGGCCGCCACCACCAGCAGCACCACGACGATGACGACGCCGGCGTACCCGCCGGGCGAGACGGCGGCGACCCCGTCGAGCGCGTCACTGACCCGGTCGTAGAGCCAGCGCAGGAGTCGCTCGACGAGTCCGGGTCCGGCGTCGCGGTAGACCTGCCTGGCCAGCTCCTCGCGCGCCAGGTCCTGGGCCTCCTCCCGCCCCAGCTCCACCGGGACGCTCACAGCGGGTCGGTCATGGCGCGGCTCGTCGTGGGGTGCTCGTCCGGGGGACGGTCATCCGGTGGGGGCGGGCCCGGCCGACGGCGGCGACCCGGCGGGGCCGGCGGGGCCGGCGGCCGCGGTGGCAGCGACCTGCACGCCCGCCGCACGGGCCAGCTCGAGGTCCAGGCCCTCCCGGCGGATCCGGCGGTCGACGTAGAGCAGGGCGGTGGAGACCGCGGTGAACG
>Ga0180121_10000253_pt1 | contig 21486 bp, 21 predicted proteins | sample AntDrymUQ5402106_2_FD_129676 | JGI IMG/M metagenome (GOLD analysis project Ga0180121, IMG submission 129676) | Polar desert sand microbial communities from Dry Valleys, Antarctica - metaG UQ540 (21.06) (version 2) (version 2) | ecosystem: Environmental > Terrestrial > Soil > Desert | place...
AGCTTGGTCGAGACGTCGCCCACCTCCGCCTCGAGGCTCTGGATGCGCGCGGAGACCGTCGCGATCTCGCTGCGGAGCGCTTCCTCGCGGGCCCTGGCCGCCGCCGCCTTTGACTGGAGGCTTTCGACCTGCTCGTCAAGCTGCTGTTTGCGGTCGGAAAGACCGCCCGAGGCCGGAGCCGCGACGAGCAAGAGAAGAACGAGGCTGCAGACGATTCGTCGAGCCATAGGGGGCGAGTTCGCGGACAGGGAAGACGTCCCTCCCAGCCGTTGATCGAAAGATCCTAGCGATCTGACCGGCTGGATGGAACCGACGGTGGGGAAAACCGCTGCTCGGAAGCCTTTTTCGCCGTCTCTGCTGGCAACATTGCGGCAGCGCGCTGTCGCAATGGGCCTACCTGCGCTCGGTAATCGTCGTCCGTGATCTTGCCCGTGCGGTGGTCGAACTCCAGCTCTTTCAGCTCGGCGAGGACTCGATCACGCTCCTCGGCTGCGGCAAGGGTCTCGTCACCGGGCGTCACGGGCGCCGGAGGTTCCTCGGCGCGCAGGAACGGCACGGCGACGAACACCACGGCGGCAGCTGCCAGCAGCGCGCCGAGCAGGAGCTCGGGGCTCACACGCGGGCGAGCGAGTCGCGGCCGCCGTACCGGACGGCGAGGCGGCGCTGCTCCCTGGCGTCCGGCCAGAGGGCGATCCCGGCGCCGCCGAGGAAGACGAAGCCGGCGATCCAGATCAGATTCACGAGCGGCTTCACGAGGGCCTTCAGGAAGAGCGTGCCGTCCTCGTCGATCTGGTCGGCGATCAGGAAGAGATCCTCCCCGTTCAGCTTGTCGGACCGGATGGCGGCCTCGTTGGAGACTTGCTGCTCGGCGAAGTAGCGGTTTTTGCCGGGCTCGAGCGTCCCGAGGCGCTCGCCATCACGCGAGACCTCGACGACGGCTCGGATCTCCTGGGCGTTCGCTCCGCGGCGCTGCTCCGAGTCGACGTACCGAAGGCGGTAGTCGCCCACCGCCATCGACTCGCCCGGTCGGAGGCGCTGATCGGCGACCTTGTCGTACGCGCTCGACCCGACCACCCCCACTGCGAGGAGCACGATCGACGCATGGACGACGTAGCCCCCGTAGCGGCGACGGTTCCGGCCGACGAGCGACGCGAAGGCGCCGGGCCAGGATCCGGAGGGCGAAAGCGCCCGCCGCGCCCGCGTCCCACGGATGAACTCGAGCGTGATCGACGCGAGGACGAAGGCGCAGAACGTGTAGCCGACGAGGCCCGGGATCGACGAGCCGGCGCCGAGCGCCAGGAGCACGACGCCGCAACCGAGCGCCACGCCCGCCGGCCAGGCAAAGGTCCGCCCCAGTCCTCGAAGAGACGCGCGGCGCCAGGCGATCAGCGGGCCGATACCCATCAGGAGCAGCAGCGGAAGCCCGAACGCCTTGAGGAAGAAGTTGTAGTACGGCGGCCCGACCGTCACCGGCTCGCCGCGCACCCACGCCGTGAGGATCGGATAGAGAACCCCCCAGAGGATCGTCAGGCAGAAGGCGACGAGCAGCAGGTTGTTGTAGAGGAACGTCGCCTCGCGCGAAACCGGCGACTCGAGCCGCGTCTTGGAGCGAAGCATCGGCAACCGCGACAGGACGAGCGCGATCGACCCCACGAGGACGACGCCGATGAACCCCAGGAACCACGGCCCGATCGAGCTCTCGGTGAAGGAGTGGATCGAGCTAATGATCCCTGAGCGGGTGAGAAAGGTCCCGAAGAGCGCGAGCCCGAAGGCGCCGACCACGAGAATCACGTTCCAGATCTTCAGCATCCCGCGCTTCTCCTGGATCATCACGGAGTGCAGGAAGGCCGTCGCCGCCAGCCAGGGCATCAGCGCGGCGTTCTCGACCGGATCCCAGGCGAAGTAGCCGCCCCAGCCGACCTCGACGTAGGCCCAGTGGGCGCCGAGGAGCTGGCCGAAGCCGAGGAACGTCCAGGCGACGAGCGTCCAGCGGCGGGTGACGACGATCCAGAGCTCGTCGGCCCTCCGTGCCAGAAGTGCTCCCATTGCGAACGCAAACGGGATCGTCAGGCCGACGAAGCCGAGGTAGAGCATGGGCGGGTGGGCGAGCATGTACGGGTTCTGGAGGCTGGGATTCAGGCCCGCGCCGTCGGGGGGCGCCGCCTGGGTCGCAAACGGTGTCGAGACCGCGACGAGCAGGAACGAGAAGAAGACGGTCACACCGCCGAGGATCGGCACTGCCCAGCCGAGCAGGCTCCGGGCAGAGCGCCTGCCGAAGATGACGGCGGCGGCCGAGAAGCCGGTGAGGATCAGCAGCCAGAGAAGGAGCGAGCCCTCCTGGCCGCCCCAAAACGCGGAGATCGTGTACCCCAGCGGAAGCTGCCGGCTCGTGTGGTCGGCGACGTAAACGAAGCTGAAGTCGTTCTGCACCAGGGCTGCGAAGAGAACCGCGGCGGCGACGAGCGCCGCGCCGAACGACGCGAGAACGGCGTTCTCCGCGGACTCGGCGAGGCGCCGACGGCCCTGGACGGCTGCGAGCGCGCCTGCGACGACGGCGTACAGGGCCAGCCCGAGGCAGACGATGAGCGCTGCCCGCCCCAGCTCGGGCATTACGAGTCTTTCTTAGCCGTGTACTTCGAGGGGCACTTCGTGACGAGCGTGCCGGGGGCGCCGACGAAGACGCCGTTCCGCAGACTTCCCTTCAGGGAAATGTCGCGATCTGTCTTGAAAAGGTCAGGCACGGAGCCGGTGTAGGTAACCGGCAGCCGGACGGCCGAGCCGCCCTCGACGTCCTTGATTCGGAAGCGGATCGTGCGCCCGCTCCGCTCGACCGGAGCGACGACCTTGCCGACGATCGACACCTCGGCGGTGCGTCCCTTCAGCTGACTCGGGCGGAGCTGCGGCGTGCCGCCGGCGATCGACGTGTAGAGCAGGAAGACGGCCAGCATCGCCGCGACCGAGATGGCGATGACGAGGCGGGCTGGGCTGCTGCGCCGGGCCACGCACAGAGTCTAGACACGGGGTCTAGGCGGTGGCCCGGTCAGCCTTCGCGCACGGGTGCCGGGAGCCGCCGGTCGGGGATGCGATACCCGTGCTCCTCACACAGGCTCCCCGGGGCGTCTTCGGTCAGGGCGTCGCAGTACCCCTTCCCGTAGGCGGCACGCATGAAGGCCGCGACGATCTCCAGGTTCCACTCGCCGACATCTCCGGCCTCCCGCCAGAGGTCGGTGAGGCGGAGGTCGATGTCGAGCTCGAGCAGATCGATTCTGGAGGGACCCTTGGACATGCGAACCAGGGTAGGAAGGGCGTCGGACAGCATTCCGCTTAGCTACGGTCAGGCCGTGGGAGAGCTCCGTTTCGGCCCGGCGCGGATTCCGTCGCGCGAATCGCCTGAGGAAGCGGTTTCCCTCCTCCAGGAACGGGGTTACAGCGCCTGCGAGATCGACTTCGAGGGCAAGTTCTGGATGGACTACCCGTGGGCCGAGCGCCTCGGGGAGGTCGCTCGCGACGCCGGCATCGTCCTCTCCGTCCACGCACCGATCGCGGGCTTCATGGGCCACCTCGAGCGGGACAAGAAGCAGCGGATGGCGGTCGGGATGCTCGACCACTCGGCCGGCATCGCCGCCGCCTGCGGCGCCGAGCTCGTCGTCTTCCATCCCGGCTTCCTGCTCGGGCGCTCGCGCGAGGACGCGCTCGACTCCGTTGTCGAACAGCTCGCCGAGCTGAGGGAACGGCTGGAGGGCAAGGGGAGGGCAGTGCCGTTCGGCGTGGAGATCATGGGCCGAGTACGGGAAATCGGGACGGCAGAAGACGTCTTCGCGATTTCAGCGCGACTCGGCGGGTGGGTCCGCCCCGTCCTCGACTTTGCTCACCTCCACGCCGTGACGGACGGGGCCTTCCTCGCCGCCGACGGCTTCGCGGCGATCCTAAGGCCGGCCGACGAGCTGCTCGAAGGTGGAGCGCACTTCCACATCCACTTCTCCGACATCGCGTACGCGAACCGGAACGAAAAGAACCATCTGCCCTACGGCGAGGGGACGCTGCGGGCCGACCCGCTCGCCGAAGCCCTTGCGCGCTTCGATCGACCGGCGACCGTCATCAGTGAATCACCGGACGAGGAATCACATCAGGCGATCTTGGCCGTGCTCTCTTCCTCTTCCTCCGCGGAGACAGACCCTGCTCGGAGCTCGGCCAGGCGGTCCTTGAAGGCGACGACTTCGTCGAAGCGCTCGCGTTCCTCGAGGAAGTGAATCATCGCCTTCAGCGGATCTGACAGGAAGCGTGAGTACTCGCTGCGTTCGAGGATCTCGATCGACTCTCTGAAGAGCGCCTCGGCCTCTTCGTCACGACCCTGGTGGGCTCGGATGAGCGCGAGGGACTTCTTCGTCGACGCCTGCGAGCTGACGTCCTGCGGGCCGACGGTCTCGATCGCGCGCAGGGCGTAGGTCTCGGCCTCGTCGACCTTTTCCTGGTCGAGCAGGATCTCGGCCAGCAGGCGCTGCACCTCGCACAGGGTTCCCCGGTCTTCCAGTGGCTTGAGGATCCGGATCGCCTCGCGGGCGAGCTTCTCCGCCTCGGCGAGGTCCGTCTTTCGGACGATGACCGCCGTTCGGAGCATCGTCCGGGCGAGATGGGTGGCAGCGCCGACCTCGGCGAAAAGATCCCGGGCCTTCGCGTATTCCGCGAGCGCTTCGTCGTCCCGGCGGCGCCAGGCGTGGAGCTCGCCCGACTGCATGAACGCGTGCGCCCTCGTGGTCAGCGAACCGCTCGAGTCGGCGAGCGCAAGGGCGAGCTCGATCAGCGGCTCGGCCCGCTGGTCCTCACGCCTAGACGTGTAGATCCCGGCCAGCGAGAGGAGCGCTTCGCTCTCGAGATCCTGTCGTCCAAGCCTGCGGGCGATCTCGAGCTGCTCCTCGGCGTAGCCCTCGGACTCGCTCAGCCGGCCCCTCCACCAGGCGACGGTCTCGAGCATCTTCAGGGCGTCGATGCGACTCTCGTCGTGCTCGGCGACTTCGAGCGCCTGCTGCGCGAGCTCCTCGGCCTGGCCGACATCCGCCTCCCGGAGCAGCGTGACCTCGGCGAGCGCCGTCAACGCACGCGCCTCGAGGTCGCGCTCGCCCTGTTCGCGCGCGCCCTTCAAGACCTCCTCCATCTCACCGGAGACGACCGGGAAGTCGCTCATGCGCCAGGCCGCGCGTGCGGCCTGGAAGCGGCGCTCGAGGGTCGGCTCGAGCTCGACGGCGCGGATGAGGAGCTTTCTGGCGGTCGCGTTGGTCTCTCGAGCAAGAGCTCGGCGTCCGGCTTCCTCGAGCGCGGCCGCAGCTTCGACCGCGAGGTCCTCGGGTGGGGCGCCGTCGAGCTCGGCCATCAACCCGGTGGCCTGGTCGAGGTGGTAGGCGCGCACCTCCAACAGCTCTTCTCCGGCCCGCTCGGCAAGCCACTCGGCGAACCGGCGGTGGTACCCGGCGCGGGCGGCTTTCGACAGCCCGCCGTAAGCGACCTCACGAATCAGGACGTGCTTGAACTTGAACGCCTCCTCGCCCGTGATCGTCGAGCGAGCCTCGGCGAGGACGAACTCGCGCAGCTCCAGGTCGTCGAGCAACGGATCGATCTCGGTTCCCTCGATGACGAGCTGGCTCAGGGCGCCCTTCCAGAAGATCCTGCCCATGACGGAGGCCCCCTGGAGAACCTCCTTCTCGCCGGGAGGCAACTGGTCGATCCGAGCGGCGATCAGCGCCTGGAGGGTGTCCGGGATGCGCTCGACTCCGCCGGGGACGCCGTCGCCCTCCAGGAGCATTCGGATCGTCTCCTCGACGAAGAGCGGATTGCCCTCCGTCTTCTCCAGCAGCGCCTCGCGGGCCCCCGCCGACAGCTCACCGTCGAGAGCGTCGACAAGAGCCTCGCTGTCCGCGCGCCCGAGCGGCTCGAGCTCGATGCTCGTCGCACGAACACGGCCTCCTCCCCAGCCCGGCCGGAAATCGAGGAGCTCCGGCCGCGCGAGGCAGACGAGCAGGATCGGAACGTTGCGCACCCAGGTGGCCATGTGTTCTACGAGCTCGAGCAGCGCGTCCTCGGCCCAGTGGATGTCCTCGAAGAGGAGCACGAGCGGCTGCGGCTCGGCGAGCTTCTCCGCCCACTCGCGCGCGGCCCAGGCGATCTCCTGCTGGTTGCGCTCGCTCTTGACGGCCTCGAGCACGCCGGAGGCGAGGGCGAGCAGGTCTGCAACCGCTTCGTCGGGGCAACACTCGCGGAGCTTCTCGAGCGCAGAGTCGAGCGGGTCGTCGTCGGAGATGCCCGCGGCGACCTTGACCATGTCGGCCAAGGCCGAGTAGGTGACGCCTTCGCCGTAGGGAAGGGCCCGTCCGAAAAGCACGGTCGCTCCCTCGAGCCCACCGACGAACTCAGAGGCGAGACGGCTCTTCCCCACTCCCGGCTCGCCGTAGATCGTGAAGAGGTGTGCCCGGCGATCGCGGACGGCACGCGCGTACGTGTTCTCCAAGAGCTCGAGCTCGGCGTCGCGGCCGACGAGCGGTGCGCGGCGCGTCGCAGCCTGAGAGCGTCCACCGGTGACGCAGATCACGCGCCAGGCCCAGACCGGGTCCTTGCGGCCGCGAATCTCGACGGGCCCCTCATCCTCGAGCTCGAAGCGTCCCAGTGTGAGCCTGTGGGCCCCCGGGCCGATGACGATCGCGTTCACGGGAGCAGATTGCTGGAGCCGGGCCGCGATGTTCACCGCCTCGCCGGTGGCGAAGGTCGACTCGCGGGCGTCGAACACGACCTCGCCCGACTCGATGCCGATGCGAGCTTCGAGACCGAGCTCGCGGACGCCGTCGAGGATCCCGAGCGCAGCGCGAACGGCGCGCTCGGCGTCGTCCTCGTGCGACTGCGGGATTCCGAACGCCGCCATGACGGCGTCGCCGGCGAATTTCTCGACGATGCCACCGTGCGTCACGACGCAATGGGAGACCTTGTCGAAATATTGCTGCACGCGCCGTCGCGCCACCTCCGGATCGGTGGCGGACACCAGCTCTGTCGACCCGACGAGGTCGACGAACAGGACCGTTGCAAGCTTGCGTTCCACGCCTCAAGTGTAAGAACGAACAGGAGAGCGTGAAAACTCCCGCTCGAAGGCCGTTTCTAGGCGGTTGTCGGCCGCCTGAGGCGGAGTCTGCGCACCGCCAACCCGAACCCGAGGAGCATGACCCCGGCGAGCGCTGCAGCCAACCATGGCCGGCTGTCCCACCCGTTGTCGCCGTCGGCCCCTGCGATTGGCATTGCGGTCTCGATCGACGCCGGCCAGCGCTCGGGCGCCGGGAAAGGCTCCAGCTCGCTGATGGCCTCACGAAGGTGATCGAGCCCTGCCCCGTACAGCGCGAACCAGCGAACCCGACCCGCCGCTTCGGTGTCAACAGCGATCAGGTTCTGCGACGGGATGAACAAATGCGAGAAGTCGTAGGGAGGGCCGCTGCCGTCTGTCGAGTAGTCGAGCCGGTAGTAGCCGGCGACCGGCGGCGCCGGTCTAGCGGCGTTGCCGTCGATGACAATCGCCGACGAGTGATCCTCGCCGTTCAGCAGGAAGCAGGCCGAGTCTCCGCAAGCCCGCTCGGGAGGCAGCCCCCCTTTGGCGCCCGCCGCACCGGCAAGACCGAGCGCGGCTGCGACGAGCAGCACGGAGAGAATGACCCTCATCACAACCCCTACACCGGTTGAGCGCATGAAGTTCCCTCCACGTAGCATCGGGCCGTGCTCGACCCAAAGGTCTTCAAAGCCTACGACGTTCGAGGCCTCCATCCGTCCGAGTTGGACGAAGACGGTGCGTACGCGATCGGCCGGGCCTACGTCGAGCAGTTCAAGCCGAAACGGGTGGCAGTCGGCCGCGACACGCGTCTCTCGTCGCCTCCGATGGCCGCGTCGCTGATTCGTGGCCTTTCGGACGGTGGATCAGACGTGCTCGACCTCGGTCTCGTCGGCACGGAGATGGTGTATTTCGCGGTCGGCGACCTGGAGCTCGACGGTGGCGTCATGGTCACCGCCTCGCACAACCCGAAGGAGTACACGGGGATGAAGATCGTGCGGGAGGGCGCACTTCCCGTGGGCGGCGAGTCGGGGCTCCTCGACATCCGCGACCTGGCCATGGCCATCGGAGACACGTCTGGGGGTCAGACCCCGGGACACGTCCAGGAGTACGACGTGTGGCCGGCCTACGTCGACCGCGTCCTGTCCTTCGTGGACGTGCCTGCGATCAAGCCTTTGCGCGTCGTCGTCGACGCGGCGAACGGGATGGCCGGGGCGATGCTCCCGCCTGTCCTGCAACGCCTCCCCGTCGAGGCGATTCGCTGCTACTTCGAGCTGGACGGGACGTTCCCGAACCACGAGCCGAATCCACTCCTCCCCGAGAACCGGGAGTTCATCGTCGAGCGGACGACGACGGAGGGCGCCGACTTCGGCGTTGCGTTCGACGGAGACGCCGACCGGTGCTTCTTCGTCGACGACACGGGGGAGTTCGTTCCCGGCGACTTCGTGACCGCGCTGCTTGCCCAGACGATCCTCGCCAAGACTCCTGGCGCCAAGATCATCTACGACGTCCGTGCAAGCTGGGCCGTGGCGGACACGATCGAGGCAGCCGGTGGGACGCCGCTGATCAACCGCGTCGGCCACGCCTACATCAAGCACCGCATGCGGGAGGAAGGCGCCCTCTTCGGCGGCGAGGTCTCCGGCCACTACTACTTCCGGGACTTCAGCCAGGCCGACTCCGGTGTCGTCCCGTTCCTGCTCATGCTCGAGCTCGTCTCGACTCGGGGGAAGAAGCTCTCAGAGCTGCTGCAGCCTTTTCGAGACCGCTACTTCATCACCGGCGAGTTGAACACGCCCGCCCCTGACGTGGAGCTCAAGTTGAAGGAGCTCGAGGATCACTTCGGCCCGGAAGGCACGGTCTCGCATCTGGACGGGATCTCGGTCGACGCGGAGGACTGGCACTTCAACGTCCGGCCCTCGAACACGGAGCCGCTCCTCCGCCTCAACCTCGAAGCGCGCTCGGAGGAGCTGATGGAGCAGAAGCGCGACGAGGTGCTCGACGTGATCCGCTCGTAGTGCTCGGCGCCGGCCAGCCCACCGACCGCAAGCCGCCCTTTCTGTACTCGGCGTTCACGCGGGTCGGGTTCTCGGATACGGACGCCCAGGGGATCGTCTACTACGGCCGGTACATGCCCTACTTCGACACGGCCCGGGTGGAGTACCACCGGCACCTCGACATGCTGAAAACGAGCTCGGAGGAGGAGCGGCAGTTCGTCATGCGGGCCTCGTCGATCGAGTACACGGCGCCTGCGAAGTTCGACGACCTGATCGAGGTCTTCATTCGGATCTCGCGGATCGGTCGCACGAGCGTGACCTACGAGTTCGCCGCCTACCGGGTCGACGACGACGTCCTGATGGTCACGGCGAAGCAGACGCTCGTCCTGGTCGACCTCGACGAGCGCAAGGCCTGCGAGATTCCCTCGTGGTACCGAGACCGAATCCAGAAGTTTGAGGGCGCCGCCCTCGAAACTCTAGGCGGCGCCCCCTGACTCAGCGGCTCTCTCTCGAGACCTCGTAGGCCGCGCGCCCATCCACCGAAGCGGATGGGCGCCGCAGCTGCCCTCTCCCCCTGCACTCGTTGTAGTCGGAGCGGCTTCAGCGTCTATCCCTCGATCGAGGTACCCCTCTCGTTCGAGGGATCATCCCCCGAAAGGGTGACTTCCGCGATTAGCAGGGGTTTTGTCGGTTCCGAATCACTCGGTCGAGGCAGAAAATCCCTCGAACGAGGGACTAGCTTGGCGTGACGCGGTACGCGTCGAACACCGAATCGACGTTCCGCAGTGAACCGAGCAGGCCGCGGAGGGCCTTCACGTCGCCGACCTCGGCCGTGTACCAGTTCTTTGCGAGCTGGTCTTCCACGGTTCCGCCGTAGGAGACGATGTTCGAGCCGTGCTCGGCGAAGGTACGAGCGACGTCTTCGAGCAGCCGCGGCCGGTCCCAGGCGTCGACCGCGATCTGGACGCGGAAGCTCTTCGTCGAGCCCCCGTCCCAATTGACCGTCGTGAAGCGCTCGGGGTTACGGCGCAGCGCCTTGACGTTCGGGCAGTCGTCCCGGTGGATCGTGATCCCCTTGCCGAGCGAGATGTAGCCGACGATCTGATCACTCGGCACAGGAGTGCAGCACTTGGCGAGCCGGACGAGCACGTCCTTGATCCCCTCGACGTTGATCCCGAGCGCATCGCTTCCGACGGTCTCTGCGGAGCGGGTCGGCTTGAGCGGGACCGCCTCTTCCTCGGCAACCTCGGTCGTCTTGAGGCGCTGGATGACCTTGTTGACGATCTGGCCGGAGGCCAGCTTCCCGGAGCCGAGGGCAAGGTAGAAGTCCTCGGCCTTCTTGAAGCCTGCTTCGCGGATCACCTGCGCGAGCACGGCCGAGCCGGCGATCTTGCGATAGGGAAGCTTCTGCGCCTTCAGAGCCTGCTCGAGAGCCTCGCGCCCCTTCTGCTCGGTCTCCTCCCGCGTCTCGCGTGTGAACCACTGGCGGATCTTGTTGCGCGCCCGGGACGACTTCGCGAGCGTCAGCCAGTCGCGCGAGGGGCCGCGCCCGACCTTCGTCGTCAGAACCTCGACGAAGTCGCCGCTCTGCAAGGCGTAGTGCAACGGAACGATCCGGCCGTTCACCCGTGCGCCCGCCGTCTTGTGGCCGACGTCGGTGTGCACGGCGTAGGCGAAGTCGATCGGCGTCGACCCCGCGGGAAGCATCTTGACCTCCCCCTTCGGCGTGTAGACGTAGACCTCGTCGACGAACAGGTCGCCGAGCATCGACTTCTTGTACTCGCGCGGATCGGTCTCGTCGTTCCATTCGCGGAGGTTGCGCACCCAGGAGACCCAGCGCTCGTCCGGCTGGCGTCCCTTTCCGCCGCGCTTGTAGAGCCAGTGGGCCGCGACGCCGAGCTCGGCGGTCGAGTGCATCTCCTTCGTCCGGACCTGGATCTCGAGCGGCCGGCCCTGTGGGCCGATCACGGTCGTGTGCAGCGCGCGGTAGCCGTTCAGCTTCGGCATCGCGATGTGGTCCTTGAAGCGGCCCGGCATCGGCTTCCACAGCGAATGAATCAGGCCCAGGGCGCCGTAGCAGTCCCGCGTACCCTCCTCCGCTGAGCGCTCGACGATCACGCGCATCGCGGTGAGGTCGTAGATCTCGTTGAACTCCTTGCCCTTCTTGGCCATCTTGTCGTAGATGGAGTAGAAGTGCTTTGCGCGGCCCGAGATGTCGGCCGGGATGTCCACCTTGTCGAGCTCCCGCTGCAGGACGTAGGCCGCTTCCCGGACATGCTCCTCGCGATCGGCGCGGCGCTCGTTGACCATCGCCTTGATCTCGGTGTACTTGCGCGGGTGGAGCGCCTCGAACGCGAGGTCCTCGAGCTCCCACTTCATCGTGTGGATACCGAGGCGGTGCGCGAGCGGCGCATACACCTCGAGCGCCTCACGAGCCTTCTGGATCTGCTTCTGCTTGCCGAGGTACTCGATCGTCCTGAGGTTGTGCAGGCGGTCGGCGAGCTTGATGAAGATGACGCGAAGGTCCTCCGCCATCGCCAGCACCATCTTCCGGTAGTTCTCGGCCTGCGCCTGCTCGCGGCTCTGGAAGTGGACGCGCGTCAGCTTCGTGACGCCGTCGACGAGCTGCGCAATCTCGTCGCCGAACTCGGCGCGCACGGCGTCGAGCGTGACCTCCGTGTCCTCGACGACATCGTGGAGGAGGGCCGCGGCGACCGTCTCGTCGTCGAGCTGGAGCTCGGCGCAGATCCGGGCGACGGCGTACGGGTGATGGATGAAGTCCTCGCCGGACCGGCGTAGCTGCCCTTCATGGGCGGCAGCTGCGTAGCGGAAGGCCCGGGCGATCAGGTCACGATCGAGGTCCGGGTTGTACTCGCCGACCTCCGCGATCAGCTCGTTGATGAGGTCGGGATGGCGTTCCGGAGCCTCGAGCAGCGTCATGTTCAAATGGTACTCCCCGGGTAGGAAACGACCGCCCGAGGGCGAAAACGCCCGGTCAGTGCGCATTCGCCGCCGTCAAAAACGCAGGACGCTCGCTCTGGCCCGACTCCTCGCAGGACTGGACTCCGAGGCGCGCCGCGAGGCGCCTTGGCGCCCGCGCAAGAGTCACCGGCTCTCTGTCGGCCGGGTCTAGGCAGCCTCCGCCACCGGAGCCGGCTCCTCGGTCAGGAGCGCCCGAAAGGCATCGGATTCGAGAAGCGCTCTGCGAGGGCCGCCGGGCTCGATTGCGAGATCGTCGAAGATCGCCTGCGCCGTCACGTCACGTTCTTCCTCGGCCTTGCGGAATTCGGCGGCGAGCCACTCGCGAAGGCTCTCGTAGCGCTCGGGAGTGTCCAGAAGCTGACGCACGACGAGCTGCGGGGCGACCGTCCCGTTCCAACGGTTCTCCTCGAGCCGAAACAGCACGTCGTGGCGGACGACGCGCCTCGCACGGTCGACGTGCTTCCCGAGCCCGAACGCGATCGCGCTCCCGGCCGGGCGGTTCGCGTGCCGGACGCGGAAGCGCAGGTGTTTGCCGTCTGCTGTCTGAGCGACCTCCGAGAGGTCGCACGAGGGGAGGAGCAGCGTGACGCCCGGGTTTCCCAGGCCGAAGGGCGCGAGGTGACCGAGCTCCTGCGAGAGCTCGAGCGTCAGCTCCTCGCCCGAGACGATCCCGTCCACATGGAGCCTCGGCTCGAGCTCCTCCTCCGGTAGCTCGGCGTCGACGGCCTCTCCGAACGCCTCCGCGAAGGCACCGACCCGCGCCGGGTCGATCGAGAGCCCGGCAGCCGCGCGATGGCCGCCGAAGCGCGACAGGTGCTCCGAGCAGGCGCCCAGAGCTGCGTGGAGGTCGAAGGATGGGATCGACCGCCCCGAGCCCTTCCAGTCACCGTCGGTTCCTGCGATGAGCACGACCGGGCGGTGGAAGCGCTCGACGAGGCGGGAGGCGACGATGCCGATCACCCCCTCGTGCCAGCCGGCGTCGGCGACGACGTAGCCGCGACGCCGTTGACGGCTCTCCGGCCAGGCCTCGACCTGAGCGATCGCCTCTCGAACGATCCGGTCCTCGACGGCCTGCCGGTCGCGGTTTAGCTCTTCGAGCCGTCCGGCGAACTCGGCGGCCTCCCTCGCGTCCTCTGTCAGGAGCAGGTGCAGGGCCGTCTGCGGGTGTTGCAACCGGCCGGCGGCGTTGATGCGAGGAGCGAGCCGGAAGCCCACGGCCCCGGCGTCCACCGCTGCTGGATCGACGCCGGCCGACCGCATGAGTGCCTGCAGGCCGGGCTTCTGCGTGCGCGCGAGCGCCTTCAGCCCTTCCCGTGCGAGATACCGGTTCTCGTCGACCAGCGGGACGACGTCGGAGATGGTTGCGATGGCGACGAGGTCGAGGTGGCGGCGGAGCGCCTCGGCGCCCGACCCGAGGAGCGCCTGTCCGAGCTTGTAGACGACGCCGGTGCCGCAGAGCTCGGGGAAGGGATAGTCCGACGGCCGGGTTGCGACGATCGGGCAGTCGGGGAGCTCATCTCCGGGCCGGTGATGGTCGGTGACCACGACCTCGAGGCCGAGCTCCTTGGCCCGGGCGATCTCGGCGACCGCGCTGATCCCGCAGTCGACCGTGAGGACGAGACCGCAACCTTCGCCGGCGAGGCGCTCGACCGTGGCGCCCGACACTCCGTAGCCCTCTTCGAAGCGGCTCGGAAGGTGCCAGGACACGTCGGCGCCGAGCTCCCGGAGGACGAGCACTGCGAGGGCCGTCGCGCAGACCCCGTCGGCGTCGTAGTCGCCGTGGACGCAAATGCGCTTCTTCGACTCGATTGCGGCACGAATTCGTTCACATGCGAGTTCCATGTCGCCGAGCAGCCGGGGGTCGTGGCCCGGATCGGCGCCGGCCAGGAACGACCGCGCGGAGGCAGTGTCGTCGTACCCGCGCCGGACGAGCACTCGAGCGGTTGTCTCGCTGATCCCGAGCTCGCGAGCCAGCTGGGCCGACTCCCGGTGCGGGCACGAGGTGATGGTCCAGGTTCCCTCGTGCATCGCGGATGTTCACCGTAGGGAGAGCGCCGGACGACATCTGCCGTACGTATTCTCAGAAGAGTGAGCGAGGCCAACTACGAGTCCGGGGACGACTACGTCGTGCAGTTCCTGGGCTACCGGTTTGCGTTCAACGCCGAGGACTTCGAGGAGCGGGTAACGGCTGCCGCCGTCAGGCTCGGCTTGGTCGGGGGCAACGACCTCGACGAGGACGAGGCCGCTGATCTCGTCGAGCTCACCGCCGACCAGCGCATCGAGGAGGCGCGCAGCGAGCTCGGCCGCTACCTCGTGCGGCATTGGGAGGCGCTTGCGGCGGTGGAAGGGGAATCGCTCGTCTACTGGCTGCGCAAGCTGGTCTTCCGCGGTGCCTGGCTCGACCAGCGCGTGAAGCTCGGCCTGCTGGACGTCGACTGGGACGAGGAGATCGCCGAGTTCGGGTATCGAGACCCTCGAGGCGACCGGGCTCTACTCGAGCTGGCCCCCGTGCCGTCGTGGCACGAGCTCAAGTTCCGCCGTTAGAAAAGGCTGGCGGCGTCTCGTTCCGCCGCGGCTGCGACGCCGAGGTGCTCCCGTCCCGACTTCGTGACGATTCTTCCCCGGGGCGTTCGTTGGATGAAGCCGAGTTGGAGGAGGTACGGCTCGTAGACGTCCTCGACGGTGTCCGTCTCCTCGCCTAGAGCGACGGCAAGCGTGGACAGACCGACCGGGCCGCCGTCGAAGCGCTCGACGATTGCACGGAGCAGGTCGCGGTCCATCCGCTCCAGGCCGCAGCCGTCGACCTCGAGCAACTCGAGCGCCTCTTTCGCCACCTCGGGCGTAATGACACCCTGATGGCGCACTTCCGCCACATCCCGGACGCGCCGGAGGATCCGGTTCGCGACCCGCGGTGTCCCGCGCGAGCGGCGCGCGATCTCGTCGGCGGCGTCGTCCCCGATCTCGACGCCGAGGATGCCGGCCGACCGCCTGACGATCACTCCGAGCTCGGCCGGGTCGTAGTAGTCGAGGCGGAAGGTCATGCCGAACCGGTCGCGCAGAGGCGTTGTCAGCAACCCCGTGCGCGTCGTGGCCCCCACGAGCGTGAACGCGGGCAAGTCCAGCGTGAGTGTTCGAGCCGCCGGCCCCTGGCCGACGATGATGTCGAGCCGGAAGTCCTCGAGCGCCGGGTACAGCACCTCCTCGACCGAGGACGACAACCGGTGGATCTCGTCGACGAAGAGAACGTCGCGAGTCTCGAGCGAGGTCAGGATCGCGGCAAGGTCGCCCTTGCGCTCGAGCGCCGGGCCGGCGACGGTGCGGATGCCCACGCCGAGCTCCTCCCGGACGATGTACGCAAGGCTCGTCTTGCCGAGACCGGGCGGGCCGACGAGCAGAACGTGGTCGAGCGCCTCTTCCCGCGTGCGGGCCGCCTCGAGAGCGATCGAGAGCTGTTCCTTGACGCGCGACTGGCCGACGAAGTCGTCGAGCGAGCGAGGTCGAAGCGACCGTTCGAGCTCGTCCTCGTCGGGCTGGACGCTCGGAGCCAGGAACTGTGGCGAGGCTGTCATCAAGCGGCCCTGAGAGCCTGCCGCACCCGCTCTTCGGGGGGTGCCTCGGGATCGGTGGACGCCAGCGCTCGCTCGGCCTCGGGCATCGAGTAGCCGAGCTCGATCAACGCATCGCGCGCGACGAGCTCGTGCTCCGGCGCGCCGGGCAGTGAGTCGACCGGGCCGATCTTCTCCTTCAGCTCCAGCACGACGCGCTCGGCGGTCTTCTTCCCGATGCCCGGGATCGCAACGAAGCGCGTGATGTCCTCGAGCACGATCGCTCGCCGGAGATCCGCGGGCGTCGACCCGGAGAGGATCGCCAGGGCCACCTTCGGCCCCACTCCCGACACGGACAGGAAATGCTCGAAGAGCTGCCGCTCGGCTGGCTCGGCGAAGCCGTAGAGCTGGAGGGCGTCCTCACGGACGTGGAGGTAGGTGTCGAGCGTGACCTCTCCCTTCGCCTGAGCCTTGCGAAGCGCGCGCAGGGTTGTCTGCACCCGGTACCCGACGCCGTTCACGTCGAGGACGACGCCGTCGAGCATCCGCGCGACGACCGTGCCCCGGAGGCTGGAGATCATCCCGTTGCCCGAAGGAGCGCCGGCGCCATCGCGTGACAGATCGCGACTGCGAGCGCATCGGCCGCATGGTGTGGCGCCGGTGGTGCGTCGAGCCGCAGGATCGCCTGCACCATCCGTTGCACCTGAGCCTTCTCGGCACGACCGTAACCCGAGACGGCGAGCTTCACATGGGACGGCGAGTACTCAGTGCACTCGACGCCGGCGAGCGCAGCCGCGACGATTGCCGCGCCGCGCGCCTGACCGACCGAGAGCGCGGTGCGGGCGTCGACGCCGACGAAGGACTCCTCGACCGCGACCGCTCGTGGCTCGTAGCGCTCGATGAGCTCGGCGACGCCGTCGTGGATCCTCAAAAGCCGTTCGTCCGGCCGCTGGGACGCGGTCGTTTTCCAGCAGCCGAAGTCCACCGCCCGTAGACGGCCGCCCTTTTCGGTGATTACGCCGTATCCGCACGAGGCCGTGCCTGGATCGATGCCGAGAACCGTCACGAATCGAGGTTAGGCACCGGGGCGGACGTTCCTTCCCCCGCGAGGCTCTAGCCGCGCAGTGCGCCTTCGACCGAGCGCAGGGACACGCCGAGCCTATTCAGGGTTCTCGGTGCGTTCAAACCGCCAGGGCAGACCTGCCGTACTAGGCGGCGTGAGGATGTCCTCCTCGCCGGGGTGGCCTTCCTGCTCGCGCTGCCGGGAGCAGGGCGGGCGGTCGGAGAGCCATTGCTCATCGCCACCGTCTCCACCGCTCAGCATGCGCAGACGATCTCGATGGCGGACAGCAGCGGGCATCCGATCTCCGAGATCGGTCCAGGTACCTACGACATCGAGGTTCGCGACAACTCGGAATTCCACAACTTTCGTCTCACCGGGCCGGGCGTCAGCCTGAGCACGACGGTCCCGTTCGTTGGAACGACGACGTGGGAGGACGTAGTGGTTCAGCCCAGCTCGTCCTACGCGTACCGGTGTGACCCACACGCACACTCGATGAGCGGAAGCTTCACGACTAGCGGTGTGTCGCCACCACCACCACCGCCGGCCCCGCAGCCGCAACGTCCGCTGCCCGTCGTCCAAACCGTTTCGGGATTTCGCGTCAGCCTCGTAGGCACGGGTGGTCGTCGCCGGCTAGTCGCGCGGGCAACGGTCACGATCGCCGCGAGGGCGCAGCTTCGACTCAAACGCGGCGCCCGGACCGTCGCAACAGCCGGCAAGCAATTCCGGCCGGGCCGAAACGAGCTGCGGCTAGCGCTCCGTCCGTCGCTCCCGAGAGGCGTCTACGTGGCGCGGCTCACGGTCGCGGGCGCGCCTCGCCCTTACACCGCCCGAATAGCCTTCGGCTAGCCTCTCCGCCGTGCGGTGGGCCGCGCTTGCAACCTTTGCGGCCGGGGTCGTAGCAGCACTCTCGGTCGCTCAACTGGCGCCTGGCCAGGCGATCGACCGCGTCCGCGTAGCGCCGAATCCGCCGATCTCGAGCGTCCCGAGCGGGCTCTCCGTGGTCGTCGGCTCGCCGGATGCGTACTCGCGAACGTCCTTCGCCGGCACGCGGGGCACCTGGGTCGGCCCGCCCTACTGGCCGCAGGGCTCGCCGAACCCCTGGGGCAACGCCGGCATCGACTGGGAAGTCGGGTTCGACGGACGCCGGATGGAGACCGAGCGGATCGCCCTCGCGAACCTCACGCAGGATTGGCAGGAAGATCAGCGCGCCGGCGCCTCGGTGCCCCACGTCGTGGGCGGCCGCGTTGTCGGCGACATCCCGGGCTTCTTCGTCCTCCAGGTGCAGCGCCAGTCAGCGCCGAGCGAGCTCGTGCTGGCATTCCCGCTCAGCCGAGATGCGCACGCGTTCGTCCGGTTCCTCCTGACTCGGCCCCAGTCCAACGACTTCTACGTCAACGGCTCCATCCAGGCGTCGAGCTGGAACCGCGGCCAGGCCCTCGTCGCGATGTCCCGGGTTCGGCTCGAAGGCAATCTCCCACCCACGCTCGTCTCGATCAGACCCCGAAAAGGCGGGATCCTCAAGGGCTTCGTCCTCGACTTCGTGAAGCACGCAGTCGCCGGAATCCCCGTCGTGCTGGAGCGCCGGAGCGGAAGCGGCTGGCGGAGGGTCGCCACAGGACGCACCTCGCGCCTCGGGGGCTACAGCTTCAGGGTTGAGCCGGGGAGCTACCGGGCCCGCGCATCACTCGACGGCCGGTTCTCGGCAACGAGCGGGGTTGCTCGCGTCCGTGCTACCCGCCCGGCGAGGCCCAAGCCGAAGCCCTAGCCGGCGACGACTTCGAGCACCCTGTCGGGGATGTCGAAGTTGGCGTAGACGCCCTGGACGTCGTCGTTCTCTTCCAGGGCGTCCATCAGACGGAGGACCTTCTTGGCCGCGGCCTCGTCCTCGAGCTCGACCGTCGTCTTCGGGACCATCGTCAAGTCTGCGGACTCGATCGTCAGGCGGGCTGCCTCGAGCGCTTCTCTCACCGAGCTCAGGGCCTCGGGCGCAGCGGTCACGCGCCAACTGTCGCCCTCCCGCTCCACGTCGTCCGCGCCGCCCTCCGCGGCCGCCAGTGTCAGCTCGTCCTCGTCGGCGCCCCCGTCCACGAGCAGGACCGCTCGGCGCTCGAACAACCAGGCGACGGATCCGGCTTCGCCCAGGCTGCCGTCGGCCTTCGAAAAGATGTGGCGGACATCCGCGGCCGTGCGGTTGCGGTTGTCCGTGACGGCCTCGACGTAGACCGCGATCCCGGCGGGGCCATAGCCTTCGTAGGCGACCGTCTCGTAGGCGGCGTCATCAACCGAGGCTCCGGCGCCTCGCGCTATCGCGCGGTCGATGTTGTCCTTCGGCATCGAGACGGCCCTCGCCTTCTCGATCGCGTTCTGGAGCGCGAGATTGGCGGCCGGGTCAGGCCCGCCCTCCCGGGCTGCCACGATGATCGCCCGCGCCAGCTTGGAAAAGAGCTGCCCGCGCTTGGCGTCGGTCGCGCCCTTCTTCCGCTTGATCGACGACCATTTGCTATGGCCGGACACCCACCGCCTCCTGATCGCGGACGAGGTCGAGGAAGAGCTGATGCACACGCGGATCATCCGTCAGCTCGGGATGAAACGAGGCGATGAGGAAGCGGCCTTGCCGGAGGAGCACGGGCTCGCCGTTGAGCTCTGCCAGCACCTCGACGCCCGGCCCGGCGTCCGCCACGCGGGGCGCGCGGATGAAGACGCCGCGCAACGGCTCGCTCTCTCCCTCGAGCTCGAGATCTGCCTCGAAGCTCGCCACCTGCCTCCCGTAGGCGTTCCTCCGTACGGAGACGTCGACCAGGCCGAGATGATCGCGGTCGAGCAGGATCATCCCGGCGCAGGTTCCGAACACCGGGGGCGCGAATGTCCGCAGCGCCTCCTCGAAGCCGTAGACCCGTGCGAGTCGGGCGATCGCAGTCGACTCGCCGCCCGGGATCACGAGCCCGTCCAGTCCCTCCAGCTCCTCGGGCTTCCGCACCTCGACGGGATCCGCCCCCAGGCGGCGGAGGACGTCCGAGTGCTCGCGAAAGTCGCCCTGGATCGCGAGCACGCCGATTCGCAGCCGCCGGTCCATCCCCGAGATCGTACTCAGCCCGCTGCGAGCTTCTGCCGCAGCCACTCGGAACGGTCCGCGTCCGCGTCCGGTCCCATGTGATGCCCGTACTCGTACCAGCGCACGTCGGCGTCGCCTGCCTCCTCGGCCAGGCGCTCGTACTCCGCGACCGGGAAGTCCTCGTCCCGCCGTGGGTTCTGAATCAAAACGTCGGCGTCGATCGAGTCGAGCAGGCGGACCGTGTCGAAGTCGCGCAGCGTCTCAGCGAAGCTGTCGTGCGTCTCCTGGGGAACGAATTCCTTGGCCCAGTACCTGCTCGGCTCGGCGGGAACCGTCGCCAGGACGACGGCGTCGATCCGGTCGTCGACGGCAGCGAGGGCGCCCGCAGGTAGAGCGCCGTACTCCTGCCCGAACACCGCCACGCGCTCGAGGTCGATCTCCTTCCGGCCGGCGAGATAGTCCAGTCCGCGCCGGAGGTCGACCACGTCCTGACGCACGAACGCGTAGAACAGATCCGCCGCATAGACGGGATCGCTGAGGTCGGGGCGCCCGCGCCGCCCTTGTCTCGAGATCGTGGCGTCGACGAGGAACACGGCAACACCGGTGCTGGCCAGATCGAACGCCTCGCGGTAGAAGAGGCCCCTCGAGGCGAGGTAGGGATGCACGTAGAGGACGACGGGATAGCGCTTCGTTCCCCCCTCGGCTCCCGGCGGCAGAACGAGCGAGGCCGGCACGTCGCCGCCGCGGGGACTCTGGTAGGTGATGTCGATGGAGCCCTCGTTGCGGCCCTCCACCTCGACGCGGAGAGGCTTGGTGTCGTCGTACTCCGCGAGTTCCGAGACGCGCGAGGCAGATTCACTGCCGCCGCAGCCGGCCAACGTCACAGAGAGCATGGCGGCAGCGGCGAAGCGAACGAGCACAAGGCAACTCTAGTCCCGGGTAGACGATCCTCGATCGCAGTAGTACCCTCGAAGGTGCTCCGAGGACAACCGAACGAAAGGGGTTTCATTCGTATGCGTAGGTTCGCAGCACGCTCGGTCTTCACCGCCTCCGTCGCGCTCGTGCTTCTCGTCGGCGCTACGGCGGCACTCGCCGCCAAGCCTGGTTCTCAACGGCACGGGGTCGGTCTTCGCCTCAAACCCGGTCGAAGATCTCAATGACCAGTCGCTCCGAGACCAGAAGGACTCGGCGGCCGCGGTGCCGGCCCGGGCGTACCACACGGTTGCACTGACCGATCTCGACGGCAGCGGCTTTCTCCGCGGCCGGTGGGCGGAGATCATCGGCGAGACCGGGAATCCCGCCTACTCGCTGACAAACAGCTTCTTCTACGACCGGAGCCAGGACGAGTTCGAGCAAGTCATGGCCTATTTCTGGATCACGGAGTCGCAGAAGTACATCCAGAGACTCGGATTCGGCTCGACCAGGCGCCCCGTGAACATGGAGTCTCAACGGCTCCGGATCAACCAGTACGGGATCGACAACTCCTTCGCGACGACGCACAAGGACGAAATTCGCCTCGGCAAGGGCGGCGTGGACGACGCAGAGGACGGCGAAGTCATCACGCACGAATACGGCCACGCGATCCACTTCTCGCAGAACTTCGCGTTCGCCTCGGTCGAGGCGGGCGCGATCAGCGAGGGCTTCGGTGACTACTGGGCCGTGACGACGACGATGGTCGTTCGCGAGCTGCTCGGACTCCCGCCGCTCACGGATCCGGAGTGCGTGGCCGACTGGGACGCGACGTCGTACGACCCGACTCCGCCGCACTGCCTGCG
>Ga0180121_10000254_pt1 | contig 21484 bp, 19 predicted proteins | sample AntDrymUQ5402106_2_FD_129676 | JGI IMG/M metagenome (GOLD analysis project Ga0180121, IMG submission 129676) | Polar desert sand microbial communities from Dry Valleys, Antarctica - metaG UQ540 (21.06) (version 2) (version 2) | ecosystem: Environmental > Terrestrial > Soil > Desert | place...
ACGAATTATCTGAGATCGCTTTCCAGTTCAGTTCAACTTTAGAATCATGGTAATTTGCATGAAATTCAGAAAGGGTGAACCCGAGAGCTTCCAGTACCGTTATTACCGGACCAAACTCCGATGTATTGTTTGCAATTGTTGCAGAAACGGTAGTAGCACTCAATACAGTATAGGTTCCGGTATACGTGAGCATCACGAAAAACATATTTACGTTATTCGTAGCTACGTTCCCGTCTATGTTGTAAGAACCTGTACCTGCTGCCGCATCGTCTGCACTTCCTTCTACCGCAGTTCCGATATATGTTTTTCCTTCCCCATAATTCAGTGTAAGTCCTCCCTGGTTGTTTACCCCGCCATCACTCAGAAAAAACTCCAGGGTGGCACCTGCAGGAGCCTTTCCATAAAAACCAAACACGGTTGGTGCAAAACGCTTCACAGAGTCGATCACTGCAAAGTTTTGGATATTGTTGGTACCGGCATCTCCATCACCATCATCATTTACACTGACTGCAGTTGGTCCTGTGGTACCATTGTAATTAAGATCCAATCCCAGTCCGATATTATCGTAGGTGGAATTTCTTGAAATGACATTGCTGGTGGCGGTGGAAGATCCGTTATTACTCAACACGATTCCGGAACCCCTATTTGAAAAGATCACATTCTCACGGATATAATTAAATGCATTGGGCCTGATCGTTACTCCCACTTGAACCAGAGAAGATTCATCGATCCATATACCACCTTTATAATTAGCACCGGTATTGTTAAATATGATATTCCGGTATATTGTATCGCGTTGCGAAGACAGACCCATCCTTATACCTACCTGAGGCGCAACGCCGGTTGTTTTTATAAAACCGGTAAGCGTATTATTCGCGATGTAATTCGAATCTGCATTATATCCCATATCAATACCCACCTGCTCCACGTTGTCGATATAATTATTAATAATCACCATTCTGTTACACTTCATCGTATTGATACCATCGGCTACCTGACCGCTTGTTACCAATGTATTGGTGCTAACGTCGATGAGTTGATTCTCGCTAATGGTGAATTGCCTGGATTGAATAACCCCGGAACCACCAACGCCATTGATATCAACTAACCCGTTGAAGTGAATCGCATAGGTTCCAGCGTGGGCAATATAGTTATTAGTGATTGACCCGATCACACTTCCTCCACCGACCAAAATACCATTTCCTTTGCTCCGTCTATAGGCAAGTGCCGGAAAATTACCACGCGGGTCACATCCCAGAAAATTATTATTGATATTCAAATTTATATTCCTCAATGTTGTCGAACGCAACACCATTATTTCGGCATTACCAGAAGCCGTTCCACTAACATCACTTAAATTCCCCCATCCCGAGATCGCGAGTCCCCGGATCTGTACATTAGCAATATCTATTGTAAAACAATTCCCCGTCATACCGGAAGAGGAAGGGAGGACATAACTGTTCGATGGCACAATGTATACATCCGGATAGGGAATGCTACTCTGGACGATATTGTCTACGCCTACCACTCTGCCCGCAACAGATCCAAGATTGGTATTCGGTTGTGAGAACCCGTTAATAATTACAGGGCTGGTAATCGTTGCCAGTGCAGTATTGAGCTGTATAACTGCAAAGGTATTCACTCCAATCGTTTCGATCAGGTTTAAGGCTGGCAAAATATTAAACTGTATGGTATCTAACCCGGCATTACCATTTGCGTTCAGAATAGCCTGCCGCAGTGTACCTGCACCGGCATCAGCAGTACTGGTGACCGTGTAGATGTTAGCACTGCTTTTCAATGCTGGCAGCATGGTAACTACCATGATGAGCACTCTTACATACCAGCAATTGTTTTTCGTTTTCATAAACATTGGATTTAGGACGAAAAGCTGCGTTAGCTTTTCACAAAGCTCGATACACTGATCACTTCATTCTTATCATTTACGATTTTGATATAATAAATCTGGTTTGTTAGTGAACGTACATCGAATTGCATCCTGTTAAGACCAACCGAGATCTTACGTTCTTCCTGCTTAAGCATTCTTCCGAACTGGTCCATGAAATCGAAACGGATCGTCTCGTTTTTCACTCCATTCATTTCCACTGTTGCAAATTGTTTTACCGGATTCGGAAACACATTCACCATCCTGTTTTCCATGATGGAAAAATTCAACACACGGCTATACTTGAATCCACCGTCTTTATCAACTTGTTTGATACGGTAATAATTGATCCCGTTAGCAGCGGTTTTATCTGTATAATTATTCGCGGTGCTGGTATTGATCTTCGCAATAGAGGTAAAATAAGTTCCGTCAAAAGATCTTTCCACTTCAAATCTTTCATGTAGGTCGCTCATGGTAGCTTCCCAATTCAACTGTACTGCCTGGTTCTTTACAATACCACGGAAGGAAAGAAAATCGGATGGTAAAGTGGCCGTGTTGGATTTGATAACGGTAACATCATCTATAAAGAATCCATCGTCTACACCGGTTGCATTCGAAGTGAATGCAAACCTGATCTTAACATCGGTTTGACCGAGATGCGAACGAAGGGTCACAAATTCTCTCACCCACCCATCCTGCAATCCTGTAAGAGCGGCAATGCCGGCCAGGGTACCTTTTGTTTCTTTAATGGTATTCAATCCGGGTAATGCAGTGAATCCTCCTCCTGTAGCAGTTGAGGCTACCTGTATCTGGAGTTTATCTAAGCCACGTTCAGATTTATAACGTACCCAGAAACTTAATATCGCTGTGGTAGCCCCTGATAAGTCAAGATTATTTAAAGTGGTAGCGTTTCTTGTACTGGTGTTTGTGTAGTTACCTGTTGGTGATTCTGCAAGTGACTTTGTACCGCCATACTTTGAATTAGTCGTATAATCCCATGTGCCGGCAGTAACATTCCATTTTGTACCAACTACTCCTGTTTCCATATTATCTGAAAAAACCACTGTAGGATTATAATAGGATAGGACGGTATCATAGATCGTTATGCCTCCGGTTTCGATTTTATAAACAAATTTGATCCGATGCCCGATTCCAACGCCGGGATTCAGGGTATATCCGATCGACCTGTTTATGGTATCGGTGTAATTAGGGATGCTGCTGATCACAACCGGGCCGGTGTTTGCAATCACATTTTGAATGGGTATGATAGAAACTGTTACGGATGAATCCACTTTTCCATATCTCCTGACCGTAAAATCAAAAGTACCCGTCAGTGAAGCCGGAAGGTTCACTGGTGTACGATTTTCCAGTTTCGCATAAGAACCTGCGATCATCGCCGCTTGTATGTTTGCATAAAAAACTTCTTTACACTGCGGAATGATATTACCACTGGTAGGATAGAAAGTTGTTACTCCTAATCCTACTTCCGGGCTAAAACAGGGAACTGATCCTATATTCGCAATATCTCCTGCAAGGAACCAGTCGTCGGAAGAACCGTTCGCCTCATAACCTACAGTTTGCGTGGGAGTACCTACTTCATATATACTGTATTTACACATCATTTGTCCTGCAGTAGCTGCAAATAAAGCATCAGCAACTGACAGGGTCCGTATAGGAACTGCAAATGAATTGATCCAATATCCACCATAAGCATGGTAGTTGAGCATCAATTTGAAACTTTTTGTACGCGCATAATTCCGAAGCGCTTGCGATTCATATTCAGAATGCGCAAACGGCCCGCGGTAATTATCCTGACTTGTAGTAGGAGAAGATCCAACGTTGTTATATCCCCAGTCATAGGCATAGTTTCTGTTAAGGTCTACTCCAAATGTTCCGTCACCATTGTTACGTTTATTCTTCCTGTGTAAGCCTCCACCAGTAGGATTGGTAGTAACGTTCTGCTGGAAACCGTCAGGATTCATACAAGGAATGAAAAATAATTCCCTGCTATCTACCAGTTCTTTTATTCTTGGGTTGAGACTGTAATTCTCCAGTAAATATTGCATGAAGAAGATCAGGTTCATCATACCCATTGGTTCCCGGGCGTGATGCATTCCTGTATATAACATTTGTGGTTCCGCTTCATTACTGTTCACGTTATCGGATATTTTTAACACGCGCAGGTAACGACCTTCTACCGTTGTACCTGGAAGCGTATCAATCCTCACGAGTGTAGGATAATTGGTCGCCATATCATTCATCTTCGTAATCATTTCCGCCAGCGTATAATAACCGCCCATACTCCCGGAAGTAAATGCCAAAGGGGTGGTGATTTTATTTACATTCGGCTGATCGGGTGTGTCAAATAGTAATCCTGCATTCGGTGCCCCACCGGATGGTGGTTCATTCCTGTAAAAATTATCGAGTGCATTTTTTTGAAGAAAATCTTGTAATTCATCATCCACCTCTATTACGTATTTCACCCCATATTTATTTAATATGGCAATATCCCGCTGATTCAGAGAAGTGATCATCGAGTTTGTTTCCTTATCATAATACAGGTGATCGAATTCCATTCCATATGCCTGTAGCGTACGGATGTCTGTTTTAGGAACATACACACGCACCTTGCTTGTCTTGGAAGACACTGCCTGGGCCTGTAAGAATACAGGGAACAATAAAAAAATAATTAAAAATTTTGCACAGTTAGTCGCACAGGTATTGTGCAATGAACGCCATGTAGAAATCGCTTTCATCGGTTTGGATTTAGTTTTCTAGGTTATAGATCCTTTCAAAAATATTAAAAAAAGCCTACCAATCAAACGCCGGAAGGAGTCAAATAGTATTTATACTGAAGTAAGAGTTTGTATAGAAAATTTTAAAAAATCATGCTTGCCCTTTGTTAGAAAAGGGGTTTTTTATAACGGTCACAGTAATAGGCAACTACTGATTCCCGCTACAATCAATTATTCCCGAATTGAGAAGAGATTCTTCAATGGGAAAAAACTTTCACCAAAAAAGTTAAAGAAAAAATATTTATTTGAATACTGAATCTGCTACTCCCTTATTGATCGTATAATCCGTATAGGAAATTTCCAGTGTACCTTTTTGATTTTTTACCGAATTCTTCTTTTGCGGCTCCCCTGTGTCATATTCAAACGTTACGCCCTTTGGCAATTTGTAATCTTTCGTATTAAATGTAAAAATCACTTTATCAGGCAGTCCCCATCCGGCAAAACGACCATATGTCAATTCCATCTCATACGTTCCATTATCTTTTGTAGTGGTGCTCGCCCTGCGTATGAGTGATTGTTTAGTATCAATATATAAAGTGGAGATCACGACCTCGGTATTTTCGGCGAGCGGAATGAGTTTGATTATTGTTACGCGATCTTTGCCGATCATTCCGGTACCTGCATTCACAGCAGTGAAATCAGAACCAGACAATAAAGAATTGATATTAATGCTGACACCACCCTTAGGCACAACCGAAATTCCTTCAGGTTTACTTATTTTGAATTTATCAGGCTTCTTATAAAACACAATCACTTTCGAATCCGGAACCTTCATGAATGATACACCTGTCTTCAACAAGCCTGTTGCCTGGTAATCGGAGACCTTGTTTAATTTGGTCTTCACTTTTGTGACCAGCTCCCTGGCATCCTGGGAGAAGGCAAATGAAAAATGAAAAATGAAAAATGAAAAAATAAAGATGCGACGGAGGTGCATAACGACTACATTAACCTGCAATTTACGACAGGGTCATTGAGCGCCTCTTAAATTAACGCTTTGTTCAGGCTTTCTGAAAATCATCACATTCCCGGTAGGCTTGTATAAGCCGGGCTTCTCCTTCTCTTCCCGGTATTGATATTCCGTGTTCCATTCCGAGTATGCCTTTAAAACCTTTGTTGTAAATATGCCGGAAGATATTTTTATAATTTATCTCCCCTGTTGTAGGCTCTTTTCTTCCGGGATTATCTCCTAATTGTATATACTGAATCTCATCCCATGCAAGGTTCATGTTGGGAATGAGATTTCCCGTATGGATCTGTATATGATATACATCGAAGAGCATTTTACATGCAGGACTATTTACCGCTTTCACTACTGTATAAATGTTTGGGATATCGGGCAGCAACTGACCCGGATGATCCCGGAAATTCAACGGCTCCAGCAACAATACCAGGTTGTGCGGCATCAGAATGTCCGCAGCCCTTCTCAACGATTCAATTACATGCGCTTTTTGGTAGGCCGGATCAAGACCAGGTGTGATGACTCCAGGAACCACCACCATCCATTTGGCTCCACATCTTTTGGCAACTTCCACAGATTCCTGAATCTGCGATAAAAATTTTTCGCGGATATTTTTATCCCCTCCTGACAAAGATGGTTTTTGCCAGTCGATATCATGCGATACAAAAACACCCATCTGCATGCCCATTTTTTGAAGCGTCTCACCGATTTGTTTTTGACGTTCGGGTGCTTTTCCTCTCATACCGTTGTCTTCTACCGCACGGAACCCTTTGTCATATGCAAAACGTATCTGATCTATAAAATCTTTCCCGGCATGCTGAGCGAACATCCCGTCATGAAAAGCATAATTGAGGTTGAAGGGTTTATCTGCATTGAACCCATTTACCTGATTGACTGATTTTGCAAATACACCCGAACCGGTGAGTAAAGAAGCACTTGTCAACGCAGAACCTTGCAAGAATTTTCTTCGATCCATAAATAAGAATTTGATTGCTCAAGTTAACGGAATTCGTGAATTCCCGAAGTCATATCCCTTCATTTAAAAAATCTGCCTTTAATCAGTTGGCTTTGTCTAATTGCTTACCTTGTTCCCCCTATCATTTTACAATTGAAACGAATTTTTCTGACACTGGCTATTATACTGTTGTATAGTAGCATTAATTCACAATCAACGAGTATTGAGCCATTTGAACAAACGGTTCCGGGTACTGCTATTAAATTCAAAATGGCAGCTGTTCCCGCCGGAAACTTCACGATGGGGAGCCCCGAAACAGAAAAAGGAAGACAGCCTGATGAAGGACCACATCGCACAATAGCAATTTCTCCATTCTGGATGCAGACTATGGAAATAACCCATGATCAGTTCCTGGTTTTTTTTGATGATGAGCAATTGAGTCGGAACTCTGATGTAGATGCTGTCACCAGGCCTACTCCACAATACATTGATCTGAGTTGGGGCATGGGAAAACAGGGAGGATTTCCTGCAAACAGCATGTCGCAGCATACGGCTCTGATGTATTGCCAGTGGTTATATAAAAAAACCGGTACTTTTTATCGCCTTCCCACCGAAGCAGAATGGGAGTATGCCTGCCGGGCAGGAAGTGCCCAAATTTATCCATGGGAAGGAAATTTAAAGGAATCGGACAATTATGCATGGCATGCGGGCAATAGCGAAAGCAGGTATCACCCAACCGGCATCAAAAAACCGAATGCATGGGGACTTTATGATATGCTGGGTAATGTTGCGGAATGGACTTTGGATCAATACAAAGAAAATTATTTTAATGATATTTCAGATGGCGACGTAGATCCTGTTATGAAACCTTTAAAAAGATATCCGAGATCTGTGAGAGGCGGGAGCTTTGAAGACAAACCAGATGTATTACGATGTGCCGGAAGATTTAAATCAGAACCTTCCTGGAACAAACGCGACCCACAGGTACCTAAGAGTAAATGGTGGCTGACCGATGCGGCTTTTGTAGGGTTCCGTGTAATAAAACCAATGAAACAACCAACAGCTGAAGAAGCCAACATTTTTTTCGAATCATATAGCAGTAAATAATATTTTTCAACTTAAATACATTCCATATGAGCCAATATGATAAAAGCGGCCGTCGTGAATTCGTAAAGAACACGTCGCTGATAGCAGGTGGATTGATGGCAGCACCATTCCTTTCGAAAGCAAATTATTTTGCAGGTTCTGATGACAAGATCAAAATTGCACTGATAGGTTGCGGAGGACGTGGAACCGGTGCGGCCTTGCAGGCTTTAGTAACGAAGCAAAATGTACAGCTCGTAGCCATGGCTGATGCTTTCCGCGACAGACTGGATAAATGTTATAAAACGCTCACTAAAGAAGATACTTCCGAGGATTCCGGTACAAAAGGAAATGTCCGGAACCGGGTGGATGTTCCGGAAGAAAGAAAATTCACAGGTTTCGATGCATATAAAAATGCCATCGCATTTGCAGATGTAGTGATTCTTGCCACACCACCGGGATTCAGACCTCTCCATTTTGAAGAAGCTGTGAAGCAGGGTAAACACATTTTTATGGAGAAGCCGGTCGCAACAGATCCCGCAGGAATACAAAAAGTGCTCGCGGCAGCAGCCATTGCCAAACAAAAGAAACTAAATGTGGTGGTGGGGCTTCAAAGACATTACCAAAATTCTTACCGTGAACTATTCAAACGCAAAGAACTAATCGGAGATATCACTTCTGCACAGGCATGGTGGAATAATGATGGTGTTTGGGTGAATAAAAGACAATACAACCAAACGGAAATGGAATACCAGATGCGAAACTGGTACTATTTTGTGTGGCTGTGTGGTGACCATATCACAGAACAACATGTTCATAATATAGACGTCGTGAACTGGTTTAAAGGTGCCTATCCAGTTAAAGCCCAGGGAATGGGTGGAAGACAGGTAAGAAAAGGAAAAGACCACGGAGAAATATTTGATCATCACTACGTGGAGTATACTTACCCGGACGGATCAATCCTGAACAGTCAGTGCCGTCATATCCCCGGTACTATGAGCAAAGTAGATGAATTGCTGATCGGCACAAAAGGAAGGATACAGGCAGGTGCAGCAAATATTCTCGATCCGAAAGGAAAAATCCTATACCAGTTTGATAATAAAACGGAAAACAATCCCTATCAAACTGAACATGACGAATTGTTTGCGTCAATTGCAAAAGGAGAATACAAATTTGCCGATGCAGAAAACGGAGCAAGAAGCACAATGACAAGTATCCTCGGCAGGATGGCAACCTATAGTGGACAGGTGGTGGAATGGGATAAAGCCATTAATTCCGGTATCGACCTGCAACCCAAAACGTATGACTGGAATGCTTTACCACAGGTTACTCCGAATGAAGAAGGATTTTATGTGGTAGCGACACCGGGGAAAACGAAGTATGTGTAAAATGCAGAATTAAAAATGCAAAATGCAAAATGTAAAAGGGGTGCCTGAAATTCGGACACCCTTTTTACATTTTTAATTTTACATTTTTATGATAATACATCCTTCCGTTTAAATATTACAATCGCGGAACCCACGAATACTACGATGTGTAAGAGTAGAATCACAGCAGAACGCATCACACTTCCATATTGAACCGGGTCATCAAAAAATCCTTTCCAGCCAAGCATATGCGATGTAAAAATATATGGCTTCATCGAATTGAACAACGGGAGGTCCATCGTAGTGAGAATTGTCAGGACAATGATAATACTCATGGTGGTGATGATGGGACCGATCGAATTCTCAGCAAACAATGAAAGTAATAATGCCAGCGCAGCTACTGTGATCATTGCAATCGCAGCAAATCCAAAAGCTGCGAAATAACGCCAAAGGATATCCGATTTCTCCAGGATCGTGATCAGGTCACTTTTAAAAATGATCAGATCACTTACTCCGAATAATAAAACAGATAGCACCAGGGAAAGAAAGGCCATCCACAACAATAGCAGTAAAGTATAAATTGAACTTGCCAGGAATTTACTCGTGATCAGGCCGCTTCTGCTGATGGGTTTACTGATCAGGAGGCGTAAAGTCCCCATATTGGCTTCCCCTGCAATCATATCACCAGCCACCAGTGCGATCAATAAGGGAACATGTATCAGCAGTGTTTGTAACACGATATAGCAAATCAAATAACCGTTCAGAATATTTCCATCTACAGAAAATGTATCGGTCAATGATTGGAGCATGAACTGTATATAAGCATTCCCATCAATATAAAATGCAAGCTGGATCAGTAATACGATTGCTGCAATGGCTCCAAAACTGATGTAAGTCCTGGAACGTCGAAATATCTTAAACAGTTCTATTCGTAAAAGCTTGAACATGCTGGCTGGAAGTTGTTAATGAAAGGAAATATTCTTCAAGAGAATGTTGTGGAGTAATCGACAGAATTTCTGCCTGCATCTGGACAAGGTCCTGCACGAGTGCCGGAATCTGCGCCTTGCTCAATTCAAAAACAAATCCTCCGCTATGATCCTGTTTCAGGTATGTTAACCAGCTGCTATTAAAAACTTTCTCCTTTGTTTCTTCATAATTCGCTATATCACATTTTACCAGCATGCGGGAAGGATCCAGTAAATCTTTGACACTTCCTTCAATCACTTTTTTTCCCTTGTCTAATATTAACATTCGGTCTGCGAGTAATTCCATCTCACTTAACAAGTGTGAAGAAATGAAAACGGTTTTTTTTTCTTCGCGGCTCAGGTGAAGAATCAGATTACGTACATCCGCAATTCCCTGCGGATCCAGTCCATTAGTAGGTTCGTCAAGTATAATCAGCCTGGGATCGTGGATCAATGCAACTGCAAGTCCCAGCCTTTGCTTCATCCCCTGCGAATAAGTCTTCACCTTGCTATGTGCCCGGTCAGAAAGGCCTACCATAGCTAATTGATCTGATAACTTTTTATCGTTGATTTTATGGCCGCTCAACCTTGCGAAGATGGACAGGTTTTCTGCACCGGTGAGGTATTTATACAAATCCGGTTTTTCAATGATAGCTCCTACCTGTTTGAGAATATCAACCCTGTTTGTAAAAAGGTTTTTTCCGAATATTTCGATTTTCCCGACTGTTGGTGCAACCAGGCTTAATAACATCCGTATGGTAGTAGATTTCCCCGCCCCGTTCTGACCCAGAAATCCATAGATCTCGCCTTCGTTGACAGTAAATGAAATGTCGTCGACAGCCTTAATCTGGCGGAATTGTTTAGATAGACTGGTAGCTTTAATAATGATAGGCATAGTCGGAACGGGCCGCAAATTACGATGGTTTTAGTGTCATTGGTTATTGTCAGGTAATTACTCATATTTTATGTAGAATTGCCCCCATGGGATGGCGCTGCCCGACCAGACAACCTAAATCCGTCTTCCCTACAAGTCTGCCCACATACATCTGCACGGTTAAATTCTTGCGCGCTACTTTTTGTAAATTTAGTATCCAATTCCTGAATCGGGATCGGCCCGGTTGGAACCATGCTATGACAGATTTATCTTCAAAGCACTTGCATCTTTGAATTCTGCAGACTACTTTTGATTACTCCCCTAACTCCTTTGTAAATCCATAATCAGGATTATTATTTCCGTTTCTCCAATTGCTATGTAAGTTCCAAGTATTGTATCCTTCCTGCGAATGACCCGGTGCTTTGTCTTTGTTAATGCTGAAACTTACATACATGAAATCGTTGTCCTCGGCAATGTTTGCCTTGCTGTTATTAGTAGTATCTGCTTCCGCCCAGCTTTCGGAATCTTTCAATTCAAGGGAATCAGTGCATGCCGCTCAGTTACGGCCCTATCTGCAGAACAAATGCTGGATAATGAAACATGCTCAGGTAGAAACACAGGTTTCGGAAATGGAAGGAGATGGAGCCATTATTATGCATCCGCTAACAAATGGAACCGCCGAATTATACACTCCCTTTCTAAAGATAAATACTGAACTTTCGGTTTCATTTCTATATAAATCCAACCTACCTGCTGAAGGGCAACCTGGTGATATCCACATTTCACTGACAGGTGAGAATAATATTGAAAGTGTGGAGCTAGATAAGATAAGCCTTTCCTCTTCTGTAAACAGGTATCAGCAAACATTCACAAACCTTCCTACAGGAAATTACAAAATCCTCATTTCATATTCAGGGAGCTCTGCTGATGCTTCGGTAGCCATCGATCAAATAAGTTTCTCCGCTCCCCTTTTATACCAATCCGGATGCAATACAGCACCTATGGCATTCAATGATTTTATAACGGGGAATAGTGACCGAACTGCTAAAGGCAGACTCACTAGCAATGACCGTGATGTGAATGGACATCAGCTTACTACTTATCTCACGGTTAATTCACCCGATGGAGAGGTAACGATTAATCCGGACAATTCCTTTTCTTTTATACCAAATAAAGGTTTTACCGGAGGCAACACACAATTCCGTTACCGGGCTTGTGACCAGGGGTCAAATAATCTTTGCTCAGATGAAGCAACTGTTACCATTAATTTTTATAAAACGCCGGACGGCTTCTGGTCTTTGGAAGATTTTTCTGGAAACTATTTAGGCAACGGATCAATAGAATTGAATTGGGGCATGACACATGATAAAACTCCCTTCCGGATCAAAATTGAAAGAAGCATCGATGGTGTTACATGGGAAAAGGCCGGTGAAGTACAATCAATTGGAATACAAAACATCAACCTGAATTATAAATATGTCGACCGTGTTGGCAGGAACACGGCAAATAAAAAAGATTTGTATTACAGGCTAAAACTTATCAATTCAGATCAGGAAATGGTGATGAGCAGGTTGCTTGTGGTCCGTGTATATAATACAGCATCTACAAAAATGGTAAGCATCACTCCCAATCCGGTGAAGAAAGAAATCGGTGTACAATTACAATTGAACTCCAACGCGATCGTGGTGATGAAACTGATTAACAACAACGGCGTGGAAATGATGCGAAAAACCCATCATGGCAACCCGGGTACGAACAGTTATCTGATGGAAGGTTCCGCACAAATTAAAACAGGATTGTATTTGCTCGAGATAATCATTAACAGCAAAGAAAGAATGCTTGTGAAACTGGTGAAGGAATAAGAGCCAATAATTCTTTGAGCACAGAAAAAATCAAATATTAATACATACGATAACAATTTTATACTTAATAATCAGATAACAAGAAGGGCCAATCCATTTGGCCCTTCTTTGTTGGTAAAAAAAGTAAAATGATAAAACTGATCTGTCAGTTTCTTCTTAAATAAAAAAAATCATCGATATAATACCATTTTTTCTGATCGTAGTTCCCCTATAAAAATCAGGACGGTAATTTGTGCAGCCTTCTGAAGATAAATCCTTTGTGCATCTACGTTGTTAATGGTTGAGTTCCTCCATACTTTTATTAAAATACCTACCTATGAAAAATTTACTACTTGCAACCATTCTATTATTTGGTCCGATTATCACCAAAATGAATGCTTCTGAAAGCCTGTCTGCACCAAAGCAGCAGCAAGGTAGCTTTCAAATGTTAATGGCCACCGGCAGGGCAGCGGTGTTGGCCTCATGTGGAGCACTTCTTCTGCCAATATCATTTCGTTCGACATAGAAAGATCGTGGGATGGAGAATATTTTGAAGCTGCCGGACAGGTTCAGGCCACCGGATCTTCCCATTACCGTTTCCTTGATAACAGTGTTTGGCCGGGTTATATTCATTACCGCATCAAGGCCAATCACGATGATGGGTCATATGATTATTCACAAACTGTTGTTGTGAGAATTGTCAGCAGGAAATAGACGTGCAAGTCATGGTAACAACTGTCCTGGAAGAAAGACAAACGATACTATGGCTTAAAAAACCAGGGAATCGTTTGTCGATTTTTGTTACCCATGAAAACTACCCTATATGAAAAAAATTTTACTCTTCTGCTTTCTGATAATAGCTGTTCAAACCGCCTCGGCACAAATCACTTCCGCAATCATTAAAGCCAATTTTGGGGTGGATGCAGACCTTCGTGCCAACTATTTTAACGGCTTTGTACAAGCCGGTAACGACGACTGGTTCAATAATGGAACCGCGGGCCCAGGACAATACATCATTGATACAAATGGTGCCGCAGCAATTGTTAACCGGTATAGTACAGACCTCGCATTCCGCAAACAACCTTTTTACCGGGGAATGCGATATGCTCCTTATACTGTTGTAAACAACAGGTTGTTGATTGATGCTGTATTCATTCGTGATTACCACGGTGATGATTCAACCATGTTCGCAGCCGGTTCCAATAAAAATGGTATGAGTCCTGCTACCTGGTCTTGCCCGGTATCTCAGTCAATACCGGATAAAAATGATATCCTGGATATGATGGTGCACGTACGGAGATCAGGCCCTAATACGTCAGACTCCTTATGGATGTTTGGAGGAGTATCCATTGAGAATACAACCGGTAACAGGTACTTTGATTTTGAAATGTACCAGACCGATATTTATTATAACCGCAGTACACGACAATTTTATAACTATGGCGCCGAGGCAGGACATACTGCCTGGACATTTGAACCCGACGGAGATATTATCCGTCCCGGAGATATTGTTTTTACGGCAGAATATGGAAGTTCTTCGCTTTCGGTTCTGGAGGCAAGAATATGGGTTGACAAGGCATCCCTTTCCATTACGCCGCAAACTTTTAACTGGACCGGCTCATTTGATGGAGCTTCCTCCGGTGCTCAATATGGTTATGCCGGAATTATTCCTAATACAGCCGGTGCTTTTTATACAGGATTATCATGTGCAAATGCCACCTGGGGAGGTCCCTTTTCGATTGTCCTGGGTAATAATAATGTTACCTCCACATATGTTGCCAAGCAATTTATGGAGTTCAGTGTGAATCTTACGAAACTCGGCCTTGACCCTGTCACCCTTTTAGGCGGAAGCGCCTGCGGTATGCCCTTTAGAAGAATTCTTGTCAAGACGCGCGCAGCGACCTCCTTTACAGCGGAATTGAAGGATTTTGTAGGTCCTTTTGATCTTTTCTTACCTGCAAGAGCAGATGCAAATGCTGACTTGCCGTGGCTTTGCGGTTCACAAGGGATCAGTACGATCAGTATTACAAACCCTGTATCCACTTCTACTTATACATGGTCAACAACCAATGGAAATATTATTGGATCAACCTCTGGTACATCCATAACAGTAAATACAGCTGGTTCATATATCGTTACGCAGCAATTACAATCAGGCTGCTCGGCTTATGCAAGTGATACGGTAGTGATAGGTTATTCTTCTTCTTGCGGGATATTGGATAAAACAGAACTGAATCTTACCGGTGCTTATGAAAATAACAAGGCGCAGCTAAGATGGATAGCCAATACCAATGCGCTCATCAAAACTTTCCAACTGGAAAGAAGTGCTGACGGAATCCATTTCAGTGCAATAAAAAATATTAGTAGCTATAATGGCAAAACCATAGCCACCTATTTGGTGGCAGATGATCTTCGAAACTTCCGCTCCTCTGTAGCATATTATAGATTAAAAGTTACCGATATCAACAATACTATGATCTATTCAACTATCCTGAGGCTTGTTGTACCGAATAGTGAACTACATTTACTTACAGCACCTAACCCCGTCAGGGATAAAATATTCCTTCAGGTGCAGGCCCCGGGAAACGGCAATTTACAGGTGTTTGTTTTTGATTTTGGAGGAAGGCTGGTATATTCTGCGAATACGACAGTAGAAAAAGGTATTTCGGCGATGACGATTACAGGTACAGATAAATGGCCTGCCGGAATGTATACGTTGACTGTAAAAACTTTGCATGAAACCAAACAGGAAAGAATTATGGTAATGAAATGACCCTTCCACCATGATTCTCATTGCATCAATATACCTCCTGGATCAGGGCCTTGATTTTTGATCTGTAATGTGCAACCCCCATTTTTCCATTTTCATTGAAAATGCCGGTAAAGTTGGAAAATTCATTACTGTATTTGTAAACAGAATATGAAATGTTTTTCCAAAAACGGGAATCTGAATCACCGTATAATATTTTATACTCCATTTCAAAAAAATAATTAAAAAATATTTTGTCTTCTATTTTGATTCGAAAATAATATTATTAGTTTTACACCACCCTATCACTCCTCATAGATCGCTCCTTCCAAGCTAATCCTATTAATTACAATTTTTAAGTTCCTGATGTTTCCCATGACAAGAATCTTTTCCTGTCAAAAGCCGGTGCATTCAATATGTTCTGTCGGCATTAATTATTAATATAAAACAACAACAACAACCATTATGAACAAGTATCTACTTGCCCTTGGCCTATGCGCCATAACGGTCTTCTCGTGTCAGAAGGAAACCGTTGACTTAAAATCACCTGATGAACTGACTCTCGGAACTACAGGTGTCGCTGCTACTGAACCATGCCCTCCAAAACAAAAAAACCTGCTTGATGTAGGGGGTACAGTAATTCCTGGCATATTGATCATCAGTAATGATGATAACAACATTTATCTGAAAGTAAATTCAATCAAATCTGAATTTACGATCACCAGTGTAAGGTTTATTTTCGGAGATCAGGCGCATGTAGACCAGCTGGTTTGCGGAAATATTTTTTATGACGGGTGCACAGGTCCTGCCACATTTGATTTCACTCAAACATTTCCTGTAGGGTCTACCGGATCAGTGGTAGTTCCAATTCCCGCATCTAACTTCGGAAGTGATGGTTGCATTGTGATCAGCGCTTTCATTACATTCCAGGATGCGAATGGAAATGTGTTGTGTACTTATGCAGAAGTAGAAGAAACCGACTCGATGATCTGCGGCAGTGCACAATATCAAAGTTCATTCAAGTTTTGCAAACAGAATTGCTCTACACCTCCTCCTCCACCGCCACCACCAGCTGAAGACGATTGCACCAAGAAAGGTAAAAAAGATCATAAGGTACGGGTATGTCACCGGGCTGACAGTAAGAAGTGGGTTAACATTTGTGTAGACAAACATGCATTAAAAGCACATTTGGCGCATGGTGATTACTTAGGTCGCTGCGCTCCTGGTACAGCAAAACCAAAAGGATGATGATAGGGACCATGATGGCGATGATAAAGATGATCACATGAAGAATAAGAAGAAATCCTGATTTGGCAAATGATAGATAATTGTAAAGCTCCCTTGTGAATGCAAGGGAGCTTTTTAATTTAAAAAAATATTCCGGCTAACAATTCGGACAGGAAGTGAACTCATTTCTGTAGTACTGATTACAGATCGAAGTAACCATAATACTTATGATAGCTACAATCAGGAAGGCGTTTAACTGATCAAGAAAAACAAAAAACAATACGGTAGCAACATTGATAAAAAATGCAAAAAACGGTAGTAGGTTCCCGTGAATCTGATATGACAAATACAACCCATACGCATACACCAGGTAAATAGATACAAACAAAATCCAGTCACGCGGAAAGAACATATTTCCATAAGGAATGGTGCTTATACCGGATGTGGCAAGCATAATAGGTATGATGGCGCAAGGAACCGTTAACACCAAAGCAAAAGTTTGTACAAGATTTGGCTTACCAGGATGATCATTAATAAGATTATGCGCACTGTTCATTTTGTAAAATTAGTTTTCGGATAGTCATTTCTAGCGAAAAGGCTGTTAAAACAATAGTTCCATTTGACAATTTTTAATTCCTATCAAAATTATGTCACTACGTTGGCCCTACAGGACGGGTAGTAGAAGCCCCGAAGGAAGCATTTGTTACCCTATGGATTTGATATTGGTAGCACAACGATAAAAAGGCTTTCGAGACGTAGGGGCGAAATATTGGTAGCCCGTCCCTTTCGGGGCGATCGGGTTAAAAAATATTATTGATGGTTTCTACCAATATTTCGTCCCTACGGGACGAGTCGTAAGAAGCAACAAAGAAAATATTTGTACCCCAGGGATTTGAAATTGGTAGCAACAACGATAAAAAGGTCTTCGATACGTAGGGGCGAGGTAGTAGTGGTAGAAATAAAACGATAAATTATTTTAGTACCGTAGACATTTAATATTGGGTAGGAAACCCGAATAAAAGGATTCGTCCCGTAGGGACGAGATATTGTTATCAGCGATTTATCGGTAGAAAACAAAAGAATTAATAATTTTCGTACCGTAGACATTCAATATTGGTAGAGACAATGCCGATAAAAGGATCGTCCCGTAGGGACGAGATATTGGTAGAAAAGGGACCATTCAACCATTAGTCCCGTAGGGACGAGATATTGGTAGAAAATGGGACCATCCAACCATTCGTCCCGTAGGGACGAGATATTTTTATCAGCGATATATATCGGTAGAAAACAAAAGAATTAATAATTTTCGTACCGTAGACATTCAATATTGGCAGAGACAATGCCGATAAAAGGATTCGTTCCGTAGGGACGATATATTGGCAGATAACATTCAACCCGATCTTAAATTATTTCAATCCAAAATATGACTGAAGGTTTTGGACATATACTTCAAATGCTTTTACTCCTTTAGAGGTGACTTTACAGGTAGTTTGCGGATAATTATCTTTGAATTGTTTTGAAACATCCACATAGCCGGCATCTTTCAATTTATTGATCTGCACACTAAGGTTCCCGGCAGTAGAATTCGTTTTCTCTTTAATGAAAGTAAATTCAGCTTCTTTTACACTGATCAGCAATGACATTACCGCCAGACGCAATTGTGAATGTAATATGGGATCGAGTTCTTTAAAATCCATAAATGGTTCTTCCAGACTTATGATGCAGATTTTTTTCGAAAAGCTGATCTCAATAAATAACCGGGTATCAGATAACCGATCAAAATGGCGAGAGCAGATATCATCATATCATATAGGAATTCAGGAATAATGAATATGGCCATCCCCGCCGCCCAGTTAACAATTGCTCCTATTATCAAAGGACGGAAATGAATGGCGCTGCCATGAATGAACATCCAGAAGGCATACAAAATGTAATAATATCCAAATGCAAAAGTCTGATCATTCGATCCGGTTCTTTGGAACAGGAAACTGGCAGCAATCAGCGTAAAAAGGCTGATGAAAAAGCCTGTACCCAGTCTATCAAGTAAAACCTGAACGTACGTTTTTACCTTTCGTCTTTTTTTATTGAGTACATGACCGAATATATAAATTACGAGCCCCACCAATAATATTCCGGTCCATATATATCCTATATATTGATTAAGATCAGCATAGCTGAATGTTACAGACAAAATGGATGCAACAAACAGAAGCCAGCCCCATATAAGCCAGCCATCCCCATTCTCATAATGATCTTCCTTTGCAACCTGGATCATCCCCCTGATAATTGCCAGACTTTCCTGTTCTGATATTTTTGATTCCTCCATAAGTCAACTATTAATTTTATTATACCGGTTTCGTAAAATATATCCTGGAATGATCCAGGCAATTACAACTGCTGTTGCAAGGAGTAATAACTGATAATCGTATTGTATAAAAGAGGCAGCTACAGAAAGTATCCAGCAACTAATGCCGCCGATCAGCAACGGCCGGAACTTTAAAATGATACCTGATAAAAAAGTAGGCATTCCATACAATGCAAGAAATCCAGGATTGATAAAACGATAATACCCTTCACCCGCTATGCGGCCATAAAGGAACCCGAATAAAAACATCATTATGATAAAAGTTACCCAGACAAAAGAGAGGATATCGTCTGTATAAGTCCGGACTCTCTTCCTTTTTCTCAACTTGTACAAATAAAATATCTGATAAAGAAAAGCCAACCAGGTGAGCAACCACACGAGATAATGTTTTTCATATTGCACCTCATGGATCAGGTAAAATTGCGTCAGGCTGCAGATTAGAATCACCCATCCCCATAACAAATACAGTTGACCATTTTCCCCGAACTGACCCTTTGCCTTATTGATCATATTCCGAATGATCTCAAAACTTTCAACTTCTGATAAATTTGGTTGATTAATCATACAGATGATTTTTCTTTTTCCCTCATATTCCTGAATAAATGTCCGGGTATTATATAACCGAATAATATTGCAGCAGCTGCGAAAATTGCCTGGTAATCAAAATCGAACCAGATTGCAATAGCAGCAAGCAGCCAGCTGATAATTCCGCCTACAATGAATGCATTGAATCGCAGAATTTTGCCCGATACGAATGAACCCAGCCCATATAATAACATAAAAAAAGGAAAGCAGTTAAGCCAGCCTACTTTGATAAAAAGCAAAGAGAGAATGAGGAAACAAATACCAACAGCCAGCCACAATGTGCGCATGTTTTCTGCGATATAAGTACGTATTTGGGTACGTTTTCTCTGTCGACTGATCAGGTAAAAAGTGAGAACAAGTTCCGGAATGGTGATGAGCCAAACAAGGTAATGCCTTTCATAATCCATTAGTACTTTCAACACAAATTGTCCGACACAACCGATCAGAGTGCCCCACCCCCATAATAAAAAGTAAGGACTCTGCCGTGAGATGTCTTCACGGGTTTTGCTGATCATATTTTCGATCAGCTTCAGACTTTGTTGCGGAGAGAGTGGCCTTTCCTGCATTCTTATTTCATTTTAAAAAATAAAAAATCCCATGGCATGCGCCATGGGATATGATAATTACTTACACATGGAGTGAAAATATTTCACCTGTGAAAGTCCCCATTGCGGATGAATGGTTGATTCAGGTTTGAATGTTTCATATTTCTTCATTGATTCTTCAAACAACGCCTTCGCTTCTGTTTTGCTACCTCCGAACTCTTCAGGAGTATAAAATTTATCCTGACCTTCAAGGAAATAAACACGGGGATTTTCAGGATTCAATTTTTTCGCTTTTGCCAATGCTTCTGCTGCCTGTGGGCCATATGTTTGCCAGCGATTCATAGGATCTGCCAACATTCGCAAAGTGGCGATCATTTTACGGATAATAAATGTTTCGGAGTTTTCCTTATTGATTGCTTCTGCTTTTATAATCAGTTCTTCTGCTTTATCAGCTACCGGATCCGTTTTATCACCATTTCCTCCTGCACCTGGTGTTCCAAGCATAAAACCGTACATCACCTGCCCCAGTGAAGCATAATAATATGGAAGCCATTGTGATTTTTCGGCATCTGCAATTCTTTGGAACGTATTAGCGGCTTCAAGCCATCTCTCTGGTGTCCTGATCGTATCGAGTGTGCTTACATTTGCCGTCATTGCCTGCTGATATTTTTCGCTTTGGGAAAATGCAGCATTCAAACATAAAAGTGTGAGTAATAGCCCGAGAACCTTTTTCATAATTGTTTTTTTAATTGTTTATTATTATTTATTTTTTTTCTTTAAGTAACCGCTGATATTCTCTTTCAACTCCATTCTCTTTTATAAATACAAAAGCACCAAGGAAATGAAAGAATAAGCCGATGCCCCACCCCATTGTTGACCAGATGGGCCAGGGATAATTTGAAGTACCCTCATCATGTTTGCCAAAGAACCAGAGCGCCCATAGAAATCCGTTTACAATAATATAAATGAATAGATGATATCGGAAGCTTACACGGCGTTTTGCAATTTCCCACAATTGTGGATCCCTATCCGGGGAATCGGTTTTAATTTGATGATTCATGCAGATTTATTTTAAATTAAAAATTTTAAAGATTGTTGTTTATGACATCATCCGTATTGTCTACACCAATACTGATAAAACATCCCAGGAAGAAAAATCTTTTGGCTGTAGGTTCTACCGGTTCTTTTCGCATACCATTGTAGGAATAATTATATCCAAACACCTGATTGCTCCCAATAACATTGTTTACTGAAAAGACAATCACCGTGAATTTTTTCGCGCCGGGCTTATTG
>Ga0180121_10000255_pt1 | contig 21457 bp, 19 predicted proteins | sample AntDrymUQ5402106_2_FD_129676 | JGI IMG/M metagenome (GOLD analysis project Ga0180121, IMG submission 129676) | Polar desert sand microbial communities from Dry Valleys, Antarctica - metaG UQ540 (21.06) (version 2) (version 2) | ecosystem: Environmental > Terrestrial > Soil > Desert | place...
AAACGTGTATCGTTTAATTTTGGTCAAAGTGATTGGGTCTCGTGTTGACTTTGGATGCAAGTGTATGGTAGATTGCCAATAGGATTAGGATCAGCATGAAATAATTTACTTCTCTGAAAAATTGAATTTTCAGTTGATTTATGAGCAGAAGAAAAAACAGGAGGTTGAACCCAAGCAAAAGGTCCCTATATAATGGCGGTCCTCTCCGGGCATTGGAATAAGATTTTATACCCTTCACAATTGATAATACGAAGAGCAATAAAAAAACCAGTGCACCTATATATCCCCAGATAACTATTGAGCTTAAGTACAAATTATGAAAATCAAGATAAGAAGCAGTTTCGGATCCAAAATGGACGGTACTGTATTCTTCTGATGAAGAATAGTATCCGCCACCAATCAAACCTCCTTTTTTTTCGATCCGATCCAATGCAAGTGAAAAAGTTTCTTCACGGTTAATGTCTTCGCCCTTTAGAATTTTGGCAAGCGATAAATTACTGAAGTTGATGTCTTCGCTTCTTTTTCGGAAGATATCCAGATCAATAAACGGAAAGTATGTATTAATGCCATAACCAGATACTAACAATAAAAGAAAAAGAAAAAGTACTGCCTTTCGGATCTTTTTTGTGAAGAAAAATACCATTCCGACTAATGCAACCAACAGCAAAATGGAAGAACGGGTTCCGGATAAAACAATGGCCATCACTGCGATCAAAACTGATATCAGCAGCATCCGGTAAATAGTTGATCCCCACTTTTTCAATGAACCGGTCAGAACACCTGGAAGCAACAACGCAATTACAGATAAAGAGTACTCAGCATAAGCTTCAAAATTCAGCAGGGTTCCGGAGCTGCGTGTAAGGCCGAATTCAAATTGTGCTTCCTGATCGTATATTGGTATGAAAGGAAAATTGTAAGGTAGAAACAGATATTTCTGATTTAGTGATACCAGAAACATATAGCCGGTCATTATACTTATGATGATCAGAAACGCTTTGAGATGATGATCTGTCAAAGCTACCTTGGAAGCGAAGTAAAATAAAATCACCAATGTGCTAAATACCAGCAGTCCCATAACTTTTGATAATACCCCAAAATCGTTTCCACCAACAACGCTGAGAAGCTGGAATATAAAAAGGATGGCAATAAGAGTTTTAAAAAAAACAGGAAATGATGAATTCCTGAGACGGATACCTGAAGGATCAAATATCAATAGCAGCATTAGAGAAGTTATGGCTGCGAGATTATACAAACCACCGATCTGATTTATATAAACAAAATGACTTGTAATAAAAAGCAGCATCAGGAAGGAAAAGTAGTGCCTGCTTTTTAATGTCATGAAGAAAATAGCGATGATTCCAGTTACAGCCCCGGCTTTCATGACAGGATGTAATCCATATACGGTCATTGTGCCCAGAAGGATCAACAGGACTGCTTTAACAAAAATACGGATAGCTGTTTCCCGGGTATCGGAAATGTTCGTAGCAGTCAGTATGGGAGCTTCAGCAAACAATTTAAAAAAATAATTATTTCGACCAGATACCTGTTGCAGTTCCTGCTATGATCTTTTTGTATTGAGCAGACCAGATTAGTAATGAAAGCATCATCCACAGAATGTTTACTGCAATTAATCCGTTCAGATCCAGGTTCAAAGTTTTCATAAAGAGGTAGGTAAGGGGAATATGCAGCAACCCCGTAACTATGCTAAAAACTGTTTGTAATCTTACTTTACCTGTTGCGTTTACAAAAATGGTATAGTTAGCTGCAAATACACCAATGGCTACACTTATAGCAAATAAAATATTAATTGAATTTTCAACTTGAAAACTTTTGCCAATCCAAAGTCCGTAAAAATCATTGCTGAAAAATAACATCCCCACCAGAATGGCAGAAAGTAACCAGCCAAACCGGTTTACTTTTCGAATGGTTCTTTTGATCCATGTCAAATCTCGTAATACATAAGCATCTGTGAGCCCTGTCCAGAAAGGCGAAAGGACCAGGGTTTGCACCAATGTGATGGCAGTAAAATAACGGAATACAATATTATAAGTAGTGACAGCTTCTGTGCCATTCACACGGGCAATGATAAAATTATTGGATGCGTACATAATAAGACCCGCGATTTGGATAATAAAAAACTGGATTCCCAGGCTGAATAATTTGTTTTTATATGCAAAATCAATACAACCAAAACGCGGAGCCAGTTTCCTGTACGGTCCCCCAAAAAAAATAAATGTGAAGGCGAGTAATATAAGGGCAGGTGCTATGCTAAGACAAATGCTCAGAAAAAGGAATGCCGAGTCTGCCTTCCCGCCAAAACCAAGAATCACCACCATTGCCAGTAAGTTACCCATCAACAAAATCAAAGAAGCCAGGTAATGTTTGTGGATAGCCATTAAAAAAGAAGAGAGAGGTTGGAGTATCAATTGAACGCAGAATGATAAAAACGCATATCTCAACACAATGATAAGTGACTGGTTATCCAATGTTGTATTAAAAAGCTGTTGCCAGTTTATGAGCGGGGACACAAAAAGAAATAAAACACAGATTGGTACGATAGTCAGGAATAAGATTGCATAAGTGGTTGAAAGCAATTTCCTGGCCAGATCTGTTTCATCTTTAGCAAAAGCCTCTGTCAATTGGTTCTTTAATCCATTTGTCAGGCCCAGGTCAAACAATCCTACCCACATTACAACTGAATTGATCGTGAGCCACAGTCCATATAAAGATGGTTGCTCATAGGTGATACATAGCGGAACAAGCAGGAAGGTGCTGATGATACTGAGTCCTTTCACGATGAAGGACATGGCAATGTTGGCAACTACTTTCTTATTCCTTTTATCGACCGGTGTCAACTTAGACACAGCTTGTGAGATCAACAGCCTACTATAAAAGGGAACTTGTTTTATTGCAGTTAGAATAGAGATAGGATTTAAATAAAATCAGCATCCAGATACAAAGGAAAGAAGATAAACAGACGCTATGTGTTTCTGAGTAACTATTTATCTAGGTGGTTTTTTCGATTATTTTGAATACGAGAAACTTCTGGTTTTAACGATTACTTCCACATTGGTTTTCCTGATTTCAGCTGTCAGTGCAAATCCTAATGATGGTAATAATACTTTTACGGTATTATGTAATACCTGAATAACTTTACATTCTTCAAAAAGGAAAGGGCCGCTATTAATGCGTATGGTATCATTGATATTCACCTCACATTTTTCCAGAATTACATCGTCATATTCATTAAGAAATCTCTTAATGATATTAATTTCCTTATCCCTGATCACTGCCGGTTTGCCGAGCCAGTAAATATAATTGAGTACGCCATTAGTATTACGGACGGTGGTCAATTCGAGTTCATTCAGATGAACGAATACATACGATTGGAAGAGTGGTTGATCGATCACTTTTTTGCGGTCACTCCATTGGCGATGTACACGACTGAGGGGACAATAATTTTCTATGTCTTTTCGAGTTAGTAGTTCTGCTACTTTTTTCTCGCACCTGGGTTTAGTATAAACGGCGTACCATTTTTTTGCACTTACCATTTCTTCATTTTTGACTTTCAGGTTATCAATGGCTTCGCCAAGTCGGTCACATTTTGCAATGGCCCGAGAACCTGTTCGTATTAATAAAATCAGCAACTCAGTTTACAGACTCCTGTTTTCTCTTTTTCTTTGCTGTACCATTCAACATTTCTCTGCTTTTGTAATCATAACCGTATCCGTAACCTAACTTGTTAAGACCGGAAGTCTTCACATCAGTGAATACAATAGCATTGTTTTTCAATCCTCTAACTTTGTTTTTCTGATCCAGCATTTTTAATTGAGCACGAGGTGTATAACCGTGGCGAATTACATAGATAGTGGCGTCACAGTATTTTGATAGGATTTGTGCATCGGCCACAGGATTGATTGGAGCGGTATCGATCAGGATATAATCAAAATGGTCATTGAGATAGGTTAATAATTTTTCTATTCGTCCATTCAGCAGAAGTTCTGAAGGATTTGGTGGAACCGGACCTGCCGGAACAATAAAGAGATTTTCATTTTCAGAAGTCGCATGGATGATGTCAAAAGGTTCTGCTTTGTTGATCAGGAAATTGGTAATCCCTGTACTTTCCGTGTGGTCGAATATCCGGCTCACTTGTGGTTTTCGAAGATCAATGTCCACTATTACGGTTTTTTTACCTGAGAGGGCGAGACTCATTCCAAGGTTGGCGGCAATAAAGCTTTTTCCTTCTCCTCCGATCGATGATGTAACCAGTATTTTGTTCCTGCCTTTGTCAATGGAAATGTAAGGAAGTGAAGCTCGAAGCTGCCGGAATTGTTCTGCAATAAAAGTTTTTTCACCGTCTGCAATCACAATATCTCTCTTTTTTGATTCGTGTGAAATTTCACCAATAATTGGTACTGCGACACCATCTTCTATTTCACTGCGATAAAGAATATTCTGGTTAAAGACTTCTTTCAAGGCTACGATTAACGTTCCAATAGCCACCGCCGCTATTATGGAAAGCAGGAATATGAATATTTTTTTAGGGCTAACAGGGTCAGCAGGAGATTCAGCCTGGTCTATGGAGCGGCTTCCCGGTACTGTTGATGCATATGCAATGGCTGTTTCTTCCCGTTTCTGAAGAAGAAAAGTATAGATATAATTTTTGATTGCCTGTTGTCTGCCAATCTCCAGCAGTTCCTTCTCTTTCTGCGGAATGGTTCTCAACATGGAAGAATATTTGCTGGTAGTGGAAACAAGATCAGTTTTACCAGCTTGCAGGTTTGAACGCTGATTCAGGATATTCTGAAGAATCGTAGGTTTGATCTGATCAATTTGAGCCTGAATTGAAAGAATGATCGGGTTATTTTCTGCTGTAGTTCTTTTCAATTTCTCACGCTGAATAACGAGATCATTGAGGTTTTTCAGCATTTGTGAGAGCATTGCATCCTGTAAGCCTACAGTGGAAGGGGAAATTCCAGGATCTGCATTGTTGCTGACAACATATTTTTCAACCTGGTTCAGAATAGCCAGTTGCATGTTTATATCACTGACTTTCTGATCATTCGTACCGACACTTGCCAGAAAAATGCGCCCCTGCTCACTCATATCAACAATCCCTTTATTTACCTTATAACGCTGGATTACATTTTCTACGGAATCGAGTTCAGAGACTACATAACGCAAACGATCTTCAATGAATGCAAGTGTATTGACGGCCAGCTTTTGTTTTCCTTCAATAGAAGTATTGTTGTATGTATTAATAACAGAATTTAGTATGTCTTCACCTCTTTCTGGAACTTCATCTTTCATTTTCAGATTGATGACTGTTGATGACTTACTTACAGGATCAATTTGCAATTTGTTGGATAATTGTTTTACTACTTCTTTTTCACTAAGAACTGCGAGTGATAGAGGGAGTGATGTTTTGTTTTCTTTATACAAGGGATTGAGTACAAAACGGATCGTTCCGAAAGGAAAGGTGTGCCATTGATTGAGCGCATAATCACGCTTACCCACTATTACTTTTTGATTTGCCGATTGGTAATTAAAATCAATCAGTTCATCGTGTTTTTCCAGTTCTTCGATATTTTTTGCTTCAACACGTATTGGAGAAGTGAGATAAGCTGGAATTTGGCGATTCCATGCATCTTTATGAAAAACCGGAGTATTCAAATGCAGACTTGAAACCACTTCCTTTAATACCGACCGGGAATGCAATACTTCAATCTCATTTTCAATAATTTTTTTCGACTCCAGCATATTGAGTGCTTCAAGGACTTTTGATTCATCCGTTCCTTTTCTTTCATCTTTGATAAGAATTTTACCGGTCACTTCATACTGGGGAATAGTATATTGTAAGTAGAGCCAGGCAAGGCCTGTGCATGCCACGAGCAAAAACAAAAACAGGGGCCAGTATTTCACATACCTGAAGAGGAGTTGTGGAATGCTGTGTCTGCTATCTTTGTCTGTTTCTATATGATATTCATTCATAAATAATTATTTTATGACCCTGTCAATTACGATGATCAGGAATGATAAGCCACTGAAAATAATAGGTAGAATACGTTCACCCCTTCCACTACTGGCAACCTTTGATCGGTTAGGCTCTGCGTAAACGATATCATTTGATTTCAGATAATAATAAGGGGAGGTAAATATTTCAGAAGAATTCAGGTTTAACCTTTTTACCATTTTCTGACCGTTCTCTTCCCGGATAAGCAATACGTTATCACGTTTTGCATATATGGTAAGATCACCTGCCAGGCCAATAGCTTCCAGCAGTGAAATTTTTTCACTGGGTACTGAAACAACCGTAGGACGGGATACTTCTCCCAAAACAGTTACCCGAAAATTCAGGTAACGGATATTTACAATGGGGTCTACGAGCAATTTCTTATCGATCAGGTAGCTGGTGATCTGATTTTTTAATTCTTTTTTGGTGAGCCCCACCGCTTTGATATTCCCTATTACAGGAAATTGGATGTTTCCATCTTCATTCACCAGGTAACCCGAAGATTGAACCTGGCTTCCTGTCGATGTAGAAGCATTTGCCGTAGCAATATTGGGTGAATTGAAAATAAGGGTTGCATCTGGATTGAGACTACTGACTGAGATACTTAAAATATCGTTTTTTTGAATCCTGGATTCTACGTCTGCGGTCATAGGCGCCCAGAGTGAATCTTTTAAGTCATTGAAGTATACTGCTTTCTTTACATTAACACAGGAGGACATAGAAGTAAGCACTAATAATACAATAACAGCCTGTTGAAGGCCATTATAACGTTGAGTCATATGGAACCAGTTTAATTGTTGAACCAGGAATGTTGGAAATTTGGAGGTATTCAGGAAATCGGATGCAGGATATTAGCAAAAGATAATACGATCTTGTAAAGCGGATATTGCTGTACGGGATTTTGAGAGGGTGCCGACAAATATAAAATTTTATAATGAAAACCCACCAGCACGCTTGAAAAATATTTATACTGTTCATTCATAGCATGTAATCTTCCTAATTTTGGAATGCTTGAGCTATAAAATAAGAAAATCTTACGCCGGCATAAGGTTTCATTCTTTATATGAGCTTCGGTTGCTGCCAGCTTTGTCAAAACAATAAAATAACAATTAATATTACAAAAAATAATTATGTCATTAGGTAAGCAAAGCTCAACAGTTGTCATGAGTGATAAACTTTTAAGAAAGACATCAGTCAGGTAAACCTGTGAATGACACAGTTGTTAAGTGCTTTCCAAAACTGATTATTTTGAATATTTTATGTAGCATTTTTTTAGACCCCTCAAAATCCCCTTAATTATTTTTTGGAATGAGATATATCACTACGAGTTGGGATGATGGTTTTCCTGCTGATGAGCGGATTGCTGACTTACTTGACAAATATAATTTGAGCGCTACATTTTATATACCACGTGAAAATTCTGAAAATGTTGTAATGTCTGAAGGTGAAATTCAATCCTTATCCCAGCGATTTGAGATAGGAGGCCATACATTACACCACAAACGCATTCACTCGCAATCTGAGCGATTATTTAAAGAGGAGATCGGGGGTTGTTTCAATTGGTTAACTGATTTACTTAAAAATGAACCTGTTTCGTTTTGTTTCCCGGGTGGGATTTATAATAGGAAAGCTGTTGAGTATGTTTTGAAAACAGGTTTCAAGATCATTAGGACTACTGAACTTTTGAATATAACCTCCACTCCAAATGCTATAATCAATACTACCCTGCAGATTTACAATCATGCTACACTTACTTACCTGAAGCATCTCTTAAAAAGAAAAAAATTTGGATCTATTCGTTTGTACATGAAGGTTAAAGGTTCTGATGACTTGCTAAAGCTTGTTGATTTTTACCTGAATCATGTAATTCAAAATGGAGGATGTTTTCATATCTGGGGTCATTCATGGGAAATAGAGGCTAACAGTTTATGGTTTGATCTTGAAAGGATTTTCAAGATGATCTCTAAAATTTCTGAATGTACGTATGTTTCTAATGCCGGGTTATTGAATTATAAAACGAGCCATTGAAAGTATTGATTATTCATACATATTACGCCGAAAGAGGAGGAGAGGATCTTGTTTTTGAAACAGAAAGTAAGCTTTTACGTAAAGAGGGTGTAGATGTAGATACGTTACCATTCAATAATTCGAAGAGAAAACTGTTGAAGTTTTTATGTTACCCTTTTAACTTCGCATCGCTTTTAAAAACTTTACAAAGACTAAAAAAATTCAAACCGGATATCGTTCACATCCATAACTGGCATTTTGCCGCTTCAAGTTCTGTTTTCATAGCCTGTAAAATTTGTAATATTCCTATTGTCCAGACACTGCATAACTATCGTTTAATTTGCCCTACAGGAACCTTGTTCTTTAAAAGAAATATCTATCTGAAGTCAATTTACGGACACTGGGGTGTTCCGATAAAAGATAAAGTTTACCATAATTCTTTTTTTCAAACATTCTGGGTCAGAATCGTAACCACTTTTTTTAAGATATCCGGAATATGGAAGATAGCGGATAGATACATTGTATTAACTCCCCATGCAAAAGAAATGTATTTTCAGACCGATTATATAAAACTGCGAGATCGGTTTGTTGTTAAATCAAATTTTATTGACGATGTTGATTATAAGCCGGTAGGTAAGAAAAGATATTTTCTTTTCGTGGGCCGATTAACCTTTGACAAAGGTGTAAACGTATTACTGGATACTTTCAAAAATTTGTCTTATGAACTGCGAATAATCGGAGATGGTCCGCTACGGAAGGATGTAGAATTCGTTGCTGAATCTCATGACAATATTAAATATGTAGGATTCAAATCTTTTGATGTCATACGAGAATCAATGAGTGAATGCCTTGCAATTGTATTCCCTACAATAAGTTTTGAAGGGATGCCCATGACAATCCTTGAATCCTTTGCTTGTGGAACGCCAGTGATCGGATCCAAATTTAGTGCTATGGAAACTATGATCACTGATGGATATAATGGTCTGCATTTTGAGAAAGGTAATTCGAAGAGTTTACGAGACAAATTGCAATACTTTTATTCCCTGGACAGTAAGGAGGTAAATCTATTTGCTGCAAATTCGAGAAAAACTTATGAGAAGTATTATACACCTGATCAAAATATTCACGAACTGATCTCTATATATCAAAATGTGCTTGATGAGAAATCCGGTTTGAAAATGTAATCAGGTAAGCATCTAAAAGAATCAGTTCTGTCTAAGTGGGGTATGGCGAAGACTACCCTGATTTTTATTGCAGCAGCTATTCTCTGTTGGTGATCGGGGTCGGCTACGCCAGACCCCGATTAGACATCGGTTGAGCATTAATTATTAATTATTAATTGCTAATTACAAATTACTAACTTCCTCTCTTGCCTCTCAACAAATCCGCATACATCCGTTATCGTGTCATAGACCAATGCCTTACCAACTCTATGCATTCCTACCCTTCAAAAGAATATATTCTCAAAAAGGTGGAAGAGGTAGTGGGGGATGTCTCTATTTCCAGCGTGGAAAAAGACTTCGGGAAAATGAAAGAACTTTTCAATGCTCCCATTCAATACAATCGTGTACATAATGGTTATCATTATACTGAAGAAAACTTTTCAATCAAGGAATTCCCACTAACGGAAGAAGAAATTGAAGCGCTTGATTTTTCTACTGCGGTACTCCAGGTGTTGAAGCAAACGCCCATTTTTCAGCGGTTTGAAGGCGCTATCGAAAAAGTAATTAGTGGCTATCGTGCAGGCAAATTACTCGGAAAACAGGACGATGAAATAATCCAGGTGGAAGCTCCGGTGAGTGAAAGCGGTTCTCAATATATACAGCCTTTGTATCAAAGCATACTTCACCTGCAGCCGGTATCGATCCTTTACAAATCGTTTGTTACCGAAGCAAAAGAACATTTGTTTTGTCCTTATCTCCTGAAGGAATACCGCAACCGATGGTACGTTGTAGGCAATTCTTCCCTGAAAGAAAATATCATTGTCCTTGCTCTCGACCGTATCCAAGCCATTAAATTGGTTAAGGCAAAATGGGTAGGTGCCGATTCTTTCCGGCCGAACGATTATTTTAAATACAGTTTTGGCATCACACAGGTATCCGGTTCTAATCCTGAAACTGTGGAATTGGCATTGACTCCGTTGCAGTCAAAATATGTTCTATCACAGCCATTGCATCCATCTCAGAAGATTATTTCCGAATCTGAAAACGAAGTTTGTATTTCATTGGAGGTTTACCTTACGCAGGAATTGATAATGACGATACTCGGACTTGGCTCCGGGGTAAAAGTGTTGAAACCGGATGGATTAGTGAGACAAATCAAAGATGAAATTGGGAAGATGAATGGGTTGTATTAAAAGAGTTTCACGCAAAGGCGCATAAGTATGCAAGGCGAAGAGAACCCATCCATGCTCCTTTTGTATTTTTCTTTGCGTCTTTGCATGAAACAAAACTATCACACAATCATTCTCACAACTTTGCCCACGACTTTCTTTCTTCTCCAATAATCCCATATGATCACCATCGCCAACGTATCCAACCTGCAGTATTGACGCAAAGCTTCTTCCCATTGTGATTTGATGTGTTGATCATTTTTATGAAGCCCATACATCATATCCTGGTAGGCCCTCATCGCACCTGTTCCATCTTTCACTGCAGATTTTGTTCCAACTCCCAGCAGCGGCAGCATTTCATAAGGGTTCACCATTTTTCCGTGGTCATTCATTTGAAATAGCGACAATTGCTTCAACCATTCTACCATCGATGGGGAGGTAGATTCGTGCAGGACCGCAGGTAATACATATTTGATGGAATATTTACCTTCACAAAGCGGATGATGGTAATACCTGCAGGCGATGGCGGCAAGATCGACATAGCCGCAGGCGTCACCTTTATCAAACTTCACAAAACATTCCAGCCAGTTTTTCAATTCTTCATTTTTATAATTATACACCTCCATCTGGTCATAAATCTCTTTCAGAATGGTGTTTTCGTAACATGACCAGATCAGCACCGTTCCCGCCCTTTTGATTTGATTCATAAAAGACACCGCAAACTTGAAATTCGGAAATTCGTCTTCTGTATTGAGCCAATCGGTATGAACGGGTTGCGCTCCGGGTCGGTGAATAGTATGACACGACCATTGAAAAGCGACATTTTCGTAAGGACGCATATCCCGATGATAAGGTAGTGCCATCCGGGAACATTCAAAATCTATAAAGCACAAAGGATATTCAAAATCCAATTCATCCCACAACGCTCTTTCGATTAATTCACCTTTTGAAGTTGCCTGGTAGAAAGGACGATTGTTGTATTTTCCTTTGAAAGTTGCTGCATCCAGGTCACCAATACTTGCACATCCTTTTTTAATTGCCTTATTGATACTGTTGCCCGTTATTCTGTTGATGTTACCAAGTTGTGTCAGCGTCAGGATATGAGGCTGTGCAAAAGCCTGTGCCCCCCAGCATTCGGCAAAACCATTCTGCAGCGTTGCATCCTTCAGCCTGTACTCGCATTTATTACATTCGATGGAAAGGGCGGCCTGTTTTTTTGTGATTTTAGGAAATAACATATCCAGGCAATCATCAATCGCCAATTGTATCGTCCATTCTATTTTTCGCACATAAGGAAGTACATCTACTCTGGTCATCAGGTCATCCTGCCTGATTTCATTTTCATTCCCATTAAATATCACCTCGAATCCTTTGAAACCTCCAGTTGTTTCAGGAAGTGCCAACAATTCGAACTGTCCATTCAATCCCTCTATGTTTGTTCTCTTTGCTTTGTCAGGCAATAGGAGGTAGGGCCTGATCGTGTATTCGGGAAATGCTTCTTTCAGAACAATATATTGAAAGGCTACATCCTCTAAATATTCTTCGAATTCACGATAGGTCTTCGGATCACTAAGATTCGCTATTCCGGAATGCCATGACTTGGCTTTCACTTCAATCAATTCAAGCGTCTTACCTTTTTTATTCAGAATATCGATACGGATCATTTTCCGATTACTCTCGATTGTAGCTTCATGAATGCAAACATTTCTATTTTCTCTGATCAGCTTTCGTGTTTCAGCCACAGCAATCGACATATTTGAGATCATTTGCCCGGGATAAAGAATTTGCGCAAGTTTTCCTACCATATATCCCCCCTCCGCCAGCAATTGCATAAATGGATCTTCTTCAAGAATGCTTGGGTACCGCTTTTTCTTGTAATACAATTTGGTTATGCATTGCCTCGACAGCTTGAAATCCGATTTTGAAAGATACATGTCCGCTATATTGAATAACAAAGCTACATGGCTTGTTTGCAGTCTATCTGCAAGGGAAAGCAGAAGTTGTAAACAGCGTGTGGATAAGGATGTTCATGATGATGGGGTCAGGGATATAACTTAGGGTTAATAGGGAGGGAGGGACATAGATGTTTAAACACATAGAAACATAGACACATAGAAACACATAGGAAATTCTTTATTCCTAAGTTCTATGTGAACCCTATGTGCCTATGTTTCTATGTGTTTAAATTTCTGTCATCTTCTTCTTGCAGATACCTTGCAAAGAGGGATGGTATGTTGCATCTCTAAAATTATTCTTTATGGAAATCGTGATGGCAGTTATTGCAGGAATGGTGTTTACAGCACTGGTAGTTTATGTCTTCAGAAAACTGCTATTTGTAAATGATAACAAGAGATCCCATTCGCAGGCATTGAAACTCACAGAAGAACGAAATGGACTTCTGACTGAATTGGGGAATGTCAAAGGACAATTATCTTTCAATGCTGCACGTGTAAATCAACTCACATTGCAATACCAGGATCAGCTCGAAGCTGCTTCTGCTTCCCGGGAACAATTGTCCCAGGTGAAAGCAAAACTCGAATCAGCTGAAGAAAAGCTGATGCAAGAGAAGAAAAACCTGGAACAGATCGCTCAGAATTTACGTTTCGAATTCAAATCGCTTGCGAATTCCATACTGGAAGAAAAGACTAAAAAATTTACTGAAGTCAACGAAGAGAAGATGATGTCTATTCTCAACCCGTTAAAAGAAAAAATGGCGGAATTCAAACAAAAAGTAGAAGATACTTATGACAAAGAATCCAAGCAGCGTTTTTCACTGGAACAAAAGATTAACGACCTGGTGGAATTGAATAGTAAGCTGAGTGATGAAGCAAATAACCTCACAAGGGCTTTTAAAATGAATAACAAAGTCCAGGGAAATTGGGGTGAAATGATTTTGGAGAGTTTGCTGGAACATAGTGGACTTACCAAAAACCGCGAATATTTCGTGCAGGAATTTTTAAAGGATACTGCTGGTAATATCATCAGGGACGAACATGGCAAAACCTTTCAACCGGATGTTACAATCGTTTATCCGGACGGAAGAAAAGTGATCATTGATTCAAAAGTTTCTCTTATTGCATATGATTCCTATAACTCATGTGCAGAGTCCTCCGACCAGGCTAATTGTCTGAAAGAACATATCCGGTCATTGCGCACGCACATTGATGGTTTGTCACGTAAGAACTATCCGAAATATGCCGGCCAGGCACTGGATTATGTAATACTTTTTGTACCTGTGGAACCTGCATTCCTGGTAGCAGTAAAAGAAGACGCCCAATTGTGGAAGTATGCATATGACCGACGAATTTTGATGGTGAGTCCCACTAACCTGCTGGCAGTGCTCAAGATCATTGCAGATCTCTGGAAAGTGGAATTACAAAGTCGCAATGCTATTGAAATTGCAGAAAAGGCGGGGGATATGTACGACAAGTTTGTAAGGTTCCTCGAAAATTTGAAATTAGTAGGCTCTAATCTTGAAAAAGCAACGGATGCGCATGCTAAAGCCATGAATCAATTTTCAGAAGGGAATGGTAATATCATCCGTCGCGTACAGCAATTGAAAGATATGGGAGCAAAGGCAAGCAGGAAACTTCCCGACGAGTTACTAAAGGAACTGGAAGCAGAATAAATCAATTCAACACATTTTTTCGAGGAAAAAATTCTACTCACTACATCCACACTGCATGGTATTAGAATTGTGCAATTTCTGTTACGTCTATTCAAGATGGCGTAACTGGCAATTCGATTATCCTCTTCATCGCATTTATATATGTTGCACAGCAAGCTAATAGTGAATTTTCATGCTAAAAAACAATAATAAAGCAGTTTTTATTGACAAGGAAGGTACCCTCATTCCTGATTTACCTAATACTGACCCTTCTTCCATAACGCTGATGGATGGTGCGGCAGAAGCATTACGAATGCTGGCAAAAACAGGATATCGAATCATTATTGTAGCTAATCAATCCGGCCTGGCATATGGTTATTACACAATAGAAGTTATTGAAAGAATAAAAGGCACATTACAACTATTACTAGCGAAGGAAGAAATTCCACTACATGGATTTTATTATTGTCCGCATCATCCCAAAGGTATAGTGCCTCAATATGCTATTCACTGCTGGTGTCGGAAACCCAAACCGGGTATGTTGTTACAAGCCTGCATGGATCAGCATATCGATATCAAATCTTCATGGATGATAGGGGATACTTTGGATGATATGGAGGCGGGAAAAAAGGCGGGATGCAAGACTATTTTGATAGATAATGGTAACGAAACTGAATGGAATCTCACCAGGAGTCGCTCTCCGCAATTCACTTCTGCTAATTTAAAGGAAGCAGCTCATCATATTACCCATCAACCGATTGCTTCGCTTGTTATGTAAACAAAAATGGAAAAAGAAAGGAGGATTTAAATAGTACCCCATTCACATCATTTTTGTGTACTTATCTTAGAGGCCCGGTTCTACGGATATCTCAGCCGGGTTGAACTAAGAAAGAAATGCTATTGCTAACTGAATGTCATTAGAATGAATCATTTTCTGCAATTCAAACTATATGATTCAATTGGCTTCCAAAATCGTATCGTTTGATGAGAAAGGTTATTAGAAAAAGAATCAAAAAAATATTTGCAGCGATTGGCTTGTTATCTGTTGAGCTGATCATCATTCTTATTTTATTCATCATAGCTTTATTTGCCTTTGTTTTTTTGGTTAATTGGATATTCAGGCAGAATAGAGTTGGATTTGATTTTGCTGTGTTTGAAAGCATTCAACCCTTTATCAGTGAATTGAATACCCAGATCATGGTCGCTTTTACTTTTCTGGGTACTCATTCTTTTTTAATACCTGCTAACCTGGTTTTGATTGCCTACTTTCTTTTCATTAAAAAACACCGGTGGTATTCTATCAAAGTCCCGGTAGTTTCATTAGGTAGTGTGTTGATGATGCTCGGACTAAAACATTTTTTCAGCAGGCCAAGACCTGATAATCCGCTGCTTCGGGAAGTCACCAATTTCAGTTTTCCAAGTGGCCATGCGATGGTAAGCTTTACATTTTATGGTCTTCTGATTTTTCTAGTATGGGAGAATATCAAAGTGCCCTGGTTAAAATGGAGTTTGATAGTATTGCTATTCGTTTTGATTCTGATAATTGGCTCAAGCAGGATTTACCTGCGATACCATTATGCAACAGATGTGCTTGCGGGTTATTCTCTTGGATTTATCTGGCTGGTACTCTCCATCACTGTGATTAGAAAATTCGAGAATTACACCCGGAAGGAAATTGTTCCTGTAGTAGAAGAAAAAAAACCCGTGACAGCGTAGCCCTGTATTTGTTCTTCTCATCTTAAACTGTATTTTGTAAATATGAAGCCTGGTCTTTTCTTGATCATTTTGATTACCATCCTCTCCCCGGTCTTTTGCAAAAAAAAGGATGTGTCCGCGCATATTCCGTTCACGGATCAACCACAAGCTGTATTACTGAAAGGTGACCTGAATGAAGTCTCAGGTATAGCCGACAGTGAAAATAATCCAGGGTATTGCTGGGTACAGGAGGACAGTGGAAATCCGCCCCAGATCATATTGTTAGGTCATGATGGAATAATTTTGAAAAAGGTGCTTATATCTGGAGCGGTCAACCGCGATTGGGAAGATATCGTATTGTCCGTGACAGGAAATCCGGTGAAGCCAACACTATATATTGGTGATTTCGGAGACAATGCAGGAATTCACAACAACTATTCAATTTATCGTTTTCAGGAACCATTATCGAAAATAGATACTGTATACGCTTTTGATAAAATCAATTTTCAATACCCGGACAAGGCACATGATGCGGAGGCTATGTTTATAGACAAGGTGACGGGAGATATTTATATTATTACAAAAAGAGATGCAAAATCCCGGATTTACCGTCTTTCATTTCCCCAGCAAATCAATACAGTTATTACTGCAACATATATTACAGAACTTCCTTATAATGGGGTGGTATCAGCAGCTATATCTCCGGATGGAAGAGAAATAATCATCAAAACGTATAACACGCTTTACTACTATAAAAAATCGGTTGCGGAACCTTTTGACTCCTTATTCAATAAGCCTAATCGTCAATTGAATTACACCATCGAGCCTCAGGGTGAGGCGATAGGGTTTGCCAGTAACGGAAAAGGCTTTTTCACGCTCAGTGAAAAAGCCGGAAGTTCATCTGTGAATCTGTATTATTATAAGAGGAATTAACTCCAAACTCCATACCTGCTCACCACGCTGCCTGACTAGAAATTTCTTTCATGGAAATTCCCATATGACTTTCATCGTAAATGCAAACTCCATCACGGATGACCAATACCTGGGGAGATTCGTGATACACTTTAAACAGCTCTGCGACTTTATTGGAAAGATGTCGATTGGAGATGAGGTCGAGAAAATAGAAATCGGAATTTTCAGGGGCCGTTTCTTTATCGAGCCGACTTTTAGCAAGGCCACTGATGCTACATCGGGTGCTATGCTTAAAAATTACCTGGGCCCGAATTGTTGATTTTTGTATAATATCTTCCAACTGCTCTGAGGTTTGAAGGGGAATCCAATTCATGATATTGATTTTTATGCACTTAGACGAAAAACAAAAAGGTTACCGTTGCATGGTAACCTTGATAAGTTTATAATTGCCCTACCAAAATAGGTGCAATCGGTAAAGACGAAGGCAATGCTATCTTGCTACCAGATAGCAAATGTAAATCGCAAAATCGATAACTATTATCTGCTTCCGTATCCAACCATACCCTGGGTTCCTTTACAACCTCTCTGAGCTGAACAAGAAGAAATAGAAACCATGGCCGTAAGAGCAAATAATGCAATAAAGAATGTCCGTTTCATTTTGTAGTATTTAAAGTTTAAGTAAGCCGGGGGTTATAAAGGCTCACGATCACCAGGGTGATTCAAAGGAACGGACAGTGGGAATTGGGGGATAAGTTCAGTAGGATGGATAAAAAAACCGTACCACTAAATAAATCAATTAAATCGGTATATGCAAGAGCTTCAGGATAAATGCTGACTTTCAGTTTCACGATTACAGAATACTTCAACAGATGTAGTATAGATGTAGTAAAGTAGTTTTCGAAATCTGCAAATGCCATCTCAATCCACAATCGGGTGTCATAATTCGACATAAAACAGATTTCAATACATTTAACCCATGAAAGTACATTTCATAGCAATAGGAGGAAGCGTAATGCACCAGCTTGCCCTAGCCCTGAATGCTAAAGGATATCAGGTTACGGGTAGTGATGATGAGATATTTGAACCTGCCCGGACGAATCTTCTGAATGCGGGTATTTTACCTTCGGCTGTTGGCTGGATGCCTGAAAAGATCTCCGAAGATCTCGATGCTGTTATTTTGGGAATGCATGCCAAATCTGATAACCCTGAATTGGAGAGGTCTATTCAATTAAAGCTAAAGATCCATTCATTTCCGGGGTATATATTTGAAGAAAGCAAAGATAAAAAACGGGTCGTTGTTGGAGGAAGTCATGGAAAGACCACTACAACCTCAATGATCATGCACGTATTAAAAAAATCCGGAAAACTGTTTGATTACCTGGTGGGAGCAAAACTGGAGGGTTTTGAAAGATCTGTAAGCATTACGAACGCACCTGTAATTGTTTGTGAAGGAGATGAATATCCCGCAAGTGCACTGGAAAAAATTCCAAAATTTCATTTTCTTTTCCCACATATTGCTATTCTTACCGGCATAGCCTGGGATCATATTAATGTTTTTCCCACTTTCCCTTTTTACCTGGAACAGTTTTCCATTTTTATAACTAAAATTGAACCAGGAGGTCTGTTGATCTTTAATGAAACCGATGAGGAACTTGTAAAATTGATTCGTCAGTCACTTAGGACAGATTTACGTTATCAGCCATATAATATACCGACCCACGAAATCAATGAGGGGAATACCAGTATTTCAATTGGCAAAGAAACAGGTAGTATAAAGGTATTTGGAGACCATAACCTTTTAAATCTGCATGCTGCTTTTTTCGCGTGCAGGGAATTGGGGATAACTGCCCGCGTTTTTGTGAAAGCCATGGCAGATTTCGCTGGGGCTTCTAAAAGACTGGAGTTGCTTTCACAGAACCAGTGGACGAATGTTTATCGTGATTTTGCTCACGCTCCTTCCAAAGTAAAAGCAAGTATTGATGCGGTAAAACAGCAGTTTCCGGAAAGGAAACTGATGGCGGTGCTCGAACTTCATACTTACAGTAGTCTGAACGAAAAATTCATGACTGAGTATCATGGCGCTATGGAAAAAGCAGATATCCCTATAGTATTTTACTCCGCGCATGCGCTCGAATTGAAAAGATTACCAGCCTTGCCGGTCGAAAAAGTTGTGGAGGGCTTTGGTCATGATAATCTAGCAGTATTAAATGTGGAAGAAGGGCTTATGCGGTTTCTTCGCACACAATCATACGAGCATACCAATGTATTGTTTATGAGTTCTGGAAATTATGATGGTGCGGATATCCTTACATTTGCCGGGGAAATAACCAGGAGTTGAACATAGATCTGCGTTAAATTCACAGCCTGATATTCGATATCAAAATCTAAGCATTCTGCAAAAGTCTTTTTCAAATCATCCGAAAGTTGCCTGAACTTTTATGTTACAACTTACAAAGCCGTTAGCCATCCTTGACATTGAAGCCACAGGAATGAATCTGGGTACAGATCGCATGGTAGAAATTGCAATTATCAGGATCAATACCGATGGAAGTAAGTCAGTCAAGCGCAAATTGCTGAATCCTGAAATGCCGATTACTGCAGCTATATCAGAAATACATGGCATTACAAATGAAATGGTGAAAGATGCACCTGCTTTCAGACAAGTAGCTAATGAGATCCGGCAATTTTTAGAGCATTGCGACCTTGCAGGTTATAACTCAAATCGTTTTGACATCCCTATGCTCGCCGAAGAGTTTTTAAGAGCCGGGCTTGAATTTGAGTTTAAGGGAAGAAAATTATTGGATGTTCAAAAAATATTTCATCTGATGGAACAGCGGACACTGGGAGCTGCATATAAGTTTTATTGTAATGAACTATTATCCGACGCGCACAGCGCTGAAGTAGATGCAAATGCCACCTGGGAGGTGTTGCAGGCTCAGGTAAGTCGTTATCCACAGTTAGGTAACACCGTAGATACAATCCTGAAATGCATTGGGGAAGATTTCTATGTAGACTTTGCGCGACGTATGATATTGGAAAACGGTGTCGAAGTCTTCAATTTTGGCAAACACAAAGGGAGATCTGTTTCTGAAGTCCTTAAAACAGAACCTCAATACTATGATTGGATGATGAAAGGAGATTTTGCATTACATACAAAAAAGAAGTTAACTGAAGTTTTCAACCGAACCATGTTAAAGAAGGGATAAAAGGACCAGGTGGGAATTTTGTGAACAATCTTCCCCCTCAAAAATTGTATTTTCGTATAATATATTTCCGCTTCTGGAAAAGATTGTTATCATACCAACCTATAATGAGAAGGAAAATATAGCAAGTATCATTGAAGCTGTATTTTCTTTAGATCAAAACTTCCATTTATTGGTGATTGATGACAGTTCTCCGGATGGAACTGCAGAAATTGTAAAATCAATGCAGCAGCGGTTTCCGACTCAGCTTTTTTTGGAAGAACGTACGGGCAAAAATGGTTTAGGTACTGCATATATACATGGTTTCAAATGGGCTGTAGAAAAAAATTATCCTTTCATCTTTGAAATGGATGCAGACTTTTCCCATAATCCCAAAGACCTTCAACGATTATACGAGGCGTGCAGATACCAGGGTGCTGATGTTGCCGTAGGCTCCAGGTATGTGAAAGGCGGAGGCAATGTCAACTGGCCTGGTGGGCGTATTGCGCTTTCCAAGGGTGCTTCATTATATACACGGATCATTACATGGATGCCCGTTAAAGATCCAACTGCAGGTTTTGTATGTTATAGGAAAGAAGTGCTGGAAGCGATTAACCTGGATGAAATCAAATTTGTCGGTTATGCATTTCAGATAGAGATGAAGTTTGCAAGCTGGAAGCTTGGGTTCAGGATCAAAGAAGTTCCTATCATTTTCAGAGATCGCGTTTCCGGCACTTCGAAAATGAACAAAGGGATTGTTAAAGAAGGTATACTCGGTGTATTGAAACTACGTTGGCACAGTATGTTCAAAGACTACCGTAAGAGAGTAAAAAATAATTTCCCGGTCAATGATTTTGCATCTTTGCAGGAAGAAGAAATTCTTGCAAAAACGAAGTAATGAAGATGGTTATCAATAGATTTTCACGCGAAGCAATATAAGTTTGCAAAGACACTTTGCTTTCTTTGCACCTTTGAGTGAAAACATAGGCGGAAGGTTACCGCAAAAAGACTTCTTCATGCGAAAAGCTTTCTTCCAACTACATGGTGCTATATTTCTTGCCGGCTTTACAGGAATATTGGGAAGACTGATTGATCTGAATGAAGGTATCCTGGTTTGGTACCGTCTGATGATCAGTGTTGCATCATTATGGATGTTATTTTTTCTCCAACAGAAAATTCAACGACTTTCTTTTCGCGACCTTCTGTTAATCACAGGAACAGGATTCATTGCAGCATTGCACTGGGTAACTTTCTATGGCAGTATCAAGTATGCGAACGTTTCCGTTGCTGTTGTTTGTTTTTCGGCTATAGGATTTTTCACTTCATTGTTCGAACCGCTGATCACTAAAAAGAAGATAAAATGGGTTGAATGTTTGTTAGGGTTACTCTCCATTGCAGGGATCTCTATCATATTCCATTTTGACCCTCAATTTAAAACAGGGATCATTATCGGGATTCTTTCTGCTATGCTTGCAAGCATCTTTCCAATCCTGAACAGGCAGTTTGTACAACGATTAAAGGTGGAAACCGTCACCCTGTATGAATTGACAGGAGGTTTAATCACACTTAGTTTATTGCTACCTTTTTATTTGCAAATCTCTCCGGCCACAAAATTCCTGCCTTCCGCAACAGACTGGATATGGCTGCTCGCGCTCGGCTGGCTTTGCACCCTTCTTGCATTTCATCTTTCGATGAATGCATTGAAAAAA
>Ga0180121_10000256_pt1 | contig 21453 bp, 21 predicted proteins | sample AntDrymUQ5402106_2_FD_129676 | JGI IMG/M metagenome (GOLD analysis project Ga0180121, IMG submission 129676) | Polar desert sand microbial communities from Dry Valleys, Antarctica - metaG UQ540 (21.06) (version 2) (version 2) | ecosystem: Environmental > Terrestrial > Soil > Desert | place...
CTTCCGAAGGTCCCCGCTGCCGAATCGATCCGGGTGCTCCCGGACGGCACCATCGAAGGACTCTTTTAATGGCCCTGGACTTCGTATCCACTCCGCGCGCACCCAAGGCAATCGGGCCCTACAGCCAGGCCGTGCGGGCCAATGGCTTTCTGTTCACCGCCGGACAGGTCGCCCTCGATCCTGACAAGGGCGAGCTCGTCGCGGGCGGTATCAGCGAGCAGACCACGCGCGCGCTCGAGAACCTGCGCGCCATCCTCGCTGCCGCCGGCAGCGACTTCTCCCAGGTCGTGAAAACCACCGTGTTCCTGGTGGACATGGCGGACTTCACGGCCATGAACGAGATCTACTCCGGCGCTTTTGGCGATCACCGCCCTGCCCGGTCCACGGTAGCTGTGGCGGGGTTGCCGCGCGGGGCCCGGGTGGAGATAGAGGTGATCGCCGCGGTGAGAAGTGAGAAGTAGCACTCCTTACCTTTCAGAAGTTGGGAGCGGATCGGGCCTGGTGGTCTGGCCGGTCTTCAAAACCGCGATGGAGGCGCCTCCGGCGGCTCCGGTGGGTTCGATTCCCACACGCTCCCGCCACCGTGCCCACCGCCGGTGGCATTGCTGGATCGCCCTCCTGCTGATGGTGCTGGGAAGTTGGCGTGGTCTCAGTGCCCAGGCGGCGCCGCCGCCCCGCCGTCCCGCTGTCCGGTCCGACACAGTCCAGTCTCAGTCCGTCACCCCCTTTAACGCGTTCTGGCGCTCGTTTCTCCTGCCGGGCTGGGGCCAGGCCCGGTTGAACCGGAAGCTGACCGGCGGGATCTTCGTTGCCTGGGAAGGCCTGACCCTGGGGATGAGCCTCAAGACCCGGCGCGAGCTGCGCTATCTCCGGCGCAATAACTCCTCCCGGGGCGACGCCAAGCGGCAGGAACATGAGGACTGGCTCGTGCTGCTGGCCTTCAATCATCTCTTTGCCGGCCTTGAAGCCTACGTGTCGGCCCACCTCTCGGACTTTCCCGGGGACCTTCGCATCGAGGCGCTGCCCCACGGCGTGGGCGCCTCGGTCTCGCTGCCTATCCGGCTCAGATGAACCGTGCGCCCATAGGGATCTTCGATTCGGGGATCGGTGGCCTGACGGTGGCGCGCGCTATCTACGACCGCCTTCCGCACGAGTCCACTATCTACTTCGGCGACACCGCCCGCGTGCCGTATGGGCCCAAGTCTCCCGATACGGTACGCCGCTACAGCCTCGAGATTCTGCACTGGTTGCTGGGGCAGGGCGTCAAAGCCGTCGTTATAGCCTGTAACACCAGCACCGCCCACGCGCTGGAGGCGCTTCAGGCCGCGTCCCCGGTACCGGTCATCGGGGTGATCGACCCGGGTGCGCGTGCCGCGGTGTCCGCCATGCGGCACGGACCCATCGGGGTGATTGGGACCGCTGGGACGATCGCCAGTAACGCCTACGCCCGCGCCATCCAGCGGGCGCAGCCCGGGGCGCGTGTCGAACAGAAGGCCTGCCCCCTGTTTGTGCCGCTGGTGGAGGAAGGATGGTTCGATCACCCCGCCGCCGGTCTTATCGCCGCCGAGTATCTGGAGCCGATGAAGCGAGCGCAGGTCGATGTGCTGGTGCTCGGCTGCACCCATTATCCCCTGCTCAAACCCCTGCTCCAGCGAACGCTGGGGCAGGACACTCGGCTGATCGACAGCGGGGAGGAAACGGCGGCCTCGGTGCAGGCCGCGCTTCGCTCCAGCGGACTCGACGCTCCGTCGGACGCAACGCCCCAGCACCGTTTTGTGGTGAGCGATGATGAGGCGAGATTCCGGCAGGTGGGGTCGCGATTTATCGGCGAGCGGCTGGCCGCGGCGGAGGTGGTGCCGCTGGGGTAAACAGCGTGAACGGTAAACAGTGAACAGTGGACCGGGGGGTGGGCCTGGTCACCGTTTACTGTTCACTGTTCACGCCTTAAATGTCTTGAGCTCCGCCCCAGCCTCCGTCGCCACCGCGTAGCGGAAGCCATCGAACCAGGCGCCTGGATTGAGATACTGTCGCCCCGACCCCAGGTCGGCGACCACGGCGTGGTGGGTATGCCCCATGATGACGAGTCCCACAGAGGGATGCTCGGCCAGCAGCCGCTGGGCCCAGCCGCACTGGCGGTCTGCCGCACGAGCCAGCGAGGCTTCATCGTGCGTGTGGTCGCCCAGGGCCGGGCTGAGGAGATCGACCAGGCGAAAGCCCAGGTCAGGGTGGAGGAGCCGGTAGATTCCTGCGGTGGCGGGGTGTTGAATCAGCCGGTGGATCAGCTTTGCCTGCCAGCGACCCTCCGTCAGGCCGTCGCCGTGGACCGCCATCACGGTGCGGCGTCCGATCTCGAAGGTGGCGCGGAGCGGGTGAAACCTGAGGTTCAGATCGCGTTCCCAGAATTCGCTGTCCCACCGGTCATGGTTCCCTCCTACCATGACTATTGGCATTCGGCGGCGGAGCTGTGCCAGCCCGGCAGCCACATGGAAGCCGCGCCGGGGAATGACGCGGGAATATGTGAACCAGAAGTCGAAGAGATCGCCGTTCACCAGCAGACAGTCGCCCAGCGAGGGACAGGCCTGGAGAAATTCCAGCAGCACCTCCTCCACGGCAGGCAGCGCCACTCCTAGGTGGGCATCGGACACGACGACGAGAGTGTGGCCCAGCACGGCCCGCAAGGTAGCGTGCGTCCACCGGGCCTGCCAGTCGTCTACAACGCCATGAGGCTCGCATGCCCGCCGGGTGTCCCTCCATATCGGAGACCTTCGTCCGGGTCAACTACTCGGAAACCGATCAGATGGGCGTGGTGTACCACGCCCGGTACCTGGTTTGGCTGGACGTTGCCCGCACCGAACACCTGCGGCTGGGTGGGATGAGCTACCGCGAGCTGGAAGCCGCCGGACTTCGGCTGGCCGTCAATGAGGTGATCATTCGCTACCGGCAGCCCGCCCGGTATGATGACCCCATTCGGATCCGGTGCTGGGTGCGTCAGGTTGCCTCCCGCAAAGTGGAATTCGGCTACGCCATCGAGCATGCCGAAGACAACCGCCTGCTGGCCACTGCCTCGACCAGTCTCGTGACTCTGGATTCCACCATGGCTTTGAGCCGGCTGCCGGACCGCGTCCGTGACGCCCTGAACCCCGTGCCCGACCCGGTCAAAATAGGATCATGAAACCTCTTTTCAGCTGCTGGTGCTGTGTGGCCGTTCTCTTGCCCGCCGCTGGCTGGGCTCAGGATCAGGCCCTTGTGGAGCAACTGGCGCCCGTGCTCGCCGCCGAGGACGCGCGTGAGTGGAGGCAAGACCTGTTTCAGCGGAGTCTCCTGGCTCCTGATGCCATCGTCCAGCGGGTGGCGGCGATAGCCGCGGGACGGATCGGTGATCTCCGTGCCACCCCGCTGCTCATCAGAACCCTCGATCAGCCGGACTCGACCGTCCGGCCGGCGGCGGCCTTTGCGCTCGGCCTGCTGCGAGACTCCGCCGCAGCCCAGCCTCTGATCCAGCGGTTGACCGGATTGCCTGCGATCGATGCCCCGACCGCAATGGAAGCGGTCACCGCCCTAGCCAAGATCGGAGGCCGGCGAAGCGCCGACTTCTTTGCCGCGGTGCTTCAGGGCAAGGTGGCACTGTCCCAGACGGAGCCGGGGCCGGCCCTTGCGCAGATCGTGCTGGAGGCCTGGCGGCTCGGTGCTGACGCGCCGGCCGATGCGCTGTTGCCGTTTACCCGTGACTCGGTGCAAAGCACGCGCTGGAGCGCGGTGTACTCCCTCGGTCGACTGAGGGCGCCCGGAGCAGCGAACCAGCTGCTGGCGTCGGTCCGTGATCCCGATCCTGCAACCCGCGCACTTGCGGCTCGGGCGCTGGTGCGCGAGTACGTCGAGACAGCCAAGCTGTCTCCCCCCACCGTCGGTGGTGTGCTGGCACGCGCGGTGGATGACAAGGATCCTGCGGTTCGCATCAACGCGCTGCGCTCACTGGGCACGTATCGGGATTCCTCACTCGCGGCGGCCATTGCCTGGAGGGTGGACGATCCGGTCGCCAATGTGCGGGTACAGGCCGCATCCACGCTGGGTGATTTGGGTGGCTCCGCCGCCGCTGCGGCGCTGCTGGGAGTGTTGAACGGGAAAGGCAGCTTCGCTCTCCGCCGGGAGGCGCTGCTGGGCCTCGCCCGGCTAGGCGGGCCCGGGTTCAGCCGGGTTGCCTCCGGATGGCGCTCCAGCAAGGACTGGCGCTACCGCGCGACGGCAGCCGAGGGATGGGCTCAGGCCGGCGCGCGCGGAGGACCGTGGTTTCTGTCTGATGCCGATGGAAGAGTGGTGGCGGCGGGCCTGCAAGCCTGGGGCGATGCGGTGAGCGGCTCTCAACGGACGCTGGTGGAGGCCGGCCGGCGGCTGCTGAACCACCGTGACGCGGCCGTGCGCAGCGTTGCCGCAGACATCGTCGCCCGGGCCACAGACATCGGCGACCTGGCTGCCCTGACCGCGATGTATACCCGCTCTGGACGCGACTCGTTCCCCGACGCCGCCATCGCGGCGCTCAACGCCGTGCTGGCCATCCGTCAGAGCGGAGCGGAGGCGGCCGCCCGGGTGGATGATGATTTTCTCAAGCAGACTGAGCGGCCGGCCGACTATCTGCTCCGCCGGTGGGCTGAGGAGAATTGGGCCGAGGCGGAAGCCCGCTGGGGCCCGGCGCACCCGGTTGAAACCGGCCGGTCGCTCCAGGATTATCGGGACCTGGCCCGGCAGTTCATCGCGGCACCAGACTCTCTGGCGCGCCCGCACGTCTTCATCGAGACCGAACAGCGCGGGGTTCTGGAGGTGGAACTTTACGGACCCGAAGCACCGCTCACGGTGGCCAACTTCCTCCGGCTGGTGGATCGCCGGTTTTTCGACGGAAACCGCTGGCATCGGGTGGTTCCGAACTTCGTCGTTCAGGATGGCGATCCCCGCGGCGATGGGTTCGGCGGACCGGGCGGCGCGATCAGGGACGAGATCAACCGGGTGCGCTACGACATCAAGCCGATGCTCGGCATGGCTCTGTCGGGGCCGGACACGGGCTCAAGTCAGTGGTTCATCACCTTGAGCCCTCAGCCCCACCTGGACGGCACCTACACCGTATTTGGTCGCGCCGTGGGCGACGTGAGCGCCTTGACCCGGATAACCCAGGGCGACGTGATTCGGACGGTGCGGAGATGAGGGGCAGGGCGGGAAGGACGGGAAGGAAAGCAGAATGGAAAGGCGTCGCGTGATGATGAAACATATGAGTGGATTGTTCACGCAGTTGTTCCGGTGGCTGGCCGAGCATGCTCCTGTGCTTCGCCTCCTTCCCGTCTTTCTCGTCCTTGCCGTCTTCTCCGCCCTCACCGCCTCTCCCGCTGACGCCCAGTTCTTCGCCTTTGGCCAGAACAAAATCCAGTACCGCAAGCTCGACTGGCGGATCATTCGCGGTCCTCACGTCGATCTGTACTACTATCGCGCGGAGGCGGAGCTTGCCCCGGCCGCCCTTGCCTACGCCGAAGCGAGCTACGACACCCTCGCCATTCAGTTCGGCCACGAGGTTGCGGCGCGCATTCCGCTGATCGTGTACGCGTCGCATACCGACTTCGAACAGACCAACATCCTTCCATTCACGCCACCGGAGGGACTCCTCGGCGTCACCGACTTCCTCAAGCGCCGGGTGGCACTGCCGTTCCGCGGCAACTTCGCCGAGTTTCGCCATACCCTGCGGCACGAGATGGTGCACGTCTTCCAGCTCGATCTCCAATCCGACAGCTACAATCAGGCGCCGCGGTCCGGCCGCTTTGCCTACCCGCTGTGGTGGAGCGAGGGCCTCGCTGAGCTCTGGTCCGGGGGCGAGGATGCCCGGGATATGATGGTCCTGCGCGACCTGACGTTGAGCGGCCGCCTGCCCCAGCTGCGGCAGCTCAGCTATGTCATTGGGGGAATCGTCTATCCGCTCGGCGGCAGGATCCATCGCTGGTTGGCGGACAACTACGGTGACTGGCGGGTCGCGCTGATGTACAAGGAGGCAAACCGCTACGACACCTTCGAGGACGCCATTCTGGCCACGTACGGCCGCTCGCTCAACCAGCTGAGTGAGGAATTCCAGCTCTCCATGCGCCGGGACTTCTATCCGTCGGTAGACAGCCTCTCGCCGCTGCCCGTGCTGGGGAAGGAGATCACCCGCCTGGCGATCAAGCCCGCCTTCCTACCCGATACCGTGGGAAGCGACACGGCCCAGGGGCAGAGCGGCCAGGTGGTGTATATCTCTCCCGCCACCGGATACGTCACGATCTATCGCAAGAGCCTCAATGGGGGAAAGCCGCGGAAAGTCGTGACCGGCGGGCGCACTGCCGATCTGGAATCGTTCCACCCCTTCGACTCCAGGATGGATGCCTCGCGGCCGGGCATACTGCTCTTCACCGCGCGCTACGGCGATCGGGACGCCCTGGTTGTGTGGGACTTGAAGCGGGCCAGGATGGCTGGGAGATATCAGTTCGACCGGCTGGTTTCCATTCTGTCGCCGATGTGGATGCCGGACCAGCAAAGCATCGCGTTCAGCGGACTTTCCGAGAGCGGAGTCTCGGACCTGTACCGGGTTCGGCTTCCCGAGGGCACCCTCGAGTCTCTCACCCGTGACCGGTTCCAGGACCTCGACCCCAGTCCCCACCCCGACGGCCGGCGCCTGGTGTTCGCGTCCGATCGCACGGCGGGCGGGCTGGAAGGGGCGGTCAACCTCTTTACGATGGACCTGGCAACGGGGGCGGTATCGCAGTTGACGCAGGGCGATTGGGTCGACGAGGCGCCCACCTGGGGCCCGGACGGACGGATCTACTTTACCTCTAACCGTGACAGAGTTCTGAACGTTTTCTCGGTCGACAGCCTGGGTAATGGCCGCAGGGAAACGTCCGCCTGGAGCGGAGCGTTCGATGCCGTCCCTCTGCCGGGAAATAGCGGTCTGCTGCTCGGGGGATTCCACGACCTCAGCTGGAACCTCTATCGCTATCCGGTCGACTCCGCGGCCCGGCGGGAACGCTTCAGCCTGGAATCCGGGGCACCGCCCGGGCAGTGGGCCTGGGCCGGTCGGGGCGACACTGCCGTCGGGTCAGCCGCCGGGGAGCCGTATCGGCGGCGCCTGACGCTCGATATTGCGGCAGGCGACGCGGTCTTCGTTCCGGGGTATGGTGGCGCGCAGGGCATCGCGTTCCTGATGAGCGATCTGCTGGGAGACAACCTCATCTTCGGCTCGGTCGGATCCTTTCAGGGTCGGCGGCTCGGCAGCGTGTTCGACAACATCAACGCCAGCGCCGTCTACCTCAACCGCGCCAGGCGCCTCAACTGGGGATTCGGCGCATTTCGTACCAAGGGCCGGAACTTTGAGGGCGACAACGTCGTCGCCTACAACGAAACCGCGATCGGAGGCCTTGGGCTTCTCCGGTACCCGCTCAGCCGGTTCAGCCGGGTTGAGGGGACGCTGGTGGTGGAGCACTCTGACCGCGTCGATTTCACGCTGCCGGTGGACCAGCCCCGCCGAGTGGGCTGGATTGCGTCGCACTACCTCAGCTACGTTCACGATAACTCGCTCTGGATTCCTTCAGGGCCCATTGACGGCACTCGGTTCAGCTTCACCGCCGGCATCTCGAGCGACTTCACCAACAGCCGCTTCGACAGCTATCTCCTGAGCGGTGACTGGCGCAGGTACTTCCGCCTGGGACGCCGCAGTGCCTACGCCGTCCGGGGGCTTGGCTTCTACAGCGGCGGCGACCGGCCGCGCCGGATCAACATCGGGGGCACACTCGGACTCCGGGGCTATCCCCAGTTTGGCTACATCCTGGGCTCCCATGCCTTCATGGTGAACCAGGAGATCCGCTTTCCTCTCCTGAACCACCTCACCTTTGGGACTCCGTTCGGCGATCTGACCTTCCCCGAGATCCAGGGAGGTCTCTTCGCCGACGTGGGCAAGGCCACGTTTCCATCCGCGGGACTGGACCGGGCGCTGTTGGGCAGCTACGGCCTGAGCTTCCGGCTGGCGATTGCCCCGCTCGCGGTCATTCGGATGGACCTAGGCCGGCGCTTCACGGACGATCGGTACGCGGGGTATAGCCTGAACAGTGAGCAAAAGAGGCCCGGCTTCCTGAGCTTCTTTTTCGGCTATAACTACTGATGCGACAATATCTTGGGCTTGACCGCCCAGCCGTCCTCGCCTATCTTGGCCTGGTCGGAGCGGCCTGCCGGAGTGAGCCCGGCCCAGTGCTTCCGGCTGCCGCGCACCCGGTGTCGCGGGAGCAGGCCGCCGAATGGGTCGGGCGAACCCTTCCCACGGAAAGTCGGTTGCACCGATTCAAATGGCTGTTCGTGGATGAACGGGCCAGTGCCGGAGGGAAGGGAGGTGCTCGCGTCGCTCCACCAGACTCCCTCCGATTCGATGTGGCGGGTCCGTTCGGCAGCGGTGCTGCGTCCGCTGTGGTGGTGGGGCAGCGGGCGGTATGGACTGAGCCTGCCGATGCCATTGCCAAGCTTGTGCCCAACTATCCGTTGATGTGGGCCATGTTCGGAGTGGCCAGGCTCCCCACTGAGGGCGACAGCATCCGCGGACTGTCCCAGGACTCGGTTACCATCTGGCAGTATGCTGGACCGACCGATACCATCCAGTACTCGCGAACAGCAGGCAATCCGGTCCGGCTCTTCGCCGAGGTGCGTCGGTCGGGTGAGCTGATCGGGCGCGCTGAGACCACTCTGAAACCGGACGGTGCTCCCATTAAGGCGCGGCTGACTGTCCCGCGTCCGCCCGCCAGGCTGGACCTGACGTTTCTCTCCACCACCCGGGCCACCTTTGCGCCTGATATCTGGCTTCCTCGCGTTCCTTAGTGCGCTGGCCTCCACCGGCTGCCTGTATGGCTTCGCCGGCGGCGGTCTTCCTCCGGCTATCAAGACGGTAGCGGTCCTGCCGTTCGATAATCAGACCCCCGAGCCCACCCTGACCCAGGAGATCTCGCGGGCCGTGCGCGAAGCCGTGGAGCAGCGACTCGGCCTTCGGCAGTCGGCCGAGCCGCAGGCCGACGCCGTCGTCCGGGGGTCGATTACCCGCTACGAGCCCGACCTTCCCGTGGCGTATCAGGGTGGCGAGGACCGGCAAGTGACCGTTACCCGCCGGCAGGTGCAGATCACCCTCAACGTCGAGATCCTCGACCAGAAACAGGCCAAGCCGCTCTGGCAGCGAAGCGGGCTGGTGGTCAAGGGCGATTACGAATCGGGCCGGGAGGCGGAGGGCCGAGAGAAAGCGCTCGATGATCTGGTCGTCAACATCGTGGAGGGCGCCCAATCGCAATGGTGAAGGCCGGGGGAAACTCGCGTCGTGGCGCCGGTGCGTTCGGCTGCCTGGTTTCCCTGGTGCTCTTTGCCGGCGCGCTCTACTACGGTGTCAATATCGGGCAGGTCTATCTCCGCTACTACCAGGTTCTCGACGGGATGCGCACCCAGGCACGTCTGGCGCCCAGTCTCCAGGATGACGTGATCTATCGCCGTCTGAACGGTCAGGCCGATTCGTTGTTTGCCGGCGGGCCCAAACCCCACTTCAAGATCACGCGCAGCAACGAACCCAGGCGCATCATCATCGAAAGCGAGTACACCGACCAGGTCGACCTGCCTCTTTTCAAGCACACCTTCGTCCTCCGGCCCAGGGCCGAGGAACCGCTCTAGCCCGGCCGCCATGCACGATTTTTCCATTCCCAGTCTCTTCCTGGCGCTGGCGGCGATGCTTGTTGCCGCCAAGCTTCTGGGCGAGCTGGCCGAGCGGTTCGGGCAGCCCGCGGTCCTGGGCGAGCTGCTCGCCGGCGTGCTGCTCGGCGGCAGCGTGCTCGGCGTCATCCCGACCGAGGGGAACGGCGCCGACATCATTCACCTGCTCGCCGAGCTCGGGGTAGTGCTCCTGCTGTTCGAGATCGGCCTGGAGACCGATCTCCGGGAGATGTTCAGGGTGGGGACCGCATCGCTTTCAGTTGCGGCGGTCGGAGTCGTGCTTCCGTTCGCACTCGGCTTCGCGTATTGGGCCTACCTGCCTCACGCTGCGAGCTCCGGGGCCGATCTCACCACGGCGGCCATTTTCGTGGGCGCCACGCTGACGGCGACGTCAGTCGGAATCACGGCGCGCGTGCTCTCGGATCTGGGCCAGATGAACAGTGAGGAAGCCAAGATCATCATCGGTGCCGCGATCATTGACGATGTACTCGGTCTTGTCATTCTCACCGTGGTCTCAGGCATGGCCGCGGGAGCTTCGGTCAACGCCCTCAGCGTTCTCCGGGTCTTGACGGTTGCGGTGGGCTTTCTGGTGGTTGCGGTGCTGGTGGGGCGGTATGCTGCGCCCCGGCTGTTCGATCTCGTGGTCCGGATGCGGGTGCGCTACGTATTGCTGGTGTTTGCCTTTGCCTTTGCGCTCGCGCTTTCCGCGAGTGCGGCGGTCGTAGGATCCGCCCTCATCATCGGCGCCTTTGCAGCCGGCCTCATTCTCTCGGGCACCAACCAGTTCGACACCATCGAGCACGAGATCCGCCCGGTCGCTTCGATCTTTACTCCGATCTTCTTTGTGAGCGTGGGTGCATCCGTCAACCTCAGGCTTCTCGATCCCAGCAGGGAGGGAGCCCTCGGACTCCTGGGAGTGGCGGCAACGCTTACGGTTCTTGCGATCATCGGGAAGCTTGCCGCGGGCTGGGCCGCGCCCTGGGTCAAGTTCCGGCGCCTCGTGGTGGGCGTCGGCATGGTGCCTCGGGGCGAAGTCGGCCTGATCTTCGCGGACATCGGCCGCCGGTCGGGGGTTTTCAATGAGGCGGTATTTGGGGCCATCCTTCTCACCGTCATGGCGACCACCTTCGTGGCGCCACCAGGATTGAAGCTGCTCTTCAAGAGCGCGCCTGACCGCGGCCGGAAGCCATGATCGAGACCCGCGGCAAGGTTCGGCGGCTGGGCGAGGCCATCACCTGGCGCACCGCCCAGATCGGACCGGTCGTGTTCACCAACGGCGTGTTCGACATCCTCCATCCCGGACACGTCGAGCTGCTGGAGGCCGCGCGGCGCGAGGGAGCCGTCCTGGTCGTAGGGCTCAATAGCGATACCTCGGTCCGCCGGCTGAACAAGGGGCCAGGCCGCCCACTCGTGCCCGAAACGGCGCGGGCCCGGGTCCTCGCCGGGCTCGCCGCCGTAGATTGCGTAGCACTCTTCGACGAGGAAACTCCTCTCGAGCTGATCAAGGCCCTGGCGCCCGATGTGCTGGTGAAGGGCGCCGACTACGCTCGGGAGGAGATCGTCGGCGGTGACTGGATCGAATCGCGCGGAGGTAAGGTAGTGCAAGTGCCTCTGGTGCAGGGCTTCTCAACCACTTCGCTCGTGGAGCGCCTTCGTGCCACGTCCTGACGGCCGAGCCAACGACCAGCTTCGGCCACTGGTGCTGGAGCGGCAGGCCAATCCTTACGCCGAAGGGTCCTGCCTCATCCGGATGGGCGGCACCCTGGTCCACTGCACCGCAAGCGTGGAGCAGGGTGTTCCCGGATTCAAGAAGGGCTCCGGAGAGGGTTGGGTGACCGCCGAGTACGCCATGCTGCCGCGCGCCACGCTGGAGCGCACCTCGCGCGAGCGGAACGGGCCGGGTGGCCGGACCCAGGAGATTCAGCGCCTCATCGGCCGCTCACTCAGGGCGGCCATGGCCACGATGGCGTTTGGCGAGCATACCATCCGGATCGACTGCGATGTCCTGCAAGCCGATGGTGGGACCCGGACGGCAAGTATCACCGGCGGGTGCGTCGCATTGGCCGATGCCTGTGCCTGGCTCTCCCGGAAAACCGGGCAACCCTCGCCCTTCGGGCGGCTGGTGTCCGCCGTCTCGGTGGGCGTCATTGAAGGCGAGGTGCGCCTCGACCTCTCCTACGTGGAAGACAAGGACGCCGGTGTTGATTCCAACATCGTCATGCTCGAGCCGGCGCAATATGTGGAGGTGCAGGGTACCGGGGAGCACGGCACCTTTTCCCGGGACCAGCTGGAGACCATTCTCGGGCTGGCCGACGGCGGCATCGCGCAGCTCTTTCAGGCTCAGCGGAAAGTGCTCGGCTGGTGAAGCTCCTCGCCGCCACGCGCAGCGCCGGCAAGCAGCGTGAAATCCGGCGCATTCTTGGCGGGTCTGGTCTGGAAATCGTCTTTCCCGACGATATCTGGCTCCATGAATCCTCGGCCGGCGATCCGCTGGAGGCCGGCGAGAGCTTCACGGTCAACGCACGCCTGAAGGCGGAATACTTTGTACGTCTGGGCTCGCTTCCGACCTTTGCGGATGATTCCGGACTCGAGGTGTTCTCGCTGGGTGGGGCGCCAGGAGTCCGCTCCAAGCGGTGGAGTGGCGCCACCGGCAGCGAATCGGAGGTTGATGCCGCCAACAACGCCGAACTGGACCGCCGGCTGGCGGGGGCGGCGGCCTCGAGCCGGGTGGCCCGCTACCGTTGTGTTCTCTACTTCTTGCCTTCCTTCGGCGCCATGCCCACCATTTGCCAGGGCGATTGTAACGGCCGCATTCTGGAAGAGCCGCGGGGGAAGGGTGGTTTCGGTTACGATCCCTATTTCTTCAGCGACGAGCTGAGCAAGACATTCGGAGAGGCGAGCGATGAGGAGAAGGACGCAGTGAGCCACAGGGGCAGGGCGCTCAGGGCGTTGGCGCAGACGCTGAAAAGTGAGGGTAAGAAGTAAGCACCTCGCACTTGCCCTCGTTACCTTACCGTCGATTCGACGGGGTGTGGCGCAGTCCGGTAGCGCGCCTGCTTTGGGAGCAGGAGGTCCCGGGTTCGAATCCCGGCGCCCCGATTTACGGTACTGGAGTGGCTGTTCAGGAAGGCGCCCAGATCAGATAGGCCCTGAAGTGGGGAACCCGGGCCGACACTGACGGCTGGGTGCGGTAGGCACTCTCACGTAGCGTCAGCGACACATCGCCACCCACACTCACCATCCTTGCTACTGGTACTGCCGCGCTCAGCCTGGCCGTCGTCATCAGATGATCGGCGTCGGACGCGTAGAGGCTGTGGATCCAGACCGTCCTGCCGTCCAGCCGCAGCAACTCGCGGCCGTCACGCCGCAGCGCCCCTGTAATCCTTCCTCCCACGCCCGGCCCGAAGTCATAGTCTCGCCGCCGCACTCCAGCATGCTCCGATGAAACCGCCCCCAGGGGCACCGCCTCCAGGTGCAGCCCGAGGTCGATCTGGGTCCGGGCACCCGCGGTGCGCCGGTAGAGCAGCGCCCCGCTCAGGCTCTGGCTGCTGGACTTGGCCAGGGGAAGGTCGTCGTAGTCGTAATGTTGGAACAGTCCCAGCATCAGCTGGCTTCGAGGCGAGTGGGCCAGCCGTCGGCGCGCCAGCAGCCCCGAGACGCTCGCATGGGTCAGGACGACGTGCTCGTTGGGGCTCAGATGCACGCTGAATTCGAAGGCGTCGTACGGGCGCTTCACATGCTCGTCGAAGGCGTTCCCGTATTGAAACGTGAGCCCGACGAACGGCCGGCTCCCGCCCACCTCGGGTGCCGCGCCCATGCCGCGTTGTTGGCCTACCGCCAGGGAAGCCGAGCTCGATGGGGCTGCCTCCAGGGCCGCCCGCCCCGCGCCATGAACCAGCGATTGTGCCCGCGAGATAGGATTCACCACCAAGGCGCCCATCTGCCGTCCCGCAGCAGGACCCTTTGTGCTGGTTAACAGCGAGCTCATCCGGTACGCCACTTCGCCTAGCGCGATGCCGCCGAGCGTGGTGTTGATCAGATCGTTGACGGAGGGCCGGACATTTTCGGTAAAGAGCTCCCAGCTCAGACTGCCGGCGGCGACGAACGGGGTCGAGCCCCAGAAGCCGTAACCACTTGCCCGAGCGGCATTGAAGTAGAGGCTGCCGTGATAGGGGTGGGCCACCTGATTCGCGCCGAAGGCATCATCATCCCAGGTAAAGCCACCCCGCAGGTTGGCCCACCAGCTTCTGGTGCCCACGTCCGCCCAGTCCCAACGTTGAACGTGCCAGTTGTAGAACCAGGTGAGTCCGTTGATCGCGGCCACCCCACTGGCGGCCTGCCAGAAGCTTGGTCCTTTGACTGCAATCGGCTGCACACTTTCCTGCGCCTCGGCCCCGCTGGTCATCAGCAGCGAGCCGGTCAAGACCAGCCGGGCGGGAAATCCAGTGGTAGGGAGCCGCATAGTTGGTACTTTGAAGGTGGGGCCACCCCTCCCAAACTGCTGTGATCAGGCCCACCCGGCCGGAACGCCGCGTTAATGGGTGTGCTTCTCTCCCTCACGGACCCATCCCAGGGCAGTCCATGCGGTCGGGTCGAAGATGGCGGGATCAAGCTTTACGTTGGCCTTGGTGTTTGTGTACTCCTCCTTGACCTGCTGCTTCCCGTTGGCAAGAAACAACACCTCCAGCTCGACCCAACCGCCCTCCAGGGGTATGTACTTCTCGAAGAGTGTCTCCTGGATCACGGCTGGATCCTTCTTCGAGGGCTCGAGGCTGCGGACGAAGTAGAGTCGCTCGGCATCGATCCAGAACTGCGGGCTGGTAGTGTCGCCCGCCTCTGCTCCGACCACATACGTCCGCCGCCCTTTCCAGGTGGTCTGATGGAGCTTGCCTAGATCGAACTTGAGCCCGTTGAGCTTGCGCACGGTCTCTGACACTGGTGCCTGATAGACGTCGAAGCCCAGAACCATCAGGGGATGCACCAGCGGCTGTGACGCCTTGAGCTTCTTCTGCTCGAAGACATAGAGCGAGTCGTTCCGGAACAGGAGCGTCTTGCCGCTGTCGAGGGGGGCAATGTCGATGCGGAGCTTGCCCGGCAGCTCGAGAGCCTCATACCACGTCTCGACATTTCCATCCGGCAGTGTGGTTTTCTGAGTAAACGTGAGGGTCCGATACCACTTGCCGGCATACCGCTCGCGCATCATGGAGATGAGCTGCACCCCGTTCTTCGGCGTGGGCGGGACGAGGGCTCCGGTGGAGCCAGGGTAGGGAAGCATGGTACCCAGCGCGAGCGCGAGTCGAAACACTGGTCCTCCTGGGGTAGGAATGAGTGCGGTGCGGGTACGAGGGGCCCTACGGCCGCTGGAAGCGCTGGGTTTCCCCCACAATTATACTTGGGCCGTTCCGCCGGTCAGCGCCCGTAGCTCAGATGGATAGAGCAACAGCCTTCTAAGCTGTGGGTCGCAGGTTCGAGTCCTGCCGGGCGCATACCAGTCACTGACCGAGCAACAACGAACCTCGTAGGACCACCCAAGCCGTGGACCAAAATGAGGGAGAGCCGGATTTCGAGTTCTGCACGGGCAGTCGGATCACGCCTGAGGCTGGCACTTTTCATTGGAATCTCGTTGCTCATCACTACCATCCTGGTCTCCACCTGCGGCACTCCCGCTGGGATTGATCCAGATGCGTGTGGAGACAACGTTCAAATAAGCGTAAGCGCCGGGCCCACGCCCGACGTAAGCTGGATCCCGCACTGTACCATCGGTCAGCTGACGATTGACTCCGCCCCAGAGATCCCGGAGACGAGGGAGGCTCACTTCGTGTGGTTCCTGAATAGCCCTTTAAACGACAAAGGAGCGCGGACGAACCGGATCAGCAGCCCTGCCAGGTATTCGAGCAGGCCTCCAGGAGTCACGGTCGAGATCGAGCCACGTCCTCTGGTCCCGAGCATTCATTACCGTGTCACTTTAGTTTCCTATCCGATCCGCTATCCAGCTGACGGACACTTGGAAATCAACCGGCTTGATTTCATTCGATAGGGGTTTTTTGCGCGAATCTCTACCATGATGGGCAGCCTCTCATCCGTACCCGATCTCCCTTCTGAAAGGTCGCGGGGTGTAGCTACCGCCCTCGCCGCGGTCTTGGGGCCGTTCGGCGCCCACCGGTTCTACGTCGGGAAAACCGGAACCGGTCTCCTGATGCTGGGCACCCTGGGAGGTCTCGGGCTCTGGTACCTCTACGATCTGATCCTCGTTGCCGGCGGGTCGTTCCGTGATGTGGAGGGCCGTCTGGTCTCCCGGTGGGATCCCGAGGTGGGCCATGCCGACACGCTTTCCGCCGAGGTGCTGGACGAGCTCTCTGCCCTCCGATCGGAGGTCGCGGATCTGGCGGAGCGGCTCGACTTCGCGGAGCGGCTCCTAGCCAATCCCCGCCCGGCAGAAGACCGCCCGCGCTTCACCCAACCTACCTGAGTGCCAATCCGATCGCGTTTCTTCGGCCGGGTGCTCCCCCGGAAAGCCGAGCTTCGTCCCATGTTGCGGCTCGCCGTTCCGGTGGTGACTATCCAGGTCGGGATGATGGCCATGGGCGTCGTGGACACCGTGATGGTGGGTCACATCTCGGCCCAGGCGCTGGCCGCTGTGGCGCTGGGTAATCTCTACTTCTTCACCCTCGCTGTGTTCGCCCTTGGCACGTTGATGGTGCTCGATCCGGTTGTGGCCCAGGCAGTCGGCGCCGGGGATGGGCCTGCCGTGGCGCGGGCCGTCCAGCGAGGCATCGTCATCGCCGCCCTGCTCACGGTCCCCGCCGTCGCCCTTCTGGTGGCAGCCGAGCCCGTGTTTCGGCTACTCGGCCAGCCGGCGGAGGTCATCCCCCTGGCGGCCGCATACGCGGTCCGCACCGCCCCCGGCATCTTCCCATTTCTGTTGTTCGTGGTATTTCGGCAAAGCCTTCAGGCCATGGGGCGGACGGCTCCGATCGTGGGTGCCATTATCGGAGCCAACCTGGCCAACGGAGCCCTGAACTGGGCGCTGGTCTTTGGGCACCTTGGCATGCCGGCCATGGGGGTGGTTGGATCGGCATGGGCAACCACGATCAGCCGCGTCATCATGGTGCTTTGGCTCTGGGTCGCCGCCCGGCGCCAGCTGGGCCCATTGCTACTGCCGATACGGCCTGAGATCCGGCTGGTACAGCCGTTACTTCGGATGGTTCGCTTGGGCGTTCCCATCGGGGCGCAACATGTCCTGGAGTTCGGCGCCTTCGCCCTGGTGGCCCTGATGATGGGTTGGATGGGTACCCACCAGATGGCAGGCCACCAGGTGGCCATCAATCTTGCTGCGCTCACCTTCATGGTTCCGCTCGGCGTGGGCGATGCTGCGTCCGTTCTTGTGGGGCAAGCGGTGGGGCGGGGTGACCCGGAGGGCACCCGCGGAGCGGCCCGGGCGGCATTCGCGTGCGGCATCACCTTCATGACCGTCACTGCCGCCATCTTCCTGGCTCTGCCGGATCAGCTCGCCCGGCTTTACAGCCAGGATCTCGCGGTCGTCTCGGTGGCCGTCACCCTCATTCCCCTTGCCGGAGTGTTTCAGGTGTTCGACGGGACCCAGGTGGTCGCCGGAGGGGTCCTCCGTGGCCTGGGGGATACTCGTGCCCCGATGGTCGCCAACCTGCTGGGTTACTGGGTCGTAGGGATCCCGGTGAGCATGTACCTGGGGTTCCATGCCGGGATGGGACCCGCAGGACTCTGGTGGGGGCTGGTGCTGGGGCTGGGGCTGGTGGGCACCTCACTCCTGCTCAGAGTCCGCAGCCGCCTCGCGCGGAGGCAGCCCCGGGTCATCATCGACGCACCAGGACCGCCGCTTTCCGAACCGAACGCTGCGGATCGTGCCTGAGACCTATCTCGATGCTTCTTCCTCGGTCTCGATGTCGTCGGCTTCCTCGGCTTCGATGTTGATCACGGTCTCGGCGAGCACGGTCAGCTTCTCGTCGGTGGTTTCCTCCTCCTCGAGGTTCTGTCCCAAGAGGTCATGTACCTGCTCGTAGCCGAGTATCTCGGCATAGGTGCAGAGACAGCCGTAGCTGGCAATCTCGTAGTGCTCAATCTTCTGGGCCGCGGCAATCAGGGCCGCATCCATCACCGATGGCTCGGCGTCCTCCTCCATCAATTTCTTGCCTTCCTCGATCAAGCCAGCCATTCCGTCGCACTTCTGGCCCGTCGCCGGCATGCCCAGGAGCTTGAACGCCTGGTCCAGGCGCTCGATCTGCCCCTCGGTCTGCTCGAGGTGCTCTTCGAACGCAGCCTGGAGCTCCGGATGATTTGCCGCCTGGATCATCTTCGGCAGCGCTTTCACAATCTGGCCTTCCGCGTGATAGATGTCCTGGAGCTCGTGGACCAGCAGGTCATCCAAGGATTTCAGCTTCGTTGCCATGGGGATCTCCTTCATCGGTATGGGGCAGGGCATGCGCCTGACATTATCTGAGCGATCGAACGCGGCTCGGGCGTGAGATGTGGCTATGGCAGTGAAGGACAACGTATGAAACGCGGACGAAAGGACTCAGTGTCGTGCATCACCATCTAGTCAGCATTTCCGGACCGGGCTAGCATCAGAGCACGATGCAGACAACTCTTGCGGCGCTTGCGGTCATCACTGTTGGCTACATCCTCGCCTATCTGGTCTTCGACCGGCTGCGCGATCGCTTTGGATATGTGGGCGGCGCCGAATATGTCGTGATCGGCTTCCTGCTCGGTCCCCGGGTTACCGGGCTCCTCGGCGCCGAACAGGTCCAGGATTTGACGCCAATCGTAAGTTTGGCGCTGGGTTGGCTGGGCATGCAGCTTGGCACCTACTTCCGCCTCCCAGCCATGACCACCATCGATGCGGCCCATCTTCGCATCGCCTTTACCGAAGCGGTGGGCACCTTTGCCAGCGCTTTGGGGGCTCTCCTGGCTCTATTCCATTACGTGGCCGGATATCCCTGGCCGGAATCGACGGTGCAGGCCGTGACCCTGGCCGCCGTCGCCACCCTCAGCTCCACCGCGGCCATCGACGCGGTCTCGCGCAAGACGGGGCAGGTCACTTCCATATTTCCGGTCCTTCAACTCACCGCCCGGATCGACGCGCTGGTGGCCGTCACGGCCTTCGGCCTGCTGCTGGCCGTCTTTCACCTGGGCCAGGTTTCATTGGAGGTTCGGCCCCCGACCGCCACCGAGTGGGCCGTGATCAATCTCGCGGTCGGCGTCTCAAGCGGGGTGTTGTTCCACCTCTTTCTCGGACCCCGGGGGCGTCTCGACGAGGCCGCCGAGAACAGCCGGCTGTTCGTGGCGCTGGCGGGGGCGATCGTGGTCGCCAGCGGCGCCAGCTACTATCTGAACCTGTCTCCCATCTATACCAACCTCGTTCTGGGTTTCATTCTGGCCAACAGCGGAAGCGCCCACCGCGATGTGACTCGTCTCTTACTGCGAACCGAGCGCCCGGTCTACCTGGCCCTGCTGATCTTCGCCGGCGCCGCCTGGAGCCCGAGCTCTCCCGACCTGCTGTTTATTGCCCCTGTCTTTGTACTCATTCGGCTCGGAGCCCGTTTCCTGGGTGGATGGTTGGGAGGAGGTCTGGCGGCGCCGCCGGAGCTGAAGACTCCGAAGCTCGGCCGCGCACTCCTGGCCCAGGGCGGGATCGCGGTGGCCCTGGCCGTCAACTACACCCAGGTTCGCCCCGATCTCAACGCCGATCTCATCCTCACCGCCACCCTGGTATCGGTGCTCTTGTTCGACATCGTGGCCAGCCGCGAGGTGGGCGATGTGGTAAGCCGGGTCTCCCCCAGCGGAGGGTCTGTCAACCAGGACGCGCCGGCCGCGGAGCCACAGCCTCGATGATACGGCGCCTGGTGGTGTTGATGCTCCTGGTTGGCGGGGCCGTCCTGCTGGAGCCGCTGCGGGCCCCCACCGAAGGCGTCATTGCGCCCCGGTCTCTCTTTCTGTTTGGTATCCTCCTCCTCACCGCCGACACCTTCGGCGCAATCGCTCATGACCTCCGGCTGCCACGGCTGATCGGATACCTGGTTGCCGGCCTAGCCTTGGGTCCCTCGGTTGCCGGGATCGTCCCAGCCGGAGTGCTTCAGGATCTGGGGATGATGAAGCGCCTGGCCGTGGGGCTCATTGGTTTGCTGGCAGGGGCCGAGCTGCGGATCTCCGACCTCCGAGAGAGACATCGTGTGATCCTGCTGGTACTGGCCTTTCAAACCGTAGCGGTGCTGGCCGTGCTTCTCGGGGCGGCGCTCCTTCTTCGGACCTGGCTGCCTTTCCTGGATGGACTGTCCGACGCTCGGCTTTTCTTTGTCGCGCTGCTCTTCGCGGTCATTCTGACGGTCAACTCCCCGATGATCACCCTCGCGCTCTTGACTGAAACCCGGGCGTCGGGGCCTCTGGCACGAACAACTCTCGGCGTGGTTCTGGTGGCGGACGTCATCATCATCCTTCTCTTTACCGGAGCGTTCAGCCTGGCGCAGGCCAGCCTTGGTGGGGCCACCGCCGGGGCTCCGGAAATTCTCCTGCGCCTGCTTCGCGAGGTCCTTGGGTCCATTGTGGCTGGTGCCACCATCGGGGGTGTCCTGACGCTGTACCTGCGGTTCGTCAAACGGGAGCTGGTGGTCTTCGCCGTGGTGGTGGTGTTCGCCACCGCTGCGGCTGCGCAGGCGCTGCATTTCGAGTTTCTCCTGAGCCTCCTGGTGGCCGGATTTCTGGTCGAGAACGTGGCTCCGGTCCGGGCCGAGCCACTGGTGGCAATACTTCACCAGGCCGCGCTGCCGGTCTTCGTCATTTTCTTTGCCATGGCAGGGGCCGAGCTTCACATCCAGGAATTCGCGGCCGTGTGGCCCCTTGTTGTCGTGATCGCGCTGGTCCGGATCGGGGCAGTCTTTGCTTCAACGACCTATGCCGCCCGCCTGGCTGGGGCCGAGCCCGCGGTGGCTCGGTACGGCTGGACCGGACTGGTGTCTCAGGCCGGAGTGGCGCTGGGCCTTGCCACCATCGTGGCTGATCGGTTGCCGGGAGTGGGCCTGGCGATGCAGGCGTTGACGATTGGGGTGATCGCATTCAACGAATCAGTTGGTCCGATCTTGTTTCGTCAGGGATTGGAGCGGGCCGGCGAGGTGAGGGCGCCGTGACCTTGCGCCTCTGATTGGAGGGGGTTAGAGTTGCCGTCCCGATCGAGGCCGATCGGGAACTTCTGGATCCAACAACGATTGGTTCAAGTTAGAAGCCTCGGCGGGGCAGCGGTATTGACAGGGCCCTGGCTACTTCGGTATCTTATCGGGCTTCAGGAATCCGCAAAAGATTTGCGGCTCCGGGTGAGCGAGGGGGCTCAGGGGGCTGGCGTAGGGACCGAAATGGTTTGCCCTCCGAAGTTTACCCCTTGACTCAGCTTTCAAAACTCGTTAATATTACTGGCTGTCGGCGAAATTCGGCCGGTAGCAGCACCAACGCTCTTTGACAAGTGATGTGAGCTAGAAGTGATGGAGTGCGGACCCTACGATCTGGACGGACACAGAGGCCGTTCGGAGAGGGTTTACTCTGATCATTAGTGATTCGGACGATTGAAACCAAGTCGTTCGGCTAGAGCTGTTCAAGCACTCATTGGAGAGTTTGATCCTGGCTCAGGACGAACGCTGGCGGCGTGCCTAACACATGCAAGTCGAACGGGACCAGGGGCAACTCTGGTTCAGTGGC
>Ga0180121_10000257_pt1 | contig 21449 bp, 17 predicted proteins | sample AntDrymUQ5402106_2_FD_129676 | JGI IMG/M metagenome (GOLD analysis project Ga0180121, IMG submission 129676) | Polar desert sand microbial communities from Dry Valleys, Antarctica - metaG UQ540 (21.06) (version 2) (version 2) | ecosystem: Environmental > Terrestrial > Soil > Desert | place...
ATCGACTCCCGGGCGGCGCTGGCACGCGGACCATGGGCCCGACTGGTGGCGATGCCGGCCAGGAACGCGCCGAACAACGGGGTGATGCCCAGCACCACGCACACCAGGGTCGATGCGAAAAGGAAGACCAGCTGGTAGGCCACCGGGCTGCTGCGCTGCAGCATGTTGAAGGGCTGACGCATCACCCACCTGAAGACACGCGAACCGACCGTCAGCAGAATTAGAAAGACAGCAAGAGTCACCCCGACGTGGACGGCGAGTGCCCCACCGCTGCCGCTGTCCAGGCCGAGCATTTCGGGAAGTCCGACGCCCGACGAGCCGCCCGTGGTCACGAGGCCGATGGCGACGGCCAGGACGATGTACACGATCGTGTCCTCGACCACGGCGACACCGAGCACGATGCGCGCGAAGGTGGTGTGGATGATGCCGAGGTCGAGCATGATCCGGGAGATCACGGGGATGCTCGTCACCGCGATGGCGAGTGAGAAGACCAGCAGCAACGAGGTCCGGTTGTCGGCCGGGCCGATGAGGTCGGCACCACTCATCACGGAGAAGAGGCCGGCGCCGGCAGCGAACGGGAGTACGACGCCGGTGATCGTGATGGCCACGACCGACCGCTCCTCGCCACGGCGGAACATCGCGCGCATCTCGGCGCCAGAGCAGAACATGAGCAGGAGAAGCCCGAGCTGGTAGAACGCTCCCAAAATGATCGCGGTGGAACCTGTAGCCGGGAAGGCAGCCCGCTGCAGGTCCGGTGCCAGCAGCCCGAACAGCGTCGGCCCCAGCAGGATTCCGCCGAGGATCTCTCCGATCACGCGGGGTTGGCGTAGCAGGACGAAGAGGTGACCGACACCGTGCGCCGCAGCCAGGAGAAGGCTGAGGGCCAGGAGCAGGTGCGCGACGTCCGCAGCGGGCAGCGTCATCGCGAGGCCACCACCTCGACGAGTCCATGTGGCGCCGCCGGCACCGGACGTGCACCCGGCACGTCGTAGCCCCAGGCCAGCAGGTGGGCCTCCATGACCTCCCCCATGGCCGCCAGGCTCGCGGCGTCGAGGTCGCGGCGGTAGGCGACGCTGCGCGCGACCGGGAAGCTGTGCTTGCGGAACCCCGCTTCGAACTCCGCCGACCAGTCCAGGCCGAGGAAGTCCAGGACCCGCGTGAAGGTCTCCCGAGGCTGGTCGAGCACGTCCTCATAGCGGATGTCCAGCCACTGATCCGCCGGGAAGAGCGCCCGAGCGTCGGCGAAAGCGTCCATGAGCTTTACCCAGCCGAGGCCGGCCAGCACAGGGAACGACCGAGCATGGCGGTGCCACTGCTCGAGGTGGCGCGGCTCGAGGTCACCCAGATACCAGTTGCCGGGGCCGCGGTAGCCGTCCCACCACCCCATCTGCAACCAGGAGTTGGCGACCGCACGGCCGTCGCGCACGACGTTGACGATGCGGCTGCCCGGGTACGCCGCGCCGAGCAGACCTGCGCGGGGCCAGCCGGTCAACTTGTGCAGGAGCACTCCGCACTCCTGCTCCGACAGCCGCGCGTCGAAGAAGGTCCGCAGTCGCCGGCTGACGTACGGGGTGGCGTCCCCCGCCACCAGGTCGCGGCAGGGCTTGGAGAACCCCGAGATGACATGGCGGTCGAGCAGGTTCCAGGCTTCCGAGGGAGCCAACCGGACACGGCCGCGTTCGAGCAGGCTCCGCCGGTCACCGAAGGCCCTCAGCGCCGGGTCCCGAGGCGCCATCCGTCGGAACACGGGGCCGTTGTGCCGGCCCGTCAGGTTGAGCGTGCTGAGCTTGTCGTCGACGTTGGAGATGAAGCCGACCTCGGGGTGCCGGGCCATAACCTCATGGACCAGGGTGCTGCCGCATCGCCCGGTACCCAAGACGAACGCCACAGCGCCCGTCGGTCCGTCCGGTGCGTCGGCTGCCTGCTCTGAATTTCTCACGCGTCGTACCCCCATCGGTCCAGCTCCGGCTTCTGTATCGCGGTGACCCTGTCCCTGACCGACTCGTCGAGGGCGGTGCGCCACGCCTCGTTGCGGTCCGGGAAGCTCAAGCGGGACAGCTCGTCGTCCCATTTTCGGTCGGCGGGGAGCCCAGCGAATCGAGCGACCTCCTGGAGGTGCTCCATCGGGCTGGTGACGAAGTCCTCGTAGCGGAGCTGGAGGCGCTGGCCCGGGGGGACCTCCAGCAGACCTTCCTCGGTGCTGGAGAGGTCGGCCACCCAGTTTCGCGCACACAGCACCCACGGGTCCTTGCCCTCACGGGCCCAGTCGCCCGGTGTCCCTCCGTACCACCAGACCGTGCTCTCGGCCCACCAGTCGACCCGCGACAGCGAGTACGCGACTGCCCTGCCGTCGCGGACGAGGAACACGAAGCGCGCTCCGGGGAACGCCTCGAGGAGCAGCGGGATGCGGGTGTTGTTGGCGATCCGCTTGTTGACGAAGACCGAACCGCCGCTCGTCCTCATCACGGTCCGGATCGTGCGGCGCAGCTTGCCGAGGTCAGGGCGGGAGGCAGCACGCTGCATGGGCAGCTCGGCGATGCCGCACCGGCCGTACATTGGCTCACCTTCGACCGCCATGGGGAACGCACGGTGGAGCAAAGACCGTGAAGAGTTGTACACGTAGGCGTTCGACGCGTCGTCGAACCAGGTGCTACGCCGCGTAGCCGGCAGGGCGCGCGCCGCCCGGTTCAGAGCCGCGAGCTGCGGTGCGGCCGGGAACCGACGTACCCAGTTGGACACGTAGGCCGTCTGCGGGTGCAGGCACAACGACTTGTAGAGCAGGCTCGACCCGGAGCGCGCAGGGCCCACCAGGAACACCGGGGCGTCGAGGCCCATCACATTTCCTTCCTCGGCGTCGACGACCGTGTCGGTCGCAGGGGGTACCCGTACCTGAGCAGCCACGGCCACGTCAGGGCCGTCACCAGCATTCGCTGACGCAGGGGCATCGCGTGAACCCACTCGAGATCCGACTGCAGGTCGACGGGCCCGACGCGGTGCCGTGAAGGGTTGCCTGCCACCGAATGCGTCGGCCCGAGCTGCACGGAGGTCGGGCTCCGGAAAGGCGATCGGACGAGTGGGCCGTCGACCACGTCGGCGACGTGGCGGATGGTTTCCTCCGGTGACCGGACGAAGTCCTCGTACCGGATCCGGACGTAGTCCTTCTTGCGCCCCCAGAACAGCTCGGTGAGCGTGTTCCAGACGAGCCACAGGAGGGCGCTCTTCCAGGTGCTCTGCTGCTGCATCAGCCGCTCGTCCTGGAAATCGGGCAGCGCTCGTGAGCGGGTCCAGGAGTACGCCGTGGCGCGAGGGTCCCGCACGATGTGCAGGACGAACAGCTCCACGCCCGGCAGCCGCGAGACCAGATAGCCGTAGGAAGGCAGCTTGGAGGAGTCGACGAGCACTCGTGCACTGGTGTGCTCCACCGTGCTGCGGTATACGTCGGCGAGAAGCGCGTCGTCGGGCTCGCACACCGAGCGCCGCGCGTGCCCCGTCCGGGTCAACAGAGCCGGCAGCCGGGCGAGGCGGATCCGCGCCCTCTGGCGGGTCGCCACGTCGGCGATGTCGCGCTCGTGCGGCCCGGCGGCAGCACGGTCGAGGATGGCTTGCCAGGTCGGGCACTCGCCGAAGGGCTCTCCGCACCCGCAGAGCCGGTTGTCCAGCACGCCGCGCTGCCACAGGTAGCGCAGCTCACCTGCGGAGAAGAACCCGTCGAGCTGACCGAGGATCCGGTCCACCAGCGTGCTCCCGCTCCGACCGGTGCCGGCGATGTAGAGCACCCTGACCGGGGATGCGCCTGTCGGTGATCCTCCTGCCGACTCCCCGCCGGCTTCCAACACCGGCGACGTACCGTCCTGCAGCTCCGTGCCGCTAGCCGAGCTCCGCATCAGAGCTCGACCGGGTGGAGGGCAGCACGACGCGACTTCGGCTCGTGGGCAATGGTGGCGTAGAGGTGACTGACCTGGCCGAGGTGCCGGTCGGCGGAGAACTGTCGCTCCACCTTCTGGCGTCCGCGAGCACCCATCTCGACCGACCGGCCCGGCTCGTCGTGCATCGTCCGCAACGCCGCGGACAGGGCCCGCGGGTCGTCGGCGGGGACGACGAGCCCATCGCTCCCGTGGTCGATGAGCTCGGAGAGGCCACCGAGATCCGTGGTGACCACCGGGACACCGCTGGCGAGTGCCTCCAGCACGACCATCGGCTGGTTCTCGTTCCACCTGCTCGGCACGACCGCGGCCCTGCTCCGCCGGAGGACCCCCAGCACTCCCTGCCGGTCCAGCCGTCCGAGGAAGCGCACCCTTCCCGGGGCGACGTCGGCGGCCTGCGCTTCGAGAGCTGCGCGCTGCGGTCCGTCGCCGACGACGGTGAGGTGCGCCTCGGGCACCGCCGACAGCGCGGTGATGAGAGTGTCCACCCCCTTCTCCGATGACAGCCGCCCCGCGAACGCGAACCCGCTCCCCGCACTCAGCCGGACCGGAACTCCCGTCACGTCGACGAAGTGGTTGATCACATGCATGCGACCGGGGTAGACGCCGGCCGCGGCCATGGTGCCCGCCAGGAACCGGCTCGGGCAGATGAAGGCGTCGACCCCGTCGTAGGCGCCCATGCGCCGGTGCAACCAGGACTCGGCCGCGAGCACGACGCTGGGCGCCAGGGCACCGTCCTTGCAGCGGTGCCGCGCCGCCTGCAACGGGCCTCGTTCGATGCACGCCGAGCACACCTTGCCGTGGTCGAGCATCTGGTAGCTGGGGCAGGCGAGCTTGTAGTCGTGCAGGGTCATGACCGTGGGGACGCCGAACTCGCTGGTGGCAGCGAGGATCGAGGGCGAGAGCTGGTGGTAGATGTTGTGGAGGTGGACGACGTCGGGCTGCACCTCGTCGAGGACATGGGCGAGGCCCCGACGGCTCGAGGACGACCAGATCATCCGTGCGACGGCCGAGGCCTTGCCCAGGGCCGTGCTCGGCGGGGGCTCGAGCTCGACCTGCCTGGGGAAGTGGTGGGCCAGCCGCTGAGCCTCGTTGTCGGGATGAGTCATGCCGAAGAAGTCGACCTCATGCCCGGCCTGCCGCTGGAGGTCAGCCAGGTCGAACATGTAGCTCTCAGCGCCACCCCGGCGGTAGAGGTACTTGTTGACGTGCAGCACGCGCATCTTGCGCTCCGTCCGAGTGGGTCCTGGAAAGTCCACTGAACCGACCCCTGAGCTGGGCCCCGTGATACATCGACCGAACTGCGAGCGGTAGCCTTCGAGACCATGGTGCCCCTGCAGGCGTCGCTGCGGCGACGTCGAGCCGTGATGATCTCGCTGGTCGTCGTCCTGGTGGCTGTCCTGTTCCAGCCGATCGTCGCCGCGCGCAACGCGCCGCCCGCCGCCGCCAAGGCGAAGATCACGTGCAAGCTGGTGACTGGCCGTGCCTACGCCGACCCGATCGTGTTCCACAACGCCACCGGGAACGTCGGCCATCTGCACACGTTCTTCGGCAACGGGTCTCTGCTCGCCCTGAGCAACCCGAACGCCGCCAACTACCGCACGCTGGTGGGGAAGCGGACGAACTGCGAGAACAAGGCCGACACCGCCGGCTATTGGACGCCCACCCTGATGGACACGATCACCGGCAGGCTGGTCCCGGTGACGGCCTTCACCGCGTACTACCGCTCGTTCGATCGCCGGGACTTCGGGGCGGCCCGGGCGTTCCCGCCCGACACGCGTCTGGTCACGAAGGCGTCCAAGAACACCCGGGCCAGCAACTGGACGTGCGGTCAGTTCGCCGCCCAGGAGCCGGTGTCCTACATCCCCGACTGCTCCGGTACCCGGCCCGGCGACCGGCTGACAGCCCATGTGACCTTCCCGTCGTGCTGGGACGGTGTCCGGCCGACGCACGGCGCCCGCGACCGCGGACGGACCGCTGACAACCGGCACTACGCCTACCGGAGCTCGAGCGGGACGTGTCCCAGGGCGTTCCCCCACCGCATGGTCGAGCTCCGGGTGACGATCGGCTTCGACTACACCGGCCCCGGCTCGAACTTGATGCTGACCTCCGATCACGAAGCGGGAACCACCCAGGGTCGCTCCCTGCACGCCGACTTCTGGAACACCTGGGAGCAGGCGGGCTTCGAGCGCATGGTCGGCAACTGCATCACCGGTGGGCGTCTTGCGCCGGCCGTGAAGGATGAGTGCGGCTGACACGGAGTCGTCGTCGTATCAGGCGCTGGTTCGACCTCCTCTGCTTGTGACGGAGACCGGCTTGCCGGTCTCCACAATGGCGGGAGGAAGTGGAGCGCGATGCCGCAGGACGCTGGGGGGCCGATCTTCGTCGTGGGGTGCCAGCGCTCCGGGACGACCGTGCTCAGGCTCATGCTCGACTCTCATCCCGAGATCAGCTGCGGGCCGGAGACGCGGTTCCTCGCGGGCCTGTCCCGAATCACGGGGGAGGACTGGCGCCGGCTGAGCCAGTACGGCTTCGACAAGGACTACTGGCACGCCCAGGTCGCGTCGTTCTTCGACACGATCATGTCCGACTACGCCCGGTCGCGCGGGAAGCGCCGCTGGGCGGACAAGACTCCGCTCTACGCCTTGTCCCTCGACTTCCTCACCCAGGTCTTCCCGACCTGCCAGGTGATCCACGTCGTGCGGGACGGGCGCGACGTCGTGCTGTCGCATCGCCGCCGGTTCGGCTACGGCTCGGCCCTGAAAGCCGTGGTGAAGTGGCCGCGCTACGTCGAGACGGCCCGGGCGACGGGCGCCGTCCTCCCGCCCGAGCGGTACCGGGAGGTCCGCTACGAGGAACTCGTCACCGACACCGAGGGCACGCTGCGCGGACTCGTGGACTGGCTGGGCGAGGATTGGCACGACGCAGTCCTGCATTTCAACGAGACCCAGCACGACGTGCCGGAGAAGTACCAGCAGCTGACCGCGCAGCGTCGTGAGAAGGAGTCGACGCACGCCGCGGTCTACGGCGCCCGGGTCGGCGCTCACCGACGCGAGCTCGACCCGTTGCTGCGCAGCCTCGCCTGGCTCTTCGACCGGCAGGCCCTACGGGCGCTGGGGTACCGGTGAAGCTGCTCGACGCCACGGCGCTGCGTCGTGCTGCGCACCGACGCCTCATGCCGGACGCGACCCGCCCGGGTGTCGAGCCGGTACGCATCGGTGACCTCGTGAGTCCCCTGCGCTACGACGTGCTGGTCCGTGCCCAGCTCTTCGAGATGTTCGCGGCTGAGCCGGACGTGCTGGCGGGACCTCCCGAGGATCTCGTGCGGCGAGCGGAGGCGATGCCGTACCGCGTGTGGTTCGAGCGGGTGGCCGTGGCGCGGTTCAAGCCGCACCTGCTGCTCGAGCCGGGTGCCCTCGACCAGGCCTTCGCTGTCCGGGTGGCAGGTGCGGCCAGCCTCTTCCGCGCCGTCGAGCGGGACGGCTTCGACGAACGCCACCCTGTTCTGCTTCGCCGGTCGGACCATCGGACCCGGTCGCAGCCAGGAAAACCGGTCCGGCCGGGGCTGCAGATCGCCGACGGCTGCCACCGGCTGTCCCTGCTGATGTGTCTGGGCTGGAAGGAGCTCCCGGCTCGGTTCTACTGCGTCGACTCACGTCCCTTGACGGACCTGCCAGACAACACGGCACGGCTGCTCGGGCCGCTCGGTCTCGGGATTGCCGACTACGCGGCGTTCCTGTCCCTGCGCTATGCCGACACCGAACATCACCAGCTCAACCACCTGGTGCGGTACGTGGCCAACCGGCGTCCGGAGCTGTTGGGCGAGCTGCTGGGCGTCATCGCGGCCGACGCGCCGTTGCTCCGTGGTGTCGATGACGACCCAATGGTGGACCACCCGCCGACCACGCAGTCATGAGGTCGTCTGCGGTTCGGCGGTTCGTTGTCACCCTGGTCGCCGTGACCTTGACCCTCGCGGTCAGTGGATGCTCGCAAGGGGGCCGCGACGGCATAGCTGGTGGCAAGACAGTCGGCTCGCAGGTCGAAGAGGAGGTTGACGAGATGCCGTTCCCGGGCCCGGAGCCGCAGCTCGCCGACCAACCTCTGGGGGGTAAGTGGGACTGGTCGCGCTACGAGGAGTTCAGTCCCTATCTCCAGGACATCGGCGGCGGTCCCACCTTCTTCGAGGTCGTCTGGTGCGACGTCGAGCGCGAGCAGGGGTACCGGGAGTGGAAGTTGGTCGACCGCATCGCGAAGCGCACCATCGAGCTCGGGTACCGGCTCGCGCTCAAGATCCGCGTGGGAACCTGCTGGGCCACCGGGGGCAGGGGCGACTTCGTCCGAGGCAGCAAGGGGAAGACGGAGTCCGGGGTCCCCGAAGACATGGGTGCGTACCTGGATTTCGTTCGAGCCGCCGTGAAGCGCTACGTCGGCGCAGGGGTGCAGCAGTACGCCCTGGAGAACGAGGTCAACTCCCAGAGCATGTGGGCCGGGACGCCCGACCAGCTCGTGGACCTCGTGACCGAGGCGGCCGCCGTCATCCGGCAGGCTGACCCGGATGCCGTCATCGTGGACCCGGGCATCAGCAGCACGGCGTACGGTGCCGGCATCGCCTCCTGGCTGCTGGACAAGCGGCAGGACGCCGAGGCGGTGGCTGCCTACCAGCGCTACTACGCCCGTCGGTTCTCCACGCGGGGTGAGCAGCTCCCCGAGGTGCGCAACGCCGACGACCTCCGTCGGGCCCTCGAGGGGGAGCAGGCTCAGCGCAACCTGGCCTACCTGGACGCGGCTCGCAAGCTGGCGCAGTCACGTGTCGTCGACGTCCGCCAGCTCCACTTCTACGAGCCGTCGGAGAACATCCCGCAGCTGATGTCCTTCGTGCGCTCACAGATCCCGGACGGGATGCCGGTGCAGGCCTGGGAGGTCGGGATCTTCGACAAGGACGCCGACTCCGACGACGCGCAGCGATCCGATGACGTCGTGAAGACCGTGGCGCTGCTGCTCGCCGAGGGCGTGCAGAAGATCATGTGGCTTCCCCTGGCCTTCGACCCGACCGGTCGGCACTCCGAGGAACCGAGGTACGGCTTGCTGCAACCGAGCGGCGAGCCGCGAGCTGGTGGCCGTGCCTACCTGGCGCTGGCCCAGGCGGCGCAGGATGCGGAGGTGCGTCCCGTGCAGAGCTCACGGTTCATCGGCGTCGCTCTGGGTCACGAGCAGAGCACGACCCTCGTCCTGTGGAGTCGGTCATCGTCGAGCCAGTCCCTGTCCGCGCCGGGCGGGCTGGCGTCCCGACCAGATGGGCAGCCGGCGAAGGTGAGCGGCGGTCGCGTCGACATCGGTCAGACGCCGGTCCTGGTAAAGGTCCCCATCCCTGCCGACGAAGCGATGGAGTTGACGACATGAACGGCGACGCCGATCGGGGCCCAGCAGAGGCGCTGCGCTACGGCTTGGACCGGGTGGGCAAGCACGTGTACTGGGCGCGCACCCAGGGGATCGCGCGACTGGTGGAGGAGGACGACCTCGACCCGCGGGCACGCGTGGCTCGGGCGTACCGGGGCTGGCAGTGGCGGCGAAGCTCGGGGGCCAGACCGGGTTCGGCGATGGCGGTCTTCCTCGTCGGCGTGCAGCGCTCGGGCACCAACATGCTGGTCCGGGGACTGGAGCAGGCCCCAGAGGTGCAGGTACGCAACGAGAACGACCGGCGCGCCTTCAGCCGGTTCAGGATGCGCGACGACGAAAGCATCGCGGCGCTGGTCTCGGCCAGCCGCCATGCCCTCGTGCTCTTCAAGCCGTTATGCGACTCGCACCGCGTGCCCGAGCTGCTCACCGGGCTGGACGTCGCGGTTCCTCCGCGAGCGGTCTGGGCCTACCGGGACGTCGACGCGAGAGCCCGGTCTGCCCTCGCGAAGTTCGGCGACGCCAACCTGCGAGCGTTGCAGGCGATAGCGGCAGGTGACGACGAGGACCTCTGGCAGTCGAAGGGGCTCTCGGCGCGGCGTCGTGACCAGATTGCTGGGCTCGACCCTGCCCACATGACTCCTGAGACGGCAGCCGCTCTGTTCTGGTACGTCCGCAACGAGCTGGTCTTCGACCTGGGCCTCGACTCCCGACCCGACGTGCTGCTGTCCTCCTACGACGCCTTGGTCGAACGGCCGGAGGAGTGCACGCGGACGTTGTGCGACTTCCTCGGCTTCCCGTGGCGGCCGTCGGTGGCTGCTCACGTCGAACGCCGGGAACCGCGGCGTCGCGAGCTGCTCGACATCGACCGCCGTGTGCGGCTGCTCTGCGACGACTTGCGACAGCGCCTGGACGAGGCCGTGGACCAGCACGCACGACGCGTCACAGTCTGACCGACCCGGCCGACCAGCCGTCGTCAGGACCGCTGGTCCGCAGGCGTTCGCGGGGACCCGCGCCTCGGCCGGACCATGCCCAGCAGCAGGCGGTCCTCATGTGTAGGGCCGAGCATCACGAGCGTTGTCACGTACACCGCGACGACCGTCGCCAGACCGACCACCAGCCGGAGGTTCGCGTCGACGAAGGCCCCGACGCCGGCGGCCGCGAGGGCTGCAGTCATCCCCGCGATGGTCCCGTTGAGCACTCCTCGGTCGAAGGGCATCATCCCGAGGACCATCTTGACCTGGACCAGCCGTGTCACGTTGACTGCGGCGAGCGACACGCCCCACGCGACGGCCGCGCCGATGATCCCGTGGGCGGGGATCAACCACAGGTTGAGGCCGATGTTGAGCAGCAGCGCCCCGATATTGTCGATCATGTTGAGCGCAGGGCGTCCCGACATGTTCAGCATCAGGGCGCACGGGCCGGTCGCGGCGTCGACGAGCTTGCCGACTGCGAGCAGCATGGTGACCGCCGCCCCGACCTGGAACTCCCGGCCGAACACGGCCAACAGCTCTCCCGGGAACAGGATGAGGATGACGAAGGCAGGCAGTGAGAGCCGAACGATCCAGCTCGTCGCGACGCCGTAGGTCACCGCGAGCTCGCTCCGTCGGCCGGAGTGGTAAAGGTGCGCGATGCGGGGGCTGAACGCCCCGTTGATGGGGGGCATCACGAACACCGCGAGACTGACCAGGCGGGTCGAGACACTGTAGACGCCGACCGATCCGCTGCTGGCGAACAACCCGAGCAGCAGGGTCGAGGTCCAGATGAGACCATTCGAGGCCAGGGACGCCACCCAGCTCACTCCGGAGAAGGCGAACAGCTCCTTCGGGCGATAGGACGGGACCGATCCGCGCGTGGCCGCCCGCAGGTACTGGAGGAGCCACACCCCGGAGACGACCGCGGCCAACCAGCTCGAGATGAGCAGAGCGACAAGGGCACCGGTCAGTCCGGCCCCGGACGTGACCAGGCTCACCGTGAGCACCAGGCGGGTCACTGGCTCGAGGACCGAGCCGACGAGCGCGTACGGCCGCATGGTCCGCCAGCCCTGGGTCGCCGCCAGCGCCGCGTCGGTGAACGTCGTCGCGGGCAGGCTGAGCGCGATGAGGCGGAACCCGGTGACGAGCCCGTCGTCCTGGAAGGCCCCAGCCAGCAGCGGGGCGCCAGCGAACATGGCCACCCCCAGCACGACGCTGCTCAGGAGCGGCAGCATCAAGCCGAGCCGCACGGTGCCGCGCAGGGCTCCTGGGTCCCGGTCCGCCAGGTGCATGACGACGAAGCGGGTGAGGCCGGCCCGGAAGCCGCTCAGGGCGAGCAGGCCGACCAGGACCAGGAGTGCGTAGCACTGGGCGTACCGACCGACGTCGTCGCGACCCAGCACGCGTGCCAGGAACACGGTGACGGCGAGCAGGGACAGCTGGCTGCAGACGGCGCCGGCGAGGTTGAGCGTGCTTCCGCGCGCCATCCCGCGTACCTGGCCCTCCGACCGGGTCAGCAGCGGTGGCTCCGCAGGGCTAGGCGCAACCATCGGCACTGCTCAGCGCCGCGCCGCGGGAAGAAACAGGGTTGTGATCTGCTGCGGGCTGTCTTCCGCGACGACCTCGCGCTCGTCGCGACGGCTCCGTAGCAGCTCGAAGACGACCACGAGCAGGACGGCCAGGAAGAGACCAGCACCGATGGCCGGCAACACCTTCTGCAGGATCAGCGGCGTCTCGTCGAGCGGGTGCGTGGCCGTCATGGTGATCACAGTGTCCGGGTTGGCCGCTGCGAGTTGGTAGCGAGCGGCGGCCAGCTGCTGCTGCTGGACGGCCAGAACGGCTTGCACCGCATCTCGACGCTCGATCGCGGCGGTGTGGGCGGCGGCAAACGGCGCCAAGCTGTTGATCGCGCGTTGCACCTGCGCGGCGAGGGCGGTGACTGCGGCTGCCCCGCTGGGGTTCCCTGCCGCTTGTTGCTTGAGCGACTCCTGCTGCAGGGAGATGACCTGCTCCTGCCGCGCCTGGTAGAGCACGTCGGGGGTCAAGGTCTTGGCCGCGGCCCCGATCTCGGCGAGCTCGCCGTGGATGGTCTCGAGGTCGGCCTGCGCCGCCCGAACCTGCTCCTCGCCGAGCTCCACCTGGGTGCCGAACAGGTATTTCAGTGTTTCCTCCGCGACGCCCCGAGCCACCTTGTCCGCGAGCCGCTTGTCCCGGGTGGCGAACGTCACCCGCATGATGCTGCTCGCTCCTACAGAGCTGATGACGAGGTTGTTGTTGATGCCTATCGGAGAGATGTCCAGACTGTCAGCCACCTCTTGGAGGACGACTGCCGATGTGCCAGCCGACTGGAAGGCGCCGACGTACTGCACGACACCCTGCGCGCCGGTGAACTGGTTCGTGCTCGCGCCACCGACCAGGGCGGGAGCACCCACGAGGGCTGCGCTGCTGTAGAGGGTGGGTCGGACGAGCATCGCGCTCAGAGCCAGGGACCCCGCGAGCAGAGGCACCAGAACGATGACCCACAACCGCCGGCGGGCGATGCGAAGAAAGTCGATGATCTCCACGATGTCTCCCGTTGCTCGGATCTGATCAGGTTGCGGGTCGGACGACGGAATGCTCTGACCGATAGGTAACTCCCACGGCCGCGGCGCCAAAGGCGACCAGGTACCACAGGGTCACGACGTTGGACATGACGTTCGCTGCGACGCTGACAGCGACGAAGGCCGTCGCGCAGCCGAGGAAACCGACGGCAATGCCGCGATCCAACCCGGTCTCGGGACTGGCGCGGACCGCTCGCCACCCGGTGGCGAGCAACGAGCCGAGCATCACGAGGTAGGCAGCCAGCCCGAGCAGCCCGGTCTCGACGTAGGCACGCACGAAGTCGCTGTGCGGCTGCTTCGCCTTGCTGGTCTGGTACTGCGTCTGATTGAGCCCGATGCCGGTCACCGGGTTCTGGTTGGCAAGCGGCAACACCTTCGACCAGTACGAGAGCCGCCACTCCAGCGAGTTGCCGCTCGGCGCGCGCCCGGCACTGACAGTCTCGGTCGAGGTCAGCACGCTGAACCGACTGGCCAGCTGAGGCACGAAGATCAGCGCCGCTATGGCGATGACCGCGAGACCGATCAGCACCCGCTTGCTCTGCAGGACACCGACGACAATCAGCCCCAGCACCGTCCCCAGTAGCGCGGTGCGGGTGTAGGTGAGCAGCAGGAAGACCGAGGACAGGACGATGGCCGGCCCGAGGAACGTCTTTGCCCGGCGGCTGAGATGGGGATAGACCGCAACCGAGAACACGAGCATGACCATCAGATAGCGACCGAAGGTGTTCGACTGGGAGAAGGTGCCGGTGATGCGGATGAAGCTGCCCTTGGACTCGGCTGGTGGCATGCCGAGTAGGAAGCCGCCCGCGGTGTACAGCAGCGGGGCGGCCAGTGACAGGAACACCGCCAGGAGCACACGAAGCGTCGCCTCCCTGTCCCGCATCATCTGCTCCAGCACGGCGAACATCGCGACGACGGAAATGATCCGGAGGCTCTCCACCGCGCTCACCGCAGGCTGCCCCGAACCGGCGATGCTCAGGACACCTCCGAGCGCGAAGACGCACAGGGCGCGGCGCAGCGGCGAGCCGGGCAGCTTGCCCCCTCCGGCTCGGTACTGGGCGGCGAGCCACATCGCGGCGGCGATGAGGAAGATCGCCGCCAGAATGCTCGACGGATCGGCCCCACGGGCCGCCGTCCCGTTCTCCGCTGTGCTCCCTGCGGCTGGGCCGCTGAGCTTGGCGAGGTCGACACTCGACCGCATGAGCAGCATCAGGAAGACATAGGCGCCGAACCGTGTCAGGGCGATCACGCCGAGGAGGACGCTCACTCCGATGGCGAGCGGCATGACGACGAGCAGCTTGCTGCCTCCGCCGACGGCGAGACCGGTGAGGGTCGCGCCGACGGCAGCGAGAGCCGCGGCAGCCAGCGAGAGGGCCTTCGCGGCGATGTCGCTGCGAGCAGGGGTGGCAGTGGTCGTCGCGCTCATGTCACCCCGGTCCCGTCCAGCGGCACTGTGTCCAGTGCGGGCCTCGCCGGCCCTACCAGGTCCAAGGACTGCGCTGACTGCTGCTCGGACCACTGGAAGGAGACTCCGGGCATCGAGTAGAGCCGCTGGTTGAAGGGGCGGAAGTACTCGGTCAGCTCAGCGCGCATGGCCGGGGGCATGGGGGCGTACTTCTGCTGCTTGGCGCGGATCTCTTCGGTCAGCGTGTAGGAGGGGAGGCCAAGGAATCGCCACACACGGTCCATCTCGCGCTGTGGGTGGGCGGCGAGGGACTCGGTCTGAAGGACGTGCACCCGTTCAGGGGAGATCCAGGTCTGCAGGCGCTCGAGCTGCTCGGCGTAGCGACCTCGAGCGAGGTAGCTGTGGTGCCGGAGATGTGGCGCCGGGTAGCGCGGGTCTGACACGAGCCGTTCGGCCTCACCGTCGAGTCGCTCCGCCTCCTGACTCACTGCCTCCTCGAACGTCAGAGTCTCCACGCCGTTGTTGAGTGAGTAGTTGTAGTGCGACCACGCTCTGTCGATGGGGTTTCGCAGGGCGACGAGGATGCGCAGATCCGGCACCTCGCGCGCCATCCGCATCGCCGCAAGCGGATGGAACATGTAGTACGGGCTCGCCTCGCCGGTGATGCGACCGTCGGACAACGCAGGGAAGCAGCCGAGGAACCAGCGCCAACCCCGGTGGTGGTTCACGTCGAAGTAGTGCGAACCCTTCTTCACCCGGCAGGGCGCCACGCCTGGGTGGCTTGCCGTCATCCGGTACAGCGACGTGCTGCCGCCACGGCGCGTCCCGGCCACGACGAAGGTCGGTGGCGTCCCCTTGCGTCGCATGACGGCCCGGGTCCCGGTCGCCAGGTCGATCAACGGTCGGGTGACCGGGTTCTGGCCACGCACAGACGGCCTCCTACGCCACACGGAGGGCCTGGGTGCCCGGTCCGACGCAAAGTGAGAGTCGGCCGGTCGGCTCACAGATACGTCTGCCTACCTCTACGTATCTACGTGATCAGCGTTCCCCTCTTCCAGTTCTAAGAACTTCCGAGGAGGGCTAGGGCAATGGAGTCATCGAGGCCACCGGTTCGGCCGCCCAGGTTCACGGGGTCGGGAACCAACGTCCCCATTCCTGTGCCCCGGGAGCCGCTGTCCTCACCGGCTGACGCCGACGGTCGATCCGCTCCCGCGGCGACGGACACCGACGGGAGGCCCGGCTCCTGGCGTCCCTTGAAGATCGCCATGATCGGGCAGAAGGGCGTCCCGGCGACCTTCGGCGGGGTGGAGCGGCATGTCGAGGAGCTGGGCTCGCGGCTCGCCGCTCGAGGTCACGAGGTGACCGTCTACTGCCGATCGACCTACGTGACGGAGCGCCGCGAGATGTACCGCGGGATGCACCTGCACTACCTGCCGGCCGCCGGGACAAAGCACTTCGATGCCATCTCGCACAGTGCTGTCTCGACGCTGGCGGCCATGGCCGCCCACAGCGACCTGTTCCACTACCACGCCCTGGGCCCGGGGCTGCTCGCGCCGCTGCCGAGATACCTCTCACCCGGGAAGGTCGTCGTCACGGTTCACGGACTAGATCACGAGCGCGCCAAGTGGAACCGTGCGGCCCGCACAGTGCTGGGCTGCGCGCACTGGATGAGCGGTCACGTGCCGGACCGGACAATCGTGGTCTCCAAGGCGCTCGCCGAGCACTACGTGGACGAGTTCGGCTGCGGCCCGGCCTACATCCCCAACGGGGTGGAAGCTCCGGCCCCGCATCCCGCGAGACTGATCAGAGAACGGTTCGGTCTCGAGCCGGGGGAGTATGTCCTGTTCGTCGGGCGCCTCGTCCCCGAAAAGGCGCCGGACCTGCTCATCCGTGCCTACCGCAAGGTGCAGGGCGACCGGCGGTTGGTGATCGTCGGGGACTCCTCGTTCAGTGACGCCTACGTCACGCGGCTGCGAGCGCTGGCCGCGCAGGATCCGAGAGTCCTGCTTGCCGGCTACTGCTTCGACGACCTGCTCGGCGAGCTGTACGCCAACGCCGCTGTCTTCGTCCTGCCGTCCGCGTTGGAAGGTCTTCCGCTGACCCTCCTCGAGGCCGTGTCCTACGGCTTGCCCGTCATCGTGAGTGACATCCCGCCCCACCGTGAGGTGCTGATGGCCGACGGGCCCGGCCGGCGCTTCGTGCCTTCCGGGGACGAGCACGCCCTCGCCCTGACGCTGGCAGCCGTACGACGCATGGAGGACGAGGAACGATCAGGCGCGGCTCTGGTCCGTGAGCAGGTGCTCTCGCAGTACAGGTGGAGCGACGTCACGACCAGGACCGAGCAGGTGTACCTCGACCTCGTGGGCGGCTCAGTAGCCGTCGTTCCTGCCGCTCGGGCAGCGGCGACGCGCGCGGCTCGAGCGCCCGTTCCGGAACGCTGATGAGAGCGCCAGCGACCGCGCGCGCCTGGTCGGCAGGAGCCTCTGCCGTGATCCTGGCGATGGTGGTGGGTGGCTGCTCGACGTCGCCGCAGGAGAACTTCCAGCCAGTGACTGAGCCGTCGGGGGCGGCAACCGCCGAGGTGGCGGAACCGGTGGCGGAACCGGTGGCGGCCCCGACAGGCGAAGCCGCCGTACCCCCCGTCGCCGACAGCGGGCCGCTGACGGCCGCGGAGGCGGTGGTGCAAGCGTCGCTCGTCAAGCTGTCGGCAGCCTCCAGCCGCCTCGACATGTCCCTGTCCTTCGGGGATCAGCGCAAGGCGGCGGCGTCGGCGATGGCCGACGCTCGGGCGGGGATGGGCAGCGCGCGAGCGTCTTCCCGGCGCGGGACCAGGTCCTGCTCGTCGGTGTTCCTGGCTCGCAACCGGGTGCTTGCTGCGGCCGGCCGCGTGCGAGCTGCGGGTGCTGACCTCGCGCGACAGGCGGCGACAGCGCGCTCGAGGTCGCGCAAGCTGAACTCTGCGAGGGCGCAGCTGGTGGCCGACCTCAAGAAGCTGGTGTCGGCTCAGGACGGTCCCGGCGCGATCGAGTCGATCACGCCCGAAGCCGCGGTGCGCGAGGTCGCTGCCGCCGAGAGGGACAAGGTCCGGCTGGCACGGGCAGCGGTTGCGGAAGCCCAGACCCGCGCCACGACTGCGGTGGGGAAGGCCGAACGGATCGCCGACTCTGCTCAGAGCCTCGCGTACCGCGTCTGCTGATCCCCGTAGCTGATCCCCGTAGTTGACCCCCGCATCGAACCGGGGTGTCGCGTGCCTCAATTTTCGCCAGAGCGCGCCGAGTCGAACCTGTCTTGCACGCCGGAGTCGGTATCAGTCGCAGGCTTCGTGACCTCTCCCTTCTGCCGCCACATTGGATGCCGGACAGAACGGACGTGTTCGCGTGGCCATCTTGCGACTTGGTGCACCCAGGCGGGGAAGAGCCGCCCTGCTCCGCCGCCGAACCGCGTTGCACGACGCGCCGAAAGCCATCCGGTTCCCGTCCCAGCGGTCCCCCGAAGCCGAGGAGCGACAACGGCGCCGGCGAGAGCAGCAATGGCAGGGCTGGATCGTCGGGGCAGCGGTAGCCGTCGACGCCGTCGCCATCGCGCTCCCCCTCGCGGTCATCGCGGTGAGCAACGCGTTCAACAGCCAGAACCGTCAGTACTCGCTCGGTCTGGTCATGGTGCTCCCGGTCCTCTGGCTCGTGGTCATGAATCTCAGCGGGGCGCACGAGAGGCGCATCCTCGGACTCGGCTCCGAGGAGTTCAAGCGGGTCTCGGACGGTGCGGTCCGCTCCGCGGCCGTGGTGGCCACCTCGTCCTTCGCCCTGCACCTCACCCTGTCCAGGGGCATCCTCGTGATTGCCCTGCCGAGCGCCATGGCGCTCGACCTGCTCGGCCGGTACGCATTGCGAAAGTGGCTGCACCGCCGCCGCAGCACCGGTCACTTCCTGCACCGCGTCCTCGTCGTCGGCAACGTGCTCGCCGTCACCGATCTCAGCCGGACGTTGCAGCGCGCGCCCTACGCCGGCATGGAGGTGGTCGGTTGCTGCCTCGACGTGGAGACCGACACGATCCCCGGCCAGAACAATGAGATCCCGGTGCTCGGGAACCTCGAGTCGATCCGCACGGTCGTGGAGCGGCAGAACATCACGGCCGTCGCTGTGACGTCGAGCCTCAACAGGGACCAGGGCTGGCTTCGTCGACTCGCTTGGAGCCTCGAGCGGACCAACGTCGACGTCCTCGTCTCCCCAGGGCTCACCGACTGCGTCGGGCCGCGCATCCACATCCGTCCCGTTGCAGGCCTCCCGCTCCTGCACGTGGAGCAGCCAGAGCTCAGCGGAGCGCACCGACTGATGAAGGCCGCCTTCGACCTGACGATGTCGGTGCTGGCCCTGACACTGCTCATTCCCGCAATGCTCGTCATCGCGGCTAGCGTCCGGCTCTCGACGCCCGGTCCCGCACTGTTCCGGCAGGTGCGGATCGGTCTCGACGGTCGCCCGTTCACGCTGTACAAGTTCCGAACCATGCATGTGGATGCGGAGGCACGACTGGCGGACCTGTTGCACCTGAACGAGCGTGATGACGGTTCGCTCTTCAAGATGCGCCTGGATCCGCGGGTCACCTCGGTGGGCGCATTCCTCCGGAAGTACTCCCTCGACGAGCTGCCACAGTTGATCAACGTGCTCCGCCGCGACATGTCACTGGTGGGTCCGCGGCCGCCGCTGCCACGCGAGGTCGCAAGCTACGAGGCGGACGTCCTCCGTCGTTTGATGGTGCCACCGGGTCTGACCGGCCTGTGGCAGATCAGTGGTCGGTCGGACCTCGACTGGGAGGAGTCCGTGCGCCTGGACCTGTTCTACGTGGAGAACTGGTCGCTGGTTCTGGATCTGATGATCCTCTGGAAGACGCTGCCCGCCGTGCTGCGTCACTCCGGCGCGTACTGAGAGCGCGGGGCATCAACCATGTCGGCGCTGATCTCTGATGGCTTCACGGCTCGCGCAGCCGGAGGAAGCGCTGTGTCTGACACGCTGGTGAGCCCGCACGGTGGTCCTTTGGTCGACCTCATGGTTGACGAGGAGCGGGCGAAGGAGCTCAAGAAGCAGTCCATCGACTGGGTCGGTGTCGACCTGACTCTCCGAACGCTCTGCGACCTCGAGTTGCTCGCCTGCGGTGGCTTCTCGCCGCTACGGGGCTTCCTCGGGCAAGCCGACCACGAATCCGTCCTGGCGGGCATGCGTCTCGTCGACGGGACGCTATGGCCGATGCCTGTCGCACTCGACGTACCCGACGCGGTCGCGTCAGAGCTCGAGCCGGGTCGCATGCTGGCACTCCGGGACAGTGAGGGCTTCATGCTCGCTGCCCTGGAGGTGGACGAGGTCTGGCAGCCCGACCTCGGGGCCGAGGCGCTCGCCGTCTTCGGCACCTCAGACCCGGCACACCCGGGCGTGGCCGAGGTGCTGGCCAACCATCCGCACTACGTCTCCGGCCGGCTCGAGGTGGTCAGTCGACCCCTGCACTACGACTACCAGCGGCTGCGACAGACACCGGCTGAGCTGCGTGAACTCCTCATGCGTCGTGGCTGGTCTCGCGTCGTCGCATTCCAGACGCGCAACCCCATGCACAAGGCGCACCTGGAGCTCACCGTCCGGGCGGCTCGGGAGGCCGACGCGAATCTCCTCGTGCACCCCGTGGTCGGGAGGACGAAGGCCGGAGACGTCGACCACTACACGAGGGTGCGTTGCTACGAGTCCCTCATGCCCGGCTACCCGCAGGGTTCGGCGATGTTGTCCCTGCTCCCACTCGCCATGCGGATGGCTGGTCCGCGGGAAGCGCTGTGGCACGCCATCATCCGGAAGAACTACGGTGCCTCGCACTTCATCGTCGGCCGAGACCACGCCGGCCCCGGTTCGGACGTCGCGGGCAAGCCCTTCTACCAGCCGTACGACGCGCAGGAGCTGGTAAGTCGGCACGAGGCCGAGCTCGGGATCACCATGGTGCCCTTCCGAAACATGGTCTACCTGGCCGAGACCGACACGTATGCGCCCGACGACGAGGTGCCTCCCGGTGTCACCGCGCAGGCCATCTCGGGGACCCAGCAGCGACGCATGCTGGCCCGGGGGGACGAACTGCCCGCCTGGTTCACTCCTCCCGCCGTCGCCGCTGCGCTCCGTCGGAGCTACCCGCCGCGGGCCGAGCGAGGTCTCACCATCTTCTTCACCGGCCTCTCGGGTTCCGGCAAGTCGACGATCGCCAACATCCTGCTGGCGAAGCTGCTCGAACAGGGTGGGCGCACCGTGTCGATGCTCGACGGTGACCTCGTCCGCAAGCACCTGTCCAGCGAGCTCGGGTTCTCCAAGGAGCACCGGGACGTGAACATCCGGCGGATCGGCTACGTCGCGGCCCAGATCACCAAGAACGGCGGAGTCGCCATCTGTGCGCCGATCGCGCCCTACGACGCCACCCGGCAGGACGTCCGCGGGATGGTCCAGGAAGGTGGGGGCTTCGTGCTCGTGCACGTGGCGACCGACGTCGGCGAGTGCGAGAAGCGCGATCGCAAGGGCCTGTATGCCAAGGCTCGTGCCGGAATTCTGACCGAGTTCACCGGCATCTCGGACCCCTACGAGGTGCCGGAGGACGCGGACATCGTCCTGGACACCACCGTGCTCTCGGCGGAGGAGTCGGCTGATCGCATCGTGGCGTTCCTGGTCGACGAGGGCTACGCGCCGCCGGTCACGGCGTCGACGGTGACCCGATGAGCAGGGATTAGGGGGAGACCATGGACCTCCTCAGCAACATCGATCCCTTCGTCGCACTCGCAGGCGTGCTCGTCGGTTTCACGGTTGGCCTGACCGGGATGGGTGGCGGGGCGCTCATGACGCCCATCCTCGTGCTCTTCTTCGGGGTGCAACCGCTGGCGGCCGTGTCCAGCGACCTGGTCGCGTCGTTCGTGATGAAGCCCGTGGGAAGCATGGTCCATCTGCGACGCGGCACCGTGAACCGCGGCCTGGTCTTCTGGCTGGTGGTCGGCTCGGTCCCGTCGGCGTTCTGCGGCGTCCTCCTGCTCCGGTCCATGGGCGACGGCGAGGCGGTGCAGCAGCGGCTGCGCTACTTCCTGGCAGCTGCCCTGCTCATCGCGGTGGCCACGATCGTCGTCAAGGCGATCCTGGGAGTGCGG
>Ga0180121_10000258_pt1 | contig 21430 bp, 19 predicted proteins | sample AntDrymUQ5402106_2_FD_129676 | JGI IMG/M metagenome (GOLD analysis project Ga0180121, IMG submission 129676) | Polar desert sand microbial communities from Dry Valleys, Antarctica - metaG UQ540 (21.06) (version 2) (version 2) | ecosystem: Environmental > Terrestrial > Soil > Desert | place...
CGTCGCTCGCTCACGGTGCCTCTGGTTCGCTCGTGCGCCTCGCTGGCGCTCGTCGCTCGCTCACGGTGCCTCTGGTTCGCTCGTGCGCCTCGCTGGCGCTCGTCGCTCGCTCACGGTGCCTCTGGTTCGCTCGTGCGCCTCGCTGGCGCTCGTCGCTCGCTCACGCTCTCCGGGCCTTCTCGAAGAACTCCCTCACCACGTGCTCGGCCGCGTGCCCGGTCTCGTACTCGCAGAAGCGCGCCCGGAACGCGGCGTACCTCTCACCGTGGGCCAGGTGCGACGCATCGACGTCCTTGAGCGCGGCGACCAGCGACTCGGTGTCGGAGACCAGCGGGCCGGGTGCGATCTCCCGGAGGTCGACGTAGGTGCCGCGCTCGTCACGCACGTAGTCCTCGTAGTCGTAGGTGTAGAACACCATCGGCCGGCCCGTGTTGGCGAAGTCGAACATCACCGACGAGTAGTCGGTCACCAGGACGTCGGCGATCAGCATCAGCTCGGTGACGTCGTGATGGCCCGTGAGGTTGCGGGCGAAGGGGCGGTAGCGGTCCGAGAGCCTGTACGCGTCGAGGTAGTGGGTACGCAGCATCAGGAACACCTCGCCCCCCAGGTGGCGCGACAGGACCTGGATGTCGAACGGCAGGTCGTACTCCCGCTCGAGTCGCCGGGCCCGGTCCCGGAACGTCGGGGCGTAGAGCACGAGCCGCTGGTCGGTGGGCAGGTTCAGCTCGCGCTTCTTCGCCAGCACCCACTCCTCGTCCACACCCCGGACGAGCAGGTCGTTGCGCGGCAGGCCGTGGCGGACGAGCCGCCCCTCGTAGCCGTAGGACCTCGCGAACGTCTCGACGACGTACTCGCTCGGCACCAGCAACGCGCTCCAGCGCTTCATCATCGCTCGGTGGACCCGCCGCGTCGCCGGGCTCGCCCGCTCCAGCGCCGGCGAGTCGAAGCCCATGCGCTTGAGCGGTGTCCCGTGCCAGGTCTGGATGTAGGTCGTCTCCCGCCGTCGGGTGAAGTGCCGTGGCAGACCCTGGTTGTCGACCCAGAACTGCGCGCGGGCCAGCGTGTAGTAGTAGCGCCAGCCCTCCCGCATCACCAGGCGTACGCCGGGGGGAAAGCCCTCGGGTGTCCTTCGGGCGTGCGACCACACGGGAGTGAGTCCCAGCCCGTCCAGACCAGCGTCCACCGCGGCCTGGTGGATGTAGCGGGGGCTGTCGGAGTACTGCTTGCCCATGTGCGACTCGAACACCACCAGGCCGGGCCGCACCGGCAGCTTGCGGAAGAGCCGGTACGCCTGCTTCTTCAGGGCTGGGCTGCCGAACACGTTGCGCGACCGCCACTGCGCCGACCACAGCGCCCGCAGCGCGAAGCGGTTGGCCCGGCCGGCGACGCGGTCCGGGCCGTCGTCCGAGGCCTGCTGGAACGCGAGGTTCATCTTCGTCGTGACATAGGGCTCCACCGCACCCCGGGCCAGCCGGCCCAGTCGGCCCCGGTAGGGCAGCCGCACGCCGGCGACCAGTCCCGGGTCGATGCTGAAGGGCGCTGACGCGACCTTGCCCTGCCACTCGATCTCGAGCCGGATGTCCCACACAGGGACGGTCTGGTCGAGGGGGCCGATCGCGCGGGCCAGCTCGAGATCGGCCCAGTAGCGGATGCGGTCACCCTCGTGGCGCACGTCGGTGACCGCGGTTCGTCGCCGCTCGGACCGGCCACGGTTGCGCACCGAGACCCACAGCGCGAGGTCGGCGTCGGTCGGGATGCGACCCAGCTGGTTGAGCACCGTGCCCTCGAGGCGCAGCTCGCCCCGGCGCGGCTCGAGGACGACGATCTCGTTCTGCAGCCGCAGCCGGGCGAAGGGCAGCCGGTGCAGGCCCATGTCCGTGACGTCGAGGACGGCGCGGCCCTTCGGAGTGTCGAGGTAGGCGTCGGTCCAGTAGACCCGCCCGTCCCGCTCGTGCAGCATCGTCGAGAGCTTGAAGCCGAACTTCAGGTAGTCCACCGTCTTGAGCGTCTCGTCGACGTCGAGGCGACGGATCATGAACACGGCGATGCGCTCGACGGGGTAGCACAGGGCCAGCGCCTCGTCGCTCACCGTCGCGAGGTAGTCCGCCGCCATCCGCATGAACTCGCCCTGGTAGGCGTCGTCGCGATGGGGGAGGTCACTGAGGTAGAGCTTGAGGTCGTGCCGGATGAACTTGAAGTCCTTGTACATCTTGAGGTCGGAGGCCCCCTGCTCGCGCAGGAAGTCGTCCATCATCCGGTGCACGGCGATGCGGTCTCGGAAGTTGTCGATCTCGTCCCGTCGCTGGGTGATCGAGAGCTCCTCGCCCTCCTCCTGGACGACGTGCCAGTAGTAGACGACGTTGGGGACGACCGCGATGACCTCGGCATGGACGTAGACCTTGGTGGAGAACAGCGAGTCCTCGTAGTGCACAGCCTCCGGAAACCGGATCCGGTGTCGGTCGAGGAGCTCGCGGCGGTAGAGCTTGTTGGTCGAGAGGGGGTCGAAGAACATCTCGGGGTTCTCCCGGATCCCCCGGTAGACGGCGCGGCGGGTGTAGAGCCGCGAGACCCAGCCCGTCTCCTTCTTCTTGGTGTCGTGCACCCGCACGACCTGGCCGGCGACCACGTCGGCGTCGGTGCGTTCCGCCGTGAGGAGCAGGTTCTTGCACGCGTGGCGGTCGTAGCGGTCGTCGCTGTCGAGGAACATGACGTACGGCGCACGGGCCTGGTCGAGCCCGGTGTTACGTGGCCGGCTGCAGCCACCGCTGTTCTCCGGCAGGCGCACGACACGGACCCGAGGGTCCGCCGCCGCGATGGCGTCGGCCACGTCCGCGGAGCCGTCGGTCGACGCGTCGTCCACCACGATCACCTCGAGGTGGCGCAGCGTCTGGTCCAGGACCGACCCGACGGCTCGGGGGAGGTTGGCGCGGTCGTTGTAGCCGATCACCACCACCGTGACCTCCGGCGGACCCGGGACGATCGGTCGGGGCACAGGCATCTTCCTTGTCCAACGTCGACCGGGCGGGTGGCGAACGGGGGCCGAGTCTAGTGACTCGCGGTGAATCTCAAACGACCGGCGGACGTCCGGCGCGGGTCAGCCGCCACACCGTGCGCCACGACATGGGATGGCGCTCCCCCGCGCCCGGGCCGAGCCCCTCCCCGAAGCCGGCGAACCACGCCGCGAGCTTGCGGGGGGAGCGGACCCTGGCGACGGTGAGGACGGTCCAGGCGAGCAGGTAGGGCACGACCAGGGGCCACGGGAGGTTCCGGCGGGCCACCCACACGCGGTTGCGCGCGTTGAGCCGGTAGTAGACCTGGTGCCGCGTCGGGCTCGTGGCCGGGTGGTTGACGACGATGTCCGGCGCGTACCACCCGACGTACCCCTCGTCCCACACCTTCCACATCAGGTCGATGCCCTCGTGGCCGTAGAAGAAGTGCCCCGGCCATCCCCCGACGCGCTCGAAGAGCTCGCGGCGGATGGCGAAGGTGCCCTCCCACACCCAGGTGACGACGCCGGGCCGCAGCGGGTCGCCGCCGCCGGGGCGCGGGACCCATCGCTGCGGCGAGGCCTTTCCGGTCGGGTCGACCGGGCGTGGCTGCACTGCGCCGACCGAGGGGTCCGCGTCGAGCACGTCGACGAGCCGCGCGACCACGTCGTCACTGGGCAGGAACGCGTCGTCGTCGTAGAAGAAGAGGACGTCGCCCCCCACGGCGGCGGCCCCGACGTTGCGGCCCTCGGGGATGCCTACGTTCTCCGGCAGGTGGACGGTCATGACCCCCTCCGGCGCACCGTCGGGCTCCCACCCGTTCCCGACAACCACCACCGAGAGGTCGACGTCGCGCTGGGACAGCAGCGAGGCCATCGCCCGCGGGAAGTCCGCCGGCCGGGTGCCCATGCTCAGCACCACCGCCCCGACCGAGGACCGGCTCACCGCAGCCTGCTCGAGGACAGGACCGCCAGCAGGTGGCCGACGACGGTCACCATCGCCACCGGAACCAGCACCGCCACGAGCAGCCGGGTGGCGTCGAGCCCCCCGCCCATCACCGCGTCGGCGACGCCGGCGACGAAGGCGACCAGCGTCATCTCCACGGAGTGGAACACCCGGTGGAACGGCACGAACCGGGCCAGCCCCCGCAGCCGGCGCACCCCTGCCGCCCGGGGCGCCGCCTCCTCGGCCCGGTCCTGCAGCCGGGGGAGGTCGCTGGCCGAGCGGGCCAGGTGCACCGCGTCGTTGAGCGACTTGTTCACCAGCACCAGCACTGCGAGCAGGGCACCCAGGGTGGTCCAGCCGCCGAGGTCGCCGAACCCGCCGTCGGCCCGCACCCCGAGCGCCAGCGGGATCGCGGCCTCGGCGGTCGTGTGGCCCAGCTTGTCCAGGAAGAAGCCGGTCGGGGAGAACGTCCGCCGCCAGCGGGCCACCTCACCGTCGCTGCAGTCCCACAGCATCTGCAGCTGACCCAGCAACGCGGCCAGCACCGCGCCGAGCAGGCCCGGCAGCAGCAGTGCCGCGGCGGCGGTCGCCCCCGTCACGATCATCAGCACGGTCACCCCGTTGGCGGTGATCGCGGTGCCGAGAAGGACCCGGGTCAGGTACGGCGACAGGCGGCGCTGGTAGAGGTCGCCCGTCCAGTGCTCGGAGTTGCGCCGACCGGTGACCGACGGCGGCTGCGTCACCGCCCGCAGCTCCTCGATCGTGGGCCGCTCAGGCATCGCGTGCCTCGCGCAGCACACCGACCGGCTCGACCACGAGGAACAGGATGCCGAGCCCACCGGCGAGCACCCACAGGCCCCCCTCCAGCACTTCCCGGCCGGCCGGAGCCTGAGCGGTCGAAGCCAGCGCAGCCAACACTGTGACCACTAGCAGCCGCCCGGGGACCCCGAGCCCGAGGGCCCGGGCGACCCCCGACCCCGCGCGCAGTCCCTGCAGCACGCGGTAGAGCTGGTCGTAGTGGTGCGAGGCGACGACGAGCAGGACGGCGAAGGCGGCGCTCGTCGCGCCCCGGTCGGGGGCCGCCCAGCTCAGAGCGAGCACCACGGCGTACTCCGTGAGGCGCAGCAGCGCGGGTCGCAGCCACAGGAACCGGGACGACCCGCCGGCCAGCCGCTGTGCCACCTGCAGGGCGTGGCCGGGCCGGAGCGGCCCGAGGTCCAGCTGCGCGGCCACGACCTCCCGCTCGCGCGGCGAGGGCTCCTGCTGGGCCCAGGAGCGCGTACGCAGGGTGCGCCCCGCGGAGGTGTAGCCGAAGGACACCAGCGCCAGCGCCAGGAGCACGACCAGCGCCGTCACCGGGCGCCCCAGCGCCGCGAGCACCGAGAGCACGGCCCATCGCTCGCCGATGCCCAGGTGCAGGGCGCGCTTCGTCCACTTCACCGCGCCGTGCCGGTTGCCGCGTGCCGAGGCGCGCACCGCCCGAGAGGCCGGTACGCCGGGCGGGGCCCCCGCCTCGCGCAGCTCCTTCACCGCCGTGAAGGTGTAGTCCACGGTGTGCCGCACGGTCTGGACCGTCAGCATCACCCCGGCGAGCAGCCACACGTCGCGGCCCCCGCCCGCACCCAGGGCGAGGCCGCCGTAGCAGGCGAACTCCTTGAGCCGGTCGGTCGACGCGTCGAGCCACGCCCCGGTCGCGCTGAACGAGCGGCGGTACCTCGCGACGTCCCCGTCGACACAGTCCAGCACCAGCGAGAGCTGCAGCAGCAGCGCGCCGAGCACGAGACCGGCCCTCGCGCCCGTCGCGAAGCCGGCCGCGGCGGCGAGCCCGATGACGAACGAGGCGACCGTCACCTGGTTGGGCGAGAGACCCAGGCGCAGCGCCAGCGGCGTGAGCCGCCGCGACAGCGGGCGGCTGACCAGAGTCGCCCACGCCCCGTCGTCGGTCTTCGTCGCCCGGGCCAGGCGCAGCGCGTGCGACCGGTCCGGCCCGATGGCCGCGAGCGTCCGGCCGAAGGCCTCCGCATCGACGCCGGCCGGCCCTCGCCGCCATGGCCAGGGGTCCAACGAGACGGCACCGACCGGCGTACCGCCGTCGACCAAAGCCAGCAGAAGGAGGTCGAGCGGGCTGCCCGCATCCCCGCGCGCATGGGCGCTGTCGGCGGCCCGGCGCGCGGCGGTCGCGGCTGCGGCCCGGTCACCTTCGACGACCCGCATCGCCCCGGTGAACCGGGCGTCGGGCGCCGCGGCCAGGTGCCCGCCCGCCGAGGCGTCCACGACCTTGCCGCCCCGCAGGCGGACGTCGGCCTCCCCGCCCACCCGGACGTCGCCGGGTGCGCCGGGCCCGGACCCCGGACGTTGCGACACCAGCACCGCCGTCCTCGGCCGCGGGTCCTCGGCCAGGTCCGCGAGCGCGTCGGGGTGGATCTGCAGGTCCCCGGCCACCAGGAACACTGCCCCGGTGCCGTGCTCGATCCGGTGGGCGAACGCCTCGAGCCCGGCCGCGAGAGATGGATCGCCCGCTGCGTCTGTCGAGGCCGGTCCTGCCGTCACTCGGTCGGCCGAGGCGGTCGGCGCCGCCGGGTCGCGTCCTCCCGGTAGCGCGTGAGTGCGTCCTCGAGCGGACCGTCGGAGACCAACGACCCGCCGCTCAGGTAGAGGCCACGGGTGCAGAACCGGCGGAGGTCGGCCTCGTTGTGGGAGACGAGGAACAGCGTGCGCCCGCCGCTGAGCAGCTCACCCATCCGGTCGTAGCACTTCTCCCGGAACGCCCGGTCGCCGACGGCGAGCACCTCGTCGACGAGCACGACCGGCTCGTCGAGGGTCGTGACTACCGAGAAGCCCAGCCGGACCTTCATGCCCGACGAGAAGTGCCGGAAAGGGGTGTCCAGGAAGTCGCGCACCTCGGCGAAGTCGACGATCGCGTCGAAGCGTTCTGCGATCTGCGCCTTGCTCAGGCCGTGCAGGCCGGCGGTGAGCAGGATGTTGTCCCGTGCCGTGAGGTCGCCGACGAACCCACCGGTGACCTCGATGAGCGGGGCCACCCCGCCGTGCACCCGCAGCCGGCCCTCGTCGGGCAGCAGCACGCCGGCGATCAGCTTGAGCAGCGTGCTCTTGCCCTGCCCGTTCCCGCCGACGAGGCCGACGGCCTCCCCCGGCTCGACGGAGAACGACAGGTCCCGCAGCGCCCAGAACTCACCCTTCTTCTTGCGCTTGGCGGGGGCCCGGCCGGCGAGCAGGTCGCGCAGGCGCCGGTTGCGTCGTCGGTTGCGCTTGAAGCTGATGCCCAGGCCGTCGGCCTCGATGACCGGGGCCACTCAGATCTCCTTGAGAACGGAGCCCTCGAGGCGCCGGAAGACCGTGATCCCGAGCGCGAGCATCGCGAACGAGATCAGGGCCGAGACCCCCACCGCGCCCCAGCCCGCCCACTCGCCGGGGAAGAACGCGGTGCGGTAGAGGTCGAAGATCCCGGCGAGCGGGTTGAGGATGTAGAGGTCGGCGACGACGCCCCCGAGCTTGTCCTGCACGTCACTGACGCCGTAGATGACCGGCGAGAAGTAGAAGAGCAGCCTGGTGAGGATGCGTATCAGCCGCTCCACGTCGCCGTAGAGAACAGCCAGCGGTGCCAGCGCGAGCCCGGCGCCGACGAGCAGCACGGCCTGCAGGAGCACCGCGAGCGGGAAGAACACGACGTACCACGAGAGCTCGGCGGAGTTGACGACGGCGAAGAACACGAGCACGGGGATCGCGAGGAAGAACTCGGAGAACTTCGACCCGACGGTTCGCAGGATCCAGATCTCGCGCGGCAGGTTGGTCGAGCGCACCAGCTTGGAGTCCTTGGACAACGCCTTCATCGACGCGCGCAGCGAGGAGTTGGTCCACTGCCAGGGCAGCATCGCCGCCAGCAGGAAGACGATGTAGGGCTCCTGGCCGAGCGTGCGATCCATCAGCTGGGTGAAGACGAACCAGTAGACCCCGGCCATCATCAGCGGCTCGAGGATCGTCCAGAAGTAGCCGAGCACCGAGTCGGCGTACTTGACCTTCAGGTCACGCGACACCAGCAGCTGCAGGACCCGGCGGTTGCCCCACAGGATGCGCAGTCGGGGCACCGGCTCGACCTGGATCGCCACTGCACTCCCGCCTGTTTCGGACCGCCGCACGCTACCACCGGGACGTACGCCGGGATCATCCGCCGTAGGCCGCCACGAACGCGTCCACCCGCTCGCGCACGGCGGGCGGGTCGAGGTCGAGGTGCTCGAGGATCGTGTAGCGGTCCGGCCGGGTCTGCGGAGCGTAGGTGACGGCCTCGGCGAACTGGTCGTCGGTCAACCCGACGTCCGCCGGCAGGCGGGGCAGGTCCAGGCGTCGCAGGCAGGTGTCGACCTGCTCGGCGAGCCGATGGTTCTCGCGCAAAAAGGCCGAGAACAGGGCGCCCACCCCGGCCAGCTCGCCATGGTTGGCGGTGCCGGGGAACAGCACGTCTATGGCGTGCATGATCTCGTGGTCCGCACCGCTGCTGGGTCGGCTGGAGCCGGCCGCCGCCATCGCCATGCCGGACAGGACCAGCGCCTCGGCCAGTGCCGTCAGGAAGCCGTCGGACTCCAGCCCGTCCGACCGGTGCAGCATCGACTCGGCTGCCGTGCGCGCGAAGGTCACGGCGAGCCCGTCGACGGGCTCACCACGCTCGCGGGAGGCCAGCCGCCAGTCCTCGACCGCCGTGAGGTTGCTCACGACGTCGCCGACACCGGAGAGCACCATCCGCGGCGGCGAGGTGCGCACGTAGTCGAGGTCGACCACCACCGCCATCGGCAGCACGACGCCGAACGACCCCTTCCCGCCCTCGTGCAGCAGCGAGCTCACCGGCGACGCGATGCCGTCGTGGGCCAGGTTCGTGGCCACGGCCACCATCGGCAGGGCGAGCCGGGTGGCGGCGTACTTCGCCACGTCGAGCGTGCGGCCACCACCGATGCCCACGAGTGCGTCGTAGTTCTTGCCGCGCAGCTCGGCCTGCAGCTCGCCGGCCGAGTCCAGGCTGCCGCCGCGCACGGTGAAGATCTCGGCGTTGCCCAGGGTCGGCCGGATCGCCTCGACGACCTGCTCGCCCTGCCCCGGGCCAACCGCCACCGCGACGTGGCCGTCGGCGGAGATCCGCCGGTCGGAGAGGAGATCCCCCAGCCCGGACACCGCACCGGCCCGGATGTCGATGAACAGCGGGCTGAGCAGCATCCGCGCTAGTAGTGGCACGCGATCTCCCGGGCACGGCTGAGGTCGTCGTGGTTGTCGACCTCGACCCAGGGAAGCGTTCCGATGCGGGCGACCCCGACCGCGCCGCCGGTGTCCACCAGGGTCTGGTAGCCGTCCTCGTAGTAGAGGTCAGGGTCGCGGCGCCAGGTGGCCTCCAGCGCGGTCGCGAGTGCCTCGGCTGCGTGCGCCTCGATCAGGGTCGCCCCGATGTACTCCCCGTCCGCCTCCGCCGGGTCCATCAGCTTGGTGATGCGCCGCATCAGACCGCGCTCGTCGAGGGTGACCTTCATCTCCTCCTCAGCAAGGGTCTTGACCGCGTCGAGGGCGAGCAGCACACCCGGGGAACCTTCCCGCTCGCGGGCGGCGAGCAGCGTCTTCTCCACGTCGACGGGGTGCACCGTGTCGCCGTTGACGAGCAGCGCCCCCTCGGCGAAGTGCTCTCGGGCCAGCCACAGCGAGTAGCAGTTGTTCCACTCCTCCGCCTTGTCGTTGTGTACCAGGGTGAGTCGTACGCCGTGGCGCCGCTCGAGGTCCTCCTGCCGGCTCCGGACCGCCTCGGCGCGGTAGCCGACGACCACCGTGACGTCGGTGAGCCCGACGGCAGCGAGGTTGGCCAGCCCGATGTCGAGGATGGTGGTGTCGCCGTCGACGGGGACCAGCGCCTTGGGCAACGTGTCGGTGTAGGGCCGCAGCCGACGCCCGGCCCCGGCGGCCAGCACCATCCCGATCATCCGGCCCCTCAACTCCCTCACCTCGGCTCGCGTGCACCGGACGGTATCGTCCCCTCGGACGGCCCCTGACCCGCGACCGCCCACCAGGAGGAACCACCTCGTGCACCGCACGCTCGACGCCACGCTGCTCCGGGCCGTCCGGGCGCGCGGCGCCCGGGCCGTCCGCTGGCGGCTGAAGAAGGCCCGCGCCGCCCTCGTCCTGAAGCTGGCTCCTGACTCGCTCGCGCCGCAGATCGCCGCGGCCCGGGTCCCGGTCGATGCCGAGGTCGTGGCGTACTTCGCGGACAGCCCCGACCGCCTCTACCAGTTCGACCAGTGGCTGCCGGTCCTCGAGGGGCTGGCAGAGAACCACAAGGTCGTCGTCATCCTGCGCGACATCCGCACGCTGTTCCTGGTGCAGGACCGCACCACGCTCCCGGTCGTCTGCGTGACGAGGTTCATCGACCTGATGAACCTCTACGACATGAGCGAGTTCAAGGTCGGCATCTACGTCAACAACGGGCAGCGCAACTTTCAGTCGTTCAACAACCCGCGCATGCTGCACGTCCACGTCAACCACGGTGAGAGCGACAAGCTCTCCAGCTTCAGCAACCAGGTGAAGGTCTACGACCGCGTCTTCGTCGCCGGCCAGGTTGCGGCCGACCGCTACCGCGAGGCGTTGATCGCCTTCGACGAGAGCAAGGTCGTGATGGTCGGGCGCCCCCAGCTCGACCTGACCTTCACCCCCGATCTGTCCGAGTCGACCCGACGGACCGTGATGTACGCCCCCACGTGGGAGGGCGAGAGCGAGTCCAACAACTGGACCTCGCTGGACGTGTTCGGCGTGTCCATCGTGAAGCAGGCGCTGGCCCTGCCCGACGTACGACTCGTCTATAAGCCCCACCCGCGCGTGGCCGGCTCGAGGAACCCCGGCGTCGCCGGTGCGCACAAGAAGATCATCGGACTCATCGAGGCGGCCAACGGCCGCGACCCCGAAGCCGGGCACCGCACCCGGATGGACGGCAACATCCTGGCGATGTTCGGCCGGGTCGACGCGCTGGTCGGCGACGTCTCCAGCGTGACGCTGGACTACCTCTACCTGCGCCCGGAGTGCCCACTGTTCCTGACCGACCGGCGCGACAACCGCGCGCTGCTGGAGAACGACTCGCCGCTCACGACCGGGGCCGACATCGTCGACTCCTCGAGCGTTGCGAACTTCGGCACGACGCTCGCCTCGCGACTGGTCGACGACACCCGTCGCCTCGACCGCGTGAAGACCCGCGAGCACTACTTCGGGGACCTGCAGCCCGGCGACAGCTCAAAGCGCTTCGGCGAGGCAGTTGCCCGGCTGATCGCCGAACGCGACGCTCTCCTCGTCGGGCACCGCCGGGTCACCACCGGCGACGTCGATGAGCACAGCTGACCGACCGGTCTTCGCCACCCGCCCGTCCGTCGTCGGCCACCGCGGGCTCGGCAGCGGCACCGTCGACGGGCACCTCGAGAACAGCCTGCCTTCTCTGCTCGCAGCCGCAGCCGCGGGAGTCGACTGCATCGAGCTGGATGTGACGCGCGCCGCGGACGACGTGCTCGTCGTGCACCACAACCCGGCGACCGCCGCCGCCGGCTTCCTGGTGGAGCGGACCGCCGAGGAGCTCGCGTCGCACGGTGTCGCGACGCTGCGGGAGGTTCTCGACGCGCTGCCGGTCGAGGTCGCTGTCGACGTGGACGTCAAGACGGTGCTCGAGGACGCGTCGGGTGGGTGGGGCTCTGGCACCGTCGCGCTGCTCGTGCCGGTGCTGACCACGGAGGTACGCCGGCGACAGGTGCTCACCACGTCCTTCGACGTGGCCGCCCTCCTGTGGCTTCGTGACCAGGTGCCCGGTCTGGCCCTCGGGCTCATCTCGTGGGTCGACTTCCCGCTGCGGATGGCGGTCACCGCAGCTGCGCACCTCGACCTCGACGTGGTCTGCCTGCACCACGGCTCCTTCGGGCCCAACCGCATCGAGACCGGGCCCGTCCACCGGTCGCCCGCGCGGGCGGTCGAGGTCGCGCACGCGGCGGGCCTCGAGGTGCTGGCGTGGTGCCCCGGACCGGATGTGGTGGGGCCGCTGGTCGCCGCCGGGCTCGACGCCGTCTGCGTCAACGACGTGCCGAGGATGCTCCCCCTGGTCCGCGCCGCCGCACGAACCTAGACCCCCGCCGGCCGCGCCTCACCCCGCACCCGTGCGACGGCTTTGATCGCCTGGTGGTGGTGGGAACCCTCCGAACCGGCGTCCTGCCGACCACCGGGGCGTCAAGGTGCGGGTCGAACGGTTCCGGACCCGGCCGCGCAGGGTGGGTGTGCTGGCGAGGAACCCCACGCCCCAGGACCCGTGCATGGTGGCGAGCACCAACGGGAGCCAGGCCCGGGCCCGCGGAGGGAGCCCCCTGCCGACCACGACCGAGCCGGCCAGCACCGCAGCGCCGTAGCCCAGGGGCACCAGCAGCGCCGGGCGCCAACCGGAGATGCCCAAGACCGTGCCGGCCCCCACCGCGAGCACCGCCGCGGGTGGCGCGAGATAGCGGGCGCTCGCCGTGCCCGGGTGCTCGCGCATGACGACCCGACGCCAGCGGCCGTACCCGGCGTACTGCATGGCCAGCGCCCGCAGCGAGCTGCGCGGCCGGTAGGTGACGGTCAGGTGCGGGGTGAACCACACGAGGCCGCCGCTCTCGCGGATCCGGTGGTTGAGCTCCCAGTCCTGGGCCCGCAGGAACGACTCGTCGTAGCCGCCCAGCCGCTCCAGGACCTCGCGGCGGAACGCGCCGAGGTAGACCGTCGGCGCCGGGCCCTCCTCACCGCCCACGTGGAAGCTCGCCTGCCCGACCCCGAGGCGGCTGGTCATCGCCCCGGCGACGGCCTGCTCGAAGTCGGTGACCCCTTGCGCGGCCATCACGCCGCCGACGTTGTCCGCCCCCGTCCGCTGCAGGGTCTCGACGGCGGTGCGCACGTAGTCCGGCGGCACCAGTGCGTGCCCGTCGAGGCGCACGACGACCTCGTGGGCGGCCGCGGCGACGGCCGCGTTGAGCCCGGCGCCCGTCGCCCCGGTCGGGTTCGGCACCAGCCGCACGCGCGCGTCGGCAGCGGCCAGACCGGCCGCGATGTCGCCGGTGCGGTCGCGCGAGGGGCCCAGCGCCAGCACCACCTCGAGCGGGCCGGCATAGTCCTGCCCGAGGACGGTCTCGACCGCGGAGCGCAGGTGCGCCTCCTCGTTCAGCACCGGCATCACGACCGAGACTCCGGGCAGCCCGACGGACGTCGATGCGTCGGGGGCAGGCATGTCGGGGGCAGGCATGTCGGGGCCACGCTAGCGAAACGCGCGTGCGGCGAGCCTTCCCGAGCCACGGGCGTCCGCGACCTAGCATCACCTCATGCGCCGGCTGCTGCTCGTGGCCGCGACGGCCGCCGCGCTGCTGGTGCTCACCGTCGCGGGCTCGGGCTACGCGCTGGTCACCTGGTCGACCCGCTCGATCGAGCGGGTCGACGCGTTCGCCGGGCTCACCGACCGTCCGGCCGCCAACGCGGCCGGGTCCACGACCTTCCTCCTCGTCGGATCGGACGCGCGGGAGGGGATGTCGGAGGCCGACATGCGCCGCCTCCACGTCGGCACCGCCGCGACGACCGACGGCCGCCGGGCCGACACGATGCTGCTCGTTCACGTGTCGGCGCGCCACGGCGCCGTGCGGGTCGTGAGCCTGCCCCGCGACTCCTACGTCACGATCCCCGAGCACGTGGCCATCGACGGCACCGAGGTCCCCGAACGCCGCAACAAGCTCAACGCCGCCTACGCCTTCGGCGGTCCACCGCTCGCGGTGGCCACGATCGAGCGCACGACCGGTGTCCGCGTCGACCACTACCTCGAGGTCGACTTCATGGGCTTCGTGCGCCTCGTCGACGCCGTCGGCGGCGTGGACGTCTGCACCCCGGTCCGCCTGCGCGACCGCAAGGCCGGCCTGCGACTGCCCGCGGGCACCAGCCACGTCGACGGCGAGACGGGCCTGGCCTACGTGCGCGCGCGCAGCCTGGACGCGCGCGCCGACCTCGGCCGGGTCGAGCGCCAGCAGCGCTTCCTCGCCGCGATGGTGGGCCGCGCCACCAGCGCGGAGGTCCTGCTCGACCCGCGGGCGCTCGTCCGCTTCCTCGACGCCGCGCTCTCGGCGGTGCGCGCCGACCCGGATCTCACCCAGCAGGAGCTGGTCTCGCTCGGTACCCGGTTGCGCCACGTGTCCGGGCGCGACATCCGCTTCCAGACCGTGCCCGTCGCCAACCCCTCGTACCGCACCCGCTCGGGCGAGTCGGTCGCCCTCTGGGGCGACGTCGCCGCCGCCGCCCTGTTCGCGGGGATGCGTCACGACGACGCGCCGCCGGAGCGCAGGAGAAACAGGGGCGGCAGTGGCGAACGCGGACGGGTGCTGCCCACCGTGGCACCGGCCCAGGTGCGAGTGCAGGTCTACAACGGCGCCGGCACTGCCGGGCTGGGCACGCGGGCGAGCAATGACCTCGCGAACCGGGGCTTCGACGTCGTCGGGCCGGCGCAGAACTGGCGCCGGTCCGGGCTGGCGCGCACCACCCTGCGCTACGACACGCGCTACACCGAGAGCATCAAGACCCTGGCCGTCGCCCTGCCGGGCTCGAGGCTGGTGACGGTGCCCGGGCTCGGCCGCACGTTGCAGGTCGTCGCCGGCACGTCGTACGCCGGGGCGCGGGCCGTCCGGACCGCCGCGCCGGCCGGCCAGGCCACAACGACCGGCGGCGAACGAACGGCTGACGCGGACCCCTGCTCCTAGCCCTCCGATCGGGGGAGGCGCAAGCCCCAGAGCCGGGTGCTCAAGGCCTGGGCGCGTGCGGTCGTCGCTGTGTGGGTCCTCGGCGGTCTGGGCGTTCAGCCGGTCGGGCCGCTGCCCTGCTCGCGCGAGAGCAGGATCGCGGCACGGCGGGCCAACCGGTGGGTCCGACGGATCTGCGCCTCTGCGACGCGACGGCGGTCCTCGGCGGTCTCCGGGAGGACCGGCGGCACGGCGCGCGGGCGACCGTCCGCGTCGACAGCGACAAAGACGAGGTACGCCGTGGCGACCCGGGTCGGCGGCACCCCCGCCTCGTTCCACGGCTCGGCCAGCACGCGGACCCCGACCTCCATCGAGCTCGTGCCCGTCCAGTTGACCTGCGCGGACGCGTGCACGAGGTCACCGACGCGGATCGGGTGCAGGAAGTCCATCTCGTCCATCGACGCAGTCACCGCTGGGCCGCCGGAGTGCCGCTGGGCGACGACCCCGGCCACGTCGTCCACCAGCTTCATGACGACACCGCCGTGGACCGTGCCGAGCAAATTCGTGTCGAGCACGGTCATGATCCTGCTCAGGGTGCTGCGCGCTGCGCTCGTCGGCCGGCCCGCATCGGAGCAGTCGCGCGGGTCGGGGGTCGTGACGGCGTCGCTCATGACCGGCAAGGGTACGGTCGACGGTGCGCAGCCAGGCAGGTAGTGGCGTAGGTGGAGCGTGGCCGAGCAGCCGACGACGTTGCGCGATCAGGCAAGTGACGAGGGAGGACGACCGGGTGGGCGGCGGCGGACCGAAGGACTGGCCCGAGGGCTGGTCGCGAGGCAGCGGACGCGGCGAAGGCACGGGTACACCCCCGGCGCCGCCCGACCGCACGCAGGTGATGCCCGCTCCCGGACCGTCCCGGGAGGAGCCCTGGAGGTCGCGACTGGAGCCACGCCGCGACGCGCCGCGTTCCCGCAGCACCGAACCACGGAGGGCAGCGCCGGAAGGGTCGCCGCGCCCAAGGGAGCACCAGCCACCGGGGGTCGGGCGCACCCGCCGGCGCGGGGGACGCGGGCGCTGGGTGCGCCGCGTGCTCCTCGTGCTGCTGCTGGTCGTCGCGTTGCTCTTGGGACTGTTCCTGATCTTCTACTCGCGCATCGATAAGGTCGACGCCCTGCAGGACTACGAGGGACGGCCCGAGGCCTCGCCCGGCCAGGACTGGCTCATCGTGGGGTCCGACAGCCGGGAGGGGCTCTCCGACCAGGAGATCAAGGACCTGCGGCTGGGCAAGGTCGAGGGCCGCCGGACCGACACGATCATCCTGCTCCACAAGCCGACGTTCGGGGCGCCAACGCTGGTGAGCCTGCCCCGCGACTCCTACGTGCCGATCCCCGGCAGCGGCCGCAACAAGCTCAACGCGGCCTACGCGATCGGCGGGCGGGCGCTGCTGGTCCGCACGGTCGAGCAGGTCACCGGCATCCGGATCGACCACTACACGGAGATCGGCTTCGGCGGCTTCGTCGGGATGACCGACGCGGTCGGCGGCGTGGAGCTGTGCCCGAAGCGCGACATCCGCGACCGCAAGAGCGGGCTCCGGGTGAAGGAGGGCTGCCAGGAGATGGACGGTCCGACGTCGCTCGCCTACGTCCGGGCGCGCTACTTCGACCCGAAGGGCGACCTCGGCCGCGTCGAGCGCCAGCAGGAGTTCCTCGGGGCCGTCTTCGACCGTGCCGCGAGCCCGGCCACGCTGCTCAACCCGTTCCGGCTGGTCTCGCTCGGCAACGCGGCGACCACGTCGCTGACCATCGACCAGCGCGACGGACCCGTGTCCCTCCTGCAGTTCGCGCTGGCGATGCGCGCCGTCGCGGGAGGTGGCGGGAGGCAGACCACGGTTCCGGTGGCCGACCCGAACTACAGCACCCGCGCCGGTTCCGCCGTCCGCTGGGACCGCGAGCGCGCCCTCGAGCTGTTCCGCTCTCTCCGCGAGCGCTGACCCCTGCCACGGCCCTTTACCTCAGCAGCTGGCGGGCCATCACCAGTCGCTGGATCTGGTTGGTTCCCTCGTAGATCTGGGTGATCTTCGCATCGCGCATCATCCGCTCGACCGGGTAGTCCTTGACGTAGCCGGCCCCGCCGAGCACCTGGACCGCGTCGGTCGTGACCTCCATCGCCGTGTCGGACGCGAAGCACTTGGCTGCCGCGCCGAAGAACGTGAGGTCGCTGTCCCCGCGCTCGGACTTGGCCGCGGCGACGTAGGTCATCTGCCGCGCCACCTCAACCTTCATCGCCATGTCGGCGAGCAGGAACTGCATGCCTTGGAAGTCGGCGACCGCCTTCCCGAACTGCTTGCGCTCCTTGGCGTAGCGCGTGGCGTGCTCGAGCGCCCCGGTCGCGATGCCGACCGCCTGCGCCGCGATCGTGACCCGTGTGTGGTCCAAGGTCCGCAGGGCCGTCTTGAAGCCGCTGCCCTCGGCGCCGACGAGCCGGTCGGACGGGATGCGGCAGTCGTCGAAGTAGAGCTCCCGGGTCGGTGAGCCCTTGATGCCGAGCTTCTTCTCCGGCGCGCCGAACGTGAAGCCCTCGTCGGTCGCCTCCACCACGAACGCCGAGATGCCGTTCGCCCCCGCATCGGGGTCCGTGACAGCCATGACGGTGTAGAAGTCGGAGATGCCGGCGTTGGTGATCCAGCGCTTGGCGCCGTGCAGGACGTAGGCGTCGCCGTCGCGGACGGCAGTCGTGTGCATCGCCACCGCGTCGCTGCCCGCCTCGGGCTCGGACAGGGCGTAGGCGAACATCGACTCGCCGCTGGCCACCAGCGGGAGGTACCGCTTGAGCAGGTCCTGGGAGGCCGAGAGCAACAGCGGCATGGTGCCCAGCTTGTTCACGGCCGGGATCAACGAGGACGACGCGCAGACCCGCGCCACCTCCTCGATGACGATGCAGGTGGCCAACGCGTCGGCCCCCGCCCCGCCGTACTCCTCGGGGACGTGCACGGCGTGGAAGTCGGCCTTGCGCAGCGCGTCGTAGGAGTCCTGGGGGAACTTGCCCTTCTCGTCCACCTCGGCCGCGTGCGGCGCGATCTTGTCGTCGCACACCGCGCGGACCGCTTCCCGCAGCATCTGGTGCTCGTCGGAGAGCCGGAACCGGTCGAAGTCACTCACGAACACCAGGTTACGAGTGCTCCTCGGCGCCACCCCTGGCGGGTGATGTCGTTAGCCTCTCCTCTCATGACCCTGCGCCTCACCGTCCTCGGCACCGGCTATCTCGGCGCCACGCACGCGGCCTGCCTGGCCGAGCTGGGCTTCGAGGTCCTCGGCATGGACGTGGACCCCGTGAAGGTCGGCATGCTGGCCGAGGGGCGCGTCCCCTTCTTCGAGCCCGACCTCGAGGCGCTGCTGCGCAAGCACGTCGAGACCGGCCGGCTGCGGTTCACCTCGTCGTACGATGAGGTCGCGGCGTTCGGGGACGTCCACTTCCTCTGCGTGGGGACCCCGCAGCGCGAGGGTGAGTACGCCGCGGACATGCGTTTCGTGGACGGTGTTGTCGACGGCCTCGCACCCCACCTCGACCGGCCCTGCCTCGTCGTCGGCAAGTCGACGGTCCCGGTGGGCACGGCGGCCCGACTGCGCGAGCGCCTCACCTCGGCGGCACCTGCCGGCGACCGGGTCGAGCTGGCCTGGAACCCGGAGTTCCTGCGCGAGGGCTTCGCCGTCGAGGACACGCTGCGGCCCGACCGACTCGTCGTCGGCACCGACTCGGAGACCGCCGAGGCAACGCTGCGCGAGGTCTACGCGTCGGCCATCGAGCGCGGCACGCCGTTCCTGGTCACCGACTACGCCACCGCGGAGCTGGTCAAGGTGTCTGCCAACGCCTTCCTCGCCACCAAGATCTCCTTCATCAACGCGATGGCCGAGCTGTGCGAGGCGACGGGTGCGGACGTCACGGTGCTCGCCGACGCACTCGGCCACGACGAGCGCATCGGGCGCAAGTTCCTCAACGCCGGTCTCGGTTTCGGTGGCGGATGCCTGCCCAAGGACATCCGCGCCTTCATTGCCCGCGCCGGGGAGCTCGGCGTCGACCAGGCACTGAGCTTCCTCAAGGAGGTCGACGCGATCAACATGCGTCGCCGGGAACACGTCATCGACAGGGCACGCACGCTGTGCGGCGGATCGTTCATGGGCACCCGCATCGGCGTGCTCGGCGCGACGTTCAAGCCCAACAGCGACGACGTGCGCGAGTCGCCGGCGCTCAACGTGGCCGGGCAGATCCAGCTGCACGGCGCGCAGGTCACCGTCTACGACCCGCGCGGCATGGACAACGCGAGCAAGCTGTTCCCGACGCTGGGCTACGAGCCGTCCGCGGTCGCGGCGTGCGAGGCCGCCGACCTCGTCCTGCACCTCACCGAGTGGCCGGAGTTCCGCGAGATGGACCCTTCGGTGCTCTCCGCGGTCGTCGCCGAGCGACGCATCATCGACGCCCGCAACGCTCTCGACCCGGTGCGCTGGCGGGACGCGGGCTGGACCTACGGCTCCCTCGGCCGTCCCTGACCGGGCCAGCTCCCCCTGCTTTCCAGCAACCTCAGTAGTGCTCATGCAAACTTTGGGGAATCATGAACGACACCGATGACCTCGTACGCCGGGTGCTCGCCCACCAGACCTGGGCGGTGCTGCTCACCGTGGCGGCAGTCGCGACGGCCGCAGCGGTTCCCGCGGCCACTCCCGCCGCGGCTACGTCGCGACCCTTCGCCGCGAGCGGCACCTGGGTCTCGATCTTCTCCGGTGACGCCGTGTGGGACCACCCGGCGCGCCACGTCCGGCGGATGCACGACAGGGGCGTCCGCACGCTCTATCTGCAGACCGCGAGCACCACCAACCCCGTCGGCACCGACCTCTACCGCCCCTCCCAGCTCGCGAGGTTCATCCACGAGGCGCACGCCCGAGGAATGCGGGTCGTCGCGTGGTACTTGCCACCGATGCGGCGCGTCGCGCGCGAGCACGAGCGAGCGATGGCCGCGATCCGCTTCCGGACCCCGCGAGGTCAGCGCTTCGACGGCTTTGCCCTCGACATCGAGCCGTCCGCCACCACGCCGAGCGGGCAGCTGCGCAACGACAACCTGCGGCGCCTGAGCCGCCGGATCCGCGAGTCGGCCGGGGCGGTCTACCGGCTCGGCGCCATCATCCCCTCGCCCAAGGGCATGGAGATCTCGACGAGGTTCTGGCCCGACTTCCCCTACGAGGCGGTCGGTCGGTTCTACGACGTCGTCCTGCCGATGAGCTACCACACGTACCGCGTCGCGGGCGCTTCGGACACCTACACGTACACGATGGACAACATCGCGTTCTTGCGCGACCGCCTCGGTCCGGACGTGTCGCTCCACATGATCGGCGGCGAGTCCGGTGCCTCGAGCGCCCGCGAGACGGGCGCGTTCGTCCGCGCCTGCAACGACGCGGCCGTCACCGGTGCCAGTCTTTGGCACTACGGCCGCTACGGCCCGGAGGACTGGCAACAGATGCGCCTTCTCGATCCCGCAGGGGCGGGATCCGCGACCAGGTCTTGACAGGTCGAGCCTTTTCTCCTCGTCGAGGCCCGGCTGGACACGCCGGTCAGAGTTCCCGACGCACCGGTTGTCGACGACGGCGTCGTCCGCACCGACTCCTCCGGCGTCGTCCGGGCCATCTCCATCGGCGACCCGTTCACCGATCACAGCGTCAGGCGGCTCACCATGCTCGCCGGCACGGTCGTTGCCGGAGGCCTGGGCGTGAACGTGCTGAGAGAGGCAGCCGACAACATCCTGCTCGAGAGGTCGACCGCCGCCTCGGTGGTCGCCCCGGACATGACCCTCTCCTTCCTCCCGATGCCGCCGGAGGGGGGATCGCGGCGTTGGCCGAGGCCTCGAGTTGGGGTGACGATCGTGAACCTGTCCGTGCTCAAGAACGACCGTGCGAAGGCCGTACGCTTCTCCACGCTGAGCGCGATCTGCCGCGAGCTCGACTGTCAGCCCGGCGACCTGCTCGCCTACGACGGCGGCTAAGCGCTCGTCTGCCCCCCGGCCAGCTCGGCCAGCTTGCGCACCGTGTTCCAGTTGCGCATCGTCGACGTCCCGCCAAGCCGCCTGTCCGTCAGGGCCTTCGCGAGACGGCTGTCCTGAACACCATGAGGCAGCCAGAGGTACACCTCGCTGCCCACGACCGCGAGCTCTTCCGGGGCGTAGTCGGCTGCAACGAGGTCGGTGGCGACGGACGGGGGCACGGGCTTGTCGCAGAAGGCGACGAGGTAGTGCGAGTGGTCGGTGGAGACCTCACCGAGCGGGTCGGCGGCGATGACCGAAGCGAGCTGAGCGGCGCTGCGCACGACGACACGGATCTGCAGCCCCAGCTCGGCGGCGACGGCCTCCTCGACGGCCTTCCCCACGGCCGTACCTGACCGGGAGGACGCCGAGAGGACCGCGTTGCCGCTCTGCAGGTGGGTGCGCACGTCGCCGTAGCCCAGCCCCTCGAGCAGCCCGCGTAGGTCGGTCATTGCGACCCGGTTGCGCCCACCGACGTTGATGCCGCGCAGCAGGGCGACGTAGCGCGGCACGCCGGCTCAGATCCCGAAGCCCACGCCGCCACCGGTCCGCTTGCGGCGCAGCGCCTCGCCCTTGGCCCGGGCCTTGTCGCCGAGCTCGACCTGGAAGGCGGTCATCCTCGTCCGCAGATCCTCGTCCGCCACACCGAGGATGCGCACGGCGAGGAGGCCGGCGTTGCGGGC
>Ga0180121_10000259_pt1 | contig 21399 bp, 20 predicted proteins | sample AntDrymUQ5402106_2_FD_129676 | JGI IMG/M metagenome (GOLD analysis project Ga0180121, IMG submission 129676) | Polar desert sand microbial communities from Dry Valleys, Antarctica - metaG UQ540 (21.06) (version 2) (version 2) | ecosystem: Environmental > Terrestrial > Soil > Desert | place...
CACCATTCACCATTCACCATTCACCATTCACCATTCACCATTCACCATTCACCATTCACCATTCACCATTCACCATTCACCATTCACCATTCACCATTCACCATTCACCATTCACTATTCACTATTCACTATTCACTATTCACCATTCACCATTCACCATTCACCATTCACTATTCACTATTCACTAACTTAAAGAACTTATAGACTTATTGGCTCTACAAACTCAAAGAACTTCGACCACTCTATAAAAACTGCTCCAGCCCTTTCCGTCTCAGATAGTCTACAACTTCTTTTACTGATTGCGCTTCCCCTCTTTTGCAAATGAGGAGACCGTTGTCTGTATTTATTATCAATAGATCTTCAACGCCAATTGTCGCAACCATTTTTTGATCGTTAATTATGAGGCACCCTTTTGTGTTGATGGTGACGGTTCTTCCCTGTTTTACATTTCCGTCATTGTCTTTCTCCTTTATGTTGTAAACTTCATCCCAGGCGCCTACATCATTCCATCCGAAATGACTTCTGATAATATAAACATCTTTTGCTTTTTCCATTACACCGTAATCGATAGAAATACTTTTTGTCTTTGAATATTCTTCCTCGAGAACTTTAGAAAAGTCTTTTGATAATAAATTCTCACGCAGCTTATTAAGTGTTTCGTAAAGATCAGGCATATATTTCTTCATTTCCTCCATCATAGTATCGGTTCTGAAAATGAACATCCCGCTATTCCATAGAAAATCTCCGCTTTCAAGAAATGCTTTTGCAACTTCTAGATTCGGTTTCTCGGCGAATGTTTTTACCTTATAAATTTTTTCAAAAGTACTCTCTCCATTCTTCTCAAGTTCGACTTCTATAACTTTGTCCGCATCATACTGAACATAACCATAACCCGTCTCCGGTTTTGTAGGATGAATGCCAAGTGTAACAATTCCTCCATTATCACCTACAAACCCCAGTCCGCTTTTTATAATTCTTCTAAATTCAACTTCATCATCTATCAGATGATCGGCGGCAACTACCAGCACATTTGCTTTCGGCTCAAACTGGTTTATAAACAAACACGCAAGACCAATACAGGGCGCCGTATTTCTGCCGATAGGCTCACCGATTATATTTTCGTCGGGTATCTTCGGAAGCTGTCTCCTGACTTCATTTTTATAAATGGTATTTGTTACAATGAATATTTTTGAATCATGAAATACTCCTTCAAGTCTTTTATATGCCATCTGCAGCAATGTATCATTTTCATTCGCAATCTTTAAAAATTGTTTCGGAAATTTCAGCGTTCCTTTTGGCCAAAACCTTGTTCCGATCCCTCCTGCCATTATCACAACATAATTACTCATATAATTTTGTTAAGATTTTTTCTTATCACTTTTTTGTGAATAGATTTTTACCGGGTCATTCAGGTACGAGATGAATACATCAAGGTCTTCCGCCTCTTTTCCCATAACTAAAGATTTCAAATTATAAATAATATATCCGAAAATTTCTTTAGTCTCTATTGTTACCGGATTAATTCTGTAATTCTGAAGAAACTTTATGAATATGTAACTTGCTTCCGATAGCTGAATCATCTTTTTCATATTAAGCTCCTTTGAAAGCATGACTATCTCTTTGAAATTTGTCAGACTACCCGAAAGACTGCGCAGAGCTTCATAAATCTGATATTCTCCTGTGATCTTGTCTAAGGAATTCAATTTTGTTTCAGTATCTTTTACAAGCTGCCTTATCATGCCGAGTTTTACTTTTTGAGTGTCATCAGGGTATTTTTTATGAAGCTGGTTTTCAAGCTCCTGCTTTTCTTTTAACTGTTTAAGATATAGCTTTCTCTTTTCTTTTTCCTCGATCAGCGCATTACGAATATTTTCAATTGATTTCAAAATATCCTTGTACCCGAAATAATCATCCCCTTTTATAAGGCTTATTACAAGTGACAAACCCTTCTTAAAAAGATTCAGGGTATTCTCCGCCATATCATATTTTCCTTCAGAGATCTTTTCAAATGAAAGCATAATTGTTTGATAAATATTAGAAATAATCTCTAACGACATTTTTCGGGAATTACTTTCAAGATGAAAGCTTATTTCGATTATATTCATGATGATTGAATTTCTTTCATCTTCATCTCCGGGCTTTGCATTAACAAGATATATCATTATATCCAATTCTTTGTCAAGCTGATTATTTTTTTCTTTTATCTCAGTTTCATATTCTAAAAACGCCGCATTTGTCGGCTGCTGTTCGGCTTCTTCCCTCTCAACCTCCAATTCAATCTCATATCCATCAATGTTTTCCTGATCTTTTTCAAATAAATTCAGTTCTTCACTAATCTCCTCACTTAATTGAATTTTTTCACTAGGTGTTTCTGTTATTTGATCTTCTTCTCCCCCAACGGTTTCTTCCGGATTTTCAAATAATGTTACTTCCGGAATTTTATGGTTTACTTCGTCAGTGTCTGTTTTAGTTTGATCCTTATCTACTATTTCTATTTCACCGTCATCTTCATTAACGATGTTTTTCTCTTCACTTTGAATTATTGGTTTTGTGTCCGGTTTGTCATTGTATAGTTCTTCCGACGTCGGAAGTATATAAAAATTTTCTTCAGGCTGCTCTTTGTCCATTTTCGGAAGCTCATAAACCACTTCTTCTTCTTCCGTTTCCGATTGGATCAATTCCAGATAATTTTTTTTGAATGTTGAAACTTCCGGCTCTTCTTCTGCTTCGGAAGATTCTTTATTCACTGAATACATTTCTTCAATGATAATCTCTTCTTCAGACTTTTCGTTTTCTTCAACAAAATTATTATCCGGAATTCTACTCGCGCCTTCAGTATCACTAAATTTCCTGCTTTCCCTCAGCTTTGGATTTGACAGGTAATTTAAAAGTTCATTTTCCAGATATTCAGTATCGGTATCAATGTTCTGGGAAAGGTTTTCAAAGTTAATTACATTATCTTCAATTTTTTTCAGAATAAATATAAAATATTTGCCAATGCCTTTAAGTTCATTCACGTGTGAAAGTATGAAGAAGTCCCTTAGTAAATTATCGGAGGAAATTAATCTTCCAAAAAGCTTATCTATTAGCTCTTTATCCGAGTTGCTGATATTATAGCGGGTAAGGTCTATTTTTGCTTTATGCAATACAAATTTCAGATAGTCTGTCTTCTTTATTTTGTTCATTGAAGTTACATTTATCTTTCTTCTGTGTAAATTCTCTGTACTCTTGACGATATGTTGCATGTAATTTCGTAAGGAATTGTGCCAATTAAATCAGATAAATTGTCCGCAGTATATTCCTTTCCGAATATAATTACTTCCTCGTTAATCTTTACCTTGGAATTATTTCCAAGTTCTACCATTATCCAGTCCATGCAGACGGAACCGGCTGTTCTGTATTGTTCCCCGTTTATGACCACACTGGATTTGTTTGTCAGCAACCGTGAGTAACCGTCTCCGTAGCCAATGCATACTGATGCAATCTTTGTCTTTTTTTTTGTAAAATATTTTCTACCGTAAGAAATGCTTTGACTTTTATCAAGCTCTTTAATTAGCTTAACTTTCGATTTCAGTGTCATTACCGGTTTTATTCCGATATCTTTCACAACTTTTTTCCTATCCGGATAATATCCGTATAAAGATATCCCCGGTCTCACCATATTAAAAAACGGATCGTTGTAATTCAATATACCGCCCGTGTTACAGATGTGTTTCAATTCAAATGTCATTACATTTTGCTCAAGCTCTTTTACCAGCGCTTTAAAGTGATTAAGCTGCTTAAAAGCATACGGGTGTTCTGGTATTTCACTCGTAGCGAAGTGTGAGTAAATTCCCTGTATATTCAAGTTACTCAAACTATTAACCTTTTGAACAGATTCGTATGCGTCCTTAAGAAGAATTCCAATCCTATTTATTCCGGAATCAATCTGTATCTGAACGTTTAACCTTTTATTTTTGCTCTTAGCATGCCTGTTAAGCATTTTTGCAATGTTTACATCAGCAATTGTAACAATAATATTCCTGGAAATAATGTCTTCAAAAAGTTTTTCTTTTTCGGTTAAACTTCCCAAGCAAAGAATAGGAATTTTTTTTTTAGAAAATTTTTTTAAATGGTCGCTGAGAATTATTGATTCTGAATAATCGGCAGTTCCGAGGTAATCTGTGCCATAATTGGATAGCGCCTTTCCAACTTCGTTCATTCCATGTCCATATGCATTCGCTTTTACGATCGCGCAAATCTTTACATTATTCTTTGCTCCTACACTAGCATATTTTTTTACTAAATCAAAATTTTTTTTTAGAATTTTTAAATTTATTTCAGCATATGTATCATTTATTTTCCTTTTACGTGAATATAAATTCATTAATCAAAGTAAAAAAACTTTTTACTAAAAAGAATTTATTAATTTGTCTATTTTACTAGAAATTTATAAAAAATATTTCAAATCAAACTTGACTATATAAAAGAGAATGAGTAATATTATTAAGGAAAATTTAAGTATGTTTTTCTGTTAGAAACTTGTTAATAACTTTTATTCTGCTTTTCCCCTGTTCCGATCATATGTGAATAAATTATAATTATTAACAATAAATGTTAACAAGTGCTTCTGGTGTTCGTAACTATTATACGAATATATAGGTTAGTTTTCCATCTCTTTGTTAAAAACCCTTTGAATTTAGGAAAGATTTTTAAGTTTTTTCAAAATAGATATAAAGTAATATATTAACTCACTTTCATTTGTTAATAATTTTTTAAACCCCTTAACGTGTCAAAAATTTCTTCTATCGCTTTTACTAATAATTTAATCCCACAACAGCAAGATACCTTAACACAAAACTATAAATCAGAATCAGAAGCAAAGGCGTTTTCTTTGTGGGCAAAATTTATAGAACTACTATCCGATAATTTAAAGGTCAGCGAAATTAATACGTGGTTTTCAGTGATCACTCCAAAAAGTTTTGAAGATAATATTCTTACCATAAAAGTGCCAAGTGAGGATTATTATAGTTTGATCGAAGGAAGATATAATAAAATAATTTCGAATATTGTAGAAACATTGCTTGGTCCCGGAGGCAATTTGAATTATGAGATTACACAGATGGGCTTGTTTACCGACAACGAAAAGAATAAAAGTAACGCGGGCTCTGAACCGAAAGAAATTATTAAAAATATAAATTCAAAAAATAATTTTTATGACTCGGTTAAGTTAAAAGTAACCGATCCGGAAGAAGATTTCAACTCGAACTTAAATCAAAAGCATGGTTTTGATAATTTTGTAAAAGGAGAAAGTAATGAGCTCGCTATTGCAGCAGCATACGCAATTACAAATAACCCGGGAAAAACTTACAACCCGTTTTTTATCTATGGAGGGGTTGGACTTGGAAAAACTCATTTGATCCAGGCAATAGGAAACGAAGTTTTGAAAAAACATCCCGGCAAAAAAATCTATTACACTACTGCCCCGGATTTTACCACTCAGTTTACAAATAATATTGCCCAAAGCAGAATTGATTTTTCTTCAAACAAAAACGGGACGAAGAAGCTCGACTCCTTTTATAAATCTTTAGATGTATTGATCCTCGATGATATTCAATATTTAAGCGGAAAAGAGAAGACGCAGGATTTTATGTATCAGATTTTCAATACTCTTTACAACGAGAAAAAACATATCATTTTTTCCAGTGATAAACCTATAAATCAGATAAAAGGTATCGAAGAGAGATTGATTTCAAGATTTCAATGGGGGATCACTACAGATATTCAGCCGCCCAACTGGGAAATGAGAGTTGCTATTATACAGAATAAATTTGATGAAGCGGATATTGAAGTTCCGGAAGAGGTCGTTCACTTCATAGCTACTAATGTCAAAGACAGCATCCGGACTATCGAAGGCTGTATTGTCGGAATTATTGCCGACAGCGTCTTAAGATTCAAGGGCGAGATCAGCCTGGAAATAGCTGAAAGTGTTATAGGAAGAGTTATTGGAACTGTCCGAAGAGCAAAGAATATCTCTATTGAGAATATTATTTATACTGTTGCGAATTATTCTAAAATTTCTGAGAACCAGATTCTCTCCAGGAAAAGAACAAAGGAAGTTGCTCTTGCAAGACAGATAGCCATGTTCCTGGCAAAAGAATTGACATCGCTCACACTCGAAACTATAGGATTGAATTTTGGAGGAAAAGATCATGCAACTGTTTTATATGCATTCAATACCATTACGGCGCTCTCAAAGAGAGATAAAGATATAGCCAACCAGTTAGCCGAAATAAAAGAGCTTCTAAAAAACCTTTAACTTTTTTTTTTGCATTCTAGCTAGGAATTATTGCGTCCAATTCTATTTTGTCAGTTATTTATCAGTAACTTTCTAACAACTTCAAGTTACCAACAATAATACTCGTTTTAATAAATCCTTTAATCTTCAATTGTTAATATTTATAAATTAAGCTATTTTTATTAACAAGTTATAAAGGCAGTTTGACCATTGCTGCCAATGCACAATTCCTTTACTAACACAACTAACACCACTACTACTGCTACTAATATTTATATAATATAATAATAATGATAGAGAAACTTATTCTTAAAAATTATTTGATAATAAAGAATGCAGAAATTGATTTTTCGGAAAATTTGAATATTCTAACAGGAGAAACCGGGGCAGGTAAATCTATTATACTGGATGCACTTTCGCTTATTCTGGGAGAAAGGGCAGACTACTCTTTAATTAAAAAAGACCAGGAAAAACTCGTGGTGGAAGGTCATTTTAATTTTAAAAATAATATCAAAGTGGAGTCATTGTTGAAAACTGTTCTTTATGGAGAATATGCTGAAAACAGTCACGTGATTTTGAGAAGAGAGCTTTTAAAAAAAGGAGTCAGTAGAAGTTTTATAAATGATACCCCTGTGAATATTTCGGAGATGAAAAAATTTGGAGATATAATTATAGATATTCATTCTCAAAGCGAACACCAATCCTTATTACATAAAGAAACGCATAATGAAATTCTTGACAATTTTGTAAACAAAGGCGACTTATTTTCAAAATATACAGCAGAGTTTCAGAATTTAAAAGACCTGATAGATACGTATAGAAAAATATTTACAAAAAGGGATACGCTAAAAGAAAAGAAAGATTTTCTCACGTTTCAGTTGAAAGAGATCAACAATCTAAATCTGAAGGTTGATGAAGATATCGAGCTTGAAAATGAATTGAACAAACTGGAAAATATAGAGGACATCTCGCTGGCACTCAACGCTTCTGTCAAGAGTCTTTATGAAGAAGAATTTAACGCCCTCTCAGCTATAAGCACATCACTTAAAGAGCTTAAAAAAGTTTCTGCTTACGATAAAAGTTTTGAAAAAATTATTGATGACCTGAAAAATTCCTACATTCTCATTAAGGAAAGTTCAGAATCATTAACCGGTTATCTGAGCGAACTTAATTTTGACAATCAGAGGATAGAACATATAAGAGACAGACTGAGCAGCATAAGCCATCTAAAGAGGAAATACAGTCTTTCAATTAGTGAACTGATTAACAAAGCTAATGAAACCGAAAAAGAATTAAATTTTGCTGACAATTTTGGTTACGAAATCGAGCAGCTTTTAAAAAAAATTAATTCAAAAAAGAATTTGGTATTCATTACCGCAAAGTCTATTTCAGAGATACGAATCAAAAAAGGAAAAGAAATGGAGAGGAATATAAATTCTTTATTAAAAGAAATTGGACTTGAGTCAGCCGAATTTAAAGTGGAAGTGAAAAACAATTGCGGAGAACAGGATGAAATGTTTTCGCAAAAGTCAGGAAGGGAAATTTATAAACTAGGGAATACAGGGTTTAACGAAGTGGAATTTTTAATAAAGACAAATAAAGGAGCAGAATTTTCTCCCCTTCGCATCACCGCTTCAGGAGGAGAGATTTCAAGAATAATGCTGGCAATCAAGACTGTGCTTTCAGAGAAGGACGGTATTCCTATTTTGGTTTTTGATGAAATAGACACTGGCATTAGCGGAAGAGTTGCACAAAAAGTAGGAAAAATTCTTAAAACGTTAGCTGAAACACACCAGATAATCTGCATCACCCACCTGCCTCAAATAGCTGCAATGAGCGATAAACATTTTCATGTAAGTAAGAAAGATGAAAACAAGGAGACTATTGCGACTATTAGATCGTTGACAAGTGAAGAAAAAATTGTTGAAGTGGCAAAACTGATAAGCGGTGAAAAGGTAACAGAAGCTGCAAGAAACAGCGCTAGAGAGCTAATCCATAGATGAATCAATAAAAAATCTTCACACAACTACCTATATACAAGTGATATATTAACGATATGCAAAAACATAAAAGCTTTATGCTTCAGTACGTAATCCTAAATTCACCTCTATTATAATAGTCGTGCGAAGATTAAATTAAAGGAAGAACAAATATGAAAGAACTAACCTGAACAGAGTCAAGTTGATATATGAACAACCTTTTAAAAGAATTTTAAAGTTCCCTGATTATTGTATACAAAGAGAAATATATTCAGTCTAATAGAAAAGCTAAGAATTCATTTAAAGAAATCTCACCGAAGTAATGATTCAGATCAATTTCCTTAAGAGACTCCGATAAATATTTTTTTTCATATTTAGCCTTTCTCAATCTCTTCTCTATATCAGCCATATTTCCAAGCCCTAAGAAGTCTCCGTATATACTTATGTCTTCGATCACTCCGTCTTTAACGTGAATCCTGGCATCAATCTGTCCAAAATTAAAGCGGTTTATTTTTTGAATATTAAATTCGGGAGATCTTCCGTAATTCCACTCCCATGTTTTATATTTAGATTCAGACAGTTCATACACCTTTTCCCATTCATCCTCATTTAATTCATAAACAGGAATAGAATCATATTCTTCAAAAACGGAATCGAGAAGTTTTATTCTGAACTCACCTATTGACATTTCCTCCCGGATAAAATCTTTAATATTTCCCACACGGCTTTTTATAGATTTTATTCCCTTACTTTCTATTTTATCCAGTTTTACATTTAATACTTTTACGACACTATCCAGATCAGAATTGAAAAGCAGTGTCCCGTGACTGAACATTGATTTGGTATCCGTGAATTGTGCATTGCCTGAAATCTTCTTTTCATTTACGGTTATGTCATTGCGCCCGTTTAAAACGGCATTAATTCCAAGATTCTGAAGTGTTTTTATTACAGGCTCTGTAAATAATTTGAAATTGTGAATGCTCTTTTGAGAATGCTTTGTAATAAAGCTGAAATTTAGATTTCCTTCATCGTGATAAACAGCTCCTCCGCCCGAAATCCTTCTTATTACATGAACCCCATGTTCCTTTACATACTTGGTATTTATTTCTTCAATAGTGTTCTGATGTTTTCCTATAATAACAGAAGGTTCGTTAATATAAAGCAAAAGATAATTATTACTTGTATCGAGATTGCGAACAGAGTATTCTTCGAGCGCTAGATTAACGGAAGGATCTGTAAAATTCTTATTATCTATTAAGTATAGCATTAAAAACTCTTGAGTAAAATTATTCTATTTGGATGTTAGGATTTAGGATGTGGCTCCTGCACTCAACATCCCATTGCTTAATTTCAGCCTCAGTCATTTTATCGACTTCATTTTCATCATACTTGCTTTTCATTTTTTCCAACATACACCTGCAGAAATTTTTCATTGTTTCTTGCTTTTGAACGTCATTCTTTATCTGAGATTTGTATTTACTATAACACTCCTTCACAAAAACAGAATCCATTCCGGGAGACCATATATGTAGCATTCGTTCATTGAGGCCGGGCTCGTCTTTTTGGAAAATTGAAAAAACCATAAATAGAATAACAGCTGTGATCGTTCCTAACAAAAAATATTTTCCAAGGTTTTCTTTTTTAATCTCTTTATTCTTTACCACTTGAATTAAATTAAGTGCAACAATATTATAATTAGGAAATGATTTTAAAATACAGATTATTATACAGCGCTCATATCATTTTAAAAAATAAACATTATCTTAGTAGAATCTGGCTTTTGAAAACATCGAAGTTGTCCAAAAGCATCTTTTAATAATTGGAGGACAAGTCCAAATAACATAATGTAATATTAAAATCCGGTTTCTAGGTTTCTATGTTGCTATATGGTTTAACAAAACATAATTTGAGACGAGCTAATGTTCGTTGAAAAAAGGCATCATTTAACAAATTCAATGATTTAAATTTTTCCTTTATACTTAAAATGATTTTATGTTTCTTAAAATAAATATAATTAGTGTAAATGATACTTGAATTCAGAAATTTAAACGAAAAAGAAATAAATTTACTATTGAACGCGCCTTCCCTAATAACTTTGCTTATTGCGGGAGCCGAAGGTAATATTGAAGAAAAGGAAACCAACTGGGGAGCAAAGATAACGCATTTCAGAGGAGAAAACAAAGAATCAATTTTACAAAGCTATTACCAGGAAGTAGATTCATGTTTTAATGAAACTTTGAAAGAATTAATTTCGGCAATGCCTAAAAATGTCGATGAAAGAACAAAAGCAATCAACAGTGAACTTCAGAGACTGAATGACATTCTCCCAAAATTAGTTCAAAATTTCGCTAAGGAGCTTCATAAGAGTTATGTAACTCTTGCAAAGCATGTTGCGCAGGCTTCTGGAGGAATTTGGGGTTATGGATCGATAAGCCCGCAAGAGCAAAAACTTATAGATCTTGAAATAATAAGATCACCGGATGTAGGATGATTACCGGAAAGTATTCATTGCATTGTTTTAAAATTTGATAAGTGGTAATTTACGCCTCACAAAATAAACATTAGTTGATTAACTCTGTTAAAAAAATTTTCTGTATTGGTTTAGTCATGATTTTGTTTCTTCATGCAAATTATGTGGCATTTTATTATTCGCTCTATACCGTAAACGTTAACGATCTGACTGAAAATAATTGCGAAAAGATTAAGGCGTGCTGTAACGCCAAATGCTATTTGGATAAGAAGATGAATGATGAAAATAATTCCGGCAACAATAAAGATCAGAAATCCGAGAATAAATTAATATTGTCTGAATACGTAATAAATGAATTTACATTACTCCCATTTTTAACAGACAAAAGTAAATATTTTTCATACGAAACAACAATAACAGCCAACGATTTTTACTTCGAAATAGAGCACCCTCCCCAGTTGTAACTTTTCTATAAATATATTTCATTTAATTTTAACACTCCGGTAAATCATTACTGCACTGTGATCCTTTATAATGTAACACCTGTCGGCTCGAGTAACGGTCACTATAAAGGTAAAGTTAATTTTGACAGAAGCGGAGCGTGGAGGATCAATCTTAATATTTCAAAGAACGGACATTCGTATGATACATATTTCGATGTAAGTTATTAAAATTTAAAATATAGAATTTCAATATATATGAAAAAATTAATTTTAGTTTTGCTTTTAACAGTGTTTGCAGTATCCGGAAATGCTTTTCCTTTATATGACGGAAAATTTCTTAAGACACCTTTAAAGCTTTCGGATATTAACGATATCGGAAACACGGAATGCGATCTATGTGGATGTTATATGGGTCTTGATCCTAATTTCGCAAAAAACCAGTTGGGCATCAGATTCAGTTCTATCAAATTTTTTACAGAAGGGCATCCTGCGGTAGAATCTGGTCCAATGGTCGATCACCATGATCACGGAACCGAGGCATCTACTGAATATTATAATGATCTTGAACTTTATGTCAGATATTACATTTCTCCTAAGTTCAGGATTTTATTTAGCATTCCCTTTGGTTCAAATGAAATAGACGGCAAGAAGCTAAACGGAATTGGAGATGCGAAATTACTTGCGCAATACCAGGTTTATAATTCTGATATTACGGGCATGACAAATTTCTGGCAGAGATTATTCCTTGGAGGCGGCATGAGTCTTCCTACGGGAGTTTATAATAAAACTCTAACATTCGGAGTTGTCGAGCCGCATTTTCAGCCGGGAACCGGGAGCCTTGATCTCATAATGACAGCATTGCACCTTGCTAAGCTTGAAAAAGTTGGCGTCGGCTGGAGAAATGATTTTGTCTATACGATCAACGGTGAAAATAAAAACGATTATAAATTTGGAAACAGATTCAACTGGACCTCGACATTTTTTTATGAGATCCCTGCATCAAAGATAACGTTTTTGCCTCACGCAGGAATATATTTCGAAACGGCCAAACAGGATAAGCAAAACGGTATACCGGCAGAAGGCAGCGGGGGTGATGTATGGTTTGGAACAGGTGGTGTTGATTTGTATTATGAAGATTTTTCATTAGACCTGAATTACCAGTTTCCAATAAGTCAGAAATTTATTGGCGAACAGGCAGATAACAAATACAGGATCTATGCAGGTCTTGGTTATGCATTCTGATCTGAGAGTTTAGGATAGATTTGATATACGATTAAAGAGTGAAGTGATTAAGTTGCTTCACTTTTTTATTTATGCACGCATTTAGCTTTCTCTAATAAATTATGAAGTTTATTAGTCTCTACGTCGAGATTAATTACCCAACATACTTAAACATACTTGAAAGACATTTGTTAGAGAGGTAAAAACATTTGTTGGAACTTGAAAAACATTTGTTAGAGGGATAAAAATTTTGTTAGTGGGGTAAAAACATTTGTTAGAGCCTGGAAAATATTTGTTAGAGCCTAAAAACATTTTTTAAAGCTTGTAAAATGTTTGGTGGATCAGGAAAAACATTTGGTGGAGCAGAATCCATGATAAATTTTAATTAAATAATTCATAGGTAGACTAGGTAAATTATACCACTACCTTCTGTAACTTTTCACCGATTGCATCTGCGATGGCATCACACCAGTTTATATTTTCAGCAATTGAGTCTGTTATTAATTTTATCTCTTTGGGAGTTAACTCTCTGTCAAGTTCCTGTTCTGCGACATTTTGAATATCTTCGACAGTTAAAGAATAAATAATTTTGTCTTGGTTCATATTAGTGTTAATCTTTTGATTTTAAGGAATGTTTGAAACTGATTCCGGATTAACTTAGCATAAATTAATTAAACTAAAAGATTTTAAAGTTATAAAAATGTCTTAGAGTATGAGTTGGTATAAATTTATATGATCCAAAATTAATCTACGCGAAGAGTCAGCCTGCCCGAAGCTTCCTACACACCAAAAGGCTACTAATTCAAACTAATTCATCAGATACCGAATTTATTTGACTGTATTAAGATATATCCATAAGTTGATTTATGAAATTATGTCCAGATAAATCCCAGTAAGTGAATTATGTAACATTATTCCAAAATTGTGTAATTAATATAAGAACAGTAATCCTATTTTTGTAAGCATTCAATACTATATCTTAATTTTTAGACATATTTAAAGAAGAATCTCATTATAGACAGCCAGCGAAGAAACCTTATTTCAACTTTTGTCTTCACATGCTTCTCTTCTAATAATAAAGTACTCCACCCAAAGAGTATTCTAAGTAAAAAAATATATAGTAAATACTCCAATAAATGACATAAGTTTCTCAAAAACAACAGAACGAGTTCATGAATCTAATATTCCGGAAGGAAAGGACATTTACCAAAATCACTTTTTAATTATTTCTTAATTCTTTTTAGAAGGCTGTAAAGAAATAATTTTAAAGACGAAACTCTTTTGAAAGGAGAATAAGTCTTCTGAAATTTTGAAAAATTTTAAAAAACTTATTATGAAAAAATTAATACAATTCCTTTCGATAGTTTTATCAATATGCTTAAGTGAAAATTTATCTGCACAAGTAGCTGCCTACACATTTTCCAATCACCCGGGAACATATACGGAGATTGACGGAGACACAGTGGTAGCTGTAGCCACTTCCACAATTACCAATCCTATGACTCTTGACGATGTGACTTATGCATCGAACAGAATTCCATTTTCATTCAGATTTAACGGAGTAGCTTACACAAATTTTGCAATTAATACGAACGGTTTTATAACTTTTGGAACTACACCTCCGGTAGCAGCTAATTACGGACCTATTGCTGCAACAGAAACATATGACGGAGCTATAAGCGGATTTGGGATAAATCTTATTGGACTATTTGGAACTAATGCCAACAGAGTTGCAGGAAGTACAATTTTATCTAACGTTGTAAGCTTTGCAGGAGTAGTAGCAGGCAGGCTAATAACCGGAACTGGCATTGCAACTTCGTCAACCATCGTATCATTCAACCCCGGTAACGGAACCATTACAATGTCAGCCGGCGCAACTTCTACAGGTAACAACGAAATTATTCAGATAGCTTCTGCAAGTATTGTAAGAGCTACCGTCGGGTCAACAGGAAACAGAGTTCACACAATCCAATTTAAGAATTTCAGAAGGAATACAACTACCGGAACTATAGATAACCTGAATTTTCAAATTAAGCTTTATGAAACTTCAGGCAAAATTGAAGTTGTTTACGGCAACGTTAATGAAGGACCAATTCCTGTTTTTGGCCAGGTAGGCTTAAGAGGAATTCTGTTCTCAGATTTCAATAACAGAACTACTGCTTCAAACTGGTCAGGTACAATAGCCGGTCTGACTAATAATGTGCAATGTATGATCAGCAGTTCCGTTTTTCCAAGTTTAGGACTGACCTTTGTCTGGGGCCCACCTTCAACAACTGTAAACATTAAGGTTATTCCACAGGGTTTTTATAATCTTTCAACATTAAACATGAGAGATACAGTAACAGCCTATCTGATAAATTCAACAGTGCCTTTTGCGATAGTTGATTCTTCAAAAGCCGTTATTGATTCTGTCACTTTTACAGGTGCATTTTCTTTTAATAATTCTTCTACCGGAACATATTACTTAGTTGTTAAACACAGAAATAGTCTTGAGACATGGAGCAATTCTGCACAAGTTTTTACAGCGGGAGGTGTAAGCGGTTATGATTTTACTACTGCAGCATCACAGGCTTATGGAAACAATCTGATATTTAAAGGAACGAAATATTGTATTTATAGTGGTGATGTGAATCAGGATGGAACTATAGACGGGTCGGATTTGAGTTTAATAGACAATGCATCAAATAATTTTCTATCAGGATATGTACGAGAAGACTGTAACGGGGACATGTTTGTAGATGGATCCGATGCTTCAATCGCTGATAACAATGCATCTAATTTTGTCAATATTGTAAGACCGTAACTTAGTTACTTATTTTATTCCTTCTACCTTTCAAGGCTCGGCTTTGTATGGTAAGACAATTGTTCCCCTGGTTTGGGCCCGGGGGACAATAGAAGGAATTGCAAACACTATCCTTGTTTAGCTTCTATTGTTTAAACCCTGCCAAAATATTATTTCAATTAAAATGAGAATTGGATAAATTGATAAATTAAATTGCAATCATAAATTTAAATCATTTTTGAATAAAATAATTTTTTACTGTTTTATTATAATCCTTCTTTCTTTAAAAGGAGTTTATAATTTATTTGCACAAAATTCCGGTGATTTTAAATTTGAGGATGCGAACTATGATGTTACAGTTCCTTTCGAGTTATGGAATAATCGCATTTATGTAAAAGTTAAAATTAACAATTCCGATACTCTGGATTTTTTATTTGATACCGGCGCGGGAGCATCAGGAATTATAATTGACTCATCAATAGCTGTCCAAATCGGCCTGAAGGAAAGCGGTAAAATAACCGCGAAATGACCGGAGGTAAAGATGAATTTTCAATTACTGACAGTGTTAGCCTTACCATTGATAAACTCTTTGTACCAAGCAAAAAATTGCCTGGTTCAAGTTAAAAGAGCCGGAAAAAGAAGAAGGCCATAAAATTGATGGAATTTTATCATATAGTTTTTTAAAATATTTTGTTTTTGAAATTGACTACTTAAATAAAACTTTGACGATTGCTGATCCGAAATTTTATGATGATAATAAAATAACCTCAAAGACTTCATTGAATTGGTTTGGAAAAAAATAAAGTCCCCGTAATATCAGCCATTCTTATAAGTAAAGAAGAAAAAAATATCGAAGCAAATTTTGTTATTGACACGGGGAATGATGAATACCTTGTGTTAGGGAAGCAATTTATATTAAATAATAAGCTGGAAAATGATACACTGATAATTCAGCCTAAGAGTGTGAATACAGGGCTTGGGGGAGAAACAATTCATAAAACAGGTACAATAAAAAATTTTGGAATTGGCACAATTAAAATAAAAAACCCTTTGACTATATTTTCATTTGATAATGATGGATTTTATTCAACATTCGATGGAGTTTTACTGGGAGGGAGATTTTTTAAATCCTATAAATTAATAATTAATTATCCAAAAAAGTATTTGGCTTTGATTGAATAGAAGTGATACCTACCTGCCATATTTCAAAGCATGGACTTTGTTCTGAACAAAGTTCCATAATTTCTGTCGAAAGACGAAAAAATTTCACTTTTATTTTTTTTCGGAATTAAATCGAACCAATTTGTCCCAATCAATTTCTCCCGTATTTTTGCAGTACTTAATTGAGAATTCTTTTATGAATTTATTTATAATTTTAAAATAAGATTTAACAAACTCTTCGTTTTTTTCTTTTGCTTTATGACCAAGCGGGTTCAACAATTTCTATAAACAGGTTTGAATCGCCGGAAATAAATTCCCAAAACATTTGTCCACAATACTTAAAATAATCTCCCTTGTCAGGGTTTTTCTCTTTTCCATAACAACATCCATTTACACACATTATGTTTAATTTTGAATTGCTCGTTCTTAATGTTCGTTTGGCTGAGACAAAGTCAGCTTTCAGTTTAACAATTTGAGAAGCGTTTCCCCAGCTGGGACCGGATTTAATATTTACAAGATACCTGATATTATCTTTATCAAACTCTAGATCTATCCCTTTTATTCCGGATTTACGACCATCATATACATTTTTATTAATAAATATTGCCAAACCTTCCAACCAGTCGCCGAAAATTCCCTCTTCATTAGATGAAAGATGGGCATCAACAACTCCTCTTACAATTTTATCTGAGGTCAATACATTCTTCGCTTTGAATAAATAAGGGTTTTTACGAGTAAGAACTTTTGATAAGTTTAAATTATCAAGGTTTTGAATTCTTCTTTCATGAAATTTTTCTATATTTTGCTCTACGTACTTTTTTAGGAACTTTGTTTTTAGTTTTTTCATATTTCCCATTTGGTTCCATAATATATAATTCAACAGGGTTAATCTGTTGCATTATCGTTTGGTAATATTCAGGCATAATTTCAATTCCGATAGAATTCCTTTTCATTCGGTTAGCAACGGTTAATGTCGTACCAGACCCCATAAACGGATCAAGTACAATGTCATATTCCCGTGTAAAAAGTTTTATAAACCATTCGGGTAGTTCTTCAGGAAATGCAGCACTATGATCTTTGTTGTTACATTCTGTTGCCAAATGCAAAACATTTGTTGGATAGGCTTTTTCCCTATTAAGCCAATTTGAAATATTTTTTCCAAATCCACTTCCCACTTTCGAGTTATCACGTATCTTATCAGTATTCGATAATTTTTTTAAACGTGCCTTTGCCCAATCTCCCATAGGTACCATAACTTCTTCTTGGTACATATTAAAATGTTTTTGTTTATTGAACTGTAATAGTCTTTCCCATGAATCTCTAAAACGATTTGGCCACTTACCGGGATAAGAATTTTTTTTATGCCAAATAAATTCTTCTGTCCAAAACCAACCTTGTTTTTTCATAGATAGGATTAATTCAATCACATATGTACTTCGTTCTCCATTGACAACCCTTTCTTTAATATTAAGAATGAAGGTTCCGGTTGGTTTAAGAACTCTAAGAAGTTGTTCAGAAATCGGTAAAAACCATTCAACATATTTTCCTGCTGAAACTCCCCCATATGTATTTTTTCTTTGATCAGAGTAAGGAGGTGACGTCACAATTAAATCAACCGAATTGTCAGAAAGTTTTTTTAATTCTTCTTTACAATCACCAAGGTATAAGTCAGTAGTAATTTCCATTTTATGTTCAACCGAGTTTTTAATAATACTTTTTTAATAACTTAGCAAAAATTAATTAAACTAAAAAGTTTTTAAAGTTATAAAAGTGTCTTAGATAAATAACGGGATGTTCGAAAAGTAAATGTGAGGTTGAAACAAGGTAATTGTAAATCAGAATACCCGAAAGCAGCAGTATTTCAAACAACAATCGGAATTGTGAAATAAAAAACCGTTCCTATTTCAATTTCACTTTCCACCCAAATCTTGCCTCCATGTGCATTAACGAATTCTTTGGATATTGCAAGGCCAAGTCCAACACCGCTTTTATTGCTTTCAAGATTTTTTGCATCGATTTGAACAAACTTATCGAATATCTTATTAAGGTTATTAGACTCGATTCCTTTTCCGCTGTCTTTTACAGAAACCAGAACCTTCACTATTCCTTTTGATGGAAGAAAGTGAGATATCTCCACCTTCAGGTGTATAACGAACCGCATTACTGAGCAAGTTGATCAAGACCCACGCAATCTTGTTCACATCGGCTTTGATCAGTGGAATATTTTTTTCAACATCCATTTTGAAATTTATCCTCTTATTTTCAAATTGCATAAGCATAGGTGTAACGGAAGCGTGGAATATGTCTTCAATTGAAACTGTTTGAAATTTCATAATTTCATTTCCGGATTCAATCCGTGAAAGATTAAGAAGTTCGTTAACTATTTTCAGCAGGCGTTTTACCTCCAGCTTCATCGCATCTATTAGCTTGCTCTGTTCATCATTTAATATTCCGATTCTTTTATCCTTTAATAGCCGCAGGCTCATGCTCATAGCTGTGAGGGGTGTTCTCAATTCGTGTGAGACAGTTGCAACAAACCCGCTTTTGATTTCATCCAATTCCTTGAATCCGGTTACATTCTTCAGCAGAATAATTGCCCCTAGATTATTTATTTTATTTTCATCATACACCTTTATGATCTCTTTCAGAAAAAACTCTTCCTTATCTTTATAAAATATTCTGAAATAATTTTTATTTTTACCGCTGCTGTTCGGGATGACCTCATTTCCTGAAAGGTCCTGTGAAACAGTTTTCATCAGGTTATTATAATTTGAAATCTCATAAATGCTCTTTCCGATAATATTATTTTCCGAAATTCCAAAAAGCTCTTCACTTACGCCGTTAACAATTACGACTTTGTCAGTTTCATCAGTCACAAGTATCCCGTCTCTCATGCTTTTTACTATTGCCTCCGCACGTTTCTTCTCGGCAATGTATTTTTCGATATTAGTCTTTTCATATTCCTCCAGCTTGTTTGACATTAAATTGAATTCGTCAACGAGAGTTCCCTACTCGTTATTTATATGAATGTCTAGCTTTTGTGAATATTTCTTTTCTGAGATCTCCCTGATTTTCTTAGTTAACTCTTTGATGGGGTTTATTACAATATTCGGGATCTTTATCAGTACTATTACGGCAATTATAAGGGCAAACACAGATACAATAAACATGTAAAGCCCAAGTTCCTTCGATATGGCCTTTGCTTCAATATTTTTTTTTATTAATGCTTCCTGATTTAAAGCTAAAATGTCATAGCAGATTTTTTTTATCACAGAATATTTCGGAGAAATTATATTGTAATAATATTCACCGTTTAAGGTATCGTCTGAAGAACTTTGAAATAAGGTTATATAATTTTCGAATTCGTTGCTTAGCTGGGCAACAAGTTCTCCTTCACCAGGCTCAGTGATATTGTTTTCTTCCTTAATTAAATTTTCTACAAACTCAGCTTTATACAAATTAAAACGATTTCTTTCAAAGTCTCTTAAAGTTTGATTCCCGAAATATTCTATCACAATATAATTATCTATCTCATCGAGAGCATCAACCATGTCTTCCAGATAAATAACACTCTCATAATTATCCTTTAAGATTCTGTCTGATGCCCGAGTTAGTTTCTCAATAAAATAAAATCCGAACACACTTACGGAAACTACCATTAGAGCCATTAAAATATAACTATATGTCAGCCAGTTTTTTAATTTCATTTTCAAATTCTTAACTTAAGAGATGATCTCAAGATCAAACTCTGTATCCTCGATTTGTTCAATGAGATCATCTATAATATTTGCCCTGATCAGTTTATTTATAATATTTTTCTTCGCAGGCTTTCCTACAATGATTTTCTCCACATCTTTTTCTTTTGCATATGATAGGATGCCCTCAACAACTGTTTTAGCTTTCACTGTATCAGTAATTGCACCCTGCTCAACTGCTAATTTAAGATTGTTGATTATATGCCTTTGGGATTTTAAATCAATATTTTCGAGCGATTGTTTCTCCGTCTCTACAAAAATAACATACCACTTTGAGTCCATTCTATCTGCAATCCTACTGCTCTTTCTTATTATCTTCTGGTTAAGCTTATCATTGGTTCCGATGCAAACTAAAATATTATCATCATTTTTCTGGTTTGTCTTAGGAACTTCAATATCTATCTTACTTTCAACTTTATCCGCAACTTCCCTGAGCGCAAGCTCCCTTAGCTGAAGCAAATGTTCTTTCTTAAAAAAATTACTTAGAGCAGACTGAATTTTATCTTCTTTATATATCTTCCCCTGCTGCAGTCTCTTTATTAATTCCTCGGTTGTTATGTCAATATTCACAACTTCATCGGCCAGTCCTATTACACTGTCGGGAATTCTTTCCCTAACTTCTATGCCTGTTATCTCTTCAACGACTGAATTAAGACTTTCAATATGCTGAATATTTACGGCGCTGATTACATTGATACCTTTATAAATTAACTCTTCTACATCCTGATAACGCTTTTCATTTCTGCTTCCCTGTATATTAGTATGAGCGAGTTCATCTACGATCACAACTTCAGGATGCCTCTGCAATACAGCATCAATATCAACCTCTTCAAATTCCTTCCCTTTGTAAAATATTTTTTTCCTGGGAATTTCAGGGAGCCCTTTTAATAATTCTTGTGTCTCTTTTCTTCCGTGCGTTTCCACATAACCTACAACTACATCAATGTCATTCTTTAAAAGTTCATGCGCCTCCTGAAGCATGCGATATGTTTTGCCTACACCTGCTGCAAGTCCAAGGTAGATTTTTAGATTTCCTTGCCTTGATTTTTTGATAAGGTTAAGAAATTTTTCTGCGTCAGAATTTATGTTGATGTCTTTTTCGATCATGTATTAAGAACCAAAACTCCTGTTTAAAAATAAATAGGAGTTTTATTTTTTATAATTCTATTTTGAATCCTTAACCACCCCCTCAATCCCCCTCCTTGGCAAGCCTGCCTGGCGCAGGAGCCTGTCTCAAAACTAAGATTTTAGACCTGTCAGGTTTTTATTAGTTTTAGTTTTGAATTAAAATTGCATAAACTAAAACCTGAC
>Ga0180121_10000260_pt1 | contig 21364 bp, 22 predicted proteins | sample AntDrymUQ5402106_2_FD_129676 | JGI IMG/M metagenome (GOLD analysis project Ga0180121, IMG submission 129676) | Polar desert sand microbial communities from Dry Valleys, Antarctica - metaG UQ540 (21.06) (version 2) (version 2) | ecosystem: Environmental > Terrestrial > Soil > Desert | place...
AGCTCCCGTCGGGCAGCGCGACAAGCAGCATCTTGTCCTGCAGACCTGCGATGGACAGCTCTGACTCGTCGTCCAGGCCCAGCGGGTGCTCGTCGATCGAGGCAACCGCGTCCTCGAGGCCGGTCGCGGTGTAGGGCTGGGCGTGGGCGTCACGCAGGGGTGGGTCGTCCGGACTGATGATGACCGCTCCGGCCACGTCGCGCCCGAATCGCTCGAGCATCCCGAACACGTCATGGGCCGCGACGCCGGCGAGGGCCGCCATCGACTGCCGGTGCCGGCCTTCGGGCAGCAGGCCGGTCGCGAACGGCCACGCGTCCAGCCGTCCGGTGCGCAGAGGCAGCGAGCACGAAAGGAGCGGCGTGTTGAGGTCGAGCGCGTCGAGGACTGCCCGGTCGTACCTGCAGGTGAGGCGCCCGACCCGGGGTGCAGTGAGGACTGCCACCCGCTGGTCTTCGAGCCACACGCCGAGCTCACGCTTCGCCATCGTGGGAGGCCTCCTCGGGCAGGGTGACCGACACCTCCGCTCCCAGCCGACGCAGCACGCGCAAAGCCCGGTCGATCAGGTGCACCGACAGGCCGCGTTCCATCCGGGCGAGGTACGTGCGGTCGACTCCGGTGGCGGCAGCCACTTCTTCCTGGGTCATGCCGCGCGCTGCCCGGGCCTCGGCGAGTGCCACACCCAGGTCCGCACCGGTACGGACGATCACCTGACGCGCCATCAGACTTCCATTCTGTCTGTACTGTGCCTGAATCGACACAACATACATGTGACACGCTTTGTGCAATTATCCGTTCAAGCTGCGGGATCGGGTTCTGTGTTGAAAGTGACACAGAGTTGCCAGCAACAGGTGCCAATGCCGAGCCGCAGATGACCGACGGCCGGCGCCTCTGACTGCAAGGACGCTCCTGTGACCTTTCCTGAGACCACTCGCGTGACCAAGACGATGCGCGACGCAGGCGACCCAGGGTGGCCTCGGTCGCGGTGGCTGCTTGCTCGGTGTAGCCCGTTCAAGTGTTCGCAATCGACGTCGAGCTCGGTGGTGAGTTCAACGGGACGCTCAGCCAGCCAGACCGTTCTCATCGGGTCGCCCCGGTCAGCGGAGCCCAAACGGACCCGTTGCGCCGGTCAGGTGTGGGTCACCCATCCGGATGATTTGGTCACGGGCCTGTCAAGGACTTTCTCTCACCTCCCGATAGGAGTCGCAACGGTCATTGGAGGGGAGGGGGTTTGTGGTGCCAAGCTCTTTCTCGACGGCGCGCACGCAGCTCGTCCTGAAGCGGCGCGTCTCTGGAACGACCGCCCTCTACCTGGTGGTCGGGGTGGTGTACGGCGCGTTCCTGGTCTCGGTCCTTCCGGGTGTCCGGCCGCAGCCGGGCTACAACCTCCTTCTCGACGGTGTGCTGAACAACATCGCCTATGAGTTGAGCGCCCTGGTCTGTTTCGTGCGTGCACGGCGCACTGTCATGTTCGTCCGGAGCTACTTCTACCTGGGCGTTGGCCTCGCCCTGTACGGCGCCGGGAACATCTTCTGGACCATCTTCGTGCGCACGCAGGACCCTGAGCCGTTCCCGTCAGCTGCCGACGCGCTGTGGCTGTCGTTCTACGTGTGTGCGTTCATCGCGCTGTGGCTCATCGTCCGCGAGATCGCCGAGGGTGTCCCGGTGAGCCTCTGGCTGGACGGGGTAGTCGGCGGTCTCGCGGTGGCAGGCGTCGCAGCGGCGTTCATCGGGCCGATCTTGGCGATTACTGGCGGCAGCAAGGCCGAAGTGGTCACGACGCTCGCCTACCCGCTGCTGGACGTGCTGCTGCTGCTGGTCGTGACGGCGCTAGTGGCGCTATTCCAATGGCGACCGCCGATGAGCTTGTGGTTCCTGGTCGGCGGGCTCGTGATCTTCTCCTACGCGGACGCCGCCTATCTGTTCTCGGCCAGTAACGGGACCTACCAACCCGGAGGTCTCAACGACGGCGTCTGGGTGGTGGCAACCCTGGTGATCGGCTTCGCACCTGGGTGGGCCGAGCGGGCATCGGGCGTCGTGCTGCCGGACTGGGTGCGACTCGGTCTTCCGATCGTCGCGACGCTCTGCGCACTAGCGGCGCTCGTGTATGGCAACCGGCATGGCCTCAACTGGGTGGCCGTGGCGTTGTGCGCTACCACCATCGTCTCTGCCCTGGCCCGGCTCATCGTCACCTTCCGCGAGGTGAACTCGCTCGCCCACAGCCACCAGCTGGCGCACACCGACGAACTCACCGGCCTGGGCAATCGGCGCTCATTCTATGACAACGCGGAACTGCACATTGCCGCAGGAGCCGGCACGGGCGCGATGCTTCTCCTGGACCTGGACCGGTTCAAGGAGGTGAACGACAGCCTCGGGCACCATGCCGGTGACAACCTGCTCAGTCTGGTGGCCGATCGGTTGCGTAGGAACCTGAACGGTTCCAGCGAGATGCTGACCCGCCTTGGTGGCGACGAGTTCGCTGTGCTGCTGGTTGGGGTCGACGCCGGCCGCGCGGAGTCCGTCGCCGTGGGCATCCGCGACGCGCTCGAGCCGCCCTTCTCGGTTGACGGAGTCACCTTGCGGGTCAACGCGAGCATCGGGATTTCGCTGTTCCCGGAGCACGGCAACGAGGTGTCGACGCTGCTGCGCCGAGCTGACATCGCGATGTACCAGGCCAAGGCGACTCGGGTCGGATACTACGTCTACACCCAGGCCACCGACGCGCTCCATGAGCAGCACCGGCTGCGCACCCTGGAAGAACTGCGATCCGCAATTCTCGGCCGGACACTCGAAGTGCACTTTCAGCCGAAGCTGAACGCGCGCACGCTCGCGGTCACCGGGGTCGAGGCGCTGGTGCGCTGGCAGCACCCGACGCGCGGCCTGCTCCTTCCCGACGCGTTCCTGCCGCTGGTTGAGGACTCGGGTCTGATGCAGGACCTGACCGACGCGGTCCTCGAGCTGTCCCTCGATCAGGTTCTGGCCTGGCGCGATGCAGGGCGTCATCTCAGCGTGGCGGTGAACCTCTCGGCTTCCTCGCTGGTCGACGCTGATCTGCCACAACGGGTGTGGACTGCGCTGTGCGACCGGCACCTGCCGGCCGACGCCCTCGAGCTGGAGATCACCGAGGACTTCCTGATGGGCGACCGGGTACGGGCCCGGGAGATCCTGAATGAGCTGCGCCGGCTGGGCATCCGGGTCGCCGTGGACGACTTCGGCACCGGGTATTCGTCCTTGGCGTACCTGCGTGAGCTGCCCATCGACGAGCTCAAGCTCGACCGCTCGTTCGTGAAGCCGATGGCGGATGACCCCAGGGCCGCGGCCATCGTGCGCTCGACCATCGACCTGGCCCACTCGCTGGGCATGACGATGGTCGCCGAGGGGGTGGAGGACGAGTACACCGCCAGCCAGCTCGCGCTCTCGAGCTGCGACACGATGCAGGGCTTCCTCTACTCCAAGGCGCTGCCCGCGTGGGAGCTCGAGCGCTGGATGGACGAGCGCGACCGGGCAGGCATGCTGCAGCCCAGCGGGACGTCCTTAGGGGTCGCCCCGTGACGATGACCCCGACCGCACCTTCCCAGGCAACCGACGCGCCCTGGGCTCCTGCGTTAGCGACCGAGGAACTGCACGGCCATGAGTCGATCACGGCAGTTGGCGTCGAGCTAGCCGACCTTGCTGAACGCTGCGGCTCGCCGACGACCGCGCAGGTCACCTGGCTCCTCGCCACCACCGGTGCGATGCACGACCAGCAACCGTGGGCCGTGCTGGCACGCGACCATGCGGGCGCGCTGGTCGGTGCGGTCGTGATGCTCGACCGCGCCGAGGGGCTCCAGGAGACAGTCACCCTCGCCGGCACGGACGACGGACAACGCGGCGCCATCCTGACCGATTGCGACACCGTGGCGCGGGCCCTCGGACACGCCGTGAGCCGGGCGGTGTGCGGTGGGCGTCGCCGGCCGGACGTCGAGCTGGGGCCGCTACCCGCTGACAGCCCGATCGTGGAGGCGTTCGCGCGGGGGCTGCACGGATCCGCGCAGGTCAACGCAGACGGGATCCCAGTCATCCGGCGAGCCGATGCGGTCGACGTCGAGGCATACCTGTCGCACGGCATGCGCCGCACTGTCCGCAAGGCGACCAACAGGCTCGAACGTGACCACCAGACGGGGAGAATCGAGTTCACTGCCGATGCCGCACAGATCATCAACCTGCTCCCGCAGCTCGAGGAGTGCCACCGGAACCGCGACCACATGCACGGACGGACGAGTGATCTGGACGACGACCAGCAGCGCCGGCTGTGGCAGCACCGGATCCACGCCCTCGTTCGGGCCGGAAAGCTGGAGCTGGCGACCCTGCACATCAACCAAGCGTTCGCCGCCTACGCCCTGGGCGTCGTCGACGGCCCCGTGTACCGGCTGCTCGAGGGACGCTTCGACACCGAATGGGCCCGCTACTCCCCCGGCCGGCTGCTGGAGGCCGCGGTCGTCCAGCGGATGCTCGACGACCCCGCCCTCACCACCCTTGACTGGATGACTGCCGTCGCCCCCGAAGCCCTGCTCGCAACAAACGACGCCGACCCGATGGTCGTCGTGCGAAGGACAGGCGACCGCGCTCGCTGACCCACGATTCCCAAAGACGCCGACGTCAAGAACGTTCGCACTGCGCTCTACCTTGACTCCAGCTCCGGCCGTCGGGTGAAAGGCGGTCGGCCCGACGCCCGGATTCACCGGCCACAAGGCGATGGCCGGTGCCTCTGAGCTGCGGAGACACCGGCCGTCATTTTGTCGGGGTGGCGGGATTCGAACCCACGGCCTCTGCGTCCCGAACGCAGCGCGCTACCAAGCTGCGCTACACCCCGATCGAGCCCGCGAAGTCTAGCCGAGGCCGTTAGCCGGTTTTCCCACCAGCGTCAGCAGGGTCGCCTCGGGCGGGCAGGCGAACCGCACCGGCGCGTACGGCGATGTGCCGAGCCCCGCGGAAACGTGCAGCAGGGACCGGTGTCCGGCGACGTCGTGGGTGGACAGCCCCTTGGCCTTGCGGCGGGGCAGGTCGCAGTTGGTGACGAGCGCGCCGAAGCCCGGGACGCACAGCTGTCCACCGTGGGTGTGACCGGCCAGGATCAGCGGGAAACCATCGGTGGTCATCGGGTCCAGAACCCGTCGGTAGGGCGCATGCGTGACCCCGAGCGAGAGGTCGGCCGACGGGTCAGCGGGGCCGGCGACCTCGCAGTAGCGGTCCCGGCGGATGTGCGCGTCGTCGGTGCCGACGAGCTCGACCTCGCGGTCGTCGGCCTTGACGCGGCCGCGGGCGTTGCCCAGGTCCAGCCAGCCGGCCCCGACGAGCCCGTCGCGCAGGTCCTGCGTCGGGAGCGTGCCGGCGTGGACGCGCGCCCTGCGGTCGGGCAGCAGGTAGCGCGCCGGGTTCTTGAGAGTGGGGCGGTAGTAGTCGTTGGAGCCCATGACGAACGCGCCGGGGCGCTCCAGCAACGGACCCAGCGCGTCGAGCACGACGGGGACCGCCTCGACGTGGGCCAGGTTGTCTCCCGTGTCGATCACCAGATCGGGTTCGAGCTCGGCGAGCGAACGAACCCACTCGCGCTTCTTGTCCTGGCCGGGGGTCATGTGAAGGTCGGACAGGTGCAGCACGCGCAACGGGCGGGCGCCCGGCGCGAGCAGGGGCACCACCAGACGCCGCAGGCGGAACGACGTCACCTCGAAGCCGGCCGCCCAGCCGAGCGCCGCGGCGCACGCGACCGTTCCTGCGCCGAGGGCCGCGAGCGGCATCGAGGCTCGTCGTCGCACCCGTCGATGCTGACACACTGCCGTGCATGACCGGACTCAAGGGCCGCCTGAAGGCAGACCTCACCACCGCGATGAAGGCGCGCGACGAGCTGCGGGCCGCCACCCTGCGCATGGTCCTTACCGCGGTGAAGACCGAGGAGGTCTCGGGCAAGACCGCCCGCGAGCTCGACGACTCCGAGGTCGTGACGGTCCTGGGCCGCGAGGCCAAGAAGCGGCGGGAGGCGGCGACGGCGTTCGACGACGGGGACCGTCCCGAGCGGGCCGACCGGGAACGCGCCGAGGGGGAGGTGATCGCGGCGTACCTGCCAGCGCAGCTCGACGACGACGAGCTGCGCGACCTCGTCGCAGCTGCCATCAGCGAGAGCGGTGCGTCCGGTGCCGGTGCGATGGGTCAGGTGATGAAGATCCTTGCCCCGCGTGCGGCCGGGAAGGCCGACGGCGGCCGGGTTGCCGCCGAGGTCCGCCGCCAGCTCGCCGGCTGAGCTAGCGGTTGCGCCGGCAGCTAACGGCAGCCGGGGCGGTTGGAGTTGCCGCACGGCCTGCCCTGCCTGTCCACGTCCGGCTGCGCCGGTTGGTCGCCACCGACGGAGGGACCCAAGGTGGTCTCCTGTGACGGCTTGTCCGGCTGCGGGGGTGCGGGGGGAGCGCCGGCGCTCACGTAGAGGACAACCCGTTGCCCGGGGTAGACCGACTCGCCGGTGCCCGGGTAGGAGTAGGCGACGGTCCCGACCGCAGCGTAAGAGGCGTAGACCTCCTCGCCGCTCAGCACCGGGTCCAGCTCGGCGTCCCGCAGGGTGCGCTGCGCCTGCTGGACCGACATGCCGCTCACCGACGGGATGGAGATCGACTCGCCCTGCACCACGGTGTCGTCGGCGTCGTCGAAGGAGCTGTACGGGGTGTCCGCGAGGGTGGTGCTCATCATCTGCCGCCAGATCGGTCCCGGCAGGCAGCCGCCGCAGACGTCGCCGTAGTACGTCCCGCCGATGAGCCGGTTCTGCAGCGGGTAGCCGTTGGGCGGTGGCGACGGGTTGCCTGCCCAGACCGCCGTCGAGAGCTCCGGGGTGTAACCGACGAACCACACGGACACGCGTCGGTTCGTCGTCCCGGTCTTGCCTGCCGCCGGCCGACCGATCGAGGCCCGGACGCCGGTGCCCTGAGTCATGACGCCCTGAAGCAACTGGTTGATGCCGTCCGCGATGTCCTGCTCGAGCGCCTGCTGGCAGTCGGCCTGGGGGACGTCGAGCCGGGTGCCGTCGGGGTCGGTGACCTCGACGATGGCGATGGCGTTGCAGTGCAGGCCGCGCGCCGCGAACGTCGCGTAGGCCTCGGCCATCGACAGCGGCGACACCTCGTCCACCCCAAGGGTGAAGGTCTTGTACGGCCCGACCAGGGGGTCGCCGTCGGCGCGGATCATGCCCAGGTCCGTGGCGATCTCCCAGGGCCGGCAGACCCCGACCCGCTCCTCGAGCTGCGCGAAGTAGGTGTTGATCGACCCCTCGATGCCGCTCTGCAAGGTGTAGGTGCCGTTCTCGCTCTCCGTCTCGTTGAAGGGCTTCCACTCGTCGGTGAGCGTCCCAGTGCAGCCCTCGACGTCGCCGATGTCGGCCTGGTAGGGCGCGAAGATCGGGTAGCTGAACGGGTAGCCCGCCTCCAGCGCGGCCGCCGCGACGAACGGCTTGAAGGTCGACCCGGCCTGGAAGCCGCTGCTGCCGCCGTAGGCCCGGTCGGTGGCCGGGTTGAACTTGATCTCGCCCTTGCGGTCCCCGTAGCCCCGGCTGACGGCGATGGCCCGGATCTGCCCGGTGCCCGGCTGCACCGTGGCCAGCGCGGAGGCGACCTTGTCGGTCGGGTCGACGTAGGCGGCCAGCGCGTCCTGGGCCGCTCGCTGGGCGTCGCGGTCCAGGGTGGTGGTGATCGTGAGGCCGCCCCGGAGAAGCAGGTCTGCGCGGTCGGACTTCTTCTTGCCGAACGTCTTGTCGTTGAGGATCGTCTTGAGCACGAAGTCGCAGAAGAACGCGACCCTCGACTCGTTGCACCCGTTGCCCTGCCGCTTGGGCTCCTTGATCTCCAGAGGAGCTGCCGTGGCTGCTGCGACCTCGGTCGGCGTCGCGACGCCGACAGCCCCCATGCGCGAGACCACGACGTTGCGCCGCGCGAGGGCCTGCTCCGGGTTGCGGATCGGGTCGTACGCCGTCGGCTGCTGGATGATTCCCGCGAGTGTGGCGGCCTGGACCAGGGTGAGCTCGCGCGCCGTCGTACGGAAGTAGCGCTTGGCAGCGGCCTCCACGCCGTAGGCACCCGCGCCGAAGTAGGCGATGTTCAGGTAGCGCTCGAGGATCTGCTCCTTGCTGTACTTCTCCTCCATGGCCACGGCATAGCGAAGCTCGCGCAGCTTGCGGCTGTAGGACTGCTCGACGGCCGCCTTCTCGGCGGCCTTGCGCTCTTTCGGGTCCGGGATGGTCTGGGCCCGGGCGAGCAGGACCTGCTTGACGTACTGCTGGGTCAGCGTCGAGCCGCCCTGGACGTCGTCACCGGACTGGTTGTTGATGAAGGCGCGCGTGGTGCCGCGGAGGTCGATCCCGCTGTGGTCGTAGAAGCGGGAGTCCTCGATCGCGATCACGGCCTGGCGCATGACCGGGGCTACGTCTGACAACGCGACCGAGACGCGGTTCTCGTCGTAGAAGGTGGCGATCAGCGATCCGTCGGCCGCCAGGATCCGCGAGCGCTGGGGTAGCGGGGGGATCTCGAGCTCGCCCGGGAGGGAGTAGAAGCCCTCCGAGCTGTCGCGGGCAGCGAGCCCCAGGCCGCCGACCAGCGGCAGGCTCAGCCCCGCGACGAGCAGGCCGGCGAGCACGCTGCAGCCCAGGAACAGGAGGGCCCGGGTAAGGAAGCCGCCTACCGGCGCCGGGCGGAGTGCGTCCACCGACCCAGCGTACGCGGTGATCGGATGTCTCTAGTCCCTACTGACTACGCCAAATTGGACCGAACGGTCCTGTCACCGGGCCGCCCGGTTCCGTACGGTCTGTGAGCAGACGCTTCGGCGCACAACGGGGTGCTCAATCAGCAACAGGGGGAATGGCATGACGCGGTTAAACGATTGGGCCTCACGGGGGGCTTGTCGCACGAGCGATCCCGACACCCTCTTCGTGCAGGGTGCCGCGCAGAACCGCGCGAAGGCCGTGTGCATGGGCTGTCCGGTGCGCACCGAGTGCCTCTCCGACGCCCTGGACAACCGCGTCGAGTTCGGCGTGTGGGGCGGCATGACCGAGCGTGAGCGCCGGGCCCTGCTGCGCCGGCGGCCCAACGTCACGTCGTGGCGGGCGCTGCTCGAGACGGCCCGCGCCGAGTTCCAGCGCAGCGTCGTGCGCACCGAGGACCTCCCGGTCGCCATGTAGCCGGTGGGGCGCTCCGCCTCCGCCGACCCGCGACCCGGCTCAGCCGGGCCCGAGCGCGGCGCCGATCACCCGTAGCCCCGCCAGGTCGTGCACGTCTCCCGGCTGGGCCGGGACGTCGACGACGGCCACCGCGGGGTGTGCCGCGGTGAACCGCCCCCGCAGTGACTGCTCCCGCGCGATCATCCGCATCCGGTCAGCGTGCAGGCGCAGGATCCCCGCGGCGACAGGGTGCTCCCCGGTCTCCTCGAGCGTCTCGGCGCCGGCCGCCGACCTGGCGGCCGACAGGGAGCCCGCGCCGGTGGTGTGCACCCGGTTGAGCACCAGCCCCGCCAGCGGCATCCGCTCCCGCCCGAGCCGTTCCACGAAGTACGACGCCTCGCGTAGGGCGTCGCGCTCCGGCGCGGCGACGACGACGAAGCTGGTGCCGGCTGCCTGCAGGAGCCGGTACGTCGTGTCCGCCCGCTCCCGGAAGCCACCGAACATCGTGTCGAGGGCGGCGATGAACGCCTGCAGGTCCTTGAGCACCTGGGCACCGAGCACCTTGGTCACTGCGGCGGTCACCGCACCGAGCCCGGCACCGATCACCTTGAGGTAGGCCCGCCCGCCGGTCTTCGCCGGTGCCATCAGGATGCGGATGAAGCGGCCGTCCAGGAACGAGCCGAGACGCTGGGGGGCGTCGAGGAAGTCCAGGGCGGACCGGCTCGGAGGTGTGTCGACGACGATGAGGTCCCACCGGTCCTCGGCCCGCAGCTGGCCGAGCTTCTCCATCGCCATGTACTCCTGCGTCCCGGAGAAGCTCGACGACAGCGACTGGTAGAAGGGGTTGTCCATGATCACCTGTGCGCGCTGCGGCGTCGCGTGCGCGAGGACCACCTCGTCGAACGTCCGCTTCATGTCGAGCATCATCGCGTCGAGGGACCCGCCCGCACCCTCGTCGGCCTTCTTCACCCGCCGAGGTGTGTTGTCCAGAGCGGCCAGCCCCATGGACTGGGCGAGGCGCCGGGCCGGGTCGATCGTGAGCACGACGACGTGGCGCCCCTGCTCGGCCGCCCGCAGCCCGAGTGCGGCGGCGGTCGTGGTCTTGCCGACCCCGCCGGACCCGCAGCACACGATGATGCGCGTCGACGGGTTGCCGATCACCTCGTCGAGGTCCAGGGTGCGTGTCATCCGGGGACCCCGCGGCGTCGTGAGCGAAGCGGGCGACGTCGTGGAAACATCATCAGGCGGCGCCCTGGCGGCAGAGGTGCTCAGCGAGCGCGTAGAGCCCGCCGAGGTCGACGCCCTCCGCGACCAGCGGCAGCTCGTACGTCGGGCGGTCGAGCGCCCTGAGAGTGCGCCGCTCGCTCTTCTCCAGCGCCACCCGCGCCGCGTGCTCGGCCGTCTCGGCCAACAAGGAATCCACGAGGCGCTCCACCCGGCCGCCCCGGACGGCCACACCGGCCGCCTCGAGACCGGCGGTGAGCACGGCCGGGTCGAGCCGGCCCCTGGCGGCCGCGGTCAGGTCGGCCTGCTTGAGCAGCGGCGAGCGCACCCCGTTCACGACGATCCCGCCCACCGGAAGACCGGCGCCGCGCAGGTCCGCGACGGCGTCCACCGTCTCCTGCACGGGCATCTCCTCGAGCAGCGTCACCACGTGCACGGCAGTCTGGGGCGAGGTGAGCAGCCCCATGATCGCGTCTGCCTGGCCACGGATAGGCCCCACCTTGGCGAGCCCGGCCACCTCGGCGTTGACCCCGAGGAACCGGGTGATCCGGCCCGTCGGCGGGGCGTCGAGCACGACCGCGTCGTACGCCGGGGCGGCGCCCACCCGCCGGCGTACGGCCTCGTAGACCTTCCCGGTGAGCAGGACGTCGCGCATACCCGGGGCGATCGTCGTGGCGAAGTCGATGGCACCGATGCGGCGCAGGGCCCGCCCTGCCCGGCCGAGCCGGTAGAACATCTCGAGGTACTCCAGCAGGGCCGCCTCGGGGTCGACAGCGAGGGCCATCACGTCACCGCCGCCCGGGCCGACGGCCACCTTGCGCTCCTCGTAGGGCAGCGGCGGGGAGTCGAAGAGCTGCGCGATCCCCTGACGGTTCTCGACCTCGACCAGGAGGGTGCGCCGTCCCTGGCCGGCCAGCGCCAGGGCGAGAGCCGCGGCGACCGTGGTCTTGCCGGTGCCGCCCTTGCCGGTCACCACGTGCAGCCGCACGCCCTCCCAGTCGGACTCGCGGCTGGCCATGACGGCGAGCGTACCTACGCTGACCGGATGCCGAGGCCGACGTTGCGTACTCCGCGGCTGGTGCTCGTGCCGCAGACGCGCGAGGCCGCATCGGCGTTGCTGGACGGACGCGACTGTGGGCTGCCACTGGCGGAGGGCTACCCGCACGCCGACTCCCTGGACGGCCTGCGGATGTACGTCGAGCACGGCGGCGACGACGGCGGGGGCTGGTTCGTGACGCTGGCCGAGGACGGTCGGGTCATCGGCGACTGCGGGACGCACGGCTGGGTCGACGAGGCCGGCCGGGTCGAGATCGGATACGGCCTGGCGGCGCCCTTCCGCGGACGGGGGTTCGGGACCGAGCTGGTCCGGGCCTACGCCGACTGGATCGCCGCGCAGCCGGGGGTGCGGGTGGTGACCGCCTCGGTCGAGGTGGGTAACGAGTCCTCCCGCCGGCTGCTGGTCCGTCTCGGGTTCACCCTCACCGACGAAAGGGACCGCCACTGGCACCTCGAGCGCCCAACCTGACCGCGCCCAACCCCCCCTTCTCCGGTGATCATGCACTTGTGGTTGCAACCACAAGTGCATGATCACCGGGGGGGGGGTGGGGGTCAGCTGGTGAGCGAGGTGACGGCGGCGAGGACGGCCGGCCATGCCGAGGACAGCGGGTCGATGAGCTCGTAGTGGCCGATGCCCTCGAGCTCGTGCAGGGTCGCGTCGTCCCCGGCGGCGGTGGCCCGCTCGGCATAGGCGCGGCTGACCTCCACGGGGACTGCTGCGTCGGCGGTGCCGTGCACAAGGACGGTGCGTACGCCGGTGGGGAGCAGCCCGGCCGGGTCCGCCTCGGCGTACCGCTCGGGGCGTCGTCGAGGACTGCCGCCCAGCAGCGCCTTGGCCGCATGCCCGCCGAGGCCGAGGCGCTCCGAGTGCTCGAGGTCGAGCACGCCGGCAAGGGCGACGACGGCCACCGCGGGGCGGGCCGGGAGGTGCCACGGCGAGCCGGCCGGCAGCCGGTGCCGGGACGCGGCCCACACCGCGAGGTGCCCGCCGGCCGAGTGCCCGACCAGCACGGTGCTGGCGACGTCCACCCGGCCGGGCAGGGCCTCGGCCAGCAACCGCGGCACCGTGTCGGCGAGCAGCGCCATGTCGTCGAAGGTCCCCGGCCAACCGCCGCCGCGCTGCCCGACCCGGCGGTACTCCACCGTGGCGACCACGTGTCCCGCGTCGGCCAGACCCGCGCTCTGCGGGCCGGTATGCACCCGGTCGTACGCCGCCATCCAGAACCCGCCGTGCACGACGACCAGGAGCGGCCGTGCTCCGGGCGCGGCAGGCAGCCGGACGTCGACGAGGTGCTCGGGCGCCGGGCCGTAGGAGAGGGTGAGGTCCGGGGGAGGTGCTGCTCGCGCCAGCACGTCGCGCGGGCCGCTCACCCGTCGCAGTATGGTCCTGCCCATGACGAAGTGGGAGTACGCCACAGTGCCGTTGCTGGTGCACGCGACCAAGGCGATCCTCGACACGTGGGGCGAGGACGGGTGGGAGCTCGTTCAGGTGGTTCCGGGCCCGGGGGGCGGCGAGCAGGTCGTGGCCTACCTGAAACGAGCCAGGTGAGCAGCCCCGAGGAGCGCCTGGCCGAGCTCGGTCTCTCGCTGCCCTCGGTCGCCGCGCCGCTCGCGGCCTACGCGCCGGCGGTGCGCAGCGGCGACCACGTGTACACCTCGGGTCAGCTGCCGATGGTCGAGGGCAAGCTGGCCGCGACCGGCAAGGTGGGCGCCGGGGTCAGCGCGGAGGACGCGAAGGCCCTCGCGCAGACCTGCGCCCTTAACGCGCTCGCCGCGATCAAGGCCGAGATCGGCGACCTCTCCCACGTACGCCGGGTGGTGAAGGTCGTCGGTTTCGTCGCGAGCGCGCCCGACTTCACCGGCCAGCCCGGCGTCGTCAACGGCGCGAGCGAGCTGCTCGGTGAGATGTTCGGCGACAGGGGCGTCCACGCCCGCAGCGCGGTCGGGGTCGCGGTGCTCCCCCTCGACGCGCCGGTGGAGGTCGAGCTCGTCGTCGAGGTCGAGCCGGTCTAGCTCTCACTGTGGTCGACGTCCCTCCCTCGCTGGTCGAGCGTGCTCGCGCCTTCCTTTCCGAGCCCGGCGAGGTGGCGGTCCCGCGGCACTCCGCGACGGTGGTGCTGCTGCGCGACGCCGCCGCGGGCCCCGAGGTCTACCTGCTGCGCCGCGCCGGCACGATGGCCTTCGCAGCCGGGATGCACGTCTTCCCGGGCGGCTCGGTCGACCCGCGCGACGGGGAAGGGGCCACGGCTTGGTCGGGTCCCTCGCCGGCCGAGTGGGCGGCGCGTCTCGGTTGTGACGAGGCGCTCGCCCGCGCGCTGGTGTGTGCCGCTGTGCGCGAGACCTACGAGGAGTCCGGCGTCCTGCTCGCTGGGCCTTCGGCGGGCGACGTCGTGGCCGACACGACGGGGGACGAGTGGGAACGCGACCGGTCAGCGCTGCTGGACCGGTCGCTGTCGATGGCGGCGATGCTCATGGCGCGCGGGCTCGTGCTCCGCAGCGACCTGATGCGTGCCTGGGCGCACTGGATCACCCCGGAGTTCGAGCCGCGGCGCTTCGACACGCGGTTCTTCGTGGCATCGCTGCCCGCCGGTCAGCTCGCCCGCGACGTCAGCGGGGAGGCGGACCACGCGGACTGGCTCCCCGTGCGTGACGCCGTCGCCGCGCACGAGGCCGGGCGGATGGCGATGCTCCCGCCGACCATCGAGGCGTTGCGCGACGTGGCCCGCCACCCCGACGTCGACTCCGTCCTCGCGAGCCCGCGCGAGCTGCGCCCCCTGCTGCCCCGACTCGTCGACGAGGGTGGCACGCTCCGGCTGGTGGTGGAGTGACGGCCGCGCCGGTGGGCACGTCGCTGCCGGGCTGGTGCACGCTGGTCCGCGCCGACAACCCGTCGCCGATGACGCTCGAGGGCACCAACACCTACGTGCTGCGCGCGCCGGGCGCGAGCGGTGCGGTGGTGGTCGACCCGGGCCCCCGGCACGAGCCGCACCTCCGGTCGGTGGCGGCCCATGCTCCGGTGGACCTGGTGCTGCTCACCCATGGTCACCCGGACCACTCCGACGGCGCCCGGAGGCTGCACCAGCAGACCGGGGCGCCGGTCGTTGCCGCCGATCCGCGGTTCTGCATCGACGCCGAACCGTTCGTGCCGGGAGCCGTTCTCGACGTCGGAGGGCTCTCCGTCCGGGTCGTCGCCACGCCGGGCCACACGTCGGACTCGGTGAGCTTCCTCGTCGAGGACGCCGGCTACGCCCAGCACGGTCTGCTCACCGGCGACACCATCCTCGGCCGAGGCACGACGGTGGTGGCCCACCCCGATGGTCGCCTGGGTGACTACCTCGTGTCGTTGGCCGCGATCCGTGACCTGCCCGGGACGGGACCCCTCGTGCTGCTGCCCGGCCACGGGCCGGTCGGGGGCGACGCCCGCGAGCGAGCGGTGGCCTACCTCGCCCACCGGGCAGAGCGGCTGGAGCAGGTCCGGGCGGCCGTGGCGGCAGGTGCCGTGACGGCACACGACGTCGTACGCCGGGTATATGCCGAGGTCGACGAGGCACTGTGGCCCGCGGCCGAGCTCTCGGTCCGCGCCACCCTCGACCACCTCGCCAACCTTGCCACCGACCCCCCCACCTGACCCCACACCCCGCGGTGATCATGCACTTGTGGTTGCCGGTCGCGCGCGTGACGAGCAACCACAAGTGCATGATCACGGGGGAGGTTCAGCCGGCGCGGCGGACAAGGCGGGCGACGTCGAGGATGACGACGGCGCGGCCGTCCAGGCGCAGGAAGCCGCGCGAGGCGAAGTCGGCGAGCGCCTTGTTGACGGTCTCGCGGGAGGCGCCGACGAGCTGGGCCAGCTCCTCCTGGGTGAGGTCGTGGGTGACCCGCAACCCCTCAGCCGTCTCCACGCCGAACCGCGTCGACAGGTCGAGCAGAGCCTTGGCGACCCGGCCCGGTACGTCGCTGAACACCAGGTCGGCCATCGCCTCGTTGGTGCGGCGCAGCCGGCGGGCCAGGGCGGCGAGCAGCCGGCTCGCGACCTCGGGCCGTTGAATCAGCAGTGGCTGCAGGTCGTCGTGACCGAGCCCGGACAATTTGGTCTCGGTGATGGCGGTGGCGGTGGCGGTGCGAGGACCGGGGTCGAAGAGCGAGAGCTCGCCGAACATCTCACCCGGGCCGAGGACGGACAGCAGGTTCTCGCGGCCGTCGCCCGCGGTGCGGCCGAGCTTGATCTTGCCCTGGGTCACGACGTAGAGCCGGTCACCCGGGTCGCCCTCGCTGAACAGGGTCGCGCCCCGGTGCAGGCGCACCTCGTCCATCGTCTCGCGCAGCGCCTCGCGTGCCCCGTCGTCGAGTGCCGCGAACAGCGGTGAGGCGCCCAACGTCCCGACCTGCTCGTCCACGACTGCCTCGCTGACCCGTCGACCTCGCCCGCGGCGCCGATGCGCCCTGTGCCCGGCGACGGTCAGTCTGCCGCACGGGGCCGCGATCCGCGATCAGGCGACGCCGGCCTCGCGGCTGCGCGTCCGTGGCAATGGCAGCGGCAGGGCGTGCATCGCCAGCGACGGCTGGTCCCGGTAGCGGGAGATCAGCTCGCCGGTGGCCGCGTCGAGCCGGGCGTGCAGGCTGCGCCGGTAGGCGGACAGCTCGTGCTCGGCGTTCGCGAGCCGCGTGAGAAGTGCGGTGTCGTCCCCGGTGCCGGTCTCGGTCTGCCACAGGGCGGCGAGGTCAGGGAGCGGCGGTGCGTCGGCCGGGTCGTCGAGCATCTGCATCGCCAGCCGGCGGCTGGACTCCTGGTGCTCGCTGAGCACCCCGCGCAGCCGGTTCAGTGACGGTTCGTCGCCCAGAGCGAGGTCGAGTCGCGCCTGCAGGATCCGCCGCCAGTAGGAGATGCGGGACTCCTCGGTGATGAGCTCCTGGCGGTACGCCCGCAGCTCGTCGAGTGCCAGCGGTGCCAGCTTGGGTGCGCGCTGGGCCGGCGGGCGGCCTGACGCGCCGCCCGTCGACGATCGCCGGCGCGCGGTGTCGCCCGCGGTGGTCTGGCTGGTCGTCACAGTCGATGCCCTCCGGTGCGGCGGCAGGGTGCCGGTCACAGTCCGGTGATCGTCGGCCCCGGCCCGGTCCTTGACGGCTTGTCACCCGTACGGTGGACCGCCTTGACCGCCTCTTGGGACGCCGGCACGGGCGGACCGTAGGCTCTGGCTCGTGAGCAGGCGAGGACGGGGCGGCGCCGCACCGGACGTCGCCGACGAGTCGCCGCTCGCCCGCACCCGACGGGCCCGCCGGATCGACCGCATCCTCGCCGTGTCCTATCCCGACGCGCACTGCGAGCTCGACTTCACCAGTCCGCTCGAGCTGCTGGTCGCGACCGTCCTCTCGGCGCAGACCACCGACGTCCGGGTCAACCTGGTGACCCCGGCGCTGTTCCGCCGTTACAGGAGCGCCGCCGGTTACGCCGGCGCAGACCGCACCGAGCTCGAGACGATGGTCGGGCCGACCGGTTTCTTCCGGGCGAAGACGAGCTCGCTGATCGGGCTGGGGCAGGCGTTGGTGCAGCGGTACGCCGGGGAGGTGCCCGCCCGGTTGTCGGACCTGGTCACGTTGCCCGGCGTCGGACGCAAGACGGCCAACGTCGTCCTGGGCAACGCCTTCGGCATCCCCGGCATCACCGTCGACACCCACGTCGGGCGGCTCTCCCGGCGCTTCGGCTGGACCGAGGAGACCGACCCCGAACGGGTCGAGGAGGCACTTGCGGCGATCTTCCCGAGACGGGACTGGACGATGGCGAGCCACCGGCTGATCTGGCACGGCCGTCGGGTCTGCCACGCACGGAGGCCGGCCTGCGGGGCCTGCCCGGTTGCGGCCCTGTGCCCGGCGTACGGCGAAGGGGAGGTCGACGCCGGGAAGGCGGCGAAGCTGGTGACGTCGCCCGCCCAGGTGTCGGCCGCCCCGTGACGCGGGACCGGTCACCGGGCGCTCGCGGCGCGGCGTCCCTCCTCCTCGTTGTCCTGCTGCTGGTGGCGTGCACGTCGTCGGCGGACGAAGCCGTCGACGTCGCACCCGTGCCATCGCCGGCCGCGAGCGCCGCTGTCGGACCGTGCCCGGACCTGCCACCCGCCGAGCCGCGCGCCGACGGGCTCCCCGACCTCGAGCTGCCGTGCCTGGGCGACGGCCCGGCCGTGCGCCTCTCGGACCTGCGCGGCGTGCCGACCGTCGTGAACGTGTGGGCGGCGTGGTGCACCAACTGCGCCCGGGAGATGCCGTTGTTCGCCGAGATGGCCGCACGCGCCGGTGAGGACGTGCGCTTCTTCGGCGTCCACTTCAAGGCGACCCGGGACCAGGGCCTGCAGTCCCAGGCCGACTTCGGGACCCCTTTCCCGTCGGTGCATGACGAGGACGGCGACCTCGTCGTCCGCCGGCTCGGTGCCTACGCCCCGCCGCAGACGTTCTTCGTCACCGCCGACGGCAGGGTCGCCGGGCGCGAGATCGGCGAGATCACCTCGCGCCGCGAGCTGGAGCGACTGCTGCAGCGCCACCTCGGGGTCGTCCTGTGACCGCACCGGCGGTGCTGCCCGAGTGGCTGCGGCCGCTGGCCGAGGCGGCGCTCGGCGTACGCCCGGAGCAGCTGAGCCGCTTCCTCCCGCCGGCCGAAGGTGGTCGCGAGTCGGCCGTGCTGATGCTCTTCGGGGAGGCTTCGCCGGGCAGCGGCTGGGACGGGGCCGAGGTCCTGCTCATCGAGCGCGCCCACGACATGCGCAGCCACGCCGGCCAGGTGGCCTTCCCTGGTGGCGCCATCGACCCCGGTGACGACGGTGTCGTCGCGGCCGCGCTGCGCGAGGCCGTGGAGGAGACCGGGCTGGACCCCGCCGGGGTCGAGGTCTTCGGCACGTTGCCGGCGCTCTTCCTCCCCGTCAGCGACTTCGTGGTGACCCCGGTGCTCGCCTGGTGGCGGGAGCCCTCGCCGGTCGGTGTCGTCGACCCGGCGGAGGTCGCATCGGTGCACCGGGTGCCGTTCGCGGACCTGCTGGAACCGGCCAACCGCTTCCGGGTGCGTCACCCGGCGGGCTACGTGGGGCCGGCCTTCGGCGTGGCCGGGCTGCTGGTGTGGGGCTTCACGGCGGGGCTGCTCGACCGGATGCTGCGCCTCGCCGGCTGGGAGCGGCCCTGGGACGCGGGCGTGGTCCGCGACCTGCCCGAGCACATGGTGGACCGGGAGGCGGGGCGACGGTGAACTGGCTCGACGTGGTGCTGCTCATCTCGGCGGCGTCCTTCGGCTTCTCCGGCTACCGGCAGGGCTTCGTCGTGGGGGTGCTCGCCTTCGCCGGGTTCATCGCCGGTGGGGTCGGCGGCCTCGTGCTCGCGCCGTCGCTGGTGTCCGGCCTCGGTCCGGGGCTCGGCCAGTCGGCCCTCGCGGTCGCCGTGGTGCTGCTCTCGGCAACGCTCGGGCAGCTGCTGCTCGCCTGGGTCGGCTCGGTCGTGCGTGGTCGCCTCACCTGGGCGCCGGCGCGGCTGGTCGATGCAGGGCTCGGTGCGCTGGTCAGCGTCCTGGCGATGCTGCTGGTCGCCTGGTTCCTCGCCTCGGCCCTGCGGCCCGGGCCGCTGCCGACCTTGTCGCGCCAGATCGTCGGCTCACGGGTGATCGCCGCGGTCGACGAGTTGGTCCCCGAGCAGGCCTCCACGCTGTTCTCCTCGTTCCGCCGCGTTCTCGACGACAACGCCCTGCCCACGGTCTTCGGCGGCCTCGCGCCCGAACGCATCCGGCCGGTCGACCCGCCCTCGGGCGGCGTCGCCGGAACCGCGGCGGTGCGACGGGCCGGCACGAGCGTCGTCAAGGTGACCGGCACGGCGCAGGACTGCAACCGCCGCCTCGACGGCACCGGCTTCGTCATCTCCGACCGGCACGTGCTGACCAACGCCCACGTCGTGGCGGGCGTCGACCGCCCCGAGGTGCAGGTCGGGGGCGACGGGCGGTCCTTCCGCGCCCGGGTGGTGGTCTTCGACGCCGACCGCGACCTCGCGGTGCTCTACGCGCCCGACCTGCCGGCCGCGGCGCTGCGGTTCGACCCGAGCGGGGAGCGCGGTGACGACGCGGTGGTCGCGGGTTTCCCCGGCGGCGGGGGCTACCGACTCGAGCCGGCGCGCATCCGGGACACCATCGACGCGCGAGGGCCCGACATCTACCACCGCCGGCAGGTGACCCGCGAGGTGTTCTCGCTCTTCGCGACCGTCGAGCCCGGCAACTCCGGCGGCCCGCTGCTCGACCTCGACGGCCAGGTCTACGGGGTGGTCTTCGCCAAGTCCCTCGACGACCCGGACACCGGCTACGCCCTGACGGCCGACGAGGTCGCCCCCGTCGTCAGCGCCGGGGGAGACCGCCGCCAGCAGGTGGCGACCGGTGACTGCGCCTGATCCGCTAGCCGCGCAGCCGGATCGTGGCGGTGGCCGCCGGGTCCGCGGCGAGCGAGCGCGCGGTGGCCACGAGTGCGGCGACCTGCACGCCGTACGGCGGGTCGTCGGCGTACGGCGACATGCGCCCGGCACCTCTGCGCAGCAGGGTGGCGGCGCCGGTAGCGTTCCCGCGCTCGCGGTGCGTGAGGCCGACCGCGATCTGCGCCAGCCCCTGCCACAGGTCCCGCTCCGCGGCGGGGGCCGCCTTCCAGGACGCCTCGAGCACCTCGTGGGCATGGAACGGCCGGCCCGTGTCGAGCAGGCGCTGCGCCTCGTCGAGGGCCGCCAGGGGGGGCAGGAGCAGGTCGTCGGGCACCCGCTCGACCCCGCCGGTGCCGCGGGGGAGCGGGCGGCCCAGGCCGTCCCGCGGTCGGTTGTTGCGCGCCCGTCCCGCCGGGTCGCGGTCCCGGGTCACTCGGGCCCCCTGCGGCAGCGTGGGCGCAGCGGGCGATGGCGTGAGGTGACGCTCACACGGCCTCCGGTTCGGGGTCGGCCAACCAGTCGAGGAGCAGGGTGTTGAAGGCGGCCGGGGCCTCCTCCGGGGGGAAGTGCCCGACGCCGGGCATCAGGTGCCAGCGGTAGGAGGCCTCGACGTACCGGCCAGATCCTTGCGCGCTGCCCGGGAGCACGCACCGGTCCAGGGCGCCGTGGACCTGCAGTGTCGCGACCGTGACCGGTGCGCTCATCCTTCGCGCATAACGGAGGCCGTCGGTGCGCGGGATCGAGCGGACCGCCCACCGGTAGGACTCCAGCGCGCTGTGCGCCACTCCGGGGATCGCGGCGGCCTGCCGGTAGCGGGCCTCGGTGTCGGTGTCGGGGAAGCCCGGGCCCGACCAGGCCCCGAGCAGGTCGGCCACCTCCTGGGCGTCCTCGGCGACCAGGCGGCGCTCGGGGACGACCGGGCGCTGGTAGCCGAGCACGTGTCGGCTCGCCCGGACCTGTCGGGCGTCGGTGAGGTGGGCCCTGCGCAGCCGCCGGGGGTGGGGCATCGAGACGGCCACCAGCCGGCGTACCTGCCGGGGGTGGACGACGGACAGCGTCCACGCCACAAGACCACCCAGCCCCTGGCCGACCACCACCGCGTCGCGCTCCCCGAGCGAGCGGATGACACCGGCGGCGTCCTCGGCCAGGGTGCGGGGGTCGTAGCCCCGGGGTGGCTTGTCGCTGGCGCCGAACCCGCGCAGGTCCATCGCGGCGGCGCGGTAGCCCGCGTCGGAGAGGGCCGGCAGCTGGTGGCGCCAGGCCCACCAGAACTGCGGGAACCCGTGCAGCATCAGGACCAGCGGTCCCTCACCGGCAACGGCGACGTGGAACCGCGCACCGTTGGCGGACACCATGTGGTGCTGCCACGGTCCCGCCACCCGCGCGACGGACGCGTCGGGTGGTTGGTCAGACCGTGGGCGTCGGCGCATCACCGGTGCGCGGGCTCTTGAGGAAGGCCGCCGTCTCCTTGCTGGTGCGGATCGTGCGCTCCGG
>Ga0180121_10000261_pt1 | contig 21352 bp, 18 predicted proteins | sample AntDrymUQ5402106_2_FD_129676 | JGI IMG/M metagenome (GOLD analysis project Ga0180121, IMG submission 129676) | Polar desert sand microbial communities from Dry Valleys, Antarctica - metaG UQ540 (21.06) (version 2) (version 2) | ecosystem: Environmental > Terrestrial > Soil > Desert | place...
AGTTGTGCCACGAATCATCATATTTTATAAAAAATTTTCATTCAACTGTATTCATTCAATCGCAAAATTCGTGGCACAATTAAGACTTTATTGTCATAGCGGTCAACTTGAGTAAATTAATTTCCTTATTTTTCTAATCTTGATCTTCGCTTTAAAAGAGGGTTTCATTTTATCAATAAATCATTGCATCATAGTTATTTTTTCATATCTTTCATCACATCCTGCTCATTATTGAATTTAGGTTCATCATCTTCCTTCATATCCATTCCTTCCATACCCTGCATATTACTTCCTGCCGAGCGAATCTGACTTTCACTATCAATTAAGAATCCTGCGCTTGAAACGATTTCATCTCCTTCTTTAAGGCCCGAAGTAACCAAGTAATATCCATCCTGTTCTCCTCCGATAGTTACCATTTTCGGGGAAAAAATATTATTTTCTTTCTTTAAATAAACCATATCCATTTTGCCGGTTCTCAAAACTGCATTTCTCGGAACAATAATGTTCCACTGATATTGTCCTCCTTTAATCGAAACTTTCACAAACATATCCGGTTTTAATTTAAAATTTTTATTCGATACATCAAGCCGCACTTCTAAAGTTCTTGTTTCGGAATTAAACAGTGGACTGATAAAATTTACTTTTGCAAAAAATTCTTCGCCTGGATATGAAACAGAAGTTACAAATGCAGATTGACCGGTTTTAATATTTTGAACGTCTGCTTCAGGAATGTTTGCGATCACCCAAACAGCTGACATATCGGCAACATCATAAATATCTTCTCCGGTAACAGCCCAGTGTCCTTCATGAACAATTTTTTTGGTGATGACTCCGCTGTATTTCGAATATACGGTTATGTAATTTTTTACTTCTTTTGTCTTCTCCAGCTCTTCTATCTGCTGCGGACTTACCTCCCATAATCTCAATCTTGTTCGCGTAGAGTTCAAAAGACTTTCAGCTTGCTCTATAACAAGATTGTAATCACTATTTTTTACATTTTCATAATTTTCTAGTGCAAGAAGATATTCTTTTTCAGTAGCGAATATTTCGGGTGAATATATTTCAAAAACTGGTTGACCTTTACTTACTACTTGGCCTTCAAAGTTAACAAACATTTTTACGATCTTTCCCGATACAGGTGTAGAAATATGACGCATATTTTTTTCATCAATTTTTATATACCCGTTAAAAACCCTTTCGCTTGAAAATTCCTTTATCTTCACTTTTTCTGTTTGCACATTTGCCAAAACCTGTTGAGATGGCGATAAAACAACATCTCCTATTTCCTTTTTGACATCACTAAATGAATCCATGCCTTCCATTGTTTCATTGCTGCCTTTTAAAATCAGTTCCATATTACAAATTGGACAAACTCCGGGATGGTCCTGATGAATCTGCGGATGCATAGGACAAATATAAAGCTCGTTCTTTGAAACATTCTGATCAGAATTTTTTGAAAAAAAGATCTTATATATTCCAAAGGAAATTCCTATAACTGCAATTAAAACTATAACTATTATTATTGTCTTTCTCATTTTAGTTTATTGTTAAAATTTCCTTTCCGATTAATTTCTCTAAATCACTTATTAAAATTAAATAATTTATTTCTTCTTCGATCAGCATTTTATTATTTTCTCTTGAGCTTCTGTAAGTATCGAGCAAATCTATAAATTCATTTGAAGTAGTTTCATAGCCAATCAATGCTGACTTAAATGTTTGTTCGGTTTGAGGAATTAATATTGTGCTGATATATTTTATCTTTTCTAAAGATAAATTTATTTTATTCAGAATATTTCTCAATTCATTCCTGAGATTTTGTTCAAGTGCTTTTGATTCCGAATTTATTTTCTTTTCTGTTAAATTTTTTTCTACAATGATAGCATCAATTCTTTTACTGTTCCAGGGCATAAAGGGCAAATCTACAGATATTGAAAATAGCAATAAATTGGTTTTTGATTCGGATAAATATCTGTAACCACTCATTAAAGTTAAATCGGGTTTTCTTTCAAGCTCCGAAATATTCCTCGCAAGAATGTTTTCTTCTTTTGTGAGATCCAGATATTGAAAATCCGTATTATTGTCTTTCATTATGACTATTAACTCAGAAGTATCCAATTCAAATGGAGAAATATTAAGAAGCATTTCAATGTTTTTAGTTTTATAATCATCAGGCAAGTCAAGATTTGAAAGTGTTTTTAGATTATTGATTAAAATATTTTTATTATTTCTCAAATCAATTTCTTCCAGCAATAGCTTCTGAAATTCATTGTTACTTTTCATGATCTCATATTGATTTCCTTTACCCACAGAATATCTTATCTCAATTGATTTAGTAATGCTGTTTAAGATTTGCTGAAACTCATAATTAAATTCTAACAACCTTTCACTAACCGAAAGCATAAAATAGTTTTCTTTGATTGATTTTATTAACTCGTTCTCTAATTCTTTTTTTGTAATTACAGGTTTTTGAGCATTCAGCTTAGCTAAATTTTCCTCTGCATCAAGCTTACCAAATAATTTCAGTGGTTGAGAATATGAAAGAGAATATTCACCCGCATTTTCGAGATTAACAGGAAGATAATCAATCATAAACTGAAGCATCGGAGACGGTTGTTTATTCACCTGGTTTATTTTTGCCGATAAAATTTTCCTCTCATATTCAATAGGTTCCAGATTCAAATTTGATTTCAACGCTGAGCTAATCAAATCGTTTAAACCAAGATTCGCATAATCATTTTTACTCGAGTCCGGTTGTCCGAAAATTAAATTGGAAAATATTATAATGTTTAATATGATTAATTTCATTTTTATTTCTATTTATAAATAAATAAAAACATTAAGACAAAGTAAGATACTTTGCCGTTATCAGAACTACAAAATGAAATTAATTAAATGAGAAATCGAGAAATTAGGATGGGTATGTCAGTAAAAGTTTTGGGATGTGTTGTAAATGCTTTATCATGAAAAACAAAGTTTAAATGTAAATCAGTATGTATTAAGTTATGAATTAATATAACAACATCATTATCTAATGCAGATCGTTTGAATACTTCAAAAGTCGTCGAATTATTTATTTCATTTACATTAACTGTGCAGCAGGAAAATTTTTCTTTAGTAATACTTATTTCTTTACAGTTGCTTTCAGACTGGTGTTTGCATTCGCAAATTTTTGGGTCTGTGCTCATCTCGCAAAGCATTGATTGAACTGCAAAGCTAAAATTAGAATTAACTATAACTAATATTAAAATTAAAGAAAAATATTTTGAGAGTTTTTTTATCACAGTTTGAAATTAGAAAATATAAAAGTAAAAATCAAAACCAAACATGCTCTGCCAGAGTTCCGGTAAAACTGTTGAAGACAATTACTAAACTACAAGAAATGTCATGATGCCTTACCTGAAAGTGGAAATTAAGTGAAGCGATAATTAATCCTACGGTCAAACACCTTAATGGTATCGTATGCAAATTGTTTTTATATCTGAAAATACTCGGAGTGGAGTTGAGTACAGTAATTGCTGGCTTGGTGAAAATGCATCAGATGATTAAGTTCTAAAATTCCCCTAAACGCATTAACCGCACACTTGCTTAAACACTCTCAAAAAATTCCCCCCGAGAATTTTTTTTATCTCTTCTTCAGTATAACCTTTTTCAACCAGTCTTTTTGTAAGCAAAGGATAACAGCTCGCATCATAAAGCTCATTCGGTGGTGTAATGCCTCCGTCAAAATCAGAGCCTATGCCTATATAATCAGCTCCAACAAGATTCTTTATGTGATCAATATGCTCCAAAACTTTTTCGATTGATGTTCCGTCAAGAATATTCTTATCAGAAAAAAATTTATCACGTTCCTCGTTAAACTTTATTAAATCATCGCTGTATTTTTCGTTAAGCTCATTAATCTCGTCGGGATATTTTTGATAAGCATTGAATGTTCTGTTTTTCTTTGCATCCTTATCAAGAAATTCGTCATGAAAATTTATTCCGATATATCCGTCGTTTTTTGCAATAGCTTTGATCTGATCGTCGGTTAGATTTCTAAAGTGCGGATTGATCGAATAACAATTAGAGTGTGAAGCTATTATCGGATCACTTGTATTTTCTATCACATCCCAGAAACCTTCTTCGCTTAAATGTGAAACATCAACCAACATTCCGACATCATTCATCCTTTGAATAACCTGCACTCCAAAGTCTGAAAGCCCTCCTGACTTTCCTTTTTCAACCGACTCTTTTGCCGATGTAGAAATAAAATTTGAGTTATTCCAGGTAAGACCTATATATCTTACTCCCATTTCATAGAATCTGTTTACATTCTCAAGATCTTTTTCAATGGCAGTTCCTCCTTCAATACCTATCAGTCCGCAAACCTTTTTCTCGTTTGTAATTCTGATTATGTCATCATAACTTTTTGCAAATTCAAATTCCGAATAATCTTCTCTTTCAAATTCCTTTAATCTATCGATCTGAGAAACAGTAAATCTGTAAGATCTTCTCACTTCTTTCATTGGTATCCAAACCGCAAACACCTGCACGTCAACACCGCCTGTTTTGTATCTGGGAAGATCGGACTGGGTGAAACCGTTTCTATGATTAAACACGGCGCCTTTTTCATAAACTTTCCAGATGAAATCGTTATGAGTATCTATTAAGATGGCATCGTAATGAAGCTTTAGATAATCGATATTAGAACTGTCTTTTAAAGAGGCAGGATTTGTCAATATTTTTTCATTATTAACTTTTTTTAAATTTGTTTCAGATTTAACATTTTGTTGATTTATCCTTGCAGTATTTTCTATCAGATCTGAATCATCTCTTGTTTCTTCTCTCAAAAAAATTTTGTTGTTATATAAAATTATTATTGCAATTATAATAAAACCAAGAACAAATATGGATGTAGTGTATTTCATAAGTATTAAATTAAACTAAATTTAAGATACGAAATAATCAGCGAAATCCTAAGATCAGTTTAATCTGCGGTTTATCAGCGGTTGCGGTCGCGGTCAATATTCCAAGTCATCTTCCAGCAATGAAGACTTGTCTGTGTTTATAGCAACTTTGGCGAGTTCGTAATGGCTTTCATGCACAAAAAATTTTATAGGCCGCTTCAAAGCGATCCTTCCAAGCTGAGTGTTAAAGGTTTCCATTGTAATTGAAATATTGTAATCTCCTGTTACCGTAAAAGGAATTTCCTCATCAGTCAATTTGGCTCTCACCAAACTGGCTTCCATTGGATCATACGTTACGAATACTTCAACCATAAAAATTCTGCTTTTGTTTGTATAATGTTTTTTTAAATCATTTCTGATTAAAATTCAGTAATGGTGTAAGCTTTTGATCGTAAGGGGCAATTACAAATGAATTGTTCGGAGAATTAACTAACTCTTTTAAAGTTTCTATATACTTCCACTGAAGATATGAATTGCTAATTGTGCTGTTGATGATCTTCTGCGCTTCTGCTACACCTTGTGCTTCAACAGTCTTCCGCTCCGCTTCCTGTCTTTCTTTTTGCAAAACATAAACCATCTGCTGAGCTCTTTGCTCCGCAGCGATCTTTTCATCTATAGCTTCTCGGACTTTTTGCGGAAGTTCTACGTTTCTCAATAAAACTTTTTCAAGAATAATTCCCCGCCCTTCAAAAGATTTTTCAAGTTTTTTTGCAACATCATTAACGTAATCATCGCGCTTAGAGGAATAAATATCAGTGGCTACAAAATTAACTGCGATATCCCTAATCGCTGTTCTGATTGCGGGACGAACTATCTTGGCTTCATAATCCGAGCCGATTGTTCTCAATAAATTCGGTGCGTCATCCGCGCTAACGCGAAACCATACCGTGACATCGAGTAGCAATGTCAATCCATCCGATGAAAGTGTCTGGATCGGGTCACTCTTGATGGTCTGATCATCACGCACATCCTGGTCATTTGCACCGCTCATTGTGTATGACTGAGTTTTTATATCGAGCTTCTGAACTTCCATCAACGGATTTACAAAATTCAAACCGCTTCGCAAAACCCCTTCCTGTATTTTTCCGAATAGTATCTGAACACCGACCTCTCCCGGTCCTATCTGAACTATTGATGAAAATAATATTGAAAAAAGTATCCCGACACCAGCTACAATCCTTAGCACATCCAATATCTTCTCAATATGCTGATTGTTTCTAAACTGAAGGTTATTCTTCAGCTGATTTCTTATTATTGTAATTACAATAATCGCGACAACTAAAAATATTACAAATGCTATCATAATTAATTATTTTAATTTTTGAAATATTAATTCAAATATTTATTGATCTCTCAGACTCAACAGCAATTCTTACTGCTTCGTCTCGGTCATTGTGCAACACAGTTATATGTCCCATCTTCCTTTCTGTACGGGTTTCGTTTTTTCCGTAAACATGTAAATATGTTTTATCCTTGCCAAGCACTTCACCAACTCCCGTTAGCTTTGCTTTACCGTCTCTTTTCCCGAGAATATTGATCATCACGGCGCTGTTTGAGGTCAATTCTGTGTTGCCCAAAGGGTAATTTATTACAGCGCGAATGTGATTTTCAAATTGTGAAGTATAGCATCCCTCGATAGTATAATGACCCGAATTATGAACACGAGGCGCAAGTTCGTTAACAACTATTTGATCGCTTGTTAAAAACATTTCAATACCCATTACACCTATATAATCCAAATCTATTACAATTTTCGTCGCAATATCAGTGACCTGATTTTTAATATTATCAAATAAATTCTTAGAAGCAATCACAAGATTACAAATGTGATTTTTTTGAATAGTTTCTACGACAGGATAAACTTTTATTTCCCCGTATTTATTTCTCGCCACCTGTGTGGCAATCTCTTTATCAAACCTCACAAAGCCTTCGCACAACAGCTCCCCGCGCTTTGATAAATTTTCCAGAGCATCATTGATCTGCTCTTCGTTATTAATTGTAGTATTGCCCTTCCCGTCATAGCCCATGGTTCTTGATTTAAGTATAACAGGATAATTATTATTTTCTGCAAACCGCTTAACATCATCATTGTTTTCAACCGCAATAAATTTTGCAACCGGTATCCCGTTTTTCTCTAAGGTTTTTTTCTGAAAAAGCTTGTCCTGAATTAAGTTTATTATTCTGGAAGACGGATAAACTTTTTTACCTGCTCTTTCAAGGTTTTCGATTTTTTGGAAATCGATGAATTCATTTTCAAGTGTAATGATATCGCACGGGGCGGTGAATCTTTTAAGACAATCTTCATCATTCCAATCTCCGACAGTTTCAAAGTTTGTCAGTTGACCCGCGGGAGAATTCTCTTCCTTTGACAGAATATGAAACTCGAGGCCGTACTTATAACTTGATTCCATTAACATCCTGGCTAACTGACCACCCCCGAGAATCCCTATCTTCACTTTAATTAGGTATTTGAAAGTTTGCCGGAAGTATTTATCCGGAAAAAAGTTATCATACTATTTGCTAAGCAGGCTGTTGTATTCGGATCTGTTTTCTAAAATTCTGACTGCCTGCTGAAGCTGCAGGTCATAAGGAAACATTGCTTCGATCTGTTCGGATTCAGTGATGATTCTTTTATTGATTTCATTTACGACACTTCTTGTGATTTCATCTTTTGAGAAATCGATCTCTTTCTGTTCACCAAATTCGATCTCATTTTCTATCTTACTCAAGTTGCCTTCGAGTTCAAGTTTATAACTTTTGTTTGAAGCAAGCTGCTCAATCTCTTTTAATTTTTTCTCTATTTGTGAATCATATGAAAAATTTTTCTCTGCGAGAAAATTTTTGAACTGCATGAAAACTTCTTCATTAGGTGTTACAGATTTCACATCCGGGTTTCTTTCAATGTAATAATTGGCAAATTTGAAAAACATATCTTTTGACAATAACCCTGCGTGTATTTCACTCTCAGGTTCGGTCTTTACTTCGACATCCGGTGCGATGCCTCCGTATGCCTTAACAATCCTTCCTCCGAGCGTTTTAAAATCTGTTTGGTCATACTTGTTCTTATCCACGAACACTCCGAATTTATTCTCTTTAAAGTAGTTTTTCTCCTGTATCCATCTTCCTGAAGGTGTGAAATACCTTGAACCGGTAATTTTAATTTGTGATTTTTTGTCCAGATCTTTAATTTGCTGCACAAGGCCTTTTCCGAAAGACTTCGACCCGATTACAACCCCCCTGTCCAGATCCTGGATTGCACCCGCAACGATCTCGGATGCCGATGCAGTTTTATTGTTTATCAATACAACAACGGGAACGTCAAGAGGAATCATGGGATCTTCCTTTGAAAAATATTTTTTTTCAGAATCCGTACGTTTTCCTTTAGTAATTACAAGCAGACTGTTTTTAGGAACAATCTTATTAAGTATTCCTATTGCAGCATCCAAAAGACCCCCCCCATTGTCACGCAGATCAAGTACCAAACCTTTAAGCTCTCCGCTCGCTTTCATAGTTTTTAAAGCATTCTCAACTTCACTTTCTGAAATATTTGTAAACCTGTCGAGCCTGATGTATCCTATACCTTCACTCGTTGGTTCTAATAATCCGAAATAAGAAACATTTTTTAAAATTATTTCCTGTCTTGTTAAAATAAAATCAATTAACTCTCCTTCCCTGTCAACTTTTACATTTACTTCCGTTCCCACAGGACCTCTGACTAAGCTTCTCATGTTATCAACTTTTTCACTTCTCAGGTCTCTTCCGTCTATTTCGATTATCTTATCACCAACCCGGAGGCCCTTCTTTTGCGCCTCGTACCCGCTCATTATTTCGGTTATGATTATCATGCTGTCTCTTACACCAACTGTAATCCCGACTCCGCCGTATTTGCCTGTAGTAATTAGATCGATCTGATCCCTGCTTCTCTCGTCAATATAATTTGTATAAGGATCAAGTGTCGCGAGCATCCCTTCAATCCCTGCTGTAATAAATTTATCGGCGTCTATTTCGTCTACATAATTCAATGCGATCTCTTTGTACACTTGTCCAAACAAATCCATGTTACGGTTTATCTTTTCGTAAATATCATCGTCTCCGGGGGAAACTGAAACACCAAGGAATAAAACCACAGTGATTATAAAAGTTGCCGGATAGAATTTAGCAAAATTTTCTTTAAACTTTTTCATAATATTTTATTTTTTCTTTTTAATCTCATTAAGTGAATGAATGATCTCTTTGCTGATCTCTTGTTTGGAATTGCTCCCGTTTATAACAACGAATCTCTCTTTATTGTTTTTGGCGATCTGAAGATAGCCAATAATTACTTTTTTATAATACGAAATTTTTTTCTGTTCGATCCGGTCTTCGTTTTTTTTCATGAGTCTCTTACGTCTTATGCTTTCATCTATACTGATATGAATCAGGAAAGTTATATCAGGTATAAGATGGCTCGTTGCGATCTTATTTACACTGTTAATGATCTTCATGTCGACCTTTCCGCCATATCCCTGGTAAGCCGTGGAGGAATCAAAATACCTGTCGCAGAGAATCGTAAAGTTTTTTTTCAGATGCGGAAGAATTACTTCTTGTGTCAGCTGCTGTCTTGATGCAGAGAACAAAAGAAACTCAGTCAAGTATTCCATTTTCAAATTATCTTTATCCAATATAATATTCCTGATCTTTTCTGATATCTCCGTTCCGCCCGGCTCTCTTACTGAAATTACTTTTTTATTCTTTTCCTTCAAGTATTTTTCAAGAAGCATGATCTGAGTTGACTTGCCACTCAGATCAATTCCTTCAAACGTAACAAACATATTATTTTTAAAATCAAATTATACATTTCACCATACAATTTCAAAATAAATATTAATATTTAGAATTAAATCCTATCCAATATTGCCCCAAAATTATCGTAAATGGTAAAACATGTCTTGCTTAACATTATGAGAAACTTCCGAAGTCTCAATTCAAATCTCAAATACATTGGAGCGCAGAAAATAAGACTTCGGAAGTTTTTGCTGCTTAACTTAATGGCATTGCCCTGCCCCCTCCTTGCAAAGGAGGGGGTTTGGGGGAGGTTGGCAATGCCCAAAATTATCGCAAATGGTAAAACATGTCTTGCTTAACATTATTATCAAATCAGCTTACTGAACTGCCGGCGAAATTAGCATTGCTAATATACTAGTATAATAGTATGTTAGTATATTGTTCAATTATACAATTTAAAAAAAACGGATATGAAGAGTGTTTATCAATTAAATTACTTTGTAGATCTATTGCTTGGCTTCAGGAAAAAGTCTGACTTGAAAGATTTTCTTCTTGGTATCCTGACTGAAAAAGAAATTGAAGAAATTCCAAAGCGATTAAGTATTGTAAACATGCTTAAAAAAAATATTTCTCAGCATGAAGTAGCGCTGAAGCTTGGAGTTGGAGTTGCAACAGTCACGCGCGCATCCAAAGAATTACAAAAAGGCAGATTTAAAATTTCCTGAATTCAATAAAATTTTAATCATGAATGAAGTTTTAGATAAAAGATTATCTGTTTCAAAGAATGAAGCATTTGAAGAAATGCAAAAGATCATGAATGGATATTTTGATACGGACGGAGTTTTGGAATTTTTAAGTAACAATGACTTACATACACTCTCAGAGGAAGTCCTGCAGGGATACAGAAGTGCAGTTATTGCAAGCGGACTATATACACTTGATACTTCTCAATTTGAAAAACCGGTTGTTGACATTGTCGGCACAGGCGGAGATGGAAGATCGACAGCAAATATTTCCACATTTGCATCACTGATCTGTGCTGCAACAGATCTTGTAAATGTTGCAAAATACGGTAACAGATCTGCTTCAGGCATTTGCGGAAGCATGGATATTTTTGAAAACTTAGGGATCAAAATTGAATTATCCGAAAATGAAGTTATTGGCCTTATCAATAATTTCGGCATAGCTCCTTTATATGCAAGGTTTATTTATCCCGGAGGGAAATATATTGCTGAAGCAAGAAATGAATTCAAATTACCTACAGTTTTTAATTTGTTATTCTCAACATCGAGACCTTTCAAAGGAAATCTAAAATTCATATTTGGCTGCGCATTGGAAAGCCAGCTAGAGACTGTAGAAAAATTTTTCATAAGCGATCTGAATACGAGATGTTTACTTGTAAACGGACATGACGGCACGGATGAAATTTCCACAAGTGGAAATGGTAAATCTAATTATTCTTTAATAGAAAAAGGGTCTGTGAAACGGGGAATAATGGACTGCAACAAATTATTTGGAATTTCTCCGGGAGATCTGACCTTGCTTCAGATCAGTTCAAAAGAAGAGGCTGTTGATCTGTTTTGTAACGCATTAGACCCGTCAAAGTCAGGGAAAAAAATTGGTGCCCTGAGAAATGCCGGAGTAGTCAATGCGGCAGCAGCATTATTCATTGCTCTGGAAAATGGCGAAGATAATCCGGCTGAAATAAACAAGTATATTTCTTGTTCGAGGGACGCATTGGCATCAGGGAAGGTGTTAGAACTTGTAAATGATCTGAAAAATAATTGATGCATTATGAATTTTTTAGCAAAAGTAAAAAAATATAAAAGGACCGAGATAAAGATGCTGGAGGTCAAACAATCCGAGAATCAGTTTTTAAAACTTTTTTATACAATTAAGAATAGACCGGTTATAATAGGTGAGATCAAACCACGATCTCCCTCAGGTGAAATTTTATTTGAAGGAGATTTCATAAAATTAGCTAAGACCTATGAAAAAGCCGGTGTAGATGCAATATCTGTTTTAACGGACAGACAGACATTTGGCGGAAGTATAGAGTTGTTAAATGAGATCCGGCGGAATGTTAAAATACCATTATTAAGAAAAGATTTTATTGTCAGAGAGTCTCAGTTAATTGAATCAGTAAACAGAGCAGATGCTGTTCTTCTTATTGTAAAATTATTAAGCAAAAATAATCTGAGCAATCTTATAAACTTCTCATATCGTTTAAAATTGCTGCCAATAGTAGAAGTTACAAATATGCGGGAATTGAACTGCGCCATTAAAGCCGGAGCAAAGATCATAGGCGTAAATTCCAGGGATCTGGTTACTTTGAAGATCTATTATGATAAAGCTCTGAAAACTTTAAACTCCGTACCAAAAGGAAGTATACCTTTGCTTTTTTCCGGAATATCCACAAGGGAAAATGTTACTAACGCAGTTAAAAATGGTGCAAAAGGTATTCTTGTTGGTTCGAGCCTTATTAAATCAAAAAATAAAAATAAAAAAGTGAAAGAATTAATGTATGATTGAAAATAAAAATTTTATAGTGAAGATCTGCGGGGTCAATGATCAAACAGAAGCGCAAAATATATTCCGCTTCAACCCGACAATGATCGGATTAATATTTGTCCCGGAAAGTCCTCGTTTCGTGGAAATCAATACAGCGCGCGAGATCTCCGGCTCTGCGCATGCTAAAGGGATACTCGTAGTCGGAGTATTTCAAAACCAAAACCCTGTATATGTATTGGAAATTATTAAAACTGTATCACTTGATTACGTTCAGTTACATGGAGAAGAAGATATGCAGTACTGCTCTAAGATGAACATACCAGTAATCAAAAAAATAATTTTGAGCGATTCAGTAGAAGAATTAAAGTCCACAATGAGTGAGTATTCCGGAACAGTAAATTATTTTTTAATAGACAGGCCTGTACAGGGCCAAGGCGAAACTGTTGACTTAAAAACTGTGAAGGAGTTAACGGAAGACTACCCGGTAATTATTGCAGGTGGTTTGAATAAAGATAACATTGAAATGACCATTAATGGGATCGGAAAAAATCTAAGAGGTGTGGATACCTGCAGCGGTGTGGAAAACAAACCCGGTGTCAAGGATTTGGATTTGGTTCAATCGTTTATTTCAAATGCCGGCAGCTCTCATGAGTTGTATAAAACTCAGGCTCAGAAAATGGACGATGAAGATATGCTGAGTCATTTCAAGAATGATTTTTATTTTCCTCAGGATAATATTTATATGAATGGAAACTCACTCGGCTTGTTATCCAAAAGATCCGAACACTCATTGCTTGAAGTTATTGATTCATGGAAAACAAAAGGCATAAACGGCTGGACGCAAGGAGATGATCCATGGTTTTATATGGCAGAAAAACTAAGTAAAATGATAGCTCCGTTGGTCGGCGCACTACCGGAAGAAATAATTGTCAGCTCTTCCGCTTCCGTAAATTTACATCAGCTTCTGGCAACTTTTTTTAAACCGGAAAAAAATCGTACTAAAATATTAACTGACTCCCTGGCTTTTCCTTCCGATATTTATGCTTTAAAAAGTCATCTGATCCTGAAAGGACTCAACCCGGAAGAACATCTGAAGATTGTTAAGAGCAGAGATGGAAATAATATACACGAAGATGATATTATTGCGGCTATGACAGAAGATGTATCGCTGATATTATTACCAACTGTAATTTATTCCACAGGGCAATTATTAGATTATAAAAAAATAACTGCCGAAGCCCGGAAAAGAAATATAACAATTGGATTCGATCTATGTCACTCCATTGGCATAATTCCTCATGAACTTCATAAAGAAGAAATGGATTTTGCATTCTTCTGCAATTATAAATATTTAAACGGCGGACCGGGTTCTGCCGGAGGATTATTTATTCATAAAAAACATTTTGGATCTCATCCGGGACTGGCGGGATGGTTCTCTTCAGATAAAAAAGTTCAGTTTGATATGAAACATGAACTCGTTCCGGCAGAGGATGCCGGTGCATACCAGATCGGAACACCTCACATCCTTAGCATGGCTCCATTGCTAGGATCATTAGCAATTTTTGAGGAGGCAGGTATTCAAAACATTCATGAAAAATCCATGAAATTAACCGGCTTTTTGTGTGATCTGATTGAAACCGAACTTGCAGGAATGGGATTTTCAATCGGAACTCCCAATAATCCGTATTCCAGAGGAGGACATATTGCATTGATACATGAAGATGCACCGAGAATTTGTAAGTCGTTAAAACTTCATGGAATAATTCCTGATTTTCGTCCGCCAAACATTATTCGTCTTGCTCCTTCACCTTTATATGTTTCGTTTACAGATGTATTTGAAGTTGTAAAAACTATAAAGGAAATAATGTTAGAAAAAGATTACAAAAAATTTGCGAATCGAAGAGAACTTGTTGCTTAAAATAAAATTATGAAAAAAAGAGACGGACATTTTGGAAAGTATGGCGGAAGATATGTGCCCGAGATGCTTATCGGTGCATTAGATGAATTAGAAAAAACATATTTTAAAGCTAAGAAAGATAATTCATTTCAAAAAGAATTCGATTATCATTTAAAAACATTTTCAGGACGTCCGACACCTTTGACATTTGCAAGGAACCTGACAGAACATCTCGGAGGCGCAAAAATTTATCTGAAAAACGAAGGACTGAATCACACCGGTGCTCATAAGATCACTCATTGTATTGGTCAGGCATTACTTGCAAAAAGAATGAATAAAAAAAGACTGATCGCCGAAACAGGAGCCGGTCAGCACGGACTTGCAACTGCAACTGTTGCTGCTAAGTTTGGTTTTTCATGTACTGTGTATATGGGCGAGGTTGATATGCAAAGGCAAAGACCGAATGTTTTTTTGATGGAGCAGTTAGGTGCGGAGGTAATTCCTGTAAAATTCGGAAACAGAACACTTAAAGATGCTGTCAATGCTGCACTTAAAGATTATATCGAGAATGAATCAACATCACATTATCTGCTTGGATCAGTTGTTGGTCCTCATCCATATCCGGTAATGAACCGGGATTTTCAATCTGTTGTCGGTAAAGAAACAAAGAAACAAATTATTAAAGCTGAAGGAAAACTCCCGGATTATATAATTGCCTGTGTTGGCGGCGGCAGCAACGCAATGGGAATATTTTATAAATTTCTGAAGAATAAAAATGTAAAGCTGATCGCGGTAGAAGCAGGCGGAAAAGGAGATAAATTGGGCGAACATTCAATGAGTTTCCAAGGATCTGTTGGCGTAGTGGAAGGGTATAAATCTTATTTCTTACAGGATGAAGACGGTCAAATACAGGATACATGCAGCATTGCAGCCGGAATGGATTATCCCGGCATTGGTCCTGAGTTATCTTATCTAAAAGATATTGGAAGGATCGAAGCTGATGCGGTTTCTGATAATGAAGTTATCGATGCTTTTAAATTGATCTGCAAAACCGAGGGGATCATACCTGCACTGGAATCCGCTCACGCAGTTGCAAAAGCAATTAAATTAGCTCCGCAGCTTAAAAAAGATAAGATAATTGTTGTGAACATTTCAGGAAGAGGTGATAAAGACATTTTTATTCTGGCCGACAAATTAAAAGATAAAAACTTCTTTCAATTTTTAAAGGATTACCTGAATCATGAAAATTGATCCTTCTCACTTCGAATGAATCTTATTGACAAGCAATTAATTAAAATCAAAAATGAAAACCGGATCGGATTGATGACTCATATGGTTGTGGGATTTCCGTCATTAGATAAAACTATTTCTTTAGTTAAAAATATGGCTGAAGCCGGCGTTGATTTTGTAGAATTACAAATTCCTTTTTCAGAACCTCTCGCAGATGGTCCGACAATTATGGGAGCTTGTGAGAAGGCATTAAGAGACGGAGTAAAAGTTAAAGATGCATTCGATGTTGCAGCAATTTTATCTAAAGATCTGGAAATTCCGTTACTGTTCATGTCTTATTACAATATTGTTTTTAAATACGGGACTGAAAAATTTTGTGCAGATGCTAAAAAAGCAGGGATCTCCGGATTGATAGTTCCGGATATTCCATTTGAAGAGGAGAAGCATGAACATTTTAATAAATTTTGCAAAAGAGAAGGTTTAAAAAATATTCGTGTTATCTCGCCTTCTTCCACAGCTGAAAGATTACGACTAAACAGTAAGTCTGCAGAGGGTTTTATTTATTGTACTGCCAGGCAGGGGATCACCGGCAGCAGCAAAGAACTTGATCCGAATTTAAAAATTTATCTTACCAATGTCCGGAAATATTTTAAAATTCCAATAGCAGTTGGATTTGGAATTTCAAATAAAGAAAGATTAAGTCAGGTCAAACCCTTTGCTGATATTGCAGTGATAGGAAGTGCGGTCATTGATATTATAAACAATTCCCAAAACATTGATCTTGAAAGTAATTTGTCTTCTTTTTTGAAATCGATCCTTGACGGGAGATGATCTTTGTTAAAATTCCCGGAAGCGCTTGTAATTTATCTTTTCAGAGGACTGAGTAACTCCCTGCTCTCTTACGAAATCACTTTTTATTTTACCTTTAAATATTTTCCAAAAAATTTTCTCTGATAATGAAGCGGGTGAACGATAACATTGCCCGCTTCATTGATTTAATAAGATTTAATAATTTCGCCTTCCTTCAATCACGGAATTATTTTACCTATAAAATTAAACGAATTATTATCCGCAATTGCGCCATCACTTCCGTCAACGACATCATCACCGTTTACATCAGAATTGACATAGCCAGTTACAAAGTTAAATGCTTCATTCTCGATTATTGCTCCGTCACCTCCATCAACTACTCCATCCTGGTTCACGTCTCCGCTATATATTGCGAACTTCACAGGAGCATTGTCTACCTGGATCTGATTGTCTCCGTATGCTTTATTTGCAGCGGTTGTAAAATCATACGTTAATGAACCGGATACAAAAGCATTTCCGGAGCCGCTCCATGTTTCAATTGAATTTCTGTGCGTCAATACAATGTAATAATTTGTAGCGTTAACGGCATTAGGAAAAATAAATGTTCCTACTCCGGAAGAACTCAACAAGTTTTTTGATGAATCAACTAGTGCATATGGAAAGGAAGCATCTCTCAAATAAACTTTAACTGTATCAGATATCATAATGTCAAAGGAAGGATTATAAAATCCCTGTATAAGAGCTGTAAGGTTCAGAACATAAGCATTAGCCCCGCATATTGTACCGCCTCCGGAGAAAGTTCCGTTAATGATCACCTGGTCGGCACATATGTCAGCACCCGGCTGTACAACGACACCGGTACCTGTTTGATAATTCAACACACTCTGACTAAAAGTAACTGATTTAAAAGTTAAAAATAAAATTGTAAAAAAAATTATTTTTTTCATTTTTGCATCTCCTTATTTAAATTTGCCATCTTCACTTTGTTATCAATAAGTGAAGTATGTTTTATTAAATTCATCTCGTTAACTTTCTTTTCCAAATTAGTGAACTTTTCACTGAGAGATTTAAATGATTCAACTTCCGCTGATAACTTTTCATTATCCTTTTTTAGCACATCATTCTCTGATTTTAGTTCCTGTATTGCTTTCACCATCACGGGCAAAAGATTTCCGTATGTCGCTTCAAGCTTTTCGGGATTATCTTTCAACACAAGATTCAGCCATTCGGCATTTTCATTGGTCTGAACTTCATCAAGCTCTTGTGCAATGAATCCTGCTGTCGGGGTTTCCTTTATTTTACTTCCGTCTAAATTATTATTTTCATACCACTCTCTTTTATCCCAGTTAAACTGACGCGGTTTAATCTTCATTAAAAAATCAAGTCCAAGTGATAAGTCTTTAACATTTTTCTTATCTCTTGCGTCTGATAAAGCTGTTATTAGAGCCAGTGGTGTTGTTACTTAAAGATTGCAATCCCACAGCTGTGTTACCAGAGCCAGTGGTGTTGTTACCTAAAGAAGCATATCCCACTGCTGTGTTAGAAAAGCCAGTGGTGTTGGATCTTAAAGACTGCAATCCAAGGGCTGTATTATAATTGCCCGTGGTGTTGGAAGATAAGGAACTCAATCCTACTGCCGTGTTTTCAACGCCAGTCATAGTAAAATTTCCAGAGTTAATTCCTAAGAATGTATTCGCTGTACGGTAGTTATGCAAAAATCTGTCCGGTCCCTTAAATATTATACCCAAGCTTGAGCTTGTAGTAGAGGGTATTGTTAAGCTTTAGTTGAGCGACAAATAACCTGTTGATTGGCTTAGAGTCAAATAATTATTCAGCCCATTTTTAATTATAAAAAATCCACCTGTGCCGAGTGTATTGGTGATGTTCTGCGAAAAAACTGATGATGCAAACATTAGAAAAAGAATTCCTAATTTGCCGATGTTGTTTAATTTTGTTTTCATTTTGTTTTTATGTTTAATTTTTTTAAAAGTTTTTAGGAGTAAATTAATTACGAATTATGAATTACGATTTTCCTTTCATGTATGACATTTGACTTTTGATAGTTCACTTTAAAATATTTATTTGCCTACCAGGCTGCGGCTTGGTAAGCAAATTCAAAATTACCTAATTTATTTTATCAGCATCATCTTCTTCGTCATCACAAAGTTATTTCCATTGCCTTCTGCACTTATTCTGTAGAAGTAAACACCGCTTGCGAGGTTAGACGCATTGAAATCAATTGTATAATAACTTGCCGTCTTAAACTCATTAATAAGTGTTGAAACTTCTCTTCCCGATATATCAAATATTTTCAAAGTAACTTTTCCATCAAAGGGAATATCATAATTAATGTTTGTCGTTGGATTAAATGGATTCGGATAGTTCTGCGCTAAATCATACTTTGCCGGAATTCCAATAACTACTTCATTACCCAAATTGAAGTATTCATAATTTCCATTGAAATCAATTTGTTTTAATCTATAGTTATATTTTCCAGTATTTAATCCATTGTCGCTGAAAGTATAATCTGCAGATGAAGACGAATTTCCACTTCCTTGAACGAAACCGACTTTTGACCATTCACCGTTTACTGCTGCTCTTTCAACTTCAAATCCCGAGTTATTGAATTCTCTAGCTGTTGTCCAATTCAATGTAACATCTCTTCTATTTACTGTTGAAGTAAATGAAGCAAGCTCAACAGGAAGAATTTGTTGGTCTGGGCCGAATGCAACTGCTAGTGGCGAACCAAATAATGGGCCGGGTGTTATAACATTTGCCATTGCTGATGGAAAGCTTAACCTTCTATACTGTATACCACGTGTACCTGTTACATCTTGAATTCCAACTGTATGCTCATCAAGTAGATTTGTGAAGTTAAAATAATCATTTAAGAACCCTGCACCTGTTCTGGAATCGTCATATTGATATATAATTCTTCCATCTGTAGTTCCACCTCCCGGTCCTAACTGAAGAATGATTTGGAAGCTTGCAAAGTCAGTCAGCGAGCCATCATTATCCGGAGCTCTGTCATAGGTTATGAGTAAGACTAACCCTTCAGAAGCAGTTATCATTGTCCTATAGCTGATTCGCTTGCTTCCTGTTACAGCATTGAAACCAAAATCTTTCCACAATGGGAATAGACCCGGTTGAAGAGCTAATGTACTTGGGATATCGGTCGGAGAAGCGCTGAGCAACTTCGAGCTATTATTATTTGCTAAGGTTAGTCCTATCATTCCATTAATGGAGACAAAGAATGAATCGTAGGCAACTCCGCAAAACCTGAATTGGTCAAGTCCCGGGATGGCTAACTTCCAGTATCCATCATTCTTGTTTCCTACAAATACTCCCGGTGGAGTTTGAACGGAGGTATCAATTATAAGAGATGAACTTCCGGTTGTATCTTCCCAGAAGAATACAGGTTTATTTGGGGCTACTGAACAGGCGAGATTGTTTGCGAAGAAGTAATTACAATTTGCTGGCAAGCCGCCTCCGGCTCCGGGATTAACTACTATCAATGAGAGTGTTAGAGTATCATTTGCTGAATTACTGTCGGATGGGAAAGTTGTAAATACCTTAAGTACCCAGGTGCCGGCTACAGATGGACAGAAGGTACTGTCAAATGTTAATGTTTGGAATGCACCTGCTGATAAAGACCCGGATCGGGTACTGGTATAAGGAACTCCCGGACCTGTTATCTGATACGTAGCATTGAAAGCCGCAAATGCAGTACCGATATTTTTTATGCTTGCTGTTGGTCTAAAACATCTTACAGGACAATTTGCGAGGACACCTAGAGGAGAATCAATTACAGTTGGAGTTACGTCAAAAGCACGATGTTGAATTGGTGTCCATCGGTATAATCTGTTGCTATCCGGAAGCACAGAAGGATTAATAATCATTGAACCATTTTCGTTACTAACTATGGTTTTTGCTGCTGTAGACCATGTAGTACCCTTTGTCGAGGTAAGGCTATCTACGCTCGCTGCACCTCCTCCCCCTAAACTTGATTTTAGACCAACTTGAATAAACGCACTACTTGTATTTGTCGCATTTGTTCCAACTACAAAAGAACCATAACGAGATTCAATAATATTAGATGTTTCATATATCCAGACCTGGAAACTTGCTATAGCAAGAACTGTATTAATGTTATTATAACTGAAATTCTGCCATTGTATTTTTAAAATTCTATTTGGAGCAGTTCCATCCCTCAAAATACTGACTTTAGCTGGATTATTTGGATTGGCACTTATTAAGTCTGCTGCGAAGGGAGCAATAATCTGAGATGTAAAAGAGGAGAATAAAGGGTTACCTGGAACGGTTACAGTAGCTATATTAAAAGTTAACCATCCATTTGATGTTACCTTAAATTGTGTAGGAAACAAATTGCCAAATCTAAATGGAAAGGTGATATTGATAGCATCTGATAACCCAGTGTCAAAACCACCAATTAAAGTGACTGTACTATCCCCAACTAAAGCTCCATAGGGACTTGTAGTATTGGTAAGAAAATATTTTCCAATGGGGAAATTTTGAGAATGAGCATTAATACTCAAAAGCAAAAATAAAACCGAAAAAAGCAAAGCAAATTTTTTCATGACATTTAAGTTTAAAGTTTTTAAAAAAAAATTGAGAACTTGGAAGAGAAAGAATTGATTTTAGGAAACAAATTTTTTGTCTTCCAGGAAAATTAGAAAAAGTTTTTAGTGATGTCCTCCTTTTTTATTTAATTTGACATTTAATTCAGTTCGACATTTTTGTTTTATGTACCTTTAGATACTTTTTGGATAGAGAGTTTGGGGTTATAAGAAAAGAAACGTGTAATGACAATGAGAAATGAAAATGAATTTGAATATGGAAGTATCTCATATTGTGGTTCTTCTATTAATTAATATTCTTTCAAAAACTTGAGATAACCTTTTTGATAATGTATTTCTTCACAGCTTTTCTAAAACACTTAACTATTTTACCCAAGTAAATATCAAATAGCAAGTGAATTAAGAGAATTTACCCGCACATTGACTCATATTAAATGTAACCATGGGGCTATGAAAATATAGGTCGTTTCCCGCCACAAAGTGGTGCATTCGCAAAGGGATGGATTCCCAGACTCATATTAAATGTACTCCCAAAAATGTAATCTTCAGATTGTCAAAAGTAAATTGTCAATGATGAATCCCGAAGTTTCGGGACA
>Ga0180121_10000262_pt1 | contig 21281 bp, 20 predicted proteins | sample AntDrymUQ5402106_2_FD_129676 | JGI IMG/M metagenome (GOLD analysis project Ga0180121, IMG submission 129676) | Polar desert sand microbial communities from Dry Valleys, Antarctica - metaG UQ540 (21.06) (version 2) (version 2) | ecosystem: Environmental > Terrestrial > Soil > Desert | place...
GCGAGCCCAACGGAGCGTTCTACATGTGGCTCTTCGAGACCGCAAGATCAGCGGCCTGCCAGTTCACTCAGCAGAACGGACACCGCTGGAACATTCTGCAATCTCGAGGCAACGCCATCGGTGCCGGTGTCACCAGCCTTGCCGTGGTGGACTTTGGTCCCGCTGCAGAACCTCCTGGCAAGATCCCATCGGGCACGCATTACCCGCGACAGTCCGCCGCAATCGAGGTCTGGGCCAACTGGTTTGACACCGCTCCGCCCCGATCGGCCTCAGTCGTCATCGACGGAAAGTGCCAGCCCATGACTCTCAACCGGGGCAACGGAACGAATGGCGCCTGGTCGGCCACTGTGACCGGTGCCGGCTCGGGCTGTCACCGGTACTTTTTCTCCTTCGTCGATTCAACGGGGGCAGTCGTTACGTACCCGCGAACCGGCTCGCTAGGCATCGGTCCCTGTGATGACTGGAACAGCACCCGAACTGAAGGCACCTGCGCCGCCACTGCAACTTCGCGACGCTCGCGAGCCGTGCGAAGACGCTGAGTAGCAGGACATTCCAATGTCCTGCCGGGACCATGTAACGCAACCACCTTGAGCGTCAGAGTCGCCGAACTTCCTCCCGGGAAAAATCGGCACATTTTCACAGCGTCGCCGCCGGACATTGGAATTGGAATGTCCGGCCACAAGGGAGTTACGCGATCAATGAACGGAGGAGTTGCAGGTTTCTGATGTCGTCTTCGAAGGGATGAGGTTTGGGTGTTTCGATGAGCTTGGGGATCCCACGGAATCGCGGGTCGTTGAGCAGAAAGCGGAAGGGCTCCAGCCCCAGCTCACCCTGCCCGATGTGCTGATGGCGATCAACCCGCGAGCCGAGAGGTTTCTTCGAATCATTGAGATGAAACGCTCCGACATTTTCGAGACCGACGTGACGGTCGAGCTCATCGATGGTCCGCTCGTAGCCGTCACGGGTTCGCATCTCGTAACCCGCGCTGAACACGTGGCAGGTGTCGAAGCAAACTCCCACGCGAGCGGGATCGTCCACGAGGCGAATGACCGCTCCCAGCTCCTCGAACGAACATCCCAGGCAGCTCCCCTGTCCGGCCGCCGTCTCCAGGAGAGTGATGGTGCGGCAGTTTGGAATGGCCGCGTGAATCTTGTCCAGGGCCCTGGCGATTCGCTCCACACCTTTTCTCGATCCTGAACCCATGTGCGCGCCCGGATGAAGGACCAGGGCGCGCGCTCCCAGTCTCTCAGCACGCGTCAGTTCTTCGACCATGGCCCCGTGGGATTTTCGTCGGAAGATCGGATTGACCGTAGCCAGATTGATGAGATACGAAGCGTGGACCAGGAGCGGGGTTTGGACCACACCCCGGGTCGCATGAAACAGCGCGCAGTCCTCGTCCGTCAGTACTTTGGCCTTCCACTGAGTCGAATTTTTCGAGAAGAGCGCAATGGAACCGGCATTCACGGTGGCGGCCCGCTGGAAGATCGTATGCAGGCCACCCCTGGTCGACAGATGTGCACCGATGAGGTCGCCGGCGGACTCAGGAAAACGAAAGCGATCGGTCATGCGCGAGGGCAAACGCGGTCAGGATCGAAAGCATTTCGCCGCGACCGTGCCCGCCTTCTGGTCGTCCGAAGATCGGACGACACCCGTTCCCCCACGCTCACTCCATCCGGTAATTCACGGTGACGGTGTAATACACGTCGATCGGCTCGCCGCGGTACGTTCCCGCCCGGAAAGTCCACTTGCGAACAGCCTGGGCCGCTGCGTCCCCGAGTCCGTGCGGAAGGTCCTTGAGAACCTCGACCTCGTCGACCGATCCGTCCTTGCGCACGATGGCCCGGATGACGACCGCGCCACCCACATTGGCCCGCTTGGCGGCTGCCGGGTAATGAGGACTCACCTTGTGGATCACGCGGGGCTGTGTGCCTCCGGCCGGCACGGCCGGGTATACCCCGATCGGATCGGGAACGACGGGCACGGTTCGAATCGGCTGCTCTTCAGCGATGGTCGTGGGCCCGGTGTCAGTTGGCTCCGGTTCCGGATCCCTGGGATTCGTCAACTCCTCCACGGACTCGCCCCTCTCTGTGTCTGCGACTTCGAGCTGAGCGCCAGCCGAGGAGAGATTGATCGCTGAAACGTCGGTGTAAACGATCTGGCCCTCGTGGTCGATGGCGAAGAAGTCATGATCCCGCGTGTAGACCCGGACGTCGGTTTGCGGTTGCAGCTCTCCCACTACCGGATAGAAAATACCCGGACCGGCATAGAGCGTGGTCCGGGATCGCACCTCGCCATCGAGCGAGGGGAGCTTGCGGATGGCTTCGGTTCGTCCTTTTCTCCGCTCGAACTCCGCGGCAGCTTCCAGGTAGCTTCGCTCGGACCATCCCTCATCGCCCGCTGGCGTTTGTATTCGTACCCAGGTCCCCTGATCTTCCAGCAGCTTCAGTTTCTGTCCCCGCGTGACGGTGGTCAGCACCGGCGACGCGGACGTCGGCTGCGTGCGAACCCGCAGGCGCAACGGCAGCACGTAGAGCTCAGCAGCACGGGCAGGAGGAACATGATCCTTGCTCTTGCCGGCAAAAATCAGGAGCCCGAGGATGATGAAGAAAACCACACCCAATCCGACGACCACGATCAGGCCGGATCGATGCGAACGGGCCGGGGCGGGTGTCTCAGACATCGCGGCTGGGGCCATCTCCGCTCAAGGCGATGAAGCAAATTACATCCTGAGCGATCACTGGCGCTTTCGATCCTTCATCAGGACGTACATGATGGCTTTCTGGACGTGCAGGCGATTCTCGGCCTCGTCGAAGATCACCGATTGAGGTGAATCGCACACTTCCGAGGAGACTTCCTCGCCGCGGTGGGCGGGCAGACAGTGCATGAAGATGGCCTCTTTTCTGGCGAGTTTCATGAGCCTGGCGTCGACCTGCCATCCTTCGAAGTCCTTCAGCCTTTTCGCTGACTCTTCTTCCTGACCCATCGAGGTCCAGACGTCGGTTTCGACGATGTCGGCGTTGGTCGCTGCCTCATCGATTGAGTTGGTCAGGATTACTTTTGTGCCGGCCATGTCCGCATCGGCCTGGGCCCGGGCCACAACCTCGGGGTCCGGTGCGTAACCCGGCGGGGTGGCCACGGCGATATCCATCCCGACCTTGGATGCTCCGTACATGAGCGAGTGAGCCATGTTGTTTCCGTCGCCGATCCAGGCCATCTTCCTTCCCTTGAGATTGCCCAGTTTCTCCCGGGCTGTGAAGTAATCGGTCATGCCCTGACAGGGGTGAAGCAGGTCTGTGAGTCCGTTGATGATGGGGATCGATGCCCACTCGGCAAGGTCGGTGACCGTCTTGTGGGCGAAGGTCCGGGCCATGATTCCGTCGAGGTAGCGCGAGAGAACCTTGGCTGTGTCATGGATCGATTCTCCCCGTCCCAGCTGAATGTCGCGGGCCGAGAGAAAAAGGGCGTGGCCGCCCAGCTGGTACATCCCCACCTCGAATGAGACGCGGGTGCGGGTGGAGGACTTCTCGAAGATCATGCCCAGGGTCTGGCCTTTGAGGGCGCTGTTGAATTTCTCCGGAGATTTCTTCATCTCCGCGGCCAGGTCAAAGATCTCAGCCACTTCGGCCGCGGAGTAATCGTGGATCGAAACGAAATCTTTGTGATTCACTTCGGGGTCGCTCCCTTCAAAAAGCTGCGACATTGTAGCGGCATCGGAGGTCCATTTTCCTGGCTTGATTCCAGTCCGCGTACCTATAATGGACGGCACGATGGATTACCGGGTTCCCAAGGCGGAGCTGCCCGTCCTGCTCGCTCTCGCCGGTACCAAGCCGGCCGACTACATCGTCTACCTCTCTCCCTTCTCCGATCGTCACGATGGCGCGGAGAAGATCGATGAGTACCTGAACGACTCACGGCTCTTTCTTCCAGTCTCACTGGCCGGTGTACGTCAGATCGTGAGCAAGGACCAGATGATCTGGATGCGAACTCCGGCGCCCGACGGCCGTGGCGACGAGCGGATGGTGGGATCCCAGAAACGGGCCGTTCTGGAGATGAGCGACGGGACGCGCATGGAGGGCGATCTGCGCATCGACCGTCCGGATTATCAATCGCGCGTCTCCGACGTTCTCAACGATGTCAAAGAGCGGTTTGTCCGGATGGATCGTGACGGTGCCGCTTATTTCCTGAACAAGAGTTATATCCGCCTGGCCCTGCCTGCCGATTAGATCTCGTTCAATTGCACCTTTGGACGATGCATTTCAGGAGAGGCAAGACGACGTCGACTCGTCTTTGAGTTATTTTTACTCTCAAACATCAACCATCCAAGTCGATCGAAAGAGTCCGGTGCCCCTGCCGGGGCACGACATGATGTAGGCGTCGTCGGCAACCGGTGGCCGCGCTTCGCTTGCCACCGGCTAATCTCCGTAGCCCCTCCGGGGCCGAGGCATGCCACCGACTGATCCAAGGAAGCTGCTATATTTTAGGCTATTTTAATGTGTTGATTTAGTGAGACTCAATTTATCATCTAAAATTGTAATGATATTTCGATCTGTCATATGATCTATGTGCGCGCCGACCTGGGTCTCTGCGGCCCCGGTCAGGGAAGGATCGAGATCCGGGTAGATCCGCTGACGGAGGCCGTCCAGGGTCGTCACGCCTTGTGAGATGAACTCACGGATCTGCTCTTCACGCATCCGGCGATGCTCGATGTATTCGTCGATCACCTCCTCCGCACGATCACGGTTGGGCCCATGTCCCGGGTAGAGGCGCCGAGGCGCCAGCAGACGTAGCTTCTGAAGTGAGGCCAGATAGTCCTTCATCGTTCCGTCAGGCGGGAAGATGGCCGTGGTTCCCTGTCCCAGGATGGTGTCGCCCGAAAAGAGATCCCCTTCCGATGAGATGAAGGAAACGCTTTCGCTGGTGTGACCTGGAGTGGCGATCGTTTTCAGGGTAACCGAGGCCAGCTGAAAGAGATCTCCGTCCCTGAGTTCCCGGTCAGGCAGCGGTGGGTGAAATACCCCGCGGGGCGCAGCAACCTGAGCGCCGGTTCTCAGCGCCACGATCGGGGCCGCGGGAGCATGATCGGCGTGGCGATGGGTGATGAGAATCCAACGGGCCCGCGGTGCGGCAGCAACGACCCGCTCGATGTGACTCTCGATGGCCGGGCCCGGATCAATGATGGCCAGGCCGTCGACGATGTGCGTCCGGGTGCCGTCCAGAGTAAACGGGCTGGGATTGGGAGCGAGAATCGTCTCGATCATTCCTCGTCCGGCAGCACGATCCGCTTTCGATTTCCTTCCACGATCAGGATGGGCCGGGTTGTTTGAATCTTTGCTCTTCGCCGGGATTCGAGCAAAACTTCCGATGAGTCGAAGTCCCTGATGGCTTCCAGATTGCGAATGGTCGGGAACACCAGCGGCAGCTCACCGTTTACATGCTGCTGCAGCGCCTCTTCAGGCCGGAGCCAGCGCATCTCGACCCCTTCACGATTCTCGGGCGTGGCCTCGGTGTTCTCTTCCACCGTGACCAGAAAGAACCAGGTGTCGAATCGCCTTGGAACCCCGAGCGGAGTTACCCAGCGGGACGTCCACACCAGCGAGTCGAACGGGAGAGACTGACTGTCCACCAGCGTGTCGAATGCCAGGCTTTTCTCCAGAAGCTGCCGGCGATTGAATTCAGGATCAGCGAAGGGATCACCCAGCCAGATCCCCGTTTCTTCGAACAGCTCGCGCATCGCGCAGACTTTCATCGTTCGAATCTCGTCACGAATCTTCGGCTCGAGCTCGTCAGGATCCTCGGACATGGCCAGCGCTTTCTTGATCAGCGTCTGGGACAGGCCCTTGGCCACGACCAGATCGCTCTCTTCAACGGTGCCCCCGGGAAATACCCAGACTCCGGGAACGAACGAGCTCTGCGCGTGCCTTCTCATCAGCAATACTTCGAAGGGGTCGCCCCGCAGAACAACCGTGCTGGCGGCAGAAACGATCTCTACATCCCCGTCTCCCTCTCCCGCTCCCGCCGGCAGTTGATCGTCGCGAACATCATTCGTGCTCATCGAGTCTCCCTGATTGAACCCTCACCCGCTGCTCCCTGCCACCCGACCCATTCTTCACCACTTTCGCTGCGTTCCTTTTTCCAGATCGGCACCGTTTGTTTGACGCGATCGATGATCTCCCGGCAGGCCGCAAAAGCCTCGGCACGATGTGGTGACGAGCAGGCGATGACGATCGAGGCTTCCCCCACGACGACCAGTCCGAGCCGGTGGCGCACGGCCATGCGGACGTCGGGATATCGCGAGCGAATGTCTTCCATGATTCTGCCGATTTCCCGTTCGGCCATCGGGCGGTAAGCCTCGTACACGATCGACTGGACGGTTTTTCCATCGTGGTGATTTCGAACCACTCCTGCAAAGAAGGCAAGGGCCCCATCCGAGGGACGCATGACGGATCCGATCAGATCGGTGTAGGAGAGCGGATCTTCTGTGAGATAGGTCTGGTCAGGATTCATCGATCAACCGCCTGAGACCGGGGGGATGAATGCGAGCTCGTCACCGTCACGCAGCACCGTTTCCGGCGGAGCGTAAGACTCGTTGATGGCGGTCATCGGGGGAGCGGGAAAAGGAAGAAGCTGGTGATGCTTCTGGCGCAGGGTTTGCCATACCTCCAACGCACTGGTCCCCGGCCTGAGCTGCAGGCTGATCTCGGACGATCCGACGATGTCCTGCAGCACGGCGAATAGAAGGAGTCGGACATTCATGGAGTCGTGAACAACCGGGCCGTATCCTAGCATTGCAGGCAGCCTTGCTTCCGGCCTGCCGCTCAGTTCTCCCGAAGGCTTCCGCTGTTTTTTCGCTAGAATCCCGGCGTGGATCCCGCGCTCCGCAGTCTTTTCAACGCTTCCTTCAGCCCCGCCCTTTACGAACAGTACAAGAACACCCTGCGCAATCGCCTCGGTTGCGAGTTCGAGTTCAGGCTGGCGGAGACTCCGCTCTTCCTGCCATCTCTCCTCCGGGAAAAGTGCGAATCGGCGGCCCGGGAGATCGTCCGGCAGCTTTCAGTTCCTTCGGTCATCGAACGGATGAAAGCAGCAATTCCGGCTCGCTGGGATACGCCGGGAATGGACGCTCTTCCTTCGTTTACTCAGGTCGACTTTGCAATCGTGCGTGAATCAGATGGATCTCTCGGGCCGCGCCTCATCGAGCTGCAGGGCTTTCCTTCCCTCACCGCCTTCCAGCTTGTTCAGCGCGACGCCTGGGCCGAGACCATGCGCTCAATGCCCGGACTCGATCGGGACTGGACCTGCTGGTTCCCTCCTTTTGATCGGACCAGCTTTCTGGAGCTTGCCAGACGAACCATCGTAGGAAGACATGACCCTGCGGAAGTGATCCTCCTGGATCTCGATCCACCAACCCAGAAAACCCTTCCCGATTTCCTTGCAACGCGGGAGATTCTGGGCGTGGAAGCTGTCGATCCCTCCCAACTGACCCGGCGAGGCAGACGACTCTGGCGAAAAACAGATTCCGGCAGCGAGATTCCGGTGAAGCGGATCTACAACCGGATCGTCTTCGACGAGCTTCTGAAGAAGGGCACGCGGATGCCCTTCGATTATCGGGAGGAAATGGATGTCGAATGGGCTCCTCATCCCAACTGGTATTGGGTATGGTCCAAGTACTCGCTCCCGTTTCTCGATCACTGGTCGGTACCACGCTCCAGGTTTGTCTCGGACCTGAAAGACACTCCGGCGGACCTGACCACACGCTACGTTCTCAAACCGCTGTTCTCTTTCGCCGGAGGGGGAGTGAACATAGGGCCTGTGCAGAACGATCTGGACGCTATCCCCGAGGCCGAGAGAGGCGCCTGGTGTATCCAGGAGAAGATCGAGTACGAACCCGCGCTGACCACGCCCGACGGCAGCGGAGTCAAAGCGGAGATCAGGCTGATGTTCCTGCGGCCCGACGACGAGAAGGAGCCGCAACTGCTCCAGAATCTCGTGCGGCTTTCTCGTGGAAAGATGCTGGGCGTTGATTTTAATAAATCATTCGACTGGGTGGGATCGTCGATCGGCATCTGGGTCTGATGGAATCCCCGATCGATAACCCAACCTGCAACCTGGAAACCTGTGACCCTTAAACGCTCATGAAGACCCGCGACGACGCTCTGGCCATCCTTCATCACTACACAAAGACCGATTCGCTCCGAAAGCACGCGCTGGCGGTCGAACAGGCCATGCGCACTTATGCAACAAAGTACGGCGGAGACCCCGACCGGTGGGGCATGGCCGGGCTTCTCCACGACTTCGATTACGAGCAGTTCCCAACGGCCGAGGAGCATCCGTTCGTGGGATCGAAAATCCTGGAGAAGGAAGGCTTCGACGAAGAACTGCGGCGCACGATCCTTTCGCACGCGAATTACAGCGGGGTGCCGCGGGACACGGTGATGGCCAGAGCCCTTTTCGCATGCGACGAGCTGTGTGGATTTCTAACGGCCTGCGCTCTGGTGCAGCCGACCCGGTCCCTGTTTGAGGTCAAGCCGGCTTCCGTACGCAAGAAGTTGAAGGACAAAGCCTTCGCCCGAACCGTGATTCGTGAAGACATTTTTCAAGGCGCCGAAGAGCTTGGAGTTCCGCTCGACGAGCACATCGATTTCGTTCTGTCCGCTATGCGCGAGATTGCCGGGCAGCTGGGACTGGCGGGAAAAGAGCCCGCTAGCGCTCCGTAACGAGCCTGCGAAGTTGAAACTCGATCGGAGCCACGAAGGTGTAGTGCGAGGTCAGGCGCAACTGGTTCACCAGGTCGTCGTCCGATCCGTACTGCGCCTCGAACACTTTGGCCCGTTCGTCGTACCACTCCTGCGACACTTCTCCTCGAGCGAGCTTGCGATTGAGAACGTTCATGGTGTGAGGAAGGTCGATGATCTCGGGATGATGGTTGACCGCGAACATCCGCGGCATGTCCCCTTCCGAGTCGCGTGCGAACTCGATCATGGTGACCCCTCTGTTGTCCTGGTCGGGGTCTGAGTCCCAGGCCAGAGCGGTGATGCCTTGCGGAAACTTCCCCATCTCGGGGCGGAGATCAAAGAGACGATTGTCGAGAATCTTGTGATGCCGCCGGTCGCTCAGCTCGGCCGAGAACCGCGAAAACCAGGGGTGGGTCAACCCCTCCGGATCCAGCACATTCTCAACGACTCCGCTGCTCTTCCCGCCCTTTTCCTCTCCACGCAGAATGGCCCGGGCCACGCCTGACCAGCGGCAGAGGATGCCGAAGGTGTGGCAGACGGCGAAGAGCGAGGCCCGATTTTTCGCAGCGATGTCGTCGAACAGCTTGAACAGCCGCGGTTCCCAGGAAGGATCTTCAGCGATCCCCTGAGAGGCGGCGGAGAGGCCGTCGTTGGCCCGCGGATCGAGGTGGCCCGGTCCGCCCGTCCCCAGATAAAGCGAGAAGCGGCCGTTGGGAGGGTCGGGGAGTCTGCTGCCGCGTCGCACATCGTAGGAAAGCAGCCGGACCACCAGCGATTTCTGGTCGAGTTGATCGCGCATGGAGTCGGCAAGGCGGCGCACCAGCAATACGATCGCGTCGTGACCGACGTTGGGCCACAGATGGTTCATATCCAGAAGAGCAACATCGATCATCCCGTCGCAGGCGGCCGGGATGTCGTTATTGTCGTCTATTCTGGTGTATGAAAAATGATCAACTGTTTCGAACATAGATTTGATGAATAGTTTTCGTATGCTGATTAGAGCACAACGCCAAGTGGCCGCTGGGAGTCAGGCCAGACGCCCTCACAGCACCGGGAACGGATGCAGAAAACCAGCCATCGACTAAGTCGGTATTCCGTACTCGGTCTCCGAAATGACGTAATCGACGACGGCCGGGAGGCTTCCCGTTTCCTGGAAAACTTTCAACTGGCGGTCGGCGCCGGTGCCGTTCCTGAGGATCTCGTATACGTATTCGACTTCTTTACGCGATCCCAGCTCGTCCAATACGTCGTCGACAAACGTCAGAAGCTCCTTGATCAGCTCATGGGTCGGCACCTGGGTACGCTGTCCGAAATCGATCAACTTTCCGTCCAGACCCCAGCGCGCAGCCCGCGTCTTGTTCTCCATGAGCAGCGAACGGCGATACACACGCCATCCCATGTTCTGGCGGAAGAGCTTCCAGAGCTTGACCGTGACGGCCTGAAACAGCGCGGCGAAACAGATGGTCTCGTCCACGCGCATGGGCACGTCGCAGATCCGGTACTCGAGCGTGGGAAAGTAGGGATGGGGCCTGACGTCCCACCAGATCTTTTTGGCGTCGTCGATGCAGCCGGAGATCACGAGCGTGGCCACATACTCCTCGAACTCGCCCCAGGAACGGAAGAAATCAGGGAGGCCGGTGCGGGGAAAATTCTCGAAGACCTTGCTGCGATAGCTCTTCCATCCGGTGTTGCTGCCGCACCAGAAGGGAGAGTTCACGCTCAGCGCGAAGATATGGGGAAGGAAATAGCGCGCGGCGTTCATGAGCTGGATGCGCGTTTCGTTGTCTTCCACGGCCACGTGAACGTGGAGTCCGAAAATCAGGTTGGAGCGTGCCACCATCTGCAGATCTTCCACGATCTGCGCGTAACGGGGATTGTCGGTGATGGGCACACTGGACCAGTGGGTGATGGGATGGGTCCCGGCTGAACCGATGCGCAGGCCATTCTCGCGGCACAGGCGGATGATCTCGGAGCGGAGCCTGGTCACATCCTGCCGTGCTTCCTGAATATTGGCGCAGATGCCGGTGCCGATCTCGATGACCGACTGATGCATCTCCTGCTTCATCTGATCCTTGAGGCGGAGCTCACCCTGAGCGAAGAGCTCCTGGATGTGGGACTTCAGCTCCCGGGTCTCCGGGTCGATGACCTGAAACTCCTCTTCGATCCCGAGCGTGAATGAAGGCGTCTGCATTGCGTTTGGTGCGGCCTAGTGTCTCACTTTTCCAAGGTCAAAGTCTTAAGTCAGAATTGATCAATTGATAAATTGAAAAGTTAGAAACGGTGGTGTACTTCTCCTTACTGATTTCTAACTTCTGAATTTCTCAATTTCGGAGTTCTGACTTTGGCCTTTGACTTTGATCTCATGCCCTTGTGCGGCCCGCCAGATTGAGTATCTTCGGCCAGGTCCCGGTCATTTCGAAGGGACGGGGGGATTTGGCCCTCTCGATCAGCAGCTCGGCCATGTTCGAGATGACCCACTCGAAGTTCTCCTGACCGACTGAGTTTCGATCAGCGTCCGGAGCGCAGTTCATGAAGTCGATGGCGTAGGGAATGCCCTTGCGCACCGCGAACTCGCAGGTGTTCATGTCGTAGCCAAGAGTTTCGCAGAGCGCCAGCGAGTCGCGATGAATCTTCTCCTGCATCTTTGGATCCGAGGACTTCGAATCGATCTCGTAGCGCAGATGATGCGGATTGCGAGGCTCATAGCGCATGATCCGTACCCGTGAACGACCCAGCACGTAGACCCGGTAATACTCGGTGAAGTCGATGGCTTCCTGGGCCATCATGCACAGGTCCCGCGTCTGATCGTAAGAGCTGAAAAATTCCTCGGCGCTGTCGCATTTGTAGACGTCTTTCCACCCGCCGCCATACGCGGGCTTGAGGAAGATGGGAAACCCCAGATACTCGAAGACTTCATCCCAGTCCACGTACTTCATGTTGCGGAATGAAGTGTCCTGGGTGTTGGGCGGATGCTGCTTGTGAGGCAAGAGGACGGTTTTCGGGACCGCCACGCCCGCCGCCTCCGCCACGATGTTGTCGAAGAACTTGTCGTCAGCCGACCACCAGAAAGGATTGTTGATGATCTGCACACCGCGCGCAGCAGCAGACTTTACGAACGTGCGGTAGAACGGCACCTCGTGACTGATGCGGTCGACGATGACGTCGTACTCGTAACTGCCCGTGTCTTTCAGGTACGAGATCGAAACCGCGGAAGCCTGGACCTCGCTGCCTCCGCGACGGTTGATCTCTTCAATGACAGCCCAGGGGAACGTATCCTCCATACCGAAGAGGATGCCGACTTTTTTCACTGCCATGAGATTGACCTCGCTTGTGGCTACCGTTGAAGGTTGCAGGTTGCAGGTTCGAATGATCGAGGGGTCGGCGGTTCCTCCTGGATAGAGTGAACTCGCAAACCCGCAACGCCGCTCGCGGTGGCGATCGTATTAGAATCAACGGCCCTTCGGCAATTGAGATGTTGTGAAAACAACTTCCTCGGGGTTTCCCGTTCTTTCAAGCATCGATCTGCAACCTGAAACCTTCAAACCTGCCAACCTGCCTTCGGAGGTCGCCTGTGTATCGCGAACACGTTCAATGGTTCAGCCCTCATCTGCACCGGAACATGGAGTTCCTCTGGTTTGGCCAGTTCGGCCGTCCTCTACTGATGTTCCCGACCTCGGGCGGAAGCTACCGCGAGAACGAGGACTTTCACCTGACCGCGTCTGTCGCCGACAAGGTCGACAGCGGCCAACTCCAGCTCATTTGTGTCGATTCGATCGATCAGGAGAGCTGGTACAACAATCACGCCCACCCCGCTGATCGTGCTCGGCGTCACGATGCCTACGACCACTACCTTCGGTACGAGCTGATCCCTTACATCCAGAACCGGGCCGCCCGTGGCGATCTCATGGCTTATGGCGCCAGCTTCGGTGCCTATCACGCCGCGAATCTGGCGGGGAGATATCCGGAGCTCGTCACCAGGGCCATTCTTTTCTCCGGCCTCTACGACATCCACCAGTTCCTCTACGGCTACTGGGACGAAACCTGTTACTTCCACTGCCCCACCGCCTACATTCCAAACCTCGATCAGGACTGGACCCGGCGACTCGCCAACGTGGGATGGGTCATCGCCACGGGCGAGCATGACTCGCTGGTGAACGAGAACCGCAATTTCGCCAACATGCTCTCGTCCCGGGGTATCCCCAATCACGCCGAGTTCTGGAGCGGGGTGTTCGGCCACGACTGGCCGTGGTGGCGGGAACATTTGCGGAGGTTTGTGTAAGAGAGGCAGCTGTTAGTGTGTAGGTGTCAGCATTTGGCCCCTTGGTCGCCTACCGCTTAACTTCCAGCTCCTGCGCATCGAGCACCGCGATCGCCGCCATGTTCACGATGTCCGCGACGTCGACTCCGCGCTGGAGGACGTGGACGGGTTTGGCCAGGCCCTGAAGGATGGGGCCGAGGACTTCCGCACCGCCCAGACGCCAGAGAAGTTTGTAGGCGGCATTGGCTGAGTTGAGGTCCGGGAAGATCAGGACATTGGCGTCGCCCTGGATGGCGCTCCACGGATAGTCGAGTTGGGCCGCGTGGGGCGAGACGGCGATATCGGCCTGCATTTCCCCTTCGACGATCAACTCCGGATTGCGGGCCTTGATGAGCCGCACCGCTTCCTTGGCCTTCTCCTGCAGGGGATGCCTGGTCGACCCGAAGTTGGAGAACGAGATCAGCGCGATCCGCGGCTCGAGATTGAACCTGCGAGCGGTTTCCGCGGTCAGCACCGCAATCTCCGCCAGATCCTCGGCCGTAGGCTCGATGTTGACCGTCGTGTCCGCCAGAACGAGCATCCGCCCTTTGAAGATCAGCACGTAGGCGCCGGAGACCCGTTTCACGCCGGGCCGGGTCTTGATGATCTGCAGCGCCGGTTTGACCGTGGCCGGGTAGTAGGCGCGCAGGCCGGCGATCACACCGTCGGCCTGACCGGCTTCCATCATCATCATGGCGTAGTAGTTCCGGCTGCCCAGAATCTTTCTGGCATCGTGGAGTGTGATCCCGTCCCGCTTCCGCAGATCATGAAACCGCTGCGCGAAGTCGGCAAAGTCCGGCGAGCGCTTCACTTCAATGATCGTGACTTTGGTGAGGTCGATTCCCATCTGTTGAAGCTGGGGCTCGATCTCCGCTCTCCGGCCCAGAAGAATCGGGTGAGCGATCCCTTCGTCGATGAGGATCTTGGCCGCTCTGATGATCTTTTCCTGATCGCCTTCCGGGAAGACAATCCTCTTGGGATTCTGCTTGGCCTTGTCGAAGATGACATGCATCAGACCTCGCGAGCGGCCCAGAAGGTTCTCGAGGCGACGGCGATAGGCTTCGTAATCGGTGATGGGCTCGGTGGCCACGCCGGTTTCGGCAGCAGCCCTGGCCACCGCGACCGGAACCCAAAGCAGCACCCGGTGATCGAAGGGCTTCGGAATCAGGTAGTCGCGGCCGAAAGTGAACTTCTCCTGGGCATAGGCGCGAAGGACGGAATCCGGAACATCTTTCTTGGCCAGTTCCGCCAGAGCATGAGCGGCCGCCAGCTTCATCTCATCGTTGATGGCCGTGGCCCGGCAGTCGAGCGCGCCCCGAAAGATAAAAGGAAAGCCGAGAACGTTGTTGACCTGATTGGGGAAGTCCGAACGTCCGGTGGCCATGATCACATCCGGGCGGGCGGCTCGCGCGTCGTCGTAAGTAATCTCGGGGTCGGGATTGGCCAGGGCGAAAACAATCGGGTTTTCGGCCATGGACTGGACCATTTGCGGGGTGACGATCCCGCCCACGGACAGGCCGATGAACACGTCCGCTCCCTTCATGGCGCCGGCCAGCGTCCTGGCCGTTGTCTCCGGCGCGAACTGCTCTTTCAGCGCCGTCATGTCCGTGGTGCGGCCCTTGAAGATGACGCCCTTGCTGTCGACCAGAATGACGTTCTCGGGGCGCAGCCCCATCTTTACGTAGAGCCGCAGACATCCCATGGCCGCGGCGCCGGCGCCGGAGATGACCACCCGTACCTCTTCGATTTTCTTGCCCGCCACTTCCAGAGCATTGAGCAGCGCGGCCGAGGAGATGATGGCAGTTCCGTGCTGATCATCGTGAAACACGGGAATGTTCATGGCCGCCTGGAGCCGGGTCTCGATCTCGAAGCATTCGGGTGAGGCGATGTCCTCGAGATTGATCCCGCCGAAGGTGGGCTCGAGGACTTTCACGGCCTGAATGAAAGTCTCGGTGTCCCGGGTGTCGAGCTCGAGGTCGAAGACGTCGATGTCGGCGAACCGTTTGAAGAGAACTGCCTTTCCTTCCATGACCGGCTTTCCTGCCGCGGCGCCGATGGCGCCCAGGCCGAGGACAGCCGTGCCGTTGCTGATCACGGCCACGAGATTGCCTTTGTTGGTGTACTTGTAGACGTCGGAAGGATTCTTCGCTATTTCCAGGCAGGGTTTGGCGACGCCGGGAGTGTAGGCGAGCGCGAGATCCCGCTGGGTGGCGGTGGGCTTGGTGGGAACGACTTCGGTTTTGCCCGGACGTCCGCCCGAGTGATACTCGAGAGCGTCGTCGTCATCACGTTTCGACATCATTCACTCCGAAAAGTGTGGCTCCTGCCATTCCGACCCCGCCCCCGGTCCGAATGAGTTCAGCGCGACACGATCGAAAACGCACCGTTGGGTAAGGATCCTTCGCTACCGCTCAGGATGACAGCCTGCACACGCGCCGGCTGAGGCTAACAGACAACGGACAACGACGGCGGGTTCTAGCCCTTCGCTCGACCCGGTGTTGCCGTTTCGATGGGTGCGGCTTCGCGGCGGACCACTTCCGCTCGTTTGGCGCCCGATCGATTCGCAATGCGCTCGTTCCAGACCATGACGATGGCCGGTACGACGAACAGCGTGGAGTAAGTTCCGGCCAGAGTTCCGATCAGCAGCAGCCAGGCGAACTGATTGATCACTTCTCCACCGAACAGAATCAGCGAAATCAGGATCAGCACAACGCAACCACCGGTAAGGACGGTCCGGGACAGGGTCTGGTTCAGCGTTCGATTCATCAGCGTTTCGAAATTCTCACGCGTGCGGGACTTCTTCACGTTCTCACGGACTCGGTCGTAAACGACGACCGTGTCGTTGATGGAGTATCCGATGATCATCAGGAATGCGGCCACGGTGATGATCTCGAACTCGCCGTTGATGAGGCCCATGAAGGCCAGACCGATCAGGACATCGTGGACGAGGCAGAGGACTGCTGCCACGCCGAACTTCAGGTCGAAGCGGATGGCAATATAAAGGCCCATGGCCAGAGTGGCCAGGATGATGGCCCAGAAGGCCTTGGTCTGCAGCTCGCGACCGACCTGCGGTCCGACCGTCTCCTGGCTGAGAATATTGAAGGCTCCCAGAAAAGCGTTCTGGGGAAGAACGGCGGCAGCTTCTTTGGACAGACCGGGGGCCGAGGTGACCTGGGCCATGTCGGTGAAGATTCCCAGCTCAGAGCGGCGTTCGATCACGTTCTGAGCCAGATCGTAGTAGTACTGGTGGGCGGCCGTGGAGGACCCCTTCTTGTCGGGATCGGTGGATTTCAGAAGCTCGGCCAGAGCGGCGCGTCCCTGAAAATTCAGGTCGAGCTGGCTGGAGGAGGCAGGGTTCATGGCTTTGTTCAGTTTCTCGACGACCTGTCCCGCGTAGTCACCTTCCTGCTTCTGTTTGGGAAGGCGGATCAGAACCGACCGCTCCTCCGGCTTTCCATACTGTTGAATCGTCGCTCCGGGAATCTGCGAGCGGAGTTGGTCGATGGGAACGGCTTCCTTGAACTTCAGGATCACGTTGGCGCCACCGGCAAAGTCGATCCCCAGGTTCAGGCCATTCTTGAGGTACATGGCCCCGCCGATGAGAATGAAGACGAGGGAGAAGGCGATGGCGTGAAAGCGCCATTTCAGAAAGTCGTAGTTTGTGTTGGTAAAGATTTCCATCGTCGTCTTCTCCTCGCCTAAATGCTGATGCTCGTGGCCGGGCGATCGGCGCGGTTGTAAATCAATTCAAAGATGACTCGCGACACGAAGAAGGCCGTGAAAACCGAGGCCGCAAGACCGATCAGCAGAGTGACGGCAAACCCCTTGACCGGTCCCGTACCGAACTGGAACAGGAACAGGGCCGCGATGATCGTGGTCAGATGCGTATCGATGACCGTGCCGAAGGCCAGTGAGAATCCCGAATCGATCGCTGCACGCACGGACTTTCCGGCACGTCGCTCTTCGCGGATCCGTTCGAACACCAGAACGTTCGAATCGATGGCCATACCCAGCGTCAGAATGATTCCGGCGATCCCCGGAACGGTGAGCGTGGCACGAAAGTAAGCCATCATTCCCAGAAGGATGAGCAGGTTCAGAAGGAGGGCCACGATGGCGTTCACCCCGGCGCCCCTGTAGTAAAGAATGACCGATACGATGACCAGGGCGAAACCGATGAGCGATGCCGTCAGGCTCTCCCGGATCGAATCTTTTCCGAGTGACGGGCCCACCGTGCGCTCTTCGAGCGTCGTGAGGGAGGCCGGCAACGACCCGCTGCGCAGCACGAGCGAGAGATCGTTCGCTTCCTGAGGTGAGAAGCTGCCGCTGATGGTTCCCCGGTCCTGGATTGCGTCATTGATGGTTGGAGCGGATTGAACTTTGTTGTCGAGAACGATGGCCAGAGGCCGGCCGATGTTCGCGGCCGTCAACGCTCCGAACTTCTTGCCACCCTCGGCGGTCAGCGAAAACCCGATGGTCGGCTGCCCCATCTCGCCCTTCTCAACACGAGCCGACTTCAGGTCGCGCCCGGTGACCGGAACACTCTTGCGGACCGCGTAGAACTGGCGGCCGGTCACACGGCCGAATGCGTCCTGTGCGTCGCCGGAAAGAATGTCGACCTCTCCTCGCGAGGCTGCCGGAACGGAATTCAGCACGAAGGCCTCATCCGGTCCCATCGAACCCTCCACGAGCCGGAACTGAAGCTGGGCCGTGGTCTTGATGATTTCCTTCACCCGGACCGGATCGTCCACGCCCGGAAGCTGAATCACGATCCGGTCGCCGCGAACGCCACCCTGGCGGGCGATGATCGGCTCGGTGACACCCAGCTGATCGACGCGATTGATGATCGTTTCGATGGCCTGAGCCACAGTCTGATTGGCCAGCTCACTGGCAACAGGGCCCTTGAGCTTGAACGTGAGGGATTCGCCGGTGCGGCTGACGCTGTACTCGGACAACCATTCCTCGGCGATTTTTTCGTATTGCGCGGTGGGAACACCTGCGGGAGGTGTTGCGGCAAATGAATCGTCTGAAATCCGTCGAACCGTGGGAGACGGGAGCGTCTGCGCAGTGGCCTGAGCCTTGAGCCGCTCCCCGGCCTGATCGAGCTCAGCCCTGATGGCGTCGACCGTATTGACCTGCATGACCAGATGCGTTCCGCCCTTGAGGTCGAGGCCGAGCGGGATGCGCTCCGGATTCGCCTTCGTAGGAATGACGGCGATCGTGAAAATCACGATGACAGCCAGGATCAGAGCGATTTTCCACCACAAGTTCTTCTTCAAAGGGCCTCCGAGGCTAATCCGACGCCGGTTCGCTGACCACGCTGGCCACCGACGAACGAGCGACTCTCACTTTTACGTTTTCCGCGATCTTGAGCTGAACCGAATCAGGCTCGACCGACTGGATTGTTCCGTAGATTCCGCCGGATGTCAGAACGCGATCTCCCTTTTTCAGAGAGGAAAGCATCTGTGCAGTCTGACGTCTCTGTTTGCTGGCCGGTGCGATCACCACGAAGTACCAGATGGCGACCACGGCCAGGATCGGAAGAACCTGCACGAAGATCGCCGCAGCGCTGGTTGAAGAGGCCTGCAGCATTGACAAAATCATCATCATCTTATTTGTTCGCTTATCGGCGTACGGAGAACCTGCCGTCGCCTGGATTGATTCCTATTCTGTTGAGGCCGGATCCGTGGCTGCTTCGCCGCCGGTGATCCGCGAGAGGAAAGTGTCGCGAAACGCCCCGAACGAATTGGACGCAATAGAGTGCCGGATTTTGCTCATAAGGTCAAGATAAAACGATAGGTTATGGATCGTGTTGTAGACCGAGGCCGCGATCTCGCTGCTGACGTAGAGATGACGGAGATACGCCCTCGAAACGGTTGTGCAGGTCAGGCAGTTGCACTCGGGGTCGAGCGGACCGGAATCATCGCGATACCGGGCATTCCTGATCGCGACTTTTCCGCCGCTGGTGAACAGCGTTCCGTTCCGGGCATTGCGGGTGGGCATCACGCAATCGAACATGTCGATGCCGGCTTCGACACCGTTGACCAGATCTTCCGGCGTTCCCACTCCCATGAGATATCGCGGTTTCCTCTCCGGGAGAAGCGGCGCGGTCACCTCGAGCGTTGCCATCATTTCTTCTTTGGGCTCGCCTACCGAAAGTCCACCGATGGCGAAACCGTCAAAGTCCAGATCGCCAATGAAACCTGCGCTTTCTCTTCGAAGGTCCTGATGGATTCCTCCCTGGACGATTCCGAAGAGTCCGGTCCGATCATTTCTCGCCGCCAGCGACCGCTTCGCCCAGCGATGGGTCAGATGCATCGACGCCTCGACCCTGGATCGGTCCAGATCGTAAGCCGGGCATTCATCGAAGGCCATGGCGATGTCCACGCCCATGCGATTCTGGATCCCGATCGATTCCTCGGGCGAGAGAAAGAACCGGGCGCCATCGAGGTGGCTGAGGAACTCCACTCCTTCTTCCCGGACCTTGCGGATCGCGGCAAGCGAGAACAGCTGGAATCCGCCTGAATCGGACAGCACCGGCCGGTCCCAGGACATGAATCGATGCACTCCGCCCAGCTTCTCCAGAAGATCGATTCCAGGCCGCACCATCAGGTGGTAGGTGTTGCAGAGAATGATCTCCGGCGCCAGTCGCGAGAGTTGTTCGGTCGTCAGCGACTTCACCGACGCGGCCGTGCCCACGGGCATGAAGACCGGGGTCTGGATGGTCCCATGGGGAGTTCGAAGTTCGCCGCGGCGCGCGCGTCCGTCTCTCGACTTCAGCTCGAAGGTCACTGGCCGGTCTGAGGACGGGGTCGGCGCGATCACTCGAGTTTCATCTGCTGAACAGGAACGCCCGCCGGCAGGTTAATGGCGAAGAGCGACTGCGGGACATCCTGATTGAACCGGACATTCTTGAATTCATACCGTGTCAGATCGCCGTCACCTTCGACGTACTCGAACTTTGTGGTCAGGTACGTCTCCCGGTCGATCCAGATTTTGATCCGCCTGACCCGCCTGGCGATCATCTTCGTCTTGGGAATGAGCTCCATCGTATAGAACGGCTTTCCCTTCGACTCGATGAAGGTGAAATTGAAGTACCGGGTCAGCTCTTCGATCGCGCCGCTGGCTCCCATGTACTTGAAAATCCGCTCCTCGAACCGCTTGACCTGCGCCGTTTCCGCTTTCTGCAACTGCGGATAGTAGGTCGTCATCATGCCTTTGGAGATCAGCATGGTGACGGGTTTCGGCGCATCGTACCGCCACAGAACATTGTTCGGCTTGGAGTACACGAACGTCCCGGTGGAAACCTCCGGTTTTGACAGCAGGGCGATTTCGCGCTCCTGAATGAAGTCAGCCTGGAGAGTCCGGGTCTTCTTCTGCTGTTCAGCAACCCGGCGCATGACGGATTCGAGCGTCCCGCTGCCTTTTACGGCCGACTTGCCGAAAGCGGAAACGGTGATGGCAGCGATGAGGAAACCGGCATAAACCGCGCGTTTGAGCATGGTGCCGACAACCTGCGCCCTCCGGGGCTTATTTCAGCTCAGCGAGGCCTTTGCGAAGCGTTTACCTCGTTCCGGGCTGACCCGATTCCGTCATTGCTGACTCCGACCTTGCCGCACGTTTTGCCGGGCCTTCCGCGAGTTAGAAATTATGATGAATAATAATCGTGTATACTTTTTTGTCGGCAAGGGGGATTCTGTGATGAGACGCAGTTTGATCGTCGTTTCGGGTGTGATGTTCTCGATGCTGGCCTCGCCACTCCTCTCCGCGATTCGCTACGACTTCCGCCAGACAACCAGAACCGACGCTCAGAGCCACCCTTCCTCCAGTCTCGTGGGCCGGGCCGTGATCGAAGGTGAGATGAGTCGCGTCGACTTCATCAGCGGCTACGCCCATCCGGTGGGAAGCTATGTGATCTCCAGGGATGGCTTCCGAAGCGTGGCCATCGTCGATCCCTCCAGGCAGACTTACATCGAGGTCGATACTTCCAACGTCTCCAGCGCGCTGGGCTCCAGCAAGATCGAAGTCGCCAATCTGAAGACCAACGTCCGGAAGCTCAGCGACCGTCCCACCATCGCTGGAATCCCGGCCGAACACTGGGTGCTCGAGTCCAGTTACGACATGACGGTGATGTTCGGTACACTCCCGCTGAAGCAGACCGTGCACACAACCATCGACAAATGGGTCACCAACTCTCTGGGAAACGTCGGGGCCAGTCTGATCACGGCCGACTCGCTCCGGACGGGAAACCCTGA
>Ga0180121_10000263_pt1 | contig 21241 bp, 16 predicted proteins | sample AntDrymUQ5402106_2_FD_129676 | JGI IMG/M metagenome (GOLD analysis project Ga0180121, IMG submission 129676) | Polar desert sand microbial communities from Dry Valleys, Antarctica - metaG UQ540 (21.06) (version 2) (version 2) | ecosystem: Environmental > Terrestrial > Soil > Desert | place...
CACCGAGGCCAACGCGCTGCCGGCCACGAGCCATCGGGCCGACGTGGGCACCTCACGGACGTGAGGGAAGCGACTCTCGATCTGTCGGATCATGGACGGGCTCCCATGTCATCTGCCTTCCACAGGACGCCGCCTCCTACACATGGATGATGGGCGCAGGATGAACTGAGGGGGAGATCGTCGCGTGCTGAGCGACGCGGGCTGTCGGCTCAGTCTACCCGCTTCGACGGTGTCGCCTCGAATGAGACCGTCACCGTCTCGTCCTCTCGGCGCTCTTCCTGTCTCGCCGAGCGGCGGAGCGCTCTCTCGTCGGCATCGGTGAGATCGTTGCCCTGCAGCGATCTGGGCCACAGACGCTTCGCTGCCACGACGTTCAGCACGGCTCCCAGCAGCGTGAGCTGCGCGCCGAGGTAGATCCATCCCAAGAGCCCGATGACGAGCGCGAACGTGCCGTAGACGTCCGACGACGAGGCGAGCCTTCCCCCCACGATCCACCCGCCGGCAGCGAGAAGGGCCGTCCACCCGACGCCCGCCACGCACGCTCCCGGGATCACATCGCGCCACGCCACGCTCGCCGATGTGAGCACGCGGTAGGCCACGGCGAACATCGCGACGTTGAGCGCGATCGATCCGAGCAGGCCGAGCGTGACGCTAAGCGGCCCCGAGGTGGCGGTCGCCACTCCCGCGAGCGCAGCCGCGGCTGCCACGAAGACGCCCAGGACCACGAGCATCAGCGCGGCCCGGCCGATGGACGCAGGGGTGCTCGGGCGCCTCGTGCGCGGCACGTCCCACACGGTGTTCATCGCGACCTGAGCTGCTCGCACACCTCCGAGGCCCGCCCACAGCGCCAGCGCGAGGCCGATCGTCACCGCGACCGCCGATCCCTCGATCGATCCGACTTCCTGCCGGATCTGCGTGCCGATGACCGGGAACTGCGACAGGGCCGACCTGACGAGCTGCTCCTGCAGATCGGTCCTCCCCTTCAGAGCGATGCTCGCGATGGAGGTCAGCACCATGAGCAGCGGGAAGAGCGAGAAGAACCCGTAGTAGGCGATCGCTGCCGCGAGCGAGCCCGCGCCGCTCTCGCCGAAACGCTTGCCCACGGCGATCGGGAACGAGATCCATCGATGCATGCGCTGGTACCCATCGACCCATCGCACGGGCGCCCCGACATCCATGCTCGCGATGTTCCCACGCTCGATCTCGAGCGCCCTTGCCCGCGATCGTGCGACCGGCATACCCTCGCTTCGTGAGCGATCGTCGGGGCATCGAGTACATCGACCTAGAGGTCGAGATCGGCGAGCAGACCGCCGACGGATACCCCGTGGCAGTCCTGCGCTCGCCCGCCGGGGAGCCGCGCGGCACGCTGCGCCTTCCGTTCGAGGGGCTCGAGCTCGAGAACAAGCAGCAGGCACTGCGGCTGGCGCTGCTCAGCTCGTCGACGACGGTCCGGCGTATGGCCTCGCCCGAGGACGCCACGGTGCAAGCGTTCGGCGGCGCGCTCTTCGACTCCTTGTTCTCGGGCGACGTTCGGAGCTGCTTTGACGTGACTCGTCATGAGGCGTCCGCCGAGGACAAGGGCGTGCGCATCAAGCTTCGCATCCAGGCACCCGAGGTCGCGACACTTCCCTGGGAGTTCATGTACGACGCGCGGGCCGGGGAGTACCTGTCGCTGTCGAAGTACACGCCGATCGTTCGGTACCTGGAGCTCGCGACCCCGGTGGTGCCACTGAGGGTCGACCCTCCGCTGCGCATGCTCGCGATGGTCGCATCGCCCGAAGACCTGCCCGCCCTGAACGTCGAGCGTGAACGGCTGCGGGTCGAGACGGCCCTCGCGGGTCTCGTCGGTGCCGGTGCGATCGAGGTCGAATGGATCCTCGACGGAAGCTGGCGCACCCTGCAACGCCGCCTCGACGACGAGACATGGCACCTGTTCCACTTCTCCGGGCACGGACGGTTCGACGCCGCACGTGACGAGGGCACGGTGGCGCTCGTCGACGAGCACGGCGCGTCAGCGCCGTTCAGCGCCACGCAGCTCGCGCGCATGCTGGCCGACCACCCGTCGCTCCGGCTCGTGATGCTCAACGCCTGCGAGGGTGCGAGGGGCGGCTCACGCGACATCTTCTCCGGCACCGCGTCGATCCTCGTGCGCCGGGGCATCCCCGCGGTGCTCGCGATGCAGTACGAGATCGGCGATGCCGCCGCGGTCGAGCTCGCGCGCACCTTCTACGAGTCGATCGCGCGCGGTCTGCCGATCGACGCGGCCGTCGCCGAGTCGAGGAAGGCGATCAGTTTCGCCAGGGGCGACTCGCTCGAGTGGGGCACACCCATCCTCTATACCCGGGCGCCCGACGGGGTGCTCTTCCGACTCGATACCGGCGCCCCCCCCGTGGCCCCTCTGCCGGCGGTCGAGCCCCCTGTGCCGGAGATCGAGCTCCAGCCGGACCCGGGGGCGGAGACCGTCAGGACGCGCGGGTCCGGCCACGGCGAGAGGCCACGCCGTCGTTCCCGCATGCCGTGGCTCGCGGCCGCGGCTCTCGTGATCGCGGTCGGCGGGTTCCTGGCGTTCACCTCCTCACGGTCCGGCTCTCCAGAGCGATCCATCGGCGCCACATCTCCCTCGAGGGCTCCCGCGACGCAGTCACCCGGGACCCTGTCGCTCGCCGACGCCACCCTCGACGGCCGGTTCGCGATGGAGATGACCCTGATCGACTACCGCAACGGGCCGCAAAGCCCGTCGCTGTGGGGCGCTGCCCCCGACGAACGCGAGATCGGCACGGTCTGGCCGGCGGAGGACTGGCTGTTTTCCTCGACGTGCTTCCCCGAGGCCTGCGACACGGAGGTGACGGTCGAGGGCCGAGGCATGAGGACGTGGGATCTGCGCAAGGACGGACGGGCATATACCGGCAAGGACGAGGGGCTCGACTGCAACGACACCACGGTGACGCGGTTGCTGAGCTTCACGGTCTCGGGGGCCGACACCGTCGACGGCGTCTACACAGCCACGAGCGTCGAAGGCCGCCTCTCGATCGACGTGCAGTGTCCGGGCTTCGATGCACCCCAGCGTGCGACGTTCTCCCTCAGCGGCATGCTCAGTTCGTAGTCGGATCGTCGCGCCGCAGGCGCCGGCCCGCCAGCAGTTGCGAAAGAGCCACGCCCGCCGCGATCGCGGACGCCGCCATGAACCAGGGAGCCGACGGAAGGGCCGCAGCGAGGCCCAACCATGCGAGCGACCCGCCGAACAGGCCGATCACGAGCCGGTCGAGGGGCCTGAACCCTTCATGCCAGCTCGCGGCCACGATCGGCGCCGCCAACAACACGGTGACGAGCGTGGCGAGCATCGGGAACCGCAACGGCCGGGCAACGTCGAGCGACAAGTCGAAGGTCGCGATCGCGCCGACGCCGGTGAGCAGGGCGCTCAACAGCGCGGTCTGGAACAGCACGAGGCGTGAGCGGCCGGCTTCCAAGCGTTCTTGGTTGTGCTGCAGACGCAACGACGACAGGCTCGTGGCGTGCTGCGCTCGCTCTCCGACCGCCTCGGCGTAGCCGATGTCATGCTCGATCTGCTCCGATAAGCGCATCGCGAGCGCGCGATCGCGATCGATCATCGTGTCGCGCGTGGCGCCTGCGGTGACGGGTGCGACCAGCGCCATGTTGTGTCGAGCGATGTCGATCGTGCGCTGCAGCGCACGGAGGTAGGAGAGTTGGATCACGAGACCCGACGAGTCGGCCTGGGCTTCGATCAGACGGCGTTCTGCTTCCGCGATCGCGCCCGCGGAGCCCGTCTCGAGGTCGCGATGTGCCGCCAACGACTCGTCGACCGCTCGCGCTACTCGCTCGACGGCCGATGCGAGGTCCGCCTTGCGCACCGTGTGCACGCGTTCCTCGTAGCGAACCTTGGCGGCATGCACCTGGTACTGCGCCATGCTCGGCAACTCCCGCTCACCATTCCACCAGAACAGCCGTGACAGCTCATCGCGGCTGCTGAGCGGTGCGACGGCTGCAACCACTCGCCGACGGCCCTCGTCGCCACCGTCCCAGAGCATGATGCCGGCCTGCGGCTCGTACGGCGTGTTCCAGACGCGGAGCTCGCAGGCGCGCATGGACCGCTCGACGGCCGGACCCAACGGATCGGTCGTCGGGGCGTCGTACGCACACAGGAAGGTGAGGGTCTCGCCGAGCATGGCGTCGGGAACGGTGCGCTCGCCCGTGGCTTCATCCCACGTCTCGAGGAGCTCTCGCCACCCGTCGAGATCCTTCGTCGACGCCGGGTCGTCGAACGCGATCGACAGACCTACGACGTCATGACGGCCGAACACCAGCGCCTGGCGCCCCCGGCCTTCGCCGGGCGTGCCCCGGGCGGCGAGGATCGCGAATCGATCCGAGGGGTTCTCGGGCCACGCGAACGATGTCGCCACGCCGGGCAGCGGCGCGGCGCTCATGCCGAGGTGTTCACAGGCCCTCCACAAGGATCGCATGTACTCCTCGGCCGTATCCCGATCGCGCGTGCCCGCGGTGAGCGGAGCGAAGGCATGCACGACGAGGCTGGGTTCCGCGAACGTGACGTGTTCAGGTGCGCCGAGCTGGGTCATGGCGCCGGCCCTCGCGATCCCGGGTCGGGGGCGTGCACGAGGGAGTTGACCAGCTCGAGCACGCTCTCTGGAGGAGCCGACGATCCGCCGTCACCAGCGTCCCCGCCATCCGGCGACAACCGCGCCAGACGCGTCGGCGCTGCGCCGTCGATTTCCCCGAGGTGGCGGAAGAAGGCAAACCGATCGTCGCGCTCGAGAGCGTCCCGAACGTCGATGATAGAGCGCTCGATCGTTCGCCAGCCGTCGTCGGACAGCCTCCAACCCGGGACCACGTGCAGCGTGAGTCGGAGCTCTTCACGGGCCTCGTCATCGATCATCGGCATCCGCGTCCCTCGTCGATCCGCCGGCAGAGTGTTTCGTAGTACGGGCCGCGCCGGACGTCAACATCTCGTGCACCGACCCATGCTTGCCCCTTCCCAAGTCGTGGGTCCTTCGGCTAGGGTTCCTACAGCAAACGGCTATCGCAGGTCCACATCCGCCGTTCGGGTACACAGGGAGGGGAGAGGGTTGTCCCGCACGCAGGAACCGCAGTCCACGCGCCACCGCGTCCCCGTGAGACGCCCTGGACCTACGCGCGGCCGGGATTTCGCGGGTCGCCGCGCGATGGAGGTCATCGGGTCGGGAAAGCGCTACTCCTGGGGCCGTCGTGGCGACGCGTACTACGTCTGGGACAAGCGGAGCCCCGGCGAGTCGCTCGGGCATGCCGGAAAGGACAACGCCGATCGTGAGTTCCGCTGGCTGGAGCAGGAAGAGAGGATCCGCCGCCGCCGGCGCCGGACCCGCCTGTTGATCGCGGCGGGCCTCGTCTGCGTCGCCGCGGCGCCGGCTGCGATCGTCAGGTTCGCCGACGGCCCATCGAGCGAGCAGCGGGCTGATCCGGCTGAAGCGGCCCGGCGCGAACGCTACGTCGATGCCGAGGGTGGGTACGGCTTCCGGGTGCCGGGTGGCTGGAGCGTTCGAGGATCAGGGTCGACCACCCAGGTCGCGAGTCCCGACGGCAACGCAGTCGTCTCGATCCTGGTCGCGCCGCCGGGTGACATCGAAGCCGCGTCGGAGGCGTCGGTCGAGAGCATCTCCGCGGACTGGACCGACGCCCAGTCCGAGGCGCCGCGACCCCGCACGGTCGGCGACCTGCCTGCGCTCTCGGCCGGCGGCACCGCGATAGACGGGTCGGGCGCGCCGATCAGGTTCCTGTCGATCGTGATCGACTCGGGCACTCGCAACCACGCGATCTGGGTCACGGTCCCTCAGGCCGTCGACGCCGGGTCGTTCCTGCCGTCGATCGAGAAGATACTGGCGTCATTCAAGGCGCTCGAGGGTCCCTGAGCCTCAGAGTCCGAGGGGGATCGAGCCGAAGATCGACTCCCACGTCAGTGCTTCGTCGTCGCTCTCGAAGACCTTGTAGGCCTTGTAGGGCCCGTTGGGGCCCATCGACTCTGTCGGAGGGAAGACGAGCGGGCTGCTTGCGACCTCGGGGTGCTCGAAGCGTCGAGCGATGATGCGCGCGGCCGCCGGCACCGGACAGACGTACCAGACCCAGTCGGCGATCATCGCCGCGATGTCGGGCCGATACACGAAGTCCATCATCGCCATCGCGTCGGCCGGATGCTTCGCGTTCCTCGGGATCAACATGTTGTCTGTCCACAAGATCGCGCCTTCCTCCGGCACGACGAACTCGATCTCCTGGCCGAGCTGCTGCTGCTGGAAGATGTCCCCCGACCACGCCTGGCTGATCCAGACCTCGCCCGAGCGCAACGCCTGCACGTACGACTGGTCGTAGTAGCCGGCGACGACGCCGCTCGCGCGCTGCTCGCGGAGCCCGTCGGCCGCCTTCACCCAGTCCTGTTCGTCCGACCGTTCCGGCTCGACGCCGATCGCGAGCAGCGCGGCGCTCCCGAGGTCCTGCAGGTCGGTCATCATGCCGACCCGTCCTTCGAGCGCAGGGTCGAACAGGTCCCCGAGGCTGGTCGGTGTGCGACCGAGCGCTTCCACGGCCTCGGGCCGGTACGCGATGCCGGTGATCCCCGACTGCCACGCGACCGAGTATCGGTTGCCGGGGTCCCACGCCGGATCGCGCACGAGCTCGCTCGCGTGCGTATCGAAGTTCACGAGGCGTGTGTGATCGAGGGGTGTGAGGTATCCGGAGTCGATCAGCTTCGACACCTGCGGTCCGTTCGTCATCACGATGAGGTCGTAGAACGGCGTGAGATCTGCCTCGAGGTACGGCTCGATCTCAGCGAGGAAGCTCGCGTTGCCATCGATCGTATGGAAGTAGTTGACGTGGATGCCGGTCTCCTCGGTGAAGGCGTTGAGGGATTGGCGTCCACCCTGCGTGTAGTCGATGTAGTAGGGCCAGTTGGCGAAGTCCAGCCGGCCCGTCGCACGCTTGGTGCTCCACCACTCTTCCCAGTCGATGGGCGCGCGGCCGGCCGTCGCCGAGGAGCTGGGGGAGCCGGTGTCGCACGCGGCGAGCAGCCCGCCGGCGGCGAGCAGGCCCGCGCCTCGGCCGATCCTGCCGAGGAAGTCGCGGCGGCTCCATCTGGGCGAGGCTCCACCGACGATCATGGGCCCCGTGTTCGGGGGGAAGGGCGCGACCATGTCAGGAGGCAACTTACGCCGTCAGGTAGCCATGGCACAAGGGACCAGAAGGCTAGGATCTCGGCGCGGGACTGGGCCGCAACAGTAGCATCCACGCCATGGCGCACCCTCGGCTCCAGGGCTCGGTGACGCCTGGGTTCGAGCCGGTCGAGCGCGCGTTCGAGCAGGCGTTCGAGCGGCTCGGTGAGCGAGGCGCAGCGGTCGCGGGGTTCCACCTGGGGGAGCCCGTGGTCGACCTGTGGGGCGGAGAGTCCGCACCGGGCGTGCCGTGGCGGCGCGAGACGATCGTGCACGTCTACTCGGTGACGAAGCCGTTCGCCGCGGTCTGTCTGCTGCGGCTGGCCGACGACGGGAAGGTCGATCTCGACGCCCCGGTCGCCACATACTGGCCCGAGTTCGCCCAGGCTGGCAAGGCCGAGGTCACGGTGCGGTGGTTGCTCACCCACCAGGCCGGAATGCTCGGCATCGATGAGCCGCTTCCTGCCGAGGCGATCTTCGACTGGGACCGGATCGTGCACGCGCTCGAGCGACAGGAACCATGGTGGCCGCCGGGAACGCGGCTCGGGGAGCAGGCCTACTTCTTCGGACACCTGGTGGGGGAGCTGGTGCGCCGCGTCGACGGCCGAGGCCTCGGCACGTTCCTGCGTGAGGAGATGGCGGACCCGCTGGGCCTCGACTTCCACGTCGGGCTGCGGCCCGATGAGGAGGTCCGCTGCGCGACGGTGCACGCGCTTGGCGACGACTGGGGCGATCGCTTGCTCGGGGAAACCGGCTCGATCACCGCTCGCGCGCTCGGCAACCCGCCGGGGCTCCTCGACCTCGACGTGGTCAACGGACCGGCGTGGCGACGGGCCGAGATCCCGGCGGTGAACGGCCACGGCTCGGCCCGAGCCGTCGCCAGGTTCTACGCCGCCCTGTCCGAAGGCGGAACTCTCGGCGGCGTCCGGCTTGTCGGCGATGTGATGGCTCGGGAGATGGCTGCCGTCCAATGCTCCGGCACCGACGTGCTCGTCGGTCCCGGGATGTCGTGGGGTCTCGGAGTCGGTGTCGAGGAGTCGGGCTTCGGAATGGGCGGGCTCGGCGGCTCGCGGGCACTCGTCGCTGACGCGGCCGCCAACGCCTTGTTGATCGTGGAGGCCGATGGCACAGTGGATTGGGTCGCCACGCTGCCCGAGCAGCTTGTGAGCACCAAGAACCTGAAGCGACTGGTCGGGTGTCCCGACGCCGAGCCCGATTGGGCGTTCGCCTGCGACCTTCCCGATCGGATCCCCGCCCAACCAGTGGCGACGAGCGTCGCCGTGGGCCCCGACGGCGCATGGTACGTGGGTGAGCTGAAGGGCTTCCCGGCACCGAGGCGCTCATCGCGAGTGTGGCGCATCGAGCCGGGTACGCGGCACGCCGAGTGCGGGTCGAGTCCCGACTGCAGCATCGTGGTTCGTGGGCTCACGTCGATCGTCGACCTGAGTTTCGGACATGACGGCGCACTGCACGTGGTGGAGATCGACGAGGACTCGTTCCTCGCGGTGGAGCTCGGCCAGGCGACCATGGGTACGGTGAACGCCTGCGACGTCGAAACCGGCGACTGCACGGTGCTCACTCACCTTCCGCTGCCGACGGCCGTCGCATCGACACGCCGTCACACCTATGCGACGGTCCTGTCGCTGGTGCCCGGCGAGGCCCACGTGGTCAAGATCGCGTAACGGTTCCTCGGTGACGCGCGGTCCAGGGCGCGTCGCGCGGGCATACTGGCCGCATGGCCGGTCCGCTCCGCGTGACGCGCTCCGTGATCGTGCCGGAGGGGGAGCTGCGGTGGCGGTTCAGCCGCTCATCGGGCCCGGGGGGTCAGTCGGTCAACACGGCTGACTCCCGGGTCGAGCTCAGCCTCGACGTCACTGTCACGACCGCACTCGGCCCGATCCTGCGCGTGCGAGCGCTCGACCGCCTCGCGAACCGGCTCGTCGAGGGGGTGCTCACCGTGACGGCGTCGGAGCATCGGTCGCAGCTGCGCAACCGGGAAGCCGCGCTCGATCGCCTCGCCGAGCTCCTGCGTGCTGCGGTCGCGCCGCCGCCCCCCGCTCGGCGGCCGACGAAGGCCACGCGCGGATCGGTCGAACGCCGGTTGGCCGACAAGAAGCGAAGGGCGCGCACGAAGCGGATGCGTCGCGCCGACGACGATTGAACTACGCTCGGAACATGCCAAGACGACGTGCTGCCTCGGTCGCCCTCGTGCTCGCGCTCGCAGCGTCAGCGCTCGTGGGAGCGACGCCTGCGGTCGCCGCCGAATACCAAGCCGACGCGTGGATCAAGCTCTGCGGGCTCAGCACCGGGTGCACGATCGATCCCTTGCCTCACCCCTGGAAGGGCCGCGACAACTACAACGCGACCGGCGCGAAGCAGACCGTGGCCGTCCGCATGGAAGACGGTGAGGGCGTTCGCTTCTGGATCACGGTCGAGAACGACGGCGACCAAGCCGACACCATCACGGTCGACGGGTGTCAGGGCACCCGACGGTTCACGGTCAACTCCGTGCTGATGGGCAAGCACAAGCGCCCCGATTGGCGCGCGACGAACGTCACGAAGCGATTCAAAGAAGGCACCCTCGAGTTCTCGTTTCCGCCTGGGACCGAGGGCATGCGGAAGGTGTTCACCTTGAACATCATCGCGCCGACGATGGCCGAGGGCGTGACGCAGCGGTGCGTCGTGACGATCCGTTCCGCCGGGCAGTGGTCGGCGCGCGACACCGTCGTCGCGAAGATGACCACCTACTGACCGGCTTCCCGTTCGCGCCTTGTGAAGTCCCCCCCGGGGTGCACACACGATGACGATCAAGGTGATGGGAACGAAGAACACGGCGGCGACCGGCACGTCGATCGTCTTCGACGGGTTCGTCCTGTACTCGTGACTTCTGCGACCTTCGATCGGATCGCCGCTGTGCCGATCACGGTGACCTCACCTGAGACGGGCGGGGTCGATCACGCTCGAGCTCACCGCGGCCGCCGGGACTCCTCGTGCTCTGCTCGGCGTCGATGCTCCGCGGCACGGGCGAGGTCGCCCCGTCGCTCCGAGACGTGGGCCAGCGCTCGCCAGGTCCAGCCCGCGAGCTGGCGTTCTCCGAGCTCCTCGGAGATCGCGATCGCCTGCCGGAGGTCCTGCTCGGCCTCGTCGAGCCGGCCCAGCTCGCGCTGGCTGATGCCACGTTCGGCGAGCGCGTCACCGAGCTCCCACCTAGCTCCGAGCTCCGTGAAGATCTCGATGCCGCTGTCGAAGTAGGGGAGCGACAGCTCGTAGTCCTTCCGCTCCTCGTGCAGTCGTCCCTCCTGCACCGTGGCGACGGCAAGGCTGAAACGGTCACCCATGTCGATCGCGACCTCGCGGGCACGTTCGATCATCTCGGTGGCCTCGTCGAGCCGATCCAGGTCCGCGATCACGATCGAGAGCGAGACGAGCGAGCGGACCCGGGCCCACCGATCGGAGTTCGTCTCGGCGATCTCGAGGGCGCGGCGCCAGATCGTCTCGGCTTCCTCCAGCTCATTGCGCGTCCATGGCACCCAGCCTGCGAACAGGAGCGTGCGGGCGATCGCGTGAGGGTCGTCGAGCCGTTCGGCAGCTTCGAGCGAGCGGTCGAGCAGCGACTCGGCGCGCTCGAGGTCGGCGGCGACGTTGATCGAGATGTCGCCGAGGAACCGCAACGCCAGCGCGCGTGTGAAGTCGTCGTCGTGGCGGTCGCCGAGTTCCACGGCCTCTTCCAGCACCTCGGTGGCCGCCGTGTACTCGCCGAGCCAGTAGTAGGCCTCGCCCATGCCCGCCAGCGCCCTCGCCTCGCGCACGGCCCAGTGGTCGGCGCTGCCGGCCATCGCGAGCGCGCGCCGGTACCGGTCGATGGCTGAGCGGTTCTCCATTCGCCGGCGCGCGCGGTCCCCGGACTCGGCCAGGGCATCGGCGGCCCGGTTAGGGAGCTCGCGCGAGCTCGGGTCGAGGTCGATCGACGCCAGTGCCGCGCGCTCGAGATGGGCCGCCGCCCATGAGCGGTGCCCGTCCGCCAGCACGCGGTCGGCGACCGACAGGTGCAGCTCTCGGCGCCGGCGCTTCGGCAGGCTCGCGTAGGCCACGTCGCGGAGCGTCGCATGGCGGAACCGCCACCGAGGCGCACCGCCGTCGACGCGTACGAGCAACTCCGCGTTCTCGAGCTCGCGGAGTCGATCTCGGATCCCGTCGGCCTCGACGGCGCGGGTGTCGTCGCCCATCAGCGCCCCGAGCTCCTCGACGTCGAACGAATGAAGGAAGACCGAGGCTCGCCGTGCGAGGTCTCGCGTCGCCACCGGAAGCGAATCGATGCGAGCAGCAACGACCGCCTGCACGGTCGGTGGCACGGCACTCGCGTGATCTGCGCCTTCGCTCAGCAGCATGCCGGTCGTCTCGATGATGAAGAACGGGTTGCCGCCGGCGCGCTCGGCGACCACGACAGCGTCCGCCTCGGCGATGCGGTCTCCGCCGGCCTGCCGCACGAGCTCGACCGACTCGTCGTCGGAGAGCGGACCGAGCTTGAGCTCCGAGTGATCGTTCGCATCGGCGCCCCAGCTCGGACGCAGCTCATGCAACGCAAGCCTCGCGAGCGCGATCACCAGAGCGGCTCCACGCCGGCGGCTAGAAGCGATCAACTCGATCAGGTCGAGCATCGGAGGCTCCAAGTCGTGGGCATCTTCGAACGTCAGCACCACCGGGGCGCCTCGGCTCATGCTGTCGATCAATCGGAGGAACCCGCCCTGCACCTCCTGCACGAAGCCCGACTCGTCGAGGCGCGGCACGGTGAGCCCCAGGCTGAGCCCGAGCCCTGCCGCCACGCGTTCGGTCTCTGTCGCGTCGCAGCACCCATCGACCAGCTCGCGCAGCCGCGCCATCGCGCAGTCGGGCGTGTCGTGCTCCTCGATGCGGGCGAGCTGGCGCACGATCGCGGCGACCGGGGCGAAGCTCGCGCTGTCGGCTGCCACCTGAGTGTGTCCATGCAGCACCGCGACCCCTGGATCGAGGCCGGCCAGCAGCTCGTCAGCAAGCCGCGACTTGCCCGATCCGGGTTCCCCGGAGATCGTCACGAGAGAAGGCCGGCCGGTCGCAACCGCGCGGTGGAACGCCGAGCGCAGCCTCGTGAGCTCGTCGTCGCGGCCGACGAAGGGGATCGTGCGCCGCACGGAACGGGTGCTCAAGCCGGTCACCGCGTAGGCGGCGAGCGGAGACTCGAACCCTTTCGCCTCGACGTCGCGCCGGTCGCCGTAAGAAACGGCCGAGCGAGTGAGCGCGTGGGTAGTGGCGCCGACGAGCACCTCGCTCGGCGCGGCAGCCGTCTGCAATCGCGCGGCCGCGTTCACCACCGATCCGGTCACGAGGAGTTGCTCGGAGGGTCCGGTGCCGGTCGCGGCCTCGCCCGACTCGATACCCACGCGCACCTCGAGGTCGTGAGGGAGTCCCAGTTCTTCGCGCAGGCGGTGAGCCCTCGCCCGTATCGCCAGACCTGCTCGCACGGCCCGCAGCGCGTCGTCCTCGTGTACCTGCTGCAATCCGAAGACCGCCATCACGGCGTCTCCGATGAACTTCTCCGGTCGTCCGCGGAGGTTCAGGAGCTCCTGGGTCGCCGCGTCGTAGAACCGGCCGAGCACGTCGCGGGCGCGTTCGGCATCGATGCGCTGGGCGAGCCCCGTCGAATCGACGAGATCGGCGAAGAGCACCGTGACCATCCTGCGTTCGTCGGTGCTCAGTGAGGTTGTGACGGCGGCGCCGCACCCCGGGCAGAAGCGGGCGTCGTCGGGCAGTGGATGGCCACAGACGGCACACGTCATGAAGACCAGCATAGGAGCCGGCTTCTTCAGCGCGGTCGCTCAGGTGAGGGAACCCTCGTATCGTGACCGGCGATGACCGAAGACCACGTGCGCGCGAACCGCGAGAGCTGGGACGCCGATGCCGGGGAATGGGTCGAGCGGGGTCGCCGCGACTGGGCGCGTGACGAGATCAGCTGGGGCGTGTGGCACGCGCCGGAGTCGGAGCTGCAGCTTCTGCCCGCCCTCGAAGACCTCGACGTCGTGGAGCTCGGCTGCGGCACGGGCTACATCTCGGCGTGGCTCGCGCGACGCGGTGCTCGTCCGATCGGGCTTGATGCTTCGGGACGTCAGCTCTCGACCGCGCTCGGCTTCCAACGGGAGTTCGGCCTGCGGTTCCCGCTCGTGCACGCCGACGCCGAGCGCACGCCCCTGCGCGATGCCAGCTTCGATCTCGCGATCTCGGAGTACGGCGCGGCGATCTGGTGCGACCCCTACCGGTGGATCCCCGAGGCCGCGCGGCTGCTGAGGGCCGGAGGCCGGCTGGTCTTCCTCGGACATTCCTACCTCTCGATGCTCACCTTCCCCGAAGATGATCTGCCCGCCGGCGAGACCTTGATCCGTCCGCACTTCGGCATGCATCGCTTCGATTGGCCCGACAGCGGCGGGTCGGTGGAGTTCGCGATCCCGCACGGCGAGATGATCGAGCTGCTCCGTTCGTCGGGCTTCGAGGTCGAGGGTCTCGTGGAGTACCCGGCGCCCGACGACGCCGAGACACCGAGCGATCCACTCGCGACCGCCGAGTGGTCTCGTCGCTGGCCGATCGAGGAAGCCTGGAAGGCCCGCAAGCGCTGAGACCGGCGGCCGCGGCCGGGTAGGCTTCTCGCCCGATGATGCCCGATCGTGACTTCGAGCCGATCGTGACCGAGCGGCTGGTGCTGCGCCGGTCGCATACCGACGATGCCAGCTCGATCTCCACCTATCGAAGCGACCCCGAGGTGCACCGCTATCAGGGTTGGGACCGCACCGACCGCGAAGGCGTCATGGGTGAGATCGAGGCGATGGCGGGGCGCGCCCCCGGTGAGCCCGGTGGATGGGTGCAGCTCTCGGTTGAAGAGCGCGACACCGGCCGACTTGTCGGTGATGTCGGCATGAGCCCCGCGGACGGAGAACCCGGGGTGATCAAGATCGGGTACACGATGGATCCGGCGTTCCAGGGTCGTGGCTACGCCACCGAGGCGGTCGAGGCGATGGTGGGGTATGCGTTCGACACGCTCGGCGCCCAGGTCGTGCGGGCCTACGCCAGCGCAGAGAACCTGCCGTCGATCAGGGTGGCCGAGAAGGCCGGCCTCGAGCTCAAGGAGCGCTTCGAGCGGACCTACGAGGGCGAGACCTGGCAGGGTGTGCGGTACGAGATCACTCGGCCTGCGTCGGCTCCGTGAAGCCTGGCTCCTCGCGCTCGGCGCGTTCGGTTGCCCGCCGAAGATCTTTCTCGGCGCGAGCGAGCTGGGTCTCGGCCTCGGCTGCGGCCGATGCGGCATCGGCGTGCTTGCGCTCGACCACCTCGAGACGCCTGCGCATTCCCTCGAGCTCGTGCGCGAAGCCGTCGGCCGCTTGCCGAGACCGCGCGAGGCGCCGAGCAGCGGCGTCTCTGTCGCGCCGTGATCGTGCCGCCACCGCCGTGCGCTCGGCCGTGGCGGCCCGGCCCTCGGAGGGCCGGGCCCGCTGAGTGACGGTGGCAGGGTCGCCCTTCGGAGCTGGGCCGCCGTCGGCGATCTCGGGCTCCTGATCCCCGCCGCCCCCGAGCTTCTGATCCCCGCCCCCTTCGAGCGACGTGAGCCCGAAGACGCCGCCGAATCCCGCGGCCGGGGCTGGAGGACGTTCGAACGTTCCCGCGGCGAGCGCCGCTCCGGCGTCGGGGTCGACGGAACTCGTCTCGAGCGCTCGGACGATCGCGTCGACGTGTGCGTCGGCGCCTCTGCCCGTCTCGGCGAGCGCCGTGAGCGCGACCACGCTCAGGTCGGACACGACGCCCTTGCGAGCAGCGCCGGCCGCCTGCAAGCGGGCGGCAGCTCCGCGCTTCGACGACAGCGCGGCCTGTTGGGAGGCTCGCACCTCGGCACCGGCATCCAGCAGAGCCTGCACTCCTTCGGGGTTGCGGACGGCGAGCTGGTTCAAAGCCCAGGCCGCCACGGTCGGCTTGCGGAGCGCCTTCACGGCCTTCGCGCCGTCGTCGCGCATGTCGTTTCGGAGCCTGGCGACGAGCGCGTCGCGTGCGGCGATGAACGCGTCGGGTGTCTCGCGGAACAGCTCGACGGCCTCGTCTGGGAGCGCCCCTGCCGGAGTCATGGAGGCAATCCTTAGCACATCGGGCCTCGAGCACACGAGCCTTTCGGCCGTCCTCAGGGGCCGAGCACGATGAACCGGTCGATCGCGATCCACCGGCCGCCCGAGGGGGGCGAACGGCGACCCAGCACCTCGATGCGCAGCGCATGTGACCCGTCGGAGAGGCCATCGATGCGTTCCACAACGCCGAACGACCGGCTCGCCGAGTAGAGGTCGACGATCCGCAGCGGCTTGCCGTCGATCGACACACGAACGCGTCCACGGTTCGGGCCGGTGACCGTGATCCAGTCCACACCAGCACCGTCGAACCGCATCTCCACGGCGGCGCCCGGCTCGTCGGCAATGGCGAAGGAGCCGCCGGATGCGCGTGCCGCCCGCTCGGTTCGCCACGCGCGCGCCGGCCGAAGCGCGACGGGCGCGTGCCTCTGCTCGACCGGTCGCGGCCCCTCGAACGCCTGGGCGAGCGGCGTGGCGGCGTTGCCCACCCGGTCGACCGCCGGATCCGCCCCCAACGGGTTCACGATCACCTCGTAGTCCCGGCCGGGCACGAGGGGTGCGGTGGGGGTCATCGTCACCGTTCGGATCGTGCCGTCGCACGAGACGCCGGCGCCGCCGGAAGAGCGGCAGGAGCGTGTGACCTCCACGCGGTCCCCCCCCGAACGCCGCACCAGCACGCTCGCAGGGCTGGCCCGATGGACCGGCTCGTCGAATCGAACGACCACACGACCCTCGAACCCTGGGGCCACTGCCGCGGTTGCGGTCGGCGCGGTGATGTCGGTCACGAAGGTGGCCCGCACCGACCTGTTCCCACGCATGGTGACGGTGCAGGTTTCGGCGTCACCCGTGCACGCCCCGCTCCACCCGGTGAAGTAGGCGTGCTCGTCGGGTCGTGCCGTCAGGGTGATCGTTGCGTTGGGGTCGGTGTTGGCCGAGCACGTCGCGCGGCAACCGAGGCCATCCGGGGCGCTCGTCACCCGTCCGGCGTCGCCTTCGACCTCGAGCGTGAGGCGCCGGATGGTGATCGGGCCGAGCGAGCGGCCTCGCACCACGTCCAGGTCGACCCTTCCTTCGATGCCGGCAACGTGACCGTCGCTCGTGTGCTGCCAGACCCGCCATCCGTTGCCGTCCCAGTCGCCGGCGGGCAACAGGGGCGACTCGACGCCCCAGTGCGCGACCCACAGCGGCACGCCGTCGCGCGCGAGCGCGCGGGAATCGTCCGTGCGGCTCGCCCAGCCGTAGGGGCTCGTGTACATGAGCGGCGTGACGCCCGTGAGGCGCCGGACCTCAGCGACCCACCGCCGGGCCCACAGCGTGATGCCCTGCTGATTCAAGCCCTGGCTCGTCTCTAGGTCGAGCACGGGAAGCAGACCGCCCGGTCTGATTCTGGCATGGCTCACGAACCAGCGAGCCTCTTCGATCGCGTCGCCCTTCGACGGGTCGGGACGGGCGAAGTGATAGGCGCCCACGGCCAGTCCGTTGGCTCGGGCGCCGGCACGGTTAAGGGCGAACGTCGGGTCCAGGTAGTCGTGCCCATCGGTCGCCTTCAGGAACGCGAATCGCTTACCGGCGCCGGAGACCTTCGCCCAATCGATCGTGTTCTGCCAATGACTGACGTCGATGCCTGGAAGCGTTGGGCCCACCTGCGGACGCAGCGGCCGCCCTCCGCCGTCCACGCCCAGCGCGGCATCACCGGACGAGCCCGCGAACCCGCCGCCGCCCGGCGGCTCGTCAGCGGTCCCCGAGGCGGCGGCGCCCAAGGAGGCGGTCGCGGAGCTGGCGACGATCGCGGCGGTGACGAACCAGCCGAGGATCCGGCGGCGGGATGATGGAGATCTGATCGGCATGGGAACGATTGGGGTCCGTCGAGGGTACTCGTTCCCTTTCGACCGCAGCTCGTCGTGCCTGAACCCTCGGATCGGTGAGGGTTCGCAGGTCGTGTGTCGCGCCGGTCGATCAGCGTCGCGACGTGCTGAGTCCCCAACGTTCGCGTTCCATGCGCGCCAGGCGCTGCACGGCCTCGCGGACCGACTCGTCGTCGGGGTGCTCGGCCAACCAGGAACGGGCGTCGGACATGGCGCTCGACGTCTGATGCGGGGTAGCCGCCGACGTCAGCGCGTGGAGAAGATCGTTTCGGTCCATGCGACGAGTTCTACCCCGGTCGAGGCCTCCTGCCACGTATCTGGGCCCGTCTTCACATCAGCGTCACACCTCGGTCCGTCTCGGTCCCCCCGTGGAGCCGATGGTGCCACCGGTAGACTCCCGGCGTCATGCCTGCCTCTATCGTGCTCGGCACCCAGTGGGGAGACGAGGGCAAGGGCAAGGCGGTCGACTACCTCGCCGATCGCATGGATCTGGTGGTCCGCTACCAGGGCGGCAACAACGCGGGCCACACAGTGATCGCCGAGGGCCGGCTGCTGAAGCTGCAGCTCATCCCCTCGGGCATCCTGTATCCCCACATCACGTCGGTGATCGCCGACGGCGTCGTTGTCGATCCGCGTCACCTGATGAAGGAGATGGACGCCGTGCGCGAGACCGGCGTCGACGTCTCGCGGCTCGTCGTGAGCGGCAACGCGCACCTGATCATGCCCTACCACCTCGAATTGGAGAAGGTCACGGAACGCTTCCTCGGCAAGAACGCGCTCGGCACCACGAAGCGCGGCATCGGGCCCGCGTACGGCGACAAGGCGGCGCGCATCGGCTTGCGCATCCAGGACCTGTTCGACGAGAAGATCTTCCGCGAGAAGTTGGAAGTCGTGCTGCGCGAGAAGAACCTGATCTTGACGAAGATCTACAACCGGCTGCCGCTCGACGGCGAGCGCATCGTCGAGGAGTACATGTCGCTCGCCGAGCGCCTCCAGCCGCACGTGGTCGACACGAGTTCGTTGCTCTATCAGGCGCTGACCGACGGCAAGCAGGTGATGTTCGAAGGCGCCCAGGGCGTGCTGCTCGATCTCGACCACGGCACGTATCCGTTCGTGACCTCGTCGAACCCGGTCGCGGGCAGCGCGCTCGCGAGCGCGGGCGTCGGTCCGCATTGGGTCGAGCGGGTGATCGGCATCATGAAGGCCTACGTCACGCGCGTGGGCGCCGGTCCGTTCCCCACCGAGCTGATGGGTGGGGTCGGGGAGCGCCTCGGCACCCGAGGCAAGGAGTTCGGCACCGTCACCGGGCGCCAGCGCCGATGCGGTTGGTTCGACGCGTGCCTCGGCCGGTACGCGGCGCGTCTGAACGGCCTCACCGAGCTCTTCGTCACCAAGCTCGACGTGCTCAGCGGCCTCGAGACGGTCAGGATCTGCACCGGATACCGAGCGTACGGTCAGACGTTCGACGACATGCCGCCACACCAGTCGGTGTTTCACGACGCGAGCCCGATCTATGAGGAGCTCGAGGGCTGGCACGAGGAGATCGACGAGGCGCGGGCGTTCGAGGATCTGCCGAAGCAGGCGCAGGCCTACGTCCGTCGCATGGAAGAGCTCGTGGGTGTGCCGGTGAGCGTGGTGAGCATCGGTCCATCGCGCGAGCAGAGCTTGCAGATGAGCGTCGACGTCTAGCGCGTATCCAGCAGAGTCCGTAGACTCGTCGGCCCATGACGATGGAGGAACGGATCATCATGCGGAAACGAACCACGTCGGTCGTCTGCGTTGTTTTCGCTCTGGTGGCGACCATGCAGGTCGACGCCCAGGCGACCCAGGTGCGTGCTGGAGGCCCGGCCTGCGTGGAGCGAGGGCAGGAGGGCCTCGCGGGGCGCGGCACGATGGTGCGCGACATCATGGCGGCGCCGAAGAAGGACGCCGTGGCGAAGTGGGCGCGCCGGCATGTGCAGCAGGCCGAGTGGGCCGCTCGGCACATCACGAAACGGGTGGTCACGGTTCCGGTGTGGTTCCACGTGATCCGCAAGGACACCACGGTCGAGGGCGGCAACCTTCCCTTGTCGAGGATCACCGCGCAGATGAAGGTGCTCAACGACTCGTTCTCAGGTGCGACCGGGGGCGCAGCGTCGGGGTTCCGGTTCGAGCTCAAGGGCGTCACCCGCACCACGCACGCCGGGTGGTTCCACGTCAACGGTTACGGCACCGATCGGCACATGAAGGAGGCCCTGCGTCGTGGCGGCCCCGAGACGCTGAACATCTATTCGGCAGATCTCGTCGCGCACCTGCTCGGCTACGCGTACTACGCCTCGGACTACGACGAGGTCGGTGTGCTCGACGGCGTGGTGGTGCACTACCAGTCGTTGCCCGGCGGTTCCTTCTCGATCTACAGCGAGGGCGACACCGCGACCCACGAGGTCGGTCACTGGTTCGATCTGATCCACACGTTCGACGGCGGTTGCGAGGGTGGCGACTTCGTCGACGACACCGCACCGGAAGCGTCGCCGGCATTCAGGTGCCCGACCGGACGCGACACCTGCACGCAGCCGGGCCTCGACCCGATCACCAACTTCATGGACTACACGCAGGACAGCTGCATGTTCGAGTTCACCGAAGGCCAGGTCGTGCGAATGCAGCAGGCCTGGAGCGCTTTCCGCACCTAGCGTCCGAGGCTTCGTGAACCCCGCTGGCCGTTCGGCCGGCGTGGGTCCGAGCCCGAGGATCGTCGCGGGAAGTGGCACCGGGAGGGTCGGTACACTCGCGTTCATGACGAGCGCGCGAGCATCGAGAAGCGGCCGCCGATGAAGGTGCTCGTCGTCGGATCGGGGGGCCGGGAGCATGCGCTCTGCTGGGGGCTCGAACGCAGCCCGCGGGTGACCGACCTGGTCGTGGCTCCCGGCAACGCCGGCATCGCCGGTCTCGCACGGGTGATCCCTGAGGTGGCGGCCGACGACGTCGAGGCGCTCGTGGCGCTCGCCGTACGGGAACGCCCGGACCTGGTGGTCGTCGGACCCGAGGCGCCGCTGGTCGCGGGCCTCGCTGACGCGCTGCGCTCCCAGGGGCTCGCCGTGTTCGGCCCCGGCGGCGATGCCGCCCGGCTCGAGGGATCCAAGTCGTTCGCCAAGGAGCTCATGCTCGAGGCGGGCGTGCCGACCGCGTGGGCCTCGTCGTTCGGCGAGATCGAGCCGGCGCTCGCCTTCGTCGACGCGCTAGGAGGCCGCGGCGTCGTGAAGGCCGATGGTCTCGCTGCGGGCAAGGGTGTGACGGTCGCGATGGATCGGGACGCTGCCGCTGCCGCGCTCCGCGACTGCCTCGAGGCCCGAGCGTTCGGTGACGCCGGCGCGACCGTGCTGGTCGAGGAACTGCTCGAGGGCCCCGAGGTCTCGGCGTTCGCCCTCGTCGATGCGCACTCCGTCGTGCCGCTCGTGCTCAGCCAGGACTTCAAACGGGTGGGTGAGGGCGATACGGGACCGAACACCGGTGGCATGGGGGCGTACTCACCGCTTCCGTGGGTCGAGGCGGCTACCGAGGAACGCATCTGGGCGATCGTCCGCGACACCGTGGCGGCGTTGCGCGATCGGGGTGTGACCTATCGGGGACTGCTCTACGCCGGGTTCATGCTCACCGCCGATGGTCCGAAGGTGCTCGAGTACAACTGCCGTTTCGGCGACCCCGAGACCGAGGTCGTCATCCCCCGCCTCGAATGCGACCTCGCCGACGTGCTGGAGGCAGCGGCGGCCGACCATCTCAGCGACGTCAAGGTTGCCCTGCACGAGGACGCGGCGGTCACCGTGGTGCTCGCGAGCGGTGGCTACCCCGGGTCGCATACGGCGGGCGTGCCGATCGAAGGCCTCGACGATGCGGGGGCGGTCGCGGGGGCACGGGTCTTCCATGCGGGCACCGCTCGGCGCGGCGATACAGTGACGACCGCGGGGGGGCGGGTGCTGGCGGTGACGGGCACCGGGGCCACGATCGACGAGGCTCGGGCGACCGCGTACCGGGCAGCCGATCGCATCACGTTCGAGGGCAA